>Ga0209526_10000980_pt1 | contig 18885 bp, 16 predicted proteins | sample JacPinW_OM2H0_M1_FD_188566 | JGI IMG/M metagenome (GOLD analysis project Ga0209526, IMG submission 188566) | Forest soil microbial communities from Algoma, Ontario, Canada - Jack Pine, Ontario site 1_JW_OM2H0_M1 (SPAdes) (version 2) | ecosystem: Environmental > Terrestrial > Soil > Boreal... | reverse complement strand
GAACCGGGGAGCCGACGTGGTGATTGCCGGCCATACGGTTGGGCAGGTCACCGGCGTGCAGGCTTCGGGCCGACGGGCTTTGGTCAGCATGCGAATTTCCCCGCACTACGCCCCGCTGCATCAGTTCACGACCGCCCGTGTCCGCTATTCGACGCTGCTGGCGCAGAAGTACATCGAAATCACCCCGGTCGACGGCGGAGCTCAGGTGCAAAGCGGCGGCACGATCGCGAGCGACAACACGCTGAGCCCGGTCGACTTCGACCAGTTCCTCAGCGCTCTCGACCCACAGACCCGGGCCCGGCTGCAAACCCTGATCCAGCAAGCCGGCGCCGGACTCGACGGACAGCAGGCCAGCCTCAACGACCTGCTGGCACAACTGAGCGGTCTCTCCAAGGAGTCACTGGCTGCGCTGAGCACGTTCCATCAACACGACCCGGACCTGGACCGCATTGTGGCCAACCTGGCGATCGTGAGCAATCGGCTGGGGCAGAGTCACCAGCAGCTTGGCGACCTGGTCGCGAGCATGGGTGACGTGACCGGGACGCTGGCCCGCAACGACCAGGCGCTCGCTGCATTGCTCACCCACCTGGGCAATGTCATGGGCGATTTCGATGCCACGCTGGCCGGCAACGAACAGAACCTTCGGACCACGGTCGTCACCCTGGATCCGCTGCTGACGCAGCTCAACGGCACGCTTGCCCTCGTCTCTGCCGATACGCGGACGAGCATCGCCGCCATCAATACCAACAACCGGGTGCTCCAGCCGGAGCTGGTCAGCGCCGTCTCCCAGACCGATGCCGCCGGAAATAACCTGCTGCGCCAGTACTACGTCGTCAACCCCGCCTGCGACCAGGTGAGTGCCACGCCCAATCCGCAATGTCAGACCGGCATCGGTCAGGCCGGATCGGCCGGCGCCGTGGCGCCGACCATCCCTTCTCTGCCGGCCGTGCCCTCCTTGCCGAGCCTACCGTTACCGAAATGTATCCCGACCCCCTCCCCGACGCTGCCAACGCGACCGACGCCGACCCTCCCACCCCTGCTCTGCCCCTCTATCTCGCCGCCCGTCCTCCCGTCGATACCCTGCATGCCGTCGCTACCGGCGCCGACGCGGCCCGTACCCACCCCAACGCCGTCGCTGTGCCCATCCCTGCCGGCTGCCTCTCTGCCGCCGCTGGGACTGCCCGATTGGCTCAGCATCTTGCTCTCTTTGGCGGCACCATGAGGTCGAAAAAACACCTCAACCGCACACGACTGGTTGGCCTACTCGTCACGCTCGCCGCCGTCGCCTTCGCGGTCATCGTCTTCGTCCCGTTTTCTCTCCCCTGGAGCCACTCGCTTCGCGTGCAGCTGCAGGCGGGCGCCTTCGGGGAGCTCAACGCCGGCGCGTGGGTGGAGCTGCGCGGCACGAAAGTCGGGTCGGTGGATGGTGTCGAGTACAAGGACGGCTTTTCCTTGATCCACGTCCTCATCGACCCACGCTACGCCGGTCAGATCCACGCCGACAGCCGGGCAGCCGTCCGACCACACGGCCTGCTCGGCCCGAAATACGTCGACCTTCAGGGCGGGACGACCGGCCAGCTCCACGACGGCGCGACGATTCCGCTGTCGAGGACGACCGTGTCGACAGACTTCGACCAGGTGCTCAACTCGCTACAGCCTGACATCCGCGCCAACCTCAAGACGATCTTCGTCGAGCTCGGGCGGGCGGCCGACGGACGCGGCGCGACCGTTAATGCCGCGTTCCTTTCGCTTGGCCAGTCGTCGGCCGACGTCTCCGCCACCACCACGGTGCTGAGCCACCGCGCCGATGACCTCGCCGGCTTGATTGCGGCCAGCGAGAAGCTCGACCGCGACCTGCAGAATGCGCCCATCGACCGGCAGATCGCGGACACCGACCTGGTCCTCAGCGGCCTGGTCAAGGTCGAGGACGCTATCGGCTCCGGTATCGATCACACCAGCGCCGTCACCCAGGCGCTCGATACCGTGATGAACGGGAACGCCGCCAACCTGGCGCACATCCTCGCGGGCGGTCCGGCCACCGTCAACCAGTTGCGGGTAGTGGCGAGCGAACTCGATGCCGTCATTGTGGGCATCAATCCGGCACTCCCGTGCCTGATGCAGGCGGTCCTCGAAACCAGGTCGGCCTTTGGCGGCCGCGACGGTAACGGGCATTACGTCCGGGTCCAGATCGTTCCGACCAACAGCGGAACGCCACCCCCATCTTCGTGCATCAGTGGGACGCCAACATCGCAGACGGCGCCCCTCCATGATCAAGACCTGATCGCGCTCTTCCTTGGCAATTAGCCCGCTCGCCGCGCCGTCGCGCCGCCCGTTCCTGCTCTTGCTCCTCGCGCTGTTGCTCTCCGGTGGCAGCCTGCTCGGACTGATGCGTCTGCACCCGGACGCTCGGGTCGACCTCCTCATCGACCCACACGCTCGCGGCTTCTCCGACGAGGCGCGGTTTGCCGATACCTTCGGCGCCGACCCGGTGGTGGTGATGGCGCAGCCCGCCGGCGGCGTGCCGTTGATCACCCCCGACCACATCGTCGGACTGTCCCACCTCGAAGGAAAGTTGCACCTCGTTCCCGGCGTCAAGAAGGTCTACGGACCCGGCACGCTGGTCAACACGCTCGCGATCAGCGCCACCACGGTCTTGCTCAACGCCTGCGCCCAGGAGGGAAAGACGGCGGAGGCCGCCGCCCGGCAGCAAGCGGTCGCGGCTGGAAAATCGCAGGCGCAGCAAGACCAGGCCGGTCAGCAAGCCTTCCAGCAGGCCGTGAGCGCCTGCGCCCAGCGATACGCAAAGGCATTTCCTTCGCTGGGCGTGCCCGCCGTGAACAACCCGATCTTCATCCAGGGCGTGCTGCTCGAGCCCGACGGGCAGCACGTGCGGCCTTTCTGGAATTGGGCGTTGCCCGACGGGCAGCACGCCATCATCACCGTCCGGCTCAACCGCGATGCATCCCTCGACCAGGTCCGCCAGGTCGTCCAAATCGTTCGGAGCGCCGCGAGCAGCAGCGACCTCAAGGAGTTACATGATCTGCGATTTGTCGCCTCCGGCTCTCCCGCGCTGACCCTCTCGGTGGCCGACTCCGTCTTCAACGCATTGCGACTGCTCGTGCCGCTGGCGCTGGTCGCGGTGCTGATCGTCGGCCTGCTCGCGCTGGGGACCTCGATGCTGCTCACCATCCTCGTCGCCGCACTCGCCGCCCTGTGGACCGCCGGAATCGCCGGCTTCATCGGACTCCCGGTCACCCCGGGCACGCTGGTCGTCCTGCCGGTCGTCCTCGGGTTGGCTACTGACTATTTCATCCAGTCGGTGAACCGGGTGATGGACACCGACGGAACGCTCGAAGAGCGCGTCGCGCTGGCCGCTCGCCGCGTGTTGCCCTCGACGGGATTGGCCGCGGCCGCGACCGCGGCGGGGATGCTGGCCTTCGTCGTATCGGGCATCCCCCTGGTGCGGCAGTTCGGACTTTTCATCGCGCTCGGCGTCGCCATGGCGTACCTCGCGAATTACCTGGTCGGATTGCCGGCATTGTTGCTGGTGGGCCGCAGATTTCCCCACGTCTTGCAAGGTGGCCGCATCCGCGCTGCCGCAGGGCGCCGCATTGCCTCGATGGGGGCGCTGGCACCGGCGGCCGCCATGGCGATCGTCATCGTTGGACTGTGGGGATGGGCGGCGCTGCCGGCCGTCAAGATCGAAACCGATCCAGCCCAGCTGGTGCCCGCCGGCGATGCCGCGCTCGCCGAGGCGGACGCCGTGCGACGTGAGGTCGGGCTGGCCGGCGAGATCGACCTGGTGCTCGAGGGCCGAGACGCGGCGTCCCCGGAAGCGGTGACCTGGCTCGACACGGCGACGCGCCAGGCGGCAGCGCAATCGCGCGGCGACCTCAAGCCGCTCGAGAGTCTCCCCGGGTTCCTCGCCGGCTTCAACCAGGGGACCCTGCCCGACGGAACGCGCACCAAACTGATCCTCGACCGGATCCCGGGCTACTTCAGTGGCGCGGTGTTCGACAGCCGCACCGGGCTCTCGCTCTCGATCTTCGGATTGACCCACGTCACCTCCGTCGAGCGTGACCGGGCGCTGGTGACGCAAATGCGGGCCGCCGCCGGGACGCCACCGTCCGGATACCGCGCCTTCCCCGCGGGCCTGGCGGTGATCGCCGACCAGGCGCTCAGCGAACTCCAGGGGGACCAGCTGCGGCTGACCTTACTGGCCGTCGGGCTCATCCTCCTCGTGCTGCTGCTCGGTTACCGGCAGCTTCGCCCTGCCATCCTGGCCATCCTCCCCACGCTGGTCGCCGCCGGCGCCGCTACCGGTCTGCTCTTTCTCGTCGACGCATTGCTCAACCAGCGATCCAGTCCGATCACAATCCTCCTCGGCGGCGTCGTGGTGGCGTTCGCCACCGAATTCTCGGTCCTGTGGCTGGCGCGTTATCGCAGCGAACGCGGCCAAGGGATCGACGCGGCCGAGGCGGCGCACCTCGCATCGTCGCGCGTCGGCCCGGCGATTGCGGCCTCCGCGCTCGCCCTGACGGCGGGATTTGCCGTCCTTGCGCTCAGCCCGGTCCCAACCGTCCGCGATTTCGGGATCTGGAGCGCCTTCGACCTGCTGCTGGCCACCGCCGCCGTGCTGGCGCTCCTACCTCCGCTGGCGCGACGCTGGTACCGCTGATCCTCCCCTTCTCGAGGACCGCGCGCCTACTCGCCCTTGAAGCTCGGCTTGCGCTTTTCGGCAAACGCGCTCAGGCCCTCTTTGGCGTCGGCGGTCTCGAACAAGCGAAAGATCCCTTCGCGCTCCAGCGCGAGCGCGCTCTCCAGCGGCATCTCGAGGCCCTGCTTCGCGACCAGCTTGATCTCCCCGATCGCAAGGGTTGGTCCCGCAGCCAGGGTCGCGGCGAAGGCGATCGCTTCGGGCAGCAGCCGGTCCGGCGCAAGCAGGCGGTCGACCACACCCAGCGCCGCGGCGGTCTTGGGGTCGAGCGGCTTGCCGGTCACGAGCAATTCCATCGCCTTTTGCCGCCCGATCAGTCTCGGCAGACGCTGCGTCCCGCCATTCCCCGGCAAGAGGCCGAGCGTGACTTCGGGCACGCCGAGGCGATACTCGCCCTCGGCGGCAAATCGGAAATCGGTGGCGAGCGCGATCTCGAGACCGCCACCCAGACAATGACCGCCGATGGCGGCGATGAAGACTTTCGGCGTGTGCTCCATCTTGAGCAACACCTCATGCATGTGCAGGATGGTCATCGCCCGCGCCTTGGAGCTGACCGTCCGGAACATATTGATGTCGGCACCGGCACTGAAGAACTTCGGCACGTCCGACGTCAGGACGGCGGCGCCGATGGATTCGTCGAACCGGATCTCGTCGATCGCGGCGTTGAGATCGTCGATCAAGCCGCGGTCGTAGGAATTAGCGGGTGGACGGTTGAGATGAACCAGCGCGACGCCGTTCCCCTCGCGCGTGACCGACACAACCTTCGAGGTGGTCGCTTGCTCCATCGATCCCTCCTTTGTGTACCCTGAAGTCTAGTTCGGCCCACAGCTAACAGGAGTGGCAACTGCATGAGCACGATGGTGATTGACGGCAAACCAGCGTCGGCCCGATCGGGCGCGACCGTGGAGATTCACGACCCGGCAACCGGCGAACTGGTCGACAAGGTCCCACAGGCTGGCGTCGAGGAAACGCGCCAGGCGATCGACGCGGCGCACGCGGCCTTCCGCGGCTGGGCCGATACCCTGCCGCAGAAGCGCGCCCAGATCCTGATGAAGGGGGCGGCGCTCGCCCGCCAGCACCTCGACGAGGTTGCCTCGCTGCTCACGCGCGAGCAGGGCAAGCCACTTCGCGACTCGAAGATCGAGGCGGAGCGGTTCGTGGAGAACATCGAGTACTACGCCATGCTCTCCGCTTCGGGCGCCATCCGCGGCAAGCACGTCCAACTCTCGGTGCCGGGAGCTTTCGGCCTGGTGGTTCGGCGCCCGCTCGGCGTCGTCGGGGCGATCATCCCCTGGAACTTTCCGCTGACCCTCCTTGCCAACAAAATCGCGCCGGCGCTGGCGGTCGGCAACACCGTGGTCGCCAAGCCGGCCAGCACCACCCCGCTGTCCACCATCCGCCTTGTCGAGCTGATGAACGAGGGCGGTCTGCCGCCAGGCGTGCTCAACGTCGTCGTCGGCCCGGGAGCCGTGGTCGGCCAGGAGCTGATCAAGAACCCGAAGGTGCGCAAGATCGGATTCACCGGCGAAACCCAGACCGGCAAGCAGGTGATGGCCGAGGCGGCCTCCGACTTGAAACACGTCACCCTGGAGTTGGGCGGGAGTGATCCAGCCATCGTCTGCGACGATGCCGACCTCGAGCAGGCGAGCAAGGCGATCGCGATCGGCCGCTTCTTCAACGCCGGCCAGGCGTGCTTGGCGGTGAAGCGGGTCTACGTGTTCGAATCCGTGGCGGACCAGCTGATCGAGAAGCTCGCGGCTCGGGCCAAGAAGCTGAAGGTCGCGCCCGGGAGCGACGCCGCTTCCCAGATGGGCCCGATGCACACCGCCGGGGGCCGCGAGACCATCGAACAGCAGTTAAAGGATGCGCTGGATCGCGGGGGACGGCTGGTGGCCGGCGGCAAGCGCTTGAGCGGTGCCCCCTTCGACGCCGGCTTCTTCTTCGAGCCGACGATCGTGACCGACGTCCCCTGGGACGCGCGAGTCTGGCGGGAGGAGACCTTCGGGCCGCTACTGCCGATCGCCAGGGTCAAGGACCTCGACGAAGCCTTCGAGCGCGCCAACGATTCGGAGTTCGGCCTCGGCTCGTCCATCTTCACCCGCGATCTCAAGCGAGCGCAGCTCGGGATCGACCGGCTCGACGCCGGCTATACGTGGGTCAACTCGATCCAGGTGGCCTACGACGAGCTTCCCTTTGGCGGCACCAAGCACAGCGGCTTCGGCAAGGAGCACGGCGTCGAGGTGCTCGACTTCTACACCGAGCAGAAGAGCGTCGTGGTAGCGGGCGTCTAATGCGGCTTTAACAATTCAACGGTTTGATGGGCCTCTACCGATGCGGGCGGAGAGTATCTGCTACGGTGGGGGCGCGCGGGCGTGAGCACTCGATCACCCAATTGGGAAATGGAGGCAAGGACGGGATGAAACCTTTGACTTTTCGATTTCGGGCCGTACAAAGTGCGGCGATCCTCGGGGGGATCTCGCTCCTCGTAGCGGCGTGCGGCAACTCGACGTCGACGACGACCGGCCTGGCCGCGAAACAGGTCCTCAAATTCCCCGTGTATCAGACCGCCGGAACCTTTGATCCGGGCCAGGCCGACGCCGAGGTCGACACGGAAATCATGCAGAACGTCTTCAGCAACCTCTGGCGGTTCGATGACAACCTCAATCTCGTTCCGGACCTCGCGACCACGGTGCCGACGCAGGCGAACAACGGCATCTCCTCCGATGGACTGACCTTCACGGTCCACCTGAAGCAAAACGTGAAGTTCAACAATGGCGATGCCATGACGTCGAAGGACGTGTTGTACTCCTGGAACCGTGCGGTCGCACTGCAGGGCGCTTACGCGTCGAACTTGAGCGCGATCGCCGGCTACGACGCGCTGCAAAAAGCGGCGGGTGCGCCGCCTTCGAGCTCGAGCGGCGCGGGAGGCACGACCACCTTCCGGCAGAACATCGAAAACAAGCTGGCGGCCAACGACCCCGCCTTCCAGCTGAGCGGCCTCACGGCGCCCGACGCCAATACCGTTCAGATCAAGCTCGCCCATGCCTGTGGCTGGTGCCTCACCGCCTGGTCGCTCCAGGGCAGCACGGGCAGTGTCGTCGACCAGAAGGCCATTTCGACCGACCCGGTCAACTGGTGGTCGAAGCCGGTCACGCCGGGCCAGGCAGGCGGCATGGTGGGCACGGGCCCCTTCTACCTTTCTGCGTACACCGCGAAGCAGTCGATGGTCTTCAAGGCCGTGTCGAACTGGTGGGGCTCACCCAAGCCGACGCTTACCGAGGTAGACATCGCGATCCACGATCCAGCGGCGATCTCCGGTGACGTCACGGCCTGGGAGCAGGGCAACTTCGACCTGATCGGTTATGGCGGCAACAGCAGCAACCTGACCTATCCCCTCATCCAGGGAATCAAGGGCAACGCGACCTTCGCCAGCCAGCTTCTGACGAAGCCGAAGGGCCGCACGACCTGGCTGAGCTTCAACGTCGGCTACCCGGCGACGGGCGGCCCATTCGTCGGCACGTCGGCAGCGGCCAAGGGTCTGCGCACGGCGTTCGCCCTCGCGGTCGACAAAGCCGGCCTGGCCACGACCGTCTGCCACGACGTCCAATGCGCCCCGGCCACCGGCGGACTGATCACCAAGGGCCTCGTCGGCTACCTGGGTGACGGCGCCGACCCGCTCTCGAAATTCGATGCAGCGCAGGCCAAGTCGCTGCTGACGCAGTACGACCCGACCGGCAACCTCACCAAGAACCTCAAGTACTCCTACAACGCCGGCGGTCTCAACGACCCGGTCGCCTCGTACCTGCAGAGCGCATGGCAGACCAACCTGGGCGTCCACGTCACGCTCGATCCGAGCAGCGACGCCTCCCAGTTCATCTCCAATCGGCTGTCTGGGAAGTACGTGATGTCGCGCGATGGTTGGCAGTTCGACTACAACCACCCACAGGACTGGTTCGACAACCTCTGGGGGTACCTGGCCACGGCGGCCGGCGCCAACACCAGTGGATTTGACGACCCGACGTACGACAGCGTTCTCAAGCAGGCCGACCAAATGCCGATCGACACCGCACTGCCGCTGTACAAGCAGCTGGCGCAGATCCTGCAGCAGAACGTCGCCTACATTCCGCTCTACTACTCGGTCGCCAACTTCGCCATCCACTCCTACGTGAAGGGAGCTGGCTCCAACAGCCAGGCGGACTACTACTGGAACGAGACCTCGATCCAGTCCCACTGAGAGGCTGGTAATCAACTGAACGAGGGCGCCTCCACCGCGGGGGCGCCCTCGTTGGCAGTAATCTGACAGGCGGGAGACGATGGTAACGCGAGGAACCCTGATCTACATCGGGCAACGGCTCGTCCTCATCGTCTTCACCGTGATCGTCGTGTCGTTCGGCGTCTTCGCCGTCGTTCATTCCCTCCCCGGCAACGCCTTCGTTAGTGACCGGGTGCACGGGAGGGCGCTGGAGATCCTGCTGCACCAATATGGCCTGGACCAGCCGATCCCGGTCCAGTACTGGAACTTCCTCAAGGGACTCGTCCACGGAAACCTCGGGGTGTCGCTCTACATCCGCGACCTGCCCATCACCCCTCTCGTCCTTCGCGAGCTCAGTGTGAGCGCCATGCTCGGCGGGGCCGCGCTGATCGTCACGATCGGCCTCGGCATCACCTTTGGTGTGCTGGCGGCGGTCCGGCAAAACACCTGGGTCGACTACCTGCTGACCGGCATTGCGGTCGTGGGCTACAGCGTTCCCAGCTTCGTGATCGCCTCGCTCGGCATCCTGATCTTCGGCCAGTGGCTCAACAACATCTCTCACGGGGCGTTCTTCTATCCGGAGCCTTGGACCGGAACCTACGGGACGCTCGCCGAGCTTTCGTTGCCCGCGATCGCCCTCGGCTTCTACACCTCAGGGCAGATCACGCGCATCACGCGGGCGTCGATGCTCGAGGTTATCCAGCAGGACTACATCCGGACCGCGCGCGCCAAGGGCCTGGAGAACCGGATCGTCATCATCCGGCACGCCCTGCGAAACGCGCTGGTGCCGGTCACGAGCATCCTCGGACCGACCGTCATCGGCATCATCACCGGCAGTGTCGTCATCGAGAACATTTTCGGCATCCCCGGCCTTGGCAAGGAATTCGTTGAGTCCATCTTCCAGCACGATTACAACGTTACGGTCGGGGTGTTCACCATCTACGCCGTCCTGATCGGGTTCGCGAACCTGACGGTTGACCTCGTCTACACCGTGATCGACCCGAGGATTCGGTACTGATGGCCACGCTCCTTCCCGAGGCGGTCGAGTATGCCGGAGGCACCCTTGCCGGCGAGCAGGTCAGCCTCTGGCGCGACGGCGTGCGCCGCCTGCGCCGCAACAAGCTCGCGCTGACGGCGGCCATCTACTTGATGGTGCTGGCCCTCGTCTGTGTCGTCTCGCTCTTCTGGACGCCATACAAGCCGAACCTGGTTGGCACGTGCCCCACGTACGATCTCCCCTCGGGCGCCCACCCCCTGGGATGCGATGATCTCGGACGAGATTCGCTGAGCCGGCTCATGGTCGGGTCGCAGGTCTCGCTGGCCGTCGGCCTGGCGACGGCCTTCATCGTCCTGGTGATCGGTGTCGCTCTCGGCCTGGTGGCCGGGTACTTTCGCGGCGCCGTCGACGCCCTCATCAGTCTGGCCACCAATATCTTCTACGGCGTCCCGCCGCTTCTCGTCGCCGTGGCGCTTTACGTGCTGCTGGGTCCAAGCCTGATCAATATCATCATTGCTATCTCGGCCACCGGCTGGATGGACATGGCGCGGTTGGCCCGGGGGCAGGCGCTGAGCATTCGGGAACGAGAGTTCATCGAGGCGGCTCGCTCGGGGGGAGCGCGCGCGGGCAAGATCGTCTTCGGCCATATCATGCCGAATGCGCTCGGTCCCATCATCGTCCAGGCAACGTTCGTCATCCCGGCTGCGATCCTCACGGCGGCATTCCTGACCTTTCTCGGCTTCGGAGTGCCGCCGCCCACGGCCGACTGGGGCGGCATGGCCAGTGAAGGCCTGCCTTCGCTGCAGGGCGGTTTCGACCCCTATATCCTGTTGTGGCCTGCGGTGGCGTTGTCGGTGACCCTACTGGCCTTTAATTTCTTCGGAGATGGCCTGCGAGACGCCTTCGACCCGCGGCAGAAGCGCTAGGTCGAACCCCTGAGCACCTCCTTCGCCGTCGATACGAGGCTTAAACGATGACCGCGCCTGTGCTTCAGGTCAAGGACCTCAAGACGCAGTTCTTCACCGACGATGGCGTCGTGCAGGCCGTCGACGGCGTCAGCTTCGACCTTTACCCCGGTGAGACATTGGGGATCGTCGGCGAGTCCGGCTGCGGCAAGAGCGTCACCGCCCTATCGATCCTGCGCCTGATCCAGCGGCCCGGCCGCATCGTCGCTGGGCAGATCCTTTTCAAGGGATCGGACATCGTGACAATGTCGGAGGAAGAGGTCAGGGAGATCCGTGGCAAGGATATTGCGATGATCTTCCAGGACCCCCTGAGCAGCCTGAATCCGGTGCTGAAGGTCGGCTTCCAGATCGAAGAAGCGATGCAGGCCCACGAGAAAGTCTCAGGCAAATCGGCACTGAGCCGAACCATCGAGCTGCTCAAACAGGTCCGGATCCCCGCGGCGGAATCCCGCGTCAACGACTTCCCTTTCCAATTCAGCGGTGGGATGCGCCAGCGGGCGATGATCGCCATGGGCCTCGCGAACACTCCATCGATTCTGATCGCGGACGAACCGACGACCGCGCTCGATGTCACGGTCCAGGCGCAAATCCTCGAGTTGCTGCGCGACCTCAACCACGACCTCAACACATCCATCATGATGATCACCCACAATATGGGGGTGGTCGCGGGCCTCTGCACCCGGGTGCTCGTGATGTACGCCGGCCGGATCGTGGAGCAGGGTCCAGTCGAGCAGATCTTCAAGAATCCGCAGCACCCCTACACCTGGTCGTTGCTGCGGTCGATCCCTCGTCTCGACTCGGACCGCCACGACCGCCTGCTCTCCATCGACGGCCTCCCGCCCGATCTGATCAAGCCGCCAGCGGGCTGCCGGTTCAATCCGCGATGCCAGTTCAAGATCGACCGCTGCCGGCACGACGATCCACCCCTGATGGACGTGGGCGCCGACCAGGAGGCTGCCTGCTGGGTGACGATGCGGCGGGCGCTGTCGCCCAATGGAGACCAGCGTGCCTGACCGGGTGCCGCTACTGCGCGTTGAGGGGGTGGTCAAGCATTTCCCGGCCACGCTGGGCACCACCGTGAAGGCGGTGGAGGGCGCGAGTCTCGAGATCTACCCGGGCGAGACGGTGGGCCTGGTCGGCGAGTCTGGCTGTGGCAAGTCAACGTTGGGACGGCTGATTACCCAGCTGCTGCCTGTAACCTCCGGGAACATCTTCTTCGAGGACGTGGACCTCACCAAACTGAGGGGCGAGAAGCTGCGACAGTACCGCCGCCAGCTGCAGATGATCTTCCAGGACCCCTATTCATCCCTGGACCCGCGAATGACCGTCGGCGATATCATCGCCGAGCCGCTCGAGAATTTCGGCCTCCTGCGCGGCGGATCCAAGGACAAGCGCGTCCAGGAGCTTCTCAAGATCGTTGGGCTCAACCCCTATTTCAACAACCGCTATCCCCACGAGTTCAGCGGCGGCCAGCGCCAGCGCATCGGCATCGCGCGCGCGCTCGCGCTGCAGCCGAAGCTAATCGTCGCCGACGAACCGATCTCGGCCCTCGACGTCTCCATCCAGGCTCAGATCATCAATTTGATGGAAGACCTCCAGAAAGAATTCAAGCTGACCTATCTCTTCATCGCTCACGACCTCTCGGTGGTCCGTCACATCAGCAACCGGGTGATGGTGATGTACCTGGGGAAGATCGTGGAGGTGGCCGACAGCGTCGAGATCTATCGCAATCCCCGCCATCCTTACACCAAGGCCTTGCTCTCCGCCATCCCAATCCCGGATCCGGAAATCCAATCGAAACGGCGGGTGGTCTCCCTCAAAGGCGAGATCCCGTCGCCAGTGAATCCGCCGTCCGGCTGCCGCTTCCATACGCGCTGCCCGATCGCCCAGGTGCCGACGCCCTGCGCCGACCTCGAGCCGCCGTTGGAAGAGAAGGCGCGCGACCATCGCGCGGCCTGCCACTTCTCGGAAAAAGTCCCAGTCGCCGTCTAGCTCACGCCTTCGTGGACCGATGATCTCTCGGGGACGCCGCCGCTCCTTCCAACGCCGCGTACTCGCCTGGTACGCGGCACACGGTCGCGATCTTCCGTGGCGCAAAACGCGCGACCCATACGCGATCCTCGTCTCCGAGATCCTGTCGCAGCAGACCCAGATCTCGCGGGTCGTCCCGGTATATGAGGCGATCCTCGAGCGGTACCCCACCGCGGAGGCGATGGCCTCGGCGCCGGTCGAAGCGGTGAAGGCGATCACGGATCCGCTCGGCTACAAGATTCGTGGCAAGTGGCTGCATGGGGCCGCCTTGCAGGTGGCCGATCGCTTCAACGGCGTCATGCCGCAGACGCTGCCGGAATTGCAGCAGCTGCCCGGTATTGGGCGCTACACCGCCGGTGCTGTGATGAGCTTCGCCCACCAGCGGGATGCGCCCGTGCTGGACACGAACGTGGCGCGGCTGCTGCGACGGTATTTCGGCGTGGCCGCCGCGCCTTTAGCCCGGACCCGTGAGCTCTGGTCACTGGCGGCGGCCGTGATTCCCAAAGGAAAGGGATACCTGATCAACCAGGCGTTGATGGATCTCGGAGCGATGATCTGCCGGGCGAAAGCGCCCCGCTGCGATGCCTGCCCACTCCGGCGCAGTTGCGACTTCAGGCACAAGGTAGAGCAGGGGTCACGGCGACCCCTGCTCTGACCGATCGTTCCTACTGACTCATGCGCAGGATGCCAAAGACGGCGCCCTGCGGGTCGCTGATAACGGCGAAGCGGCCGCCAGGAAAGTCCTGCGGCGGGACGCTGACCTTACCGCCGAGCTCGGCCGCCTTCTTGGCGGTCGCGTCGGGATCGGTGACGGCGAAATACACCAGCCAGTGGGGCGGGACGCCGGGCGGCATCTCCTGCCACTCCATGCCACCGCCGATGCTCTCCCCACCAAGCTGCCACTCGGTATAGGGCGGCTGGCCCTCGCCCATCGGGCTCGTTTTGTCGCCCCAACCGAACACCTTCTTGTAGAAGGCCTTGGTCTTCTCGACGCCCTTGGCATTCAGTTCCGCCCAGGTAAACGTGTTGGCTTCATTCGTCACATCGAAGCCCTTCATCTTCGCCGGTTGCCACACCGAGATGAAGGCCCCGATCGGGTCCTGGTAAACGGCCATCGAGCCCTGGTCCATCACTTCCATCGGCTCGAGGGCGACGGTTCCCCCGGCTTCCTTGACTTTCTTCGTAGTCGCCGCGGCATCGTCGGTCGCGATGTACACCGACCACGCGGATGGCTGACCGGGGTTCTGGACCGGCCCCAGCGCCGCGACCTGCTTGCCACCCTGCTTGAAGATCACGTAGCCGCCGGCGTCGGGACCCTGGTCCTCCGGCTGCCACCCAAAGAGCTTGCTGTAGAACGTCGTTCCAGCGGCGGCATCGGTCGTCGAGACGTCGGCCCAGGCGGGCTTGCCGGGTGCCGCTACAGCGGTTTCTGGCATGTGCATTCCTCCTCCTGCCATGAAAGGCAGGAGTCGATATTAGGCCACGCTGTCGCCACGCTTCAAGCCGCGAATACTAAGGTCGGGTCCTCTGGTCCTCCCGGGTTCGCGTCACGTCGCGTCATCCAGGAATATCCGGCCGGTGTCAGCGATCCGCTCCGGTTTGCTGACTGCGAAGTAAATCAGCAAGGCGATCCCGGCGACCATCCAGATGGCGATGATCAGCGGAGCCAAATTCGACGGTGGCGAGAGCGCCACGATTCCCAATCCGGCGAAGTCGATCCCGAAAGCGGCGATCAAGGCCGGCAGGAAGATCAGGCTACCAACGACCGGCACGACCCCGTTCGACAGAAGGTTGAACTCTCCGCGACGTTCACGGAGGTAGAAAACCAGGTTGCTGAGATTGGTGAGGATGTAAATGGTGACGACGACGATGGTGGCCACGGTGCCAAGCAGGGCAAAGGCAGGCAGCGCGCCACCCGCCACGAGGCCGAGCCCGACAGCCAGGATGATGCCCCCGGCGGCCTGAACGTTGACGGCGACGTAGGGCGTCCGAAAACGCGGATGCACCCGCTGCAACATGCGAGGCAGCAGGCCGATCCGCGCCAGAGAATAGCCGACCCGGGTTGCCGCGTTCGCGCCGGCATTCGAGTTGGCGATGGCACTGTTGAGCACGGCGAGGATCACGATGATGAGGCCCGGACCCCACACGGCCTGTGCCAGACCTGACCACGGATCGCCTCCATTGAGGAAGACGAAACCGTTCTTCGGATCGGCCATCTTGCTGGGACCGAAGTAGACGGTCGCCGCGTAGTAGCAGAAAAGATAGAAGAGACCGATCAGCAGCGCGGACAGAAAGACGGCACGAGGAATCGTCTTGCGCGGTTCCTTGACCTCCTCAGCCAGCGGCAGCGAGGCCTCGAAGCCGATGAAGGCCAGGATCGCAAAGATCATGCCCGGAAACACGGATCCCCAGCCCTTTGTATTGCCGGTGTTGGGGCCGAAGACGGAAAGCGTGTTGTTGCTCCCGGCGGCAACGACCAGTGTCAGGGCAAGCGCGAGGAACACCACGATCTCGAAGGTTCCCAGTGCCACGCCGGTTCGAGTTGAAAGGCGGATGCCTCGATAGGTAAGGAACCAGACGATCAGGCCGGCGCCGGCGGCGAAGGGCGCCCATAGCCAGGTCGGCCAGCCGAAATGCGATGTCAAGTTGGCGGCCAGCTCATTGCCGAAGATGAGGTACAGGAGCGGCGCCACGACCGGCTCCGCCAGCATGAAACCCCAGGCGACCAGGAAGCCGACGTAGGGATGAAGTCCACGGGAACTGAACGTATAGAGGCCACCGGCCGAGGGTAGGTGACGCGCCAGCTATCCAATGCTGATGGCGACGAACAAGCAGGCGATCAGCGCCAGCAGCACCGCGAGCGGGATGCTCCCACCCGCATAAGGAACCCCGACGATGATGGAAAACGCGACCGCCGCGGCAGGAGCCATGTGGGTGATGGACTGGAAAAGCGTTGGCGCCAGCCCGACGGCATTTCGCTCGAGTCGATGCGTGTCGACGGTTGTGCTCATGGATCCCTCCTCCCTTAGGCGGGAACATAACATTTCAGGCGCGGCCTGACAACAGGGAGCGTGGCTTCGGTTAGCCGGCGCCCTCGGCGGCGTTTTCGTGGGCCAGGGTCGCCTCGGCGTCGGCGCGCGAGATGACCCCCAGCAGGCGGCCTTCGCCGGTCGTCACCAGGCTGTTGGTCTGGATCTCGTGGTCCCGCATCGACTTGAGTAGTTCCTGCAGCGTCACGTTCGGCCGGAAGGTCTTGGGGCCGGGCCGCATCACCTGTTCGGCGGTCGTCTGCGGGTCGGCGTCGAGCTCCTTCTTTCGCAATAGCCCGAGCACAACTCCCTGCGAATCGACGACGACGCAGGTGTCCCAACCGGCGGCTCGACCTCGGACGTCCCCAATCCTTTCTGTCAGGCTGCAGGTCGGCACCTCCGACCCGGCGACGTCGCCGATCCAGATTTCGTCGGCGGCCTTGCCCTCACGCGGCTGGTTCTCTTCAAACCAGGCCTGCTTGCCGGGAACGTAATCGATCACCGTCTTGAATCCCAACGTCTCGAGCCGCGACGCGGCCCGCGGTGAGAGATCTCAGCCGAAGTCGTTGCAGTAGACGAGCACCGGCCGGTCGCGATCCAGCCGCGCCGCGGTCGTCGCCTCGAGCCGTTTGAGCGGGATGTTGATCGCCCCGGGGAGGTGATCATGTTCGAACTCGTCTTCACCGAGGACATCGAGCAGCTGCGCCCCCTGGTCGAGCAATTGCTTGACCTCGGAAACGGAAAAGACCTGCGCCGCCATCGGTCTACTCTACGCGGCGCCCTATTTGTCCCTGCCCCTCTGGGGGAGGGCAGGGTGGGGGCACCTTAGCGAGCTCGCATCCGGTTGTTTTTCGGGAGATGCTCGACCTCTGCCAGTCCCATCGCTTCCATGACCGGTGGAACGTACATGCCGAAGCGGCCGCGTAAGCCTTTCTTCAGCCCATACCAGCCGCCAACCGGGTTCTTCGCTGACCGGGCCCAGGCTTCGACGGTGCCCTCGGCAGCCGGTTTCTGCTCGTCCGCGCTACCGAGCGGCATCCAATCACCGTGTTGCTTGAGCATTTTGTGCAGGTCATCCAGGCCGCGCAACTGATAGCGGACCTCGGTCTTCCCCACCTGGACGATCAGCGCCGGCGGGGCGAGCGTTTCGTCCCGGTAGGCTTCGAACTCCGACGTGCCGGGCGGCGTCTTCAGTACCCATGGTGACTGCTTCGTCCCCGATCCCTTGACCTTCGCTTTGGCCATCGCGTCCTCCCTGCTCGGTTTATTTTGGTAACCATTAGGTTACGCTCACACGTTACGCCTTCTGCCGCCGAGGCTGGTTCAGCGAGCCCAAACGCCGACCGGCCTGAAGTCGAGGGGGATGTCGACCAGGATCAGTTCACTCGACTGCGTCGCCGTTAGCCGCAGGTTTGGCTCCTCGGCGATCTTGGCGGCATCGCCGGTCGAGAGCTGTTCGGCACCGGCGGTGAGTCCGCCCTCTATCAGGTACAGATAGCCGCCGCGGCCCGAAGGGAACCCATGCGAGATCTCGGTGCCCGCCGGCAGCGCCGCCACGTAGACGGCGGCCGCGTCCTGCCGGACCTTCAGGGCGTCGGCATCGGGTCCGATCACCTGCAGCAGGCGACCGGTGCGCTGCTCCTTTGAGAACTGACGCTGCTGAATGCCAGGTGGCAGACCGGGCGTGTCCGGAAGGATCCAGAGCTGCAGAAACTCCATCGGCTCGGTCTTGGATGCGTTTTGCTCGGAATGCTCAGCCCCCGAGCCCAGGGTCATCACCTGGACGGCACCGGGTTGCAGGATGCCGTCGTTGCCGAGGCTGTCGGCGTGGCGGAAGGAGCCTTTCCAGACATAGGTAATCCCTTCGATGTCGGCATGCGGGTGCATCGGCCAGACAGCACCGGGAGCCAGCTGATCATGGTTGAACACGCGCAGCGGTCCCACACCCATCTGTTGAGGATCGCGATAGCGATCGAAGGAGAAGTGCCAGCGGGCGACAAACCAACCGCCGTCTTCGCGGTGGATCTCGCGGTCGCGTCGGACCTGCAGCATTACGTTGGATTCCAGCCTAACTGGTCCACTTGGACAATCGTCGCCAGCCGAGTGGACTACGGCGTCGTAAGAGTTGCTGCGTAGGCTCAGCTGGTGCGTCGCTATGGGTCCGGCCAGGCCCTCGTTGAGTATGTCGTGCTGCTGGCCCTGGGATCGCTGGTCGCGATCGGGGTGGTCACCGTGGCCGGGACCCAACTCACCGACGCGTATCAACAGGTGAGCGCGATGATTGCCAACCCGGCAGGGGCGATCGCCACGGCAGCGTCGCCAACCCCAACCCAAGTGGCGCCAGCGACATCGACTCCCACGCTGGAACCGGCACCGGCGCCAGCCCCGACACCGGCACCGACGCCAGCCGCCAGGCCAACGTCAGCCCCGACTCCGGCGTCCACATCGGGCCAACAGACCGACCCAGGCCCCGACGCGGGCGCCCACACCGGCGCCGACTCGAACGCTAACTCACAACGATGACTAAGGGATCTGGATCGAGCGCTTGGAGAGACCCATCCAGTAGCCGTCGATGATGCTCGGCAAGGGCTCCCCGTTGCTGTCGCCGGCGCCGAGGGTCACGAACAACGGCGCCAGGTGTTCGGTCCGCGGATGCGCGTACCTGACGGCCGGAGCGCGATGAACGAAATCAGATAGTTCATCGACGTCGCCGTGTTCGAGCGCTTCATGCGCCCAGGCATCGAACTCGCTGGACCATGCCGGCGGCGGCGCATCCAGCCGAAAGTCACGGATGTAGGGGAGCCCGTGGGTGAGGAAACCGCTGCCGATGATCAGGACCCCCTGGTCGCGAAGCGGTCGCAGACGGCGACCGATGTCGTAGAGCTGTTCGGGGT
>Ga0209526_10000979_pt1 | contig 18888 bp, 13 predicted proteins | sample JacPinW_OM2H0_M1_FD_188566 | JGI IMG/M metagenome (GOLD analysis project Ga0209526, IMG submission 188566) | Forest soil microbial communities from Algoma, Ontario, Canada - Jack Pine, Ontario site 1_JW_OM2H0_M1 (SPAdes) (version 2) | ecosystem: Environmental > Terrestrial > Soil > Boreal... | reverse complement strand
CATGCGGCGCGCACGAGATAGACCGCGCTGATCGCAAAGATGATCGCTCGCGTCCACCGGCGATAGCCATGGTCGGTCATGCGCTCGATGACATAAGGCGCCAAAGACGTGCCGGCGATCGCTAAGAGGATGCCAGGAGCAAGACCCGCCATTGGCAGATCGCCCATTCCCGCGAGCGAGCCGAAATAGAACATGCGCACGATATGGCTGAACGTCTGCGCGACCGCCTTGGTCGCATTGGTGGTTTTGCGATCGAGCTTGCTCTTCTGGAAGAAGATATCGAGAAACAAGCCGCCCACGCCTGCGATGATCTGAACGACAGTCGTCACCAGCCCAGTGAAGAACGGGACGCCCCGGCGCTGGATGTCGGGACGAACGGCCGCGGGCAGCGCCTCGATCGCGAACGGCACTAATCCGAGCGCCAGGTACACCGTCGCCTTGTCGGGAACGAACGCGATCATCCACATGAACGTGAAGGAGATCAGAGCTCCCAGGAGATAGGCGCCGAAGATCGGCCACAGCACGTAACTGCGCCATTGCACGACCCGCCAGCCGTTGGCGAACAGCTGGATGATGGAGAATACGATCATTCCCGTTGCGACGTCGAAATAGTTGAGCAGCACTCCAAGCAGGATCATCCCGCCGGCCATTCCGAAGATGCCGGAGATGAAAGACGAGCAAATGATCGTCGCGCCAATGATGGCGAGAGCGGCGGGCGTCATTTCATTAGAGCGGGATGATTTTTTTTCGAATCATCATCCCGCTCTAGCCCTTTGTTTGAGCATGATCTTTTCCGAAAACCGGTTCCCACTTTTCGGGATCATGCTCGAGGGCGTAGTCAGGCCGAACGCGCCAGCGCGCCGTCGATCATGTCGATGGTGTTCTGCACGCCATACACGGCAACGAACGAACCAAAGCGCGGGCCTTTCTCCTGGCCGAGCAGGACCTGATAGAGCATGTTGAACCAATCGAGTGCCACACCCGGCTTGCCGTCCCTGGTCTTGATCTTGCCGCTCTTGTCGAGGAACGGCTCTCGCCGGCCGACCTCGTAGACGACCTCCTGAATTTGCGACGCGGTTGCGCCGGCGGGAAGCTGCGCGAGCGCATCGCGTAGATCCATGAGGGCTGCGCGCTCGCTTTCTCCCGGCTCGCGGAATTTCTTGTGCGGCAGCACGAAGTCGCGAAAATAGTGAATGGCATAGCCGACGAGCGCGGCGAGCTTGGGATGGGTTTGCGGCGTCACGCCGGGACGGTAACGGCCGATGAACCCCCACAAGATCTCGGCGTTTTCCGCGTTGGAGGACGCGACAAGGGTGAGCAGCATCGAAAATGAGATCGGCATTTCCGCCTTGGGCGGATGACCGGAATGGATGTGCCATACGGGATTGGCAAGACGCTGCTTGGCGTCCTGGCGCTCGTAGGCTTCAAGCAGCTGCTCATACTCGTCGACGTGGCGGGGTATGACATCGAAATAGAGACGCTTTGCCGCCTTCGGCTCGCGATACATGAAGAGCGAAAGCGACTGCGGGCTCGCGTAACGCAGCCATTCTTCAATGGTGAGACCATTCCCCCGCGACTTGGAGATTTTCTGCCCCTGTTCGTCGAGGAACAGCTCGTAGATGAACCCTTCCGGAGGCGAGCCGCCAAGCGCGCGACAAATCTCGCCGGAAAGCTTTACTGAATCGATCAGGTCCTTGCCGGCCATCTCGTAATCGACAGCAAGCGCGAACCATCGCATCGCCCAGTCGGGCTTCCATTGCAGCTTGGCGCGACCGCCGCAGACGAGAGTCGTGACGCGCTCCTTGCTCTCGGGATCCTCGTAGGTGATCGTGCCGGCATCAGCATTATGCGCCAGGATCGGGACCTGCAGCACCGCGCCGGTTCGTGGCGAGATCGGCAGGAACGGCGAATAGGTCTGCGCCCGCTCCTGGCGCAGTGACGGCAGCATGATCGACATGACCGTGTCGAAGCGCCGCAGCACTTCCAGCAGCGCGCGATCGAAGCGTCCGGACATGTAGCATTCGGTCGACGAGAGGAACTCGTAATCGAAGCCGAACTGATCCAGAAACGTGCGCAGGCGCGCGTTGTTGGCGGCGCCGAAGGATGGGTATCCGCTGGAGAAAGGATCCGGTATGCGCGAGAGCGGCTGACCGAGATGGGCGGCCATCATGTCGCGGTTCGGCACGTTGTCGGGAACCTTGCGCAGCGCATCCATGTCGTCGGAAAACGCAATCAGCCGCGTCTTCACCTTGTCATCCGTGAGCACGCGAAAGGCATGGCGGACCATGGTGGTGCGGGCGACCTCCCCGAACGTTCCGATATGGGGAAGCCCGGAAGGACCGTAGCCGGTCTCGAAGATCACCTCGTCCTTGGGATGCCGCTTGAGGCGCGCCACAATCTTGCGCGCTTCCTCGAACGGCCAGGCGTTGGAGCTCTCGGCAATCTCCCGCAGCTCGTAGACCGGAGCTTCGATGGTGCTTGACATCATAGCCGCACGTCAAAATCAAAATGGACTGATCGGAAAATAGCGCAACCACAGGTCGGTGAAACGGCCCTGCTCCCATACCCGGAACAGCGCCCAGTTCATCGCGAGCCGCATGAGATCATTGCCCCGCTTGACTGCGATGCCAATGCCTTCACCGAAATAGCGGCTATCCATGTAGGGGCCGCCGCGGAACCCGCAGCAGTTTTCCGAATCGGTGCCGTTGAGCCAGAACGCGAGCGAGATGGCATCCCCGAACAGGAGATCTACGTCGCCTCGGCGCAGTGCCAACCGGGCGACGTCCGCACTGGGGTAAGAACGTATATCAGCTTCGGTGAATAAGGCCTTGAGATAGGCCTCATGCGCGGTGCCCGTGACAACCGCGACTTTCTTCCCTTCCAGCCGCTCCGGCAGCGCGTCATCGATGGGTGAGTCGCGTCTGGTCACAAATCGCGCCGGGGTGCGGTAATAAGGATCGCTGAAATCGACCTTGGTGCGCATCTCAGGCGTGGTAGCGATCGAGGCGATGGCCGCGTCCCCCTGGTTGGCGTTGAGCGCAGTAACCAGGGTTTCGAACTTGCGCATCTGAATCGTGCAGGCGAGCTTGAGCTCCTCGCACATCATGCGCGCGAGGTCGACATTGAAACCTTGGGGATTCCCGTCCGGTCCAGCGAAATTGAAGGGCGGATAATCGATCTCGGTCAGGAACCGGATCGCGCTCACGCGGGAAAGATCCGGCTTCTCCGGCCGCCGGCGCGGATCCCAGAAACCGGGCACACGCACATCGCCGGTGCCGAGCTGCGCCTCGGCCTGCTGGCCGCCGACCAAAAAGGCTGTGACCACGCAAATGACGACCGAGAGGAAGAGCTTTCGAACGAGGAGTGTCACGCGCAGTAGCCTGGATGGGCAGCATGTAGGTTGGGTCGAGCGCTTGCGAGACCCAACATCGTCACATGTACCGGCGCAGATCGGCGGCCGCGGCTTCGGTCGTGCGCTTGAGGCTGAAAGTGGAAACAAAGCGGCCGTCCTTATCCATGAGATAGATCACCGCCATGTGATCCATGGTGTAGCTGCCGTCGTCCAGAGGAACTTTCTTGTAATAGGCTCGATAGGCCTTGGCGACCGCCGCGATTTGGGCGGGGTCACCGGTGAGCCCCTCAACGTGCGGATCAAAGTTGGACAGATAATCCTTCATCACGGCCGCGGTGTCGCGCTCCGGATCAACGGTAATGAAGAGGGCACGGGCTCGGTCGGCGTCCGGGCCGAGCGCGCGCAGCATTTCCGATATCTCAAACAGGGTCGTGGGACAGATGTCGGGACAGTGGGTATATCCAAAAAACACCAGGAATGGATGTCCTTTGAAATCCTCGTCGGTCACTGTTCGACCATTCTGATCCGTGAGCCGGAAGGGGCCACCGATGGCGGCAACCTGCTGGACGGCAGGGCCGGCAAGCAGGAGCGCAAGGCCGGCGCAAGCCACCAGGCCGGCAAGGAAGGCCGCGCTGATGGCAAGGATACGGATGTTGCGCACAGTCACGGTTCTTTGCCCGAGCAGAAAGCCTTCACAAACATGCTGCGATGCCAGCCGCGATCATGTCAAAGAACACAGCCGCGCCGTATTGCGCCCATAGCACGAGCGTGCCTCCCAACAGAATGCCCATCGCTCCCGCGATAACGAGGAGCGAGCGGGGAAATCGAGACGATCGCGCCGTTTCGGAGGCGGCTGTCTGCATGGGTTGGCACCGTTGAACGGTCCACACATAGGGGCGGGGCCGGGCGGGAACAATAGCCGATCCCCTGCCGCCGATCCTGCAAACTTTTCGGCCTCGCGCTGCCCCCATACGCGGCAAACAACGGCCACCTTGCTGCCCCAGTTTGCGCCTTGACGGGCACTCCTCAAAGGTGTGACCACAGTCCGGAAGGGGGAGAGGGTCGCATGAGAATGAGACGCGCCTGGTGGGCGGCCGCACGGACATTCTTTGTTTTCGCCGCGGTTTTGCTGCTCGCGCCCGCGCCGCTTTCACCGGACGCGCAAGCGCAGGGCGCAGCTTCCGTCACGCTTGATGCGATCAAGGGCTCGCTCGATGAAATCGAGCGAGCCGTCAACCGCGACGACATTTCAGCCGAGGAGCTTGCAAGCCTGCGGCAAAAACTCAACGCAGCCACGGAAGACTTGCGAGCGAAGATCGACGAGATCGAGCCCCGCACGCAGGAGGTCGAGGAGCGGCTCAAGCAGCTTGGTCCGCCGCCTGCCAAGGATGCGCCCCCGGAATCGCCGGAAGTGAGCAAGCAGCGCGAAGAGCTCACAAAAAGCTTCAGCGAGCTCGACGGCGCCTTGAAGGCGGCGCGCGTAATGTCAGTGCGCATCGAGCAATTGAGCGAACGCGTCGCCCAGAAGCGCCACGCATTGTATGCCAGAGAGCTGTTTGCCCGCACGCCGAGCGCGCTCGATCCTTTCTTCTGGTCGGATGTGTTGCGTGCCTTGCCGATAGAGCTGGGCCGCTGGAGGACCATGCTTGAGCTCTGGGCGAGCGAGCGGCCCGACGGCGCGCGGGCGGCGCTTGCCGCTCTGCTCATGCTCGCTATCGCGGGCGTGGCGATTGCGATGTCGCGATGGTGGTTTCCGCGATTCTCGGCGGCCCCGCGCGAAACGATTTCGGCCAAAGCGACGACCGCCTTTTGCACATTCATCTGGTTTGCCGCGCGCACGCCGCTCGCAAGCTTCGCGATCTTGCTGGTGCTGGAGACATTCGGGCTGTTGACGGTCCGCGTCGGACAGATCGCGCAAGGCCTTGTTGCCGGGATTGCGGCGGCTGCCTTCGGTCATGGCCTCGCGCGGGCGCTCTACGCGCCGAAACAGCCGGAGCGCCGCCTCACTGCGGACAACGATGAGATCGCGCGCTGTCTGCACGACCACCTGGTCTGGGGGTCGCGGGTGCTCGGGGTCGTGATCCCGCTGCAAATCATACACAAGACCTTGTTCGCGCCACTGGTCATCACCATTGCCACCAATGCGCTGTTCGCGGCGGCAACGGCGGCAATTCTGCTTCATCTGGCATTCCGGCTTGGACGCCTGACGACGCCAACGCAACGCCGCGCGCTGCTGGGGGTGATTCATCCACTCGCCTGGCTGCTTTCCATCTTCATCCTGCTCGCGCTCGTTGCGGGGTACAGCGGGTTTGCTGCCTTCGTTTCATTGCGCGTGATTGTCGCCGCCGCGGTATTCGGCGCGCTCTATCTGTTCTCGATCGCCACGCAGGCATTCCTCGGCGCCTTCGCCGGGGAGACCGAGCGGGGCCAAAAACTCTCGGCCGGCCTCGGGTTAAGCTCGCGCAGCCTCGGCCTGTTCGGAGCGCTGCTCGCCGCCCTCGTCCGGGTCGTGCTCGTCTTGCTGGCGTTCTTCCTGATCATCGGGCCGTGGGAAGTCTCCACCGCTGATCTGTTCGACACGATTCGCAACGTTCCGTTCGGTTTCAAGATTGGAGAGCTCCACCTATCGATCCGGGCAATGCTGGTTGCCCTCGTTACGCTTGCCATCCTTCTGATCGTCACCCGCATTGTGCAGGGCTGGCTCGAAAGGGACCTGCTGCCGCGCACGAGAATTGACGCAGGCCTGCAGCACTCAATCGTGACCATCTTCGGCTATGTCGGCGCCATCACGGCGATCACGCTGGCACTGGGCGGGATGGGCTTCGATCTGCAGAAGATCGCCTTGATCGCAGGCGCGCTTTCGGTCGGCGTCGGTTTCGGACTGCAATCCATCGTCTCCAACTTCGTGTCCGGCCTCATTCTGCTTACGGAACGGCCGATCCGCGTGGGCGATGCGATTGTGGTCAAGGGCGAAGAAGGTTGGGTGCGCCGCGTGCGCGTGCGTGCAACCGAGATTGAAACCTACGAGCGTGCAAGCGTGATCATTCCGAACTCGGAGCTCATCACCGGCGTGGTCAAGAACTGGACGCACGCCAACCGGCTTGCGCGCATCCTAATCAAGGTCACGGTCGCCTACGATAGCGACCCGGTGAAGGTGCGCGACATACTCCTTGAGATTGCGCACACTCACCCCTTCGTCACGCAATCACCTGCGCCGTCGGCATTTCTTATTGCCCTCGGTGAGAATGGAATGGAATTCGACCTGTTCTGCATCGTCGCCGATGTGGACAAGACCTTGGCGGTCAAGAGCGAACTTCACTACGCCATTCTCGAGCGCTTTCGCGCCGCCGGGATAGAAATCCCCTATCCGCAACGGGAACTGCGCTGGCGGGCGCAAGAAGAAGTTTCAGATGCGGGGCGCGCTTTCGGTTCGCCGGCAACGACCGGCGAGGCCGCGCTCATCCACGGCAAGGTCTTAAAAGACCGCGCGGGTTAGCAGTCTGCTGAAAAACTCTCCAACGACAAGGCGCAAAAGGCTCGACCCACCCGCGCACCGATCGTGATACATGTAGGGGCGGGTTTCAAACCCGCCCTCGTGCAACAAAGCATGGACCGTGACGCACTCCTCTCGTGAGCCGTCTCTGCCGAGAAAGGGCGGGTTTGAAACCCGCCCCTACAAGTACAACCGTCGTTCTCTGGCTGCAGCACGCGGGCTAGCCCGAACGCGCGTTCAAGGCCGCCTTCACCCGTTCAGGCGTGAACGGAACCGTACGCAGGCGCGCTCCGGTCGCGTCGAACACAGCGTTGGCGAGCGCCGCACCGACCGTGGTGCATGCCGCTTCGCCCGCGCCGAGCGGCGGTTCGGTCGGCCGATCGATCAGCTCGATCGTAAGCTCCGGGACATCGGAGAACCGCAGAATGGGATAGCTTGCCCAATCCACGCTCAGCACGCGCGCGCGATCGAACTTGACCTCCTCCATGAGCACCCGGCTGAGCGTCTGCAACGTGCTGCCTTCGACCTGCGCGCGCACGCCATCGGGATTGATGATCTGCCCGCAATCATGGGCGCAGACAACCCGTTCCACCTTGATGCGGCCGCTTTCGCGCTCGACCGCGGCCTCGATCCCCATCGCAACGTAAGTTTCATTGTGCTTGTAGTGAACATAAGCAAAGCCGCGGCCACGGGCCAGCGACGCGCTCGTGTCATTGCGGGGTGACGGCCGCGCCTGCCAGTTCATCAGCGCGGCTGCGCGCTTTATCACTTCGATCCCGCGCGGGTCAGTGAGCCCGCGCAACCGGAACTCAACGGCATCGATGCCGGCCGCCGCGGCAAGCTCGTCGACGAAGCTCTCGACCGCAAAGCAGTTCGCGGGCTTGCCCGGCGAGCGAAGCGGCGCCGCGCGCACTGGTGTGCTCTTCAACCAGTGCACCACCACCGAGATGTTTTCGGCCGAATAGGGCGGATCCCCGTTCTGGGATATCAGGCCGGCATTGATCCCACGCACTTGATCGAGCCCGGCTGCCTCTGGCGCAAGCAGCGGAATGTTCGGCATTCCACGCGTCGTCTCGGGCAGCCAGAGATCGGTGCGCCAATGCATGATGCGGCCATCCGCGCCCACGGCACCGGCAATATCGATGAGCTGTGGCGGGCCTTTGGGATCCCAGCCGTGCTCTTCCTCGCGCGACCACTGCACGCGCACCGGGCGGCCAACCGCGCGCGACAGGATCGCGGCTTCTGCCGCGGCATCCTCGTGCCCGTTCATGCCATAGCAGCCCGCACCTTCGAGATAGATGAGCCGCACTTTCTCCGGCGGCAAGCCAAGGAAGCGCGCGTAGGTGGCGCGATTGCCGTGGGTGCCCTGGGACGCCGTCCACACCGTCGCTCCGTCCGCGTTTACGTCCGCAACGGCACATGAGGGGCCGAGCGAAGCGTGGCTCTGCATGGGCCAGTAGTAGGTGGCGCTGAGTACCTTGGCATTGCTTGGCGAAGTTTCAGCTTGCGTCCCTTTGTTGACCAACCTTTCCTCTGTGATGCCCGGCTCGGTGCGCAGCGTTTGCGCGAGCCTGTCCTGATCGGGCAGGCCCGATCCGGCGGTCCATTGGGCACGGATTGCGCGCGCGGCTTTTACCGCCGTCCACTCGTCTTGCGCGACGACGGCGAGGAAGTCCTTGATCCTCACCACCTGCGTTCCGGCAAACTCCGCAATCGAGGCTTCGTCCACCGAAACAAGACCGGCGCCGATCGCCGGCGGCCGGATCACGCGCGCGTGCAACATGCCCGCAACGGAAAAATCGTGCATGAACACGTAGCCGCCGCTGCCGGTGCATTTGTGCGGGACGTCGGGTTTCGGCAGCGGTCTGCCCACAAGCGTGTACGTGGACGGATCCTTGAGCGGCGCTTTGGGATCGAGCTTGAGACCGAAGCGTTCCCCCTTCAACAGTTCGGCGAAGACGACGCCAGCGCCGCCGCTCTTCGGTCGCACCTTCCCGTCGTCGGCAACAAGATCTTCAGGTTTGGCATTGAGGCGCTTGGCCGCGAGCTCCACGAGCGCCTTGCGCGCGGTCGCCGCGGCTTGACGGATCTGCATGCCGCCGCGCGCAATCCCGGCTGACCCGGCGGTGCGCCCCTGGTCGGGAGTGAGCGAAGTATCGCCTTCGACATAGTGGATCTGGTCGATGCCAATGCCGAGCTCCTCGGCTGCAATCTGACGCATCGCAATGCGAAGACCCTGGCCCAGGTCGACTTTGCCGGCAAACAGGGTCACCGTCCCATCGCCGTTGACCGAGAGAAATGCATCGACCTCCTTCGGGTCGAGCACCCGCGGCGCGCTGCTCGCCTGCGCGAAGACCTCCGTTCGGATGCTGCCGAGGGCAAAGCCGACGGTCAGCGCTCCCGCCTTGAGGAGGGTGCGACGGCTCATCCGGTCAAGTGCGCTCATGTCAGCCTCCCTGACCCGATGCAGCAAGCACGGCGCGCACGACGCGCAGGTGAGTGCCGCAGCGACATAGATTACCCTCGAGTGCCGCGCGGATTTCGGGCCCGGTCGGTTTTGCCTTCTCGGCGAGCAAGGCCGCCGTGGTCATGATCATGCCGCTCGTGCAGTAGCCGCACTGCGGCACCTGCTCCTTGATGAAGGCGGCCTGGATCGGGTGCGGGGCTGATGCTGTGCCCAATCCTTCGAGCGTGGTCACGCGCTTACCCCGCGCGTCCGCAATGGTCAGCTGACAGGATCGCATGGCGCTGCCCTCGACCAGCACCGTGCAGGCACCGCACTGGCCAAGGCCGCAGCCGAACTTGGTCGCCGTCAAACCCAGCCCGCGCAGGACGTAGAGAAGCGGCTTGTCGGGATCGGAGGAATCGACCGTTCGGACAACTCCGTTGACGTGAAGATCATAGGTGGCCATGCAAGTTTCTCCAGCGAGGGCAGCTGCAAGTCAATTTGCCGGTATTCTAGGGAAACTCCGAATGACTTGCGAGCCGCAGATGCTAACGAGTGGAGTCTGCGGGATGCAGGGGAGGGCGCTCGGAGGGACGCGCGTTGCGCGCGCGCAGGTCGTCCGTAAGGCCGGCGACCGCCTTGCTCGCCGTGATTGCAAGCAGCAGGAAGAAACCGAGCTCCGCCGCGTTGAGCGGATCAGCGATGTAGAAGCTGAACTTGGGCGCGAACAGGAAATAGGCCGCGGCGAACCCGCTGATGAATGAGGTGATCACGGCGAGCGTGCTGCCGTAATGCATGGCGATCACGATGGTGGGCAGGAGATAACCCAGCACCAGATGCTCTTCCGCCAGATACCTGTCGATTGGAAGCAATACGAACGTGGTGAGCATGACCGCTGAACACGCGACCAGGATTGATGTGACCCATTGCAGGATCGGAGCCTCCGCGCGTCCGGCGCCGCCATAGCGGTGCTTTTCAGCAAGCCATACCGTCAGCAGCGAAGCAAAGACATAAAGGGACAGGGTTACAGCCTCGCCCCGCGTGGGCAGATCGAAAGACAGCGGGGGTGCCGGAGATTGCGACCAGATCACAATCAGGCTCGCAAAAATTGCAAGCAGGCCAGGCCCCATGCCGCCGATGAGAGCGGCAATGAGAATGGCGGGATAGTAGGAGACGAGGGGCAGAATCTCTCCCCCCACCCATCCGAAACCGAGCCGCAGGCCTGTCGCAGCGGCGATGCATGCGAGCGCTCCGAGATAGCGCAGGAGCGATTTCGAAATCGGCTCCATCGCCGCTGCCGCGCGCGTGCTTTCGGTCGCGCCTCTCGCAAACGCGCGGTAACGCTCTGCCACCCAGACGATGACGAGGGCCGCGGACAGATAGAGACCGAAGTTGAACGCGGTAGTCAGGGTCGTGACCGGGCCCCCGAAATCGCGGGAATGGAAGACGCCAAGCAGCAGAGCGAGGCTCAGACCGATGGCAATAAGCCCAGCGCGGATTCCTCCAACCAGCGCGGCGACGAAGATGGCCGGGTTGTAGAGAATCGAGGGCGTGATGTCGGGAGTAAGCTCGGCAAACGCGAAATGCGCGAGCGCCGCGAGGCCGATCGACGCAAACGCAAACACATACGCGCCGAGCGATCCCGGCTCGAGGCCGCCGGTCTCCAATCCGCGCAGCGTCTGGCGTATTTTATCGAGCATGCCCATCAAGCCAGTTGCGGATCACGTCAGGATTCGAGACACCCTCGATCAGCGTCGTTGCGCCGTCGCGCGCGATCAGCACCGTTCGCGGAATCTCGCCGCGCCATTGTGGTAAGGGGCTATCCCTAGCGGAAGTTAGATCTATGCGGCATGAACGATGCTGCAATGATCATTGCGCAGTGCATTGCGGCGAGCGCGGGCGGTCCTCATTTGAATCTAGCCTGTGCCGTACCGCCGGTCGGAGTCGTAATCTGCACCGCACCTTTCGGTTCGGCGGGCAGATCGACTGACGATGTGCCTTTGAGCTGATTCTCCCCGGCAGGCGTCAGTGTAATTCGCTCAGCCTTTCCGTTGATCACGAATATGGCCGCTCCCTTGAAGCCGTTAGTGCTAACGGCCTTGTCCGAGTGGTCTCTCACGTAGACCTGAAGCACAGTTCCTTGCGGCACGATCTCCACATGAAAGCTGCCAGCGTCCTCCTGCGGCCCACCGTTCTGCCCTAGCTTCGGACCGTGCGCAGAAGCGCCGATCGGCAAAAGAGCTAACACTGTGATCATCACAAAGGCTCTTCGGTCCACAGCACTCTCCTTTCGTCGTTGCTGTTTCAGAACGTTTCGGTAGGGATCGGGGCTACTCGTGCAACGCCAATCTCTGATGGCTCAAGTCGAGAGCTGGAGACCAGCCGTTCCAGCGATTTCTGCCCGAAACGAAGAAATAGAACCGGGGTCAGCAAGCTATCGAGCAAGGTCGCGCTGATCAGACCTCCGAAGATCGTGACCGCCACCGGGTGCAGGATTTCCTTGCCCGGTGTCGCCGCCTCGATGAGGAGCGGCAACAAGGCAAACCCGGCAGAGAGCGCCGTCATCAGCACTGGAGTCAATCGTTCGAGGCTGCCTCGAATAACCAACTCGCGACCGAAAGGGAGCTGCTCATGGACCGCGAGATTGATGTAATGACTGAGCTTGAGAATGCCGTTGCGGGTTGCGATGCCGGTCAATGTGATGAATCCAACCATGCTCGCGACCGAGAGTGGTTGATCTGCTATCCATAAAGCTAAAACGCTGCCAAAGAGGGCAAAGGGCACGCTGCCCAGGATGATTAATGTAAAAATGACCGACCGGTAACGACTGAACAGGATCATGAAGATCACAGCGAAGGACAGCACCGAAAGCGCAGCCATCGTCCGGGTGGCGTCCTCCTGCGCCTGAAAGGTGCCTTCCAAACGAGTGAAATACCCCTCTGGCAGTGGACTGGCGGCGACCTGCCGGCGTATTGCCGTCGCGATTTGAGCCATGTCGGTTCTGCCATCGGTATTGGCCAGGACCACTAATCGACGGCGGGAATTCTCGCGAAGGATCTGATTGGGGCCATCGGTCTCGCGAATATCCGCCACCTGCCGCGCCGGAATCCATCCGACCGGAGTCTCAATCAGGAGATCGCCCAATCGCTGCGTAGTGCGCAAATGGTTGGGCAGCCGCATGGTAACGTCGAACCGCTGGTACCCGTCCACGACGCGCGAAACGACGCGACCATTGGACAGTCGGCTGAGCTGATCGACGACGGCCGCGGGCTGCACGCCATAGAGCGCCGCCCGCGTGTAATCGACCCGGATTTCCAGCTGGGGAATCTTGACCTGCTTCTCCACCTGCAGATCGACGACGCCAGGAATCGCGGCAAGCTTCTGCCGCAAATTCTCTCCACTCGTCAGCAACGCATCGAGATCATCGCCGAAAATCTTGAGCGCGATAGAGGCGCGGACGCCTGAAAGCATGTGATCGAGACGATGCGAGATCGGCTGTCCGACGTTGATGGACATCGGCAGGACAGCAAGTCGGGAGCGAATATCCGCAACGATCTCGGTCTTCGGTCGCGATGAGGGATTGAGATCGACATCGATCTCGGAGGAGTGGACACCCTCGGCATGCTCGTCAAGCTCGGCACGGCCCGTCCGCCGCCCCACCGACTTCACTTCCGGTACTTGCATGATCAGCTGCTCGGCAATAAGGCCGACGCGATTGGATTCGACGAGCGAGATGCCGGGACTGAAGACGGCATTGATTGTGAATGAACCCTCATTAAAAGGCGGCAAGAACGCGCGCGGCAGCATAAATGCTGTCGCGGCGGCAACAAGCACCGCGGCGGCCGCACTGAGCAGCACGCCGCGCGAATGCTCGAAGGACCAGCCGAGGAGCGCGGTGTTGCCGCGCTTGAGCAGCCGAACTAATCCGCCTTCACGGCTGCCGAGCTGCTTCAGGCCGGGCAGCAAATAGTACGCCATCACTGGGGTGAGCGTAATTGAGACCACAAGGCTGGCCAGGATTGAGATGATGTAGGCCTGTCCAAGCGGCGCGAACAGCCGGCCCTCGATTCCTGACAAAGCAAATAGCGGCACGAATACGAGCACGATGATCATCGTTGCGTAGACGATCCCGGATCGCACTTCTTGTGATGCCGCTACCACGACGTCAAACACGGACTTTGGGTTGCCCGCCGTCCGGTTCTCCCGTAATCGGCGGAAAATGTTCTCAACATCCACGACGGCATCATCCACCAGCTCGCCAATTGCGATGGCAATGCCTCCGAGCGTCATCGTGTTGATCGATAGGCCGGTCAGGTGAAAGATAATGGCGGTCGTCAGAACAGAGACCGGGATGGCAGTGAGCGAGATAGCGGTGGTCCGCCAGTTCACAAGAAAAGCGAACAGCACGGCAGCGACCACCACCACCGCCTCGATCAACACCTTCTGGACGTTGTAAATCGAGGTCTCGATGAAGTTTGCCTGCCGGAAGAGGATCTGGTCGACCTTGATTCCATTCGGGAGGCTTGGCGTGATTTCCTGTAAGGCCTGCTCGATCTCCCGCGTAAGGACGACGGTATCCACATTGGGTTGTTTTTCGACCGAGACGATGACAGCAGGCTTTCCCATGTAGCCTGCATCGCCACGCCTGACCTTGGGCGCGAATTCCACGTCCGCAACCTGGCGCAAGTAGATTGGCGCGTTGCCTGATGTCGCAATCACGAGATTCCTGAGATCGTCCAGGCTCGTGGTGCGTCCAATGTTGCGGATCAGGTATTCGCGAGCGTATTGATCCGTGTAGCCGCCGCCCGTATTCAGCCCGAACTGCGTCAGAGCACGCTGCAGCTGGTCATAGCCGACGTTCAATGCTCGCAGCGCAGCTGGGCTAGGCGAGACGCGATATTGTCGAACTTCGCCTCCGATCGGAATCACCTGCGCGACCCCCGGGATCGAAAGCAAGTGCGGCCGCAGCACGAAATCGGCAGTCTCGCGTAGCTCCATCGCGGAAGCGCGATCGCTTGTCACCGCAACCAGCAGAATCTGACCCATGATCGAGCTGATCGGACCCATGATAGAGGTGCTGTTCGGGGGAAGTTGATCCCGCACGAGCGCCAGCCGCTCCGCGATCAGCTGCCGATTGCGATAGATGTCGGTTCCCCATTCGAACTCGACATAGACGATGGAAAGACCAACGCCTGAGACCGAACGCACCCGGATAACGCCCGGTACGCCGTTCATCTGCGTCTCGATCGGGAAGGTCACGATCTGCTCGACCTCGGGAGGGGCATAGCCCTCCGCTTCGGTCATGATGGTGACCGTCGGGCGGTTGAGGTCGGGAAAGACGTCGACCGGCAGCTTGCTCAGGCTGAATGCACCGTAGACGACCAGGACGGCTGCGACTGCCAGTACGATCAGCCGATTGCGCAGGGATTGGGTGACGAGAAACCTGAACATCGGGGCCGCCCTCGGCTTAGCGCACCTGGTCGAGGAGCTCGGCGCCTTGGGTCACAATGCGCGCGCCTGCCTTCAGACCGGAAACGATGAGCATGCGCTCGCCGTCCAGCGGCTCGATGCGAACGGACCGCGGTTCGAAGCGCTCTGCTGACGTGTGCTCGAAAGCGAGATCATGACCGGCTTGGCTGCGGATCACGCTCGCACGCGGAACTGCGATCCCCTCTCTCTCATCAGTGGTCGCGGCAAGCACAGTGACGAACTGGCCGGCACGCAGCCCGCTGGTATCGTCCTCGATCTTGAAATCCACCGGCACGGCCTGGTTGCGGTCGGCAAAGCCGCTGCCCTGATAAACCAATGGCAGCGAGCGTCCCCCGCTGGTCTTGGCCACCGCGCTTTGGGTGCCGGTCAACGTATCGAAGCTCAGCGCCTCAACCCAGAGCCGCGTTGGCTCGATGATCTGAAACAGAATAGTATTCGTCTGCGCCATCTGTCCCGCTATTGCGTTCATCTCTGCAACAATGCCTGCGACGGGCGCGACGAGCGCTTCGGGTTCGACCCTGGCCCGGTCAAGCGCTGAACGCTGGTCCTTGAGCCCCTGCAATTCAAGCTTGGACTCGTCGAGCTGTACCTGAGTGACCGCGCCCCTTGGGGCGAGCGTCTCATAGCGCGCGATTCGCCGCTCTACGATGCTGATCTGCTGGTCCAGCTCGCCTTGACGCTGACGCATGTCGGACACGTCAATGGCCTGCAAAGGCGGCGTCACATACGCCAGCACATCGCCTTTATTTACGCGTGTACCGAGTCGAGGAAATCCGCCCGTTGGGGCAGAGACTCGTCCTCCGGCGGAGGCCTGTACATACCCGCTTGCATTCGGATCGGGGATGATTCGCCCCGGCAACTCGATGGTACGTCGATGGCGGGCGCTCGTCGCTACATCCGTTCGGATCGCAAGCAGCCTTTGGGTAGGTTTCGGCACAAACAGGGAGCCATCGGGCAGTCGCTTGGCGAGGTCCCGGTCGCTCGGCATCGCCGCATGGACCGCGGCTGCGCTGTGATCTTCGCCTTCATGGGCAAGAGCCGCGGTTGTGAGAACGGCCGCCAAAATTGCCAGAAGCGCTACTGTGGGAACCAGCTTGCGCCGCGCTAGTAATCCCATCACCACAAGGCCCAAAACGAACCCCGCTATCGAACTTAGGATCAGAAGCGGATCTCTTCCCTCGATCCGCTGTCTCAATTGGCTGAGCAATCCATCGTTCGTGCCCGTGGACCCTGATTGAGCTAGCGGCGCCGCGGTCGGTATCTCCAGCGTAGCCGTGAGGACTTCTGCCGTGGCGTCGCTTTCGACTGTGAAGATGAGATCATGGTGACCGCGCGTGACCGCCCAGGGAGCGCTGAGCTTGTATGTCCCGTCATGCTCGGGAGAAGCAAAAACACTGCCGACCGGCGTTTCAACCGTTATTGCAGCATTCGTGACAGGATCGTTGGTACGCAAGCGGTCGACATAGATCGTCAGCATCCCGCTGTCGGCGATTGCGACCAATTCGAGCTTTTCCGACGCGGCTTCGGTGCGCGGAGTGACACTGACCACAGCCGGAATCGGCCTTGATTCGTCGTGGTCTTCGCCTTCATGCGCGCGTGAATTTGTCCAAGGAATCGCGACTAAGAGCGCTGTAATAGCGAAGATCGGCAGGATGTTAGGAACGCGCATTCTAGGAATCCTTCACGGTCCAAGGACGGACGGAGTGGTCGTGCGACCAAGCTCGCTCACGCGCGCTTGCGCGCGCTGCTTACGTGAAGGATTTTGGGGGTTTTGGTAGCGCTTCGGGATCGATACCTGCTCGTATCGATGTCCCTCGTCGTTCGAGCTTGAGCGCTTTCAACCGGGTCGGCAAACGGAGAATCGGCTCCGCCAGAATGGCTGGCACGCAGCATGAAAAGCCGCTCGCGCAACAGCCGTCATTACAGGTGCCGGAAGTAGCAGCCCGACTGATGCCTACTGCCTTGGCCTGAGCAACCACTCGTGTATGCTCAGCGTTCAACTGAAGTTCGCCACCCTTTGCACGATCATGACTAACGGCGGTGATCGAGTCCGGAAGGTGGGCGTGGCCACCATGCGCCAGGGCAGTCGCGGGCACGAGCTGAACGGCGATCGTGACGATCGCGATCCAGATCACCGCGAACTGCCTCTTTGACATCATGGCACCAGTTTAGCACAAGAACTGTGGTGAATTTGAGAGCCTCGGCTTTAGGTAAATCAAATGATCCTAATGTCCGAGCCGTCCCGTGTCTGTGCGATCTATCAGCAGAATACGCAAGCCGCAAAAACCACGCCAGTGGTCGCGAGCAGGACAAGGACGATCAATGCTAGCTTCATGATCCGCCTCCGTTGAGCAAGTGTAAGCTATCTCGGCCGCGTCTTGCAGCAACAACACGCGAAACGTGACAATCCCGGACAACCGCCAAATTGAATGGTAGTTAGCTCCGAAGTGCCCGAAAATCGCCAAGCCGCAGCGAGAGAGAATGCCCATGCTCCTGAGCCGCAGAGAGATCCTTGCATCCGGTGTTGCCATGGCGGTCACGATCCCGTTCGTGGCGGCAACGCGGACTGCTGCCGCCCCCGAACTCGCCCGGTTTCGACTGACCGCCGACACCAGAACCCTCGTCGTCAACGGCAAACCAGCGCGGGTATTCGGCCTGGTGGGGCCGAATGGAAAACCGGGGATCACGCTCTCGCCCGGCGAGCGCTTTCGTGTCGATCTCGCGAATCGGGCCGGCGCGGCTACCATCATCCACTGGCACGGCCAGTTGCCACCCTGGCAGCAGGACGGGTTTCCGTGGCCGCAAACGCCGCCGATCCCGGCGGGCGACACGCAATCCTATGACTATGCGCCTATTGCCGGGACGTACTGGATGCACTCGCATGAGGGCATGCAGGAACAAAGCCTGATGACCGCGCCGCTGATCGTGCGAAGCGCCGAAGATTTGCGCGCGGATCGGCAGGAGGTGGTGCTGATGTTGCATGATTTCAGTTTTCGCACGCCCGACGAGTTGCTCGCCGGGCTGACGAAATCCAACAACACTCATGGTGCGATGCCGAGCAGCGGCCCGGCTGAGCACATGCACATGGGTACGGGCAGCATGCACCCCATGAACATGGGGTCCGCCATGGCGATGGACCTCAACGATATCGACTATGACGCATTCCTCGCCAATGACCGTACCCTCGCCGATCCGGAGGTCATCCAGGCCGAGCGGGGCGGGCAGGTGCGGCTGCGGTTGATCAACGCCGCCTCGGCAACGCAGTTCTGGATCGATCTTGGTGCGCTCACGGGCACGGTCATTGCCGCCGACGGCCACCCTGTCCGACCGGTGGGCGGCACGCGTCTCCCGCTCGCCATGGCGCAGCGGCTCGACGTGTTGATCGATCTACCCGGGAATGGAGCCTTTCCAATCTTCGCGCAGGTCGAGGGCAAGCGGGAACGCACGGGCATTATCCTCACAACGCCCGGCGCACCTGTATCGCGGCTCGCCGAAGCGGCCGAACAAAGCGCGCCGCCGGTCGATCTGTCGCTTGAAGGTCATCTCGAAGCGGTCAACCCGCTGGCGCCGCGTGCGGCGGATGTGACCCATCGCGTGATCCTCGCCGGCGGCATGGCGCCGTATGCGTGGTCGCTCAACGGCGAATACTGGCCCAACGTAACTCCTCTGATGATCTCCAAGGGTCAACGCGTGGCGATTGAGATGGTGAACCAATCGATGATGGCGCATCCGATGCATCTTCATGGTCACGCTTTCGAGGTGACAGCTCTAAATGGTGCGCCTCGCACGGGTGCTGTGCGGGATACCGTTCTCGTGCCAGCGATGGGCAGCGTCACGATCGCCTTTGATGCCGGAAATCCCGGCCGGTGGGCGTTTCACTGCCACAACCTCTACCACATGATGACGGGGATGATGACCGAGGTTCGCTATCCCGGCATCATCTGAGCGCTTGAAGTAAGGGGGGCTATCCCTAGCGAAAGTGATATCTATGCGGCATGAACGATTTTGCCGCAGCTTTCAAGACCGCATGTGCGCTGATTGTCGGGTTCGACGCCGAGCTGCGCGAGATTGTTGCCTTGTCGCTTGCGGTGAGTTTATCAGCCAGCG
>Ga0209526_10000978_pt1 | contig 18889 bp, 17 predicted proteins | sample JacPinW_OM2H0_M1_FD_188566 | JGI IMG/M metagenome (GOLD analysis project Ga0209526, IMG submission 188566) | Forest soil microbial communities from Algoma, Ontario, Canada - Jack Pine, Ontario site 1_JW_OM2H0_M1 (SPAdes) (version 2) | ecosystem: Environmental > Terrestrial > Soil > Boreal... | reverse complement strand
CGCTGGCGCAGCCCGAATTTCTGATCGAGATCGAGGCAGTGGCGGTGATCTAACGTGATCTAGGGCAGCAGGAATATGGACGACCGTCGAGAGCTTAGGCGCTCGGTGTCCGCCTACTGTTGACGGGAGATATCCGCGAAGAAAATCGATGCGCATGGTAGCGCTCGCCGCAGCGGGGAGGACGGAGAATGGCAAACGACATCGCCATTGGGGATGCGAGGTCATCACCGGTTGTCGAGATTGCCTCGGGCAAGCTGCGCGGCGCAAACGCTGCCGGCGTCTGCGCGTTCAAGGGTGTGCCTTACGGCGCCTCGAGCGGGGGTCACAACCGTTTCATGGCGCCACAGCCGCCGCAGGCTTGGGTCGGTGTGCGGGACGCGTTCGCCTATGTCGGCCATGCGCTACAATCGCCGAGCCGGCCCAAGCGCCGTCCGGAACTCGAAACGGTTCTCGGCCCGGCGGACACGACGCCGGAGGGCGAAGACTGCCTGACCCTGAACGTGTGGACACCCGGCCTCGACGATGGCGCCAAGCGGCCGGTCATGGTTTGGCTGCACGGTGGCGCCTTCGCCTATGGCTCGGGCAACCGCGCGGTCACCGATGGCGCCAATCTGGCGCGGCGCGGCGATGTCGTCGTGGTCAGCGTCAACCATCGCCTCAACATTTTCGGCTTTTTGCATTTGGCGGATATCGCCGGCCCGGTGTGGGCGCATTCGGGGAATGCCGGAGTTCTCGACCTCGTCGCCGCACTGCGTTGGGTGCGCGACAATATCGAACGCTTCGGCGGCGACCCCGGCAAGGTAACGATCTTTGGCGAGTCGGGCGGTGGCGGCAAGGTCAGCGTCCTCCTCGCGATGCCAGCGGCGCGCGGACTGTTCCACCGCGCGATCATTCAGAGCGGTGCGGCGATCCGCGTGTCGACCCGCGAGCGGGCCAGCGCCCTGGCGGAAGCGGTGTTAAACGAGGTCGGGCTCGGGCGCGACGAGTGCGAGCGGCTGCAAACCCTGCCGGCCGGGCGGCTGCTCGCGGCGATCGCGCCGGCCTCGCGCATGGTTGGTCGCACCCGTTGGCCGCTCCTCGACCGTTACGATTTCGGCCCGGTGGTAGATGGCAGTGATCTGCCGCAGCATCCCGGCGAGCCCGGCGCGCCGGACATCGCCGACGACATCCCGCTGATGATCGGCGGCACCAGGGAGGAGAGCGCGTTTTTCCTCGCCGATGACGATGCCGTGTGGAACGGCACATTGAGCGAGGAGGCATTGCGTCAGCGTATCGCGGCCGCAGCCGGTGCCGAGACCGACGACCTGCTGGCTGCTTATCGCGCCGCCATGCCGCGGGCGAGCCCCGGCGACCGGCTGATCGCGGCGCTGACCGGCTCGAATTTCTGGATTCGCTCGGTCTTGCTGGCGGAGCGTTATGCGGCACGGCGCCGAGCCCCGGTCTACATGTATTCGCTCGACTGGCAGAGCCCCGCGCATGGCGGCCGCCTGAAGGCGCATCATGCAATGGATCTGCCCTTTGTCTTTGACAATGCCGACGTGCCGGACACGACCGCCGGCGCCCCGGGCGCGCGCGAGCTGGCGGCGCGAGTGTCAGCGACTTGGATCGCCTTCGCCCGAAACGGGACACCGGACAATTCGGGGATCCCACCTTGGCCCCGTTACGAGAGCCAGAACCGCGCGACCATGATCCTCGATACCATCTGTCGTGTCGAGCGCGACCCGAACCGCGAGGCAAGGCTGTTGTGGAGCCGCGTAGTGCCAAGTCGCAGTTAGGGGCCGTAATTGCATCGTGATCATGCGCGCGCTAAGCGTCGAGCGTGTGATCGCGCTCCCACTCGGTCAGATGCCGCATGTAGTCGTTCCACTGGGCCATGCGCAGCTTGACGTAGGAATCGACAAAGCCTGCGCCCAGAGCCTCGCGCAGCAGCGTTGAGGCTTGGAAGGCGCGTAGCGCGTCGAGAAGGTTGAGCGGCAGCCGCGGGATGCCGGAGGGAGCGGCGCCCGGCTCGTACATGTTGATGTCGAGCCGCTTGCCGGGATCCCGCCGTTGCGCGACCCCATCGAGACCGCCGGCGAGAATGCCCGCCTGCAGCAGATACGGGTTCGCTGCGCCGTCCATCAGCCGCAATTCGAAGCGGCCCGGTTCCGGGATGCGCACCATATGGGTGCGGTTGTTCGCGCCATGACTGATGGCGTTCGGCGACCAGGTCGCGCCTGACACGGTTGGCGACGCGTTGATCCGCTTGAAGCTGTTGACGGTTGGCGTGAAGAGAGCAGTCAGAGGCTCGGCATGCGCAAGGATGCCGCCGAGAAAATGGTAGGCGAGAGTAGAGAGCCCGAGCTCACCCTGGTGATCGTGGAACAGATTGGTCTCGCCCGCACGGTCCCACAACGAGACATGGGCGTGGCAACCATTGCCGGTCAGATGCATAAACGGTTTCGGCATAAAGGTGGCGCGCAACCCGTGCTGCTGGGCGAGTTCCTTGACCATGAATTTGAAGAACACATGGCGATCGGCGGTGACCAGTGCGTCGTCATAGGTCCAGTTCATCTCGAACTGGCCGTTGGCGTCCTCGTGATCGCTCTGATAGGGCACCCAGCCGAGCCCGAGCATGGCATCGCTGATCGTGCGGATCAGCTCATAATGCCGCAACAGTGCGGTTTGGTCGTAGCAGGGCTTGGCTTGCCGGTCGGCATCGTCGGCCACCGTCCGCCCGTCGGGGCGCAGCACGAAGAACTCGGCCTCTACGCCGGTCTTCATCCGATAGCCCTGCGCCTCGGCCGCGGCGAGCTGGCGCTTCAATACATGGCGCGGAGCATGCTCGACCGGTTTTCCATTGATGTGGAGATCGGCGGCAAGCCAACCGATCTCCGGTTTCCAGGGGAGCTGGGTCAGGCTTGTTGGATCCGGCATAGCGAACATGTCGGGATCGGCCGGGGTGAGGTCGAGATGGGTCGCAAAGCCGGCAAACGCGGCGCCATCGCGCTGCATCTGCCCGATCGCCGCAGCCGGCACCAGCTTTGCCCGCAACACGCCGAAGAGGTCGACAAAGCTGATCAGGAAATAGCGGATCCCCATGTCCGCTGCCGCTTTCGCCAGATCCTGCGACATCAATGTCTCCCGCTGTGGCTTCAGTACCTGTTCTTTCCCGGGATCCAATCGGTGCCGGCCAGCGGGACGCCGGCCATGGCGGCGGCTTCGATGGTCAGCGCGGCGAGGTCCTCCGGCTCGAGATTATAAAGGTGCGACTTGCCGCAAGCACGGGCCAGGGTCTGCGCCTCCATTGTCAACACCGTCAGGAAATTGCGGACGCGCCGTGCGCCTTCCTCGACATCGAGCCGGCTTTCGAGCGCGGGGTCCTGCGTCGTGATGCCGACCGGGCAGCGTCCGGTGTGGCAATGGTGGCAGGCGCCTGGCTCAGTGCCGAGAGTGTGGTAATCTTCGACATGGATCGCGCTGTTGCAACCCAGCGCGATCAGCGCGGCGGTGCCGATCGAGACTGCGTCAGCACCCATCGCCAACGCCTTGACGACATCGGCCCCACTGCGAATACCGCCGGAAATGATCAGCTGCACTTTGCGGTGCATTCCCAGTTCTTGGAGCGCCTCGACCGCTTGACGCAAGGCCGGCAAGGTCGGGATACCGGCATGCTCGATAAAGACGTCCTGAGTGGCGCCGGTGCCGCCCTGCATGCCGTCGAGCACGACGACATCGGCCCCGGCCTTGACCGCGAGCTGAACGTCGTAACGCGGCCGCGAGGCTCCGATCTTCACAAAGACCGGCTTCTCCCAGTCGGTGACTTCGCGCAGCTCCCGGATCTTGATCGTCAGATCGTCCGGACCGGTCCAGTCCGGGTGGCGGCAGGCGCTGCGCTGGTCAACGCCGGCGGGCAAAGTGCGCATCTGGGCGACCCGTTCGGTGATCTTCTGCCCGAGCAGCATGCCGCCACCACCCGGCTTGGCGCCCTGGCCGACGACGATCTCGATCGCCTCGCAGGCGCGCAGATGGTCCGGATCAAAGCCGTAGCGCGAAGGTAATACCTGGTAGACGAGGATCTTTGATGCGGCGCGCTCCTCCTCGCTCATGCCGCCGTCACCGGTCGTCGTGCTGGTGCCGACCGCACTGGCGCCACGGCCGAGCGCACGCTTGGCGTTGGCGCCGAGGGCGCCAAAACTCATTCCGGCGATCGTGATCGGGATCTTCAATTCGATCGGGTTTTTCGCAAACCGGGTGCCGAGCATCACATCGGTTGCACAGCGCTCGCGATAGCCTTCGAGCGGGTAGCGCGAGATCGAGGCGCCAAGCAGCACGAGATCATCAAAGCTCGGCAGCCGCCGCAGTGTGCCAAAGCCGCGTATCTGGTAGAGGCCCTGATCGGCAGCGCGCTCGATCTCGGCGATGATTTCGGGAGAAAAGGCGGCGGAGTGCCGAGCCGGAGGGACCGTCATCATCAATACTCGGCCGCATGGTCGACATGGAAATTATAGAGGCGCCGAGCCGAGCCGTAACGCCGGAACCGCGTCGCATCGGCGGTGATGGCGGCCCGGTCGAGGAGGGCGGCGACGCGCTCGACATCGGCTTGCGTCATCTCCTTCTCAACGCAGTCGGCGCCGAGGCTGGCGACAGCGCCGGCGACAAAGATCTCAGCCTCGTAAATCGAGTCGCCGAGGTCCTGACCGGTGTCGCCACAGACGACCAGGGTGCCGGCTTGGCCCATAAACGCGCTCATATGGCCGACCGAACCGGCAACGACAACGGCGACCCCCTTCATCGAGATGCCGCAGCGCGCGCTGGCGTCGCCCTCGATGACGACGAGCCCGCCGCGCCCCGAGGCCGCGGCGGACTGCGAGGCGTTGCCGCGCACGCGCACCGACCCGCTCATGATGTTCTCGGCGAGGCCAGTGCCCGCGTGGCCCTCAACGACGATCGTCGCCGCCGCGTTCATGCCGGCGCAGTAATAGCCGACATGCCCCTTGATCTCGACATGCACCGGTTCGGTGAGGCCGACTGCGATCGCATGAGCGCCGTTTGGATTGAGCACCCGCCAATGACGCTCATCCGTCGGGTGGGTGAGCTGGTGCAGTCTTTGATTGAGCGCGGTTACCGAACTCCGAGCCAGATCGATCTCGATCACTGGCGCTGCCAGGAATAAACGGTTGCCGGACGCGGCTCCCAGATCTCGGCCGCCGCCGCGCCGGGAAGCGTCGCGATCGCGCGGTATTCGGTCGCCATCGCGACCCAGTCGTCGGTTTCAGCGAGGACAGCCGGCTTGCACGCGATCGGGTCGCGCAGGATCGCGAAACCGTCCCGGGTGCCGACCGCGAGGGTGTAAAACCCGTCAAAATCGACCAATGCCGCTTCGAGTGCCTCAGTCAGGTTCAGTCCCTGGCGCAACCGCCAAGTCAGGTATCCCGCCGCAACCTCGGTGTCGTTGTCCGTCATGAATCGGATGCCCTCGCGGTGCAGCGAGCGGCGCAGCCGGTTGTGGTTCGACAGCGAGCCGTTATGGACGAGACAGAGATCGACACCGGTGGAGAACGGATGGGAGTGTTCGGTCGTGACCGCGCTTTCGGTCGCCATGCGGGTATGGCCGAGCGCGTGCGTGCCGCAGCGGTGGCCAAGATCGAAGCGCTGCGCGACCGCGTCGGGCAATCCGACATCCTTGAATACCTCGATGCGTTCGCCAAAACCGAACGTGTCGAGCTCAGGATGGTACCGGGCCAGCCAGCCAAAGAACTGCTCCACTTCGGCGCCAAGTGTAAAGACGGTATGACTGCCGTAATGCCGGGACGGGCAGGGGAGCGGGAACGCGGCGCCGAGCTCGGCTTCGAGCGCCGCCCAATCGTATTCTTTATTGGGCGCGTGCAACGTCGCCTTGAACGCGCCTTCCGGCGCGGGATCGCCATAGAGGGCAAAGCCGGTGCTGTCGGGCCCCCGCTCGGCCATCTGCGACAGCATCCCGGCCAACAACGGCCCGAGGTTCGGCGTCGCCGTGCCGCGCTTAAAGAACAATCCGACAATCCCGCACATCAAAAACTCCGATGGGCTGACGCGACAACCTACGCACAGCGGCGGCATAGCTCAAGTCGTCCCATCGCGCACTTACTCCCGTGCAGCCGCGGTAGCGATGCTGCCGAACTCACCCGACTCGACGCGAGTGCGCATGGCAACCGGAATTTCGATTGTGGGTTTTCAGCGATCACCATAATCGCGGTACGATGGGCACGCATGCCGAGCCAAACAGCAGGCAGCTCCTCGCGTTTCATCGAAAGCGGCGGGATTGGGTCTCCGCCGCGAAGGGCGGTTGACAGCGACCGAAAGATAATCCGAAGCTCGCCGATCGCTTAAAGGAGACGCATGATGGGCCTCGACCTGTTGATTGAGAACGGCACGGTGGTGGACGGGTCGGGAATGCCGCGCTACCGCGCGGATGTCGGGGTCAAGAGCGGGCGGGTTGTCGAGATTGGCCGCATCCGTGCCCCGGCCGAGCGCACGATCGATGCCGACGGACTGATCGTCGCTCCCGGGTTCATTGATGGTCACACCCATATGGACGCGCAGGTCGCCTGGGATCCGCTCGGCAGCTGCTCGTGCTGGCATGGGGTCACCAGCGTGGTCATGGGGAATTGCGGCTTTGCTCTGGCGCCCTGCAAGGCCAAGGACCGCGAATGGTTCGCCCGTTGTCTGACGGCGGTCGAGGACATCCCGACTGAAGCGATGATGGCCGGCATCGACTGGAATTGGGAGACGTTTCCCGAATACCTGGCGAATGTCGAGCGTCTGCCCAAGGCCATCAATTACGGCATGTATATCGGGCACTCGGCGTTGCGCATGTACGTCATGGGCCGGCGCGGGCTCGAGGAGTGCGCCAATGAAGATGATCTGCGCCGGATGGAGCAGGCAGTGGAGGAAGCGGTGCGCGCCGGCGCCATGGGCTTGTCGACGTCGCGAGCCACAACCCACGTCACCCCGGATGGGTCTCCGGTCGCCAGCCGCATCGCGGATTGGGAGGAAATCGACCGGCTCGTCGGCGCGATGGCGGCAGTGAATGCGGGGATCTTCCAGATCGGTCCCGACATCTCGGGAGGGGAGGCGCAACGGGTATTTCTCGAAAGGCTGCGCCGGGTCGCGCTGGAGAGCGGGCGGCCGATCATGTTTGGTGTCCTCGCTACCCGCCAAGGGGTCGAGCCTAACCCATGGCATTACCAGACCCGATATATCGACGATACCGTGGCGGCAGGCGGACGCATGTATGGCCAGGCGACGACCCGCTCGATAAACGCGGTGTTCTCGCTGAAATCCTATTTGCCCTTTGATGCCTTGCCTGGTTGGCAAGCGCTTCGGCAGCTGCCGATCGAGGAGCAGAAGCGCTGCCTTGCCGACCCTGAAATGCGCCGGCAGCTGGTCGCAGAGGAAGCCGCAATGAAACCGCGTGACAGCATCCTTCAGGGCGGCGGCGCAGCAACGACCGATCCGAGAAAGCCGGACTACGACAATCTCTTCCCGATGCTCGATGTCGACTGGGACGACCCGTCGGTGGCAGAGCTCGCCCGGAAGCAGGGCAAGCATCCGGTCGAAATCATCATCGACCTGGCCTTGGAGAACGACAACCGAGTGTTTGTGCAACCCCTCGTCAACGAGTCCCCGGCCGATGTCCTGGGCCTCCTCAAACACCCGCGGACATTGGCGACATTCTCCGATTCCGGCGCCCATGTGTGCCAGGAAATGGGGTCGTCACTGCAAACCCATCTGCTGAGCTATTGGGTTCGCAACAAGCAGCAATTCACCCTGGAAGAAGCAGTCCGCATGCTGACCTTCGACAATGCGTCTGCCTGGGAGCTGCCGGACCGCGGGCTGGTGCGAGCCGGCTATGCTGCTGACCTCGTCGTTTTTGATGAACAGCGCATCAAGCCGCGCTTGCCGACCGTCGAGCAGGATTTGCCGGGCGGCGCCCGGCGGCTCGTGCAGAAGGCAGACGGCATCGCCGCCACGATCGTCAACGGAATCGTTGCTCTCGAGAATGGGCAAGCCACGGGTGACTTTGCCGGCCGGGTCCTGAAGGGGCCGCTCGCAAGTCAGTAGAAGCTCTAAAGGCTGAGCTGAATGACTCCGAATATTTCAAAGTCACGCGTCGTCACCCCCGCGAAGGCGGGGGTCCAGGGCTCCCCGGAGGACGGTGCCGGCATCTGGATTGCCGCTTTCGCGGGAATGACGAATTAATGGCACAGCTGAGTTACGTCCACGGAGCGAGCGATCGGCCGTTCATCGGCGATACGATCGGCGTGCATTTCGACCGGATCGTCGAACGCTTCGGAGAGCGTGATGCGCTGATTGTCCGGCATGCGCAGGTCCGTTGGACCTACCGGGAGCTGAAAGAACGGGTCGACGCCCTCGGCGCGGGCCTCTTGGCGCTGGGGCTCAAGCGCGGCGACCGCGTTGGCGTGTGGTCACCAAACAATGCCGAATGGGTAGTAACCCAGTTTGCCACCGCAAAGGCCGGCCTGATCCTCGTCAACATCAACCCGGCCTATCGCCTGGCCGAGCTCGAATACGCTCTCAACAAGGCCGGCTGCGTCGCCCTCATAACCGCGGCGCAGTTCAAGACCAGCGACTACCTCGCGATGCTGCGCGAATTGGCGCCCGAGCTTGCTACCGCATCGCCCGATAATCTACACGCGTCACGTCTTCCGGGATTGCGGCTGGTGATCACTATGGGCGCGGAAAACGCACCTGGCGTCGTGCGGTTCGAGGATGTGTTGGGTCTCGCCAGCGATGCCGAGCGGCACCGTCTCGCCGCGCTCGCCGAAGAGCTGCAATTCGATGACCCGATAAACATCCAGTTCACCAGCGGCACGACCGGTTTTCCTAAAGGCGCCACCCTCAGCCACCACAACATCTTGAACAACGGTTTCTTTGTCGGGCAGGCAATGCGGTTCACCGAGCAGGACCGGCTCTGCATCCCTGTGCCGCTCTATCACTGCTTCGGCATGGTGCTCGGCAACCTCTGCTGCCTGACGCACGGCGCAGCCATGGTCTACCCGAGCGAGGGCTTTGATCCCCTCGCCACCCTCGAGACGATCGCGGCCGAACAATGCACAGCCGTTCACGGCGTCCCGACGATGTTCATCGCCGAGATGGACCACCCGGATTTTGCGAAATTCAATCTCTCCTCGCTGCGCACCGGGATCATGGCCGGAAGCCCTTGCCCGATCGAGGTCATGAAACGCGCGATCGAGCGGATGCACCTGTCCGAGATCACAATCGCTTACGGCATGACCGAGACCAGCCCGGTAAGCTTCCAGTGCTCGACCGACGATCCGATCGAGCGGCGGGTTTCGACAGTTGGACGGGTATTGCCGCACATCGAAGTAAAGATCGTCGATGCCGAGGGTCGGATCGTGCCGCGCGGCACGGCGGGCGAATTGCTGACTCGCGGCTATTCGGTCATGCTCGGCTACTGGGATGACGAGGAGAAGACGCGCGAGGCGATCGATGCGGCCGGCTGGATGCAGACCGGCGATCTCGCGACCATAGACGCCGAGGGCTACTGCAACATCGTCGGGCGGATCAAGGACATGGTGATCCGCGGCGGCGAGAACGTCTATCCGCGCGAGATCGAGGAGTTTCTCTACCGCCACCCGAAGATCCAGGATGTGCAGGTGATCGGCGTTCCCGACACGCGCTATGGCGAGGAGCTCTGCGCCTGGGTCCGCCTGCGCGATGGCGAGACCGCGACCCCCGAGGAAATCCGGACCTTTTGCCAAGGCCAGATCGCGCATTACAAGGTGCCGCGCTATGTTAAATTCGTCGATAGCTTTCCAATGACGGTCACCGGCAAGATCCAGAAATTCCTGATGCGCCAGCAGATGATCGAAGAGCTGGGTTTGAGCTTGCAGGAGACCGCCTGATGAGCAGGATCGCATCGGTCACGACCCACATGATCTCGGTGCCGCGGCCGCAGCCGGTATGGACGGCGCACGAGGAGAGCAAAGCCTGGAATATCATCCTGACCGAGCTGCGCACCGATGACGGTCTCGTCGGCTATGGCGAGATCCACGGCGCACCGATGCCGAGGATTTGCGAGTGGGTGAGCCGATTTGGCGAGATTGCCCACGGCATGGATGCGCTGGCCCATGTGGCGGTGTGGGAGAAGCTCTTCGCGCTCACCTCGCCCCGCCCCGGCGGCATCGAAGGCCGGGACGGTTTGCCTCCGCCTCTGCCGCGCGGCGAGCGCGCCCAGGTCATGGCGGCGATCGCCGGGATCGACATCGCCTTGTGGGACATCAAGGGGAAAGCCGCCGGCCTGCCGGTATACCGGCTACTCGGCGGCGAGAACCGGCCGATCTTCACCTACGCCACCGGCGGCTACTATCGGCCGAATGCGACCAATGCCGATTATGGCGCAGAGCTGGCGCGCTTCCTTGAGCTCGGCTACCGGGCAGTAAAGCTAAAGACCGGTGCGGGCACGGTCGCTGCGGAGGCCGAGCGGATCGGGGCGGTGCGCCGGGCGATCGGCGACGAGTCCTTGCTGATGCTCGACATGAATGCGGCCTACGATCTGCCGGACTGCATCGAATTTGCCCGCGCGGTCGAACCGCACCGGATCTTCTGGCTCGAGGAGCCACTGCACTGGTATTTGCAGCCCGCCGATTTTGCGCGCCTCTCTGCTGCGACGCCGATCCCACTGGCGCACGGCGAGCGTGAACTGACCCGCTTCACGGTACGCGACTTTATCGTCGAGGGCGGCATCCGTTACGTCCAGTTCGACGCGACGCGCGCCGCCGGTTTCACCGAGGCGCTGCGCATCGCGCAGCTGGCGGAGCAGCACGGCACGATGGTCGCGCCGCATACCGCGCCTGAGCTGCATGGTCATCTGGTTCTCGCGTTGCCGCGCTGCGTCTTTGGCGTCGAATCCCACGGCGGACCGCAGTCCGATCCGTTGGCCTTCGGTCTCTTCCGCGAGCACCCGGAGCTGCGCGACGGTCATTTGATAATTGGGGACAGTCCAGGCTTCGGCCTCGACGTCGATTGGGCTTTTGTCGACAGATACCGGGTCCGGCCGTAGATTGCGCCCTGGCTCGCCATTCTTGCGAAATGACTGTTCGGCTTGCCGCCGCTGAATACGGCACGGGGCCGCCGGTCGCTATCCTGCACGGTCTGTTCGGGTCCGGGCGCAATTGGCGCTCGATCGCCCAGCAGCTTGCCGCGCACCATCGCGTTCTCGCGTTCGATCTGCGCAACCACGGCGCCTCACCTTGGGCGGACGGAATGTCCTACGGCGACATGGTCGAGGACCTCGGCGCTTCGCTGCGGGCGCGCGGCATCGACCATGCTGCCCTGTTGGGCCACAGCATGGGCGGCAAGGTCGCGATGTTGGCGGCATTGCTCCATCCCGCCGAGGTCGACCGCCTGGTCGTCGTCGATATCGCGCCGGCTCCCAATCCGCCTACCCTGCTCGCCCATGTGCGCGCAATGCGGTCGGTTGATCTTGATGACATCACCCGGCGCAGCGAGGTCGATGCCCGGCTCACTGGGGCGATTCCCGATGACGCCGAGCGCGCGTTTCTATTGCAGAACCTCATCATGGATGACGGGAAAGCCCGTTGGCGCCTCAATCTCGAAGCGATCGAGCGTGAGTTCCCCCAGATATTGGACTTCCCGGACCTTCCAGCCGGTACCGCATATCAGAGACCGGCGCTGTTCGTAGCCGGCGCCCGCTCCGACTACATCCAGGCCGAGCACGAGCCCATGATCCGGCGGCTGTTCCCGCAAGTCCGAATCACCCGCATCGAAGGCGCCGGGCATTGGGTTCATGCCGAGCGGCCGCAAGCCTTCCTAGAGACCGTCGCGCCGTTTTTGTCCGGCGCCGCCTAGACCTAGAGGAGTCGCTTCCCCATCGGATAACAGAGGCCTTTGCCGAAGAAGCTCAGCCTCGGTGGTCCAAGCTCCTCGTAACCGGCGGAAAGATAAAACCCGCGCGCGGTTGCCGTGCTCTCCAGGGTGACCGTCCTTACGCCGAACTCCAGAGCACGAGCTTCGAGCCGGCCAATCAGAGCCTTGCTGACCCCTCGAAAGCGGGCACCTGGCGACACGTAGTTTAGGGTGATTTTGCCCGAGTTATCGATGGCCGCCACGCCCAGTATCACACCTTCTTCAGCTGCGACGAATACATGGCTCTCGGTTATCCACCGTCGCAGGTTTCTTGGTGTCTTGTTTGAAAGCCACAAATCGAGGGCATCTGTGTTACCCCCGTGATCCAGCTCACAGAGCTCCACTATCGACCGTCTGAGAACCTGACACGCCTCCTCCGCGTCCTCGATGAATGCTTCTCGGATTTGCATTACCGAAACCTACGCCATTATCCCTCGAAGGGCCGCTTTTTGCGAGCTTGGGCTCGCCGTCCTCCATCGCGACATCGAGACGGGGATCAAAATCAGCGGCGGCGGATTTCGGTCGAACCGCTTGTGCCGTCGGCTAGGAGCTGGCGCTCTTGTGGGACGAGCTGCGATCCCGTTGCGCGCGGCAGGTCGAGGCTCAGCGAACCGGCTGCGCAGAATGACCAACATCGCCGCTCCGTATGTATGAACGCGAGCGGCTTTACCAAGGTACGGGCTTGCAGAACCCGGCGTGAAACTTATATCCGTTTTCATATTAACGATTTTCTTTGGAGCAACACTCTGTGACCGAATGGCAATCGGCGGACGATCGTAATGGTCGTGAGAAAATCACCCGGGCTCGCCAAGCCGCTGAAGATCTGTTCAAGCCGACCCAGCAGAACACCGGCGTAGACGTGGCTAGATCGACACCGAGTGCCGCCTCGCCAGCCGAAACGCAACCTCGACGTGAGCCGCGTATCTTCGCGGTGCCGCCGCGGGCGCCGATTAGCGCGGCAGTCGAACGACCTACCGAACCCAAACCAATACGGCGGAAGGCGACGACCAGGCGCGAGACCGTCGCCGTACCGGCTTCCCAAATGGGTCGCGTTCGCGCGTTGACGAGCTACGGGATGACCCGGGCGCAAGTCGCCGAGCTCTATGACGTGAGCATCGACGAGATAGAGCGGATCATCAGGGGGCCGGTTTACTCCGGCAAATCTCGATAATGCCGCTCTGCCGTTGTGGCAATGAGTTTCCCGAGGCCCGGGCGGGGCTCGGTTTCGACTGTTGTCTCGAATGCGGCAAGAAAGAAGCCGCCGCAGAGCTCAACCGCCGTTCGCAAATGATCGTTCCGGTGAGTCACAAGTCCGGCTACACGTATTTGGGTCCGGATCGCGCGACGCAACGTCAGCGCCTGCTCGAGGGTTCGGCAAAGACGCCCCCGATGCAGACCGGCGCCCAGGCGATCGGCCGCGCCGCCCGGCCCAGGAAGATAAAACGCAAGCGCTACGAATTCGCCGGCTGGGAGTTCAAGCCCGACAAGCGGGGCGTGCGCCAAAAGCGGGCGATACTTCGAGAAATATCGTCCGAGTGAGGGTCCCTGCAGCTGGTCGAGCCCAGTCTTCGGGCAAGTGGCAATGGACCTTCTGCATCTAGCCGAAGATTGGCTTGCGCCGATGATCAGCGACACGGACGGATTGCCAGCACCGGCCGATCACGGTACCTTAGTACCAGTCACGACCAGACAGCATTACGTGACATCTCGTGCTCTCTGTCGGCCGCTTCAGTTCCGGGAAGGGTCCACCATGATCGCTCAGAACGGTCTGTCGCACCGACGCGTTGATTATGGCCGTTGCAATAGGAGGCTTTGCCATGTCCGGTGATCGCGTGTCATCCCAGTCGTCAAAGCGGATCGAGCAATTGACCCCGGAGCTGGAAAAGATCATCTCCCTGTCGGAACCTATTCACGATCTAGCCGACGGTTTCGGCGGGCCGCAGGGCCCGGCTGAGGGACCGCTGTGGTGGAAGGAAAGCCGCTATCTGCTGTTCAGCGACATTCACAACAACAGGCGCATGAAGTACGAGCCCGGCAGGGGCGCCTCGGTGGTCCTGGAACCGACAAACCGGGCCAATGGGCTGACCCGAGACCTCCAGGGCAGGTTGATCGCCTGTGAGCACGACAGTCGGCGGGTCACCCGGCAAGAACTCGACGGCAGCGTCACCGTCGTCGCCAACAGCTTCCAGGGTCGGCAGCTCAACCGTCCCAATGACGTCGTGGTCAAGTCCGACGGCTGCATCTACTTCACCGATCCCTGGACCAATCCCGCCGCGCCCGAGCAGTGGGACCTGACCTTTTCCGGCGTCTACCGCGTCACCCCCGATCTGGGCACCACGAGCCTGCTGATCGGCGATTTTGTGCTGCCCAACGGCCTTGCCTTCTCGCCCGACGAAAAAATGCTTTACATCAACGACACGCGCCGCGGACACATCCGGGTTTTCGAGCTTCTGCCCAACGGTACGCTCGCCAAGCACACCGACCGCGTCTTTGCAGATCTGCGCGGCGACGAGCCCGGCGTTCCCGACGGCATGAAGGTCGATGTGGATGGCAACGTCTATTGCGGCGGGGCGGGCGGAATATGGATCATGGACCCGAACGGCAAGAAGCTGGGCCGCATCGTCCACGGCGCTCCCGCCACCACCAATATCGCCTTCGGCGGCGATGACTGGAAAACCCTGTACTTCACCAGCCGCAACCACCTCGGCTCGGTCAACGTAAAGATACCAGGTCTCCCGGTGCCGGCCGAACGACATAACCCCCGCGAATAGACCATAACTTCGCTGATCTGAATCGTCGGTGCGATGTCGGTGTAATTAGGGATGTTCGCCATGATCGCTTCGGCATGGGGACCGAAGGCAGTCTGAAACTCGGTCTTCGACTCGAAATAGAGATGGCCCGTCGCGACAAAAGGCTTATGCCGTGTGTCCGCCGGCGCGATTAGTGGTGGTACAACGAATGGGTAGGGTCCCGGCGCTCCCAGCATCAAACACGACCCCTAATCGTTGGTAAAGTGGCCGCCCACATCGTCTTGCCCGGGGTATGACCGGCTGTTGAAAACCTGTCAAAAGATCGGGGGTGTTTCTGGATGTGCTCGGTATTGAACCCGGGGCAGATTTTGTGGAAAAGTTGGAGTCGGCAGTCCGTCAGTGTGAGGTGCTGAATGCTTTGATCGGCACGAGATGGGCCGGTGAAGACGCTCGCAGCAAGGCTCGGATTGCCGACTCCCAAGATTGGGTACATGTGGAGCTTGCCACGGCGCTTCGTCGAGGTATCAAGGTGATTCCGGTGCTGTTGGACGGCGCGCGAATGCCAGCCGTCGAGAACTTGCCCAGTGATTTGCAATCCTTGGTTCGAATGAACGCGACAGACGTAAGGGCCAGCCGATTGAATGCCGATGTCTGGGACCTGACGGGCGCCACGATGTCCGCGCTCGGCGAGAGGTGGCCCCCCGACGAGCCGGGCGGAAAGATTTATGCGGTACTCGCCGGGATCTATGCCTTTTTTGCGGGCGCAGTTTTATTGTTTGTCGTTATCCCGAGCATCTTCACAAGCATCGGCCTACCCACAGTATTGGGTACATTTGTGCTTCTGATAAATGCCTTGGTCCTATTAAGATTACCCATTCACTCGTCGGTACGCACGCTGACACGTCAACAAGCGCTGCGGATCGGAGCCGTTGGCCATCTCGTCGGGTTCACGATAATGTCTGCAGGAGCCAGTGACGTGGACGGTGTGATGATTTTTGTCTTCGGCGTCACTCCGGCAGCATTGATGTTCCTGGCTTCATTTGCGATGCGACGACTGGTTCGCAGCTGATCTGCCGACTGCAGCCCCCGCTCGGCGTCCTCGGCCGAACGGATCGGGCTGTCGGTCATCTGTACCGCCGGCGTCGAGTCCAGCGGTGACCTGAATGGCGAGCCCGTGCCTGCGAGCAACCCCTTTTGGGCATTCGCGCAGGCGATCGCCCGCGGCACGGGGGTGCTCAGGCGCGTAGTTCTCGGCCAGCCCGACAAGCAGCCAAGTCGAGGCGCGGGGCAAAGGGCGCTCGGGGTCGCCACATGCGCGCATTCTATTCGACGACCAGGACCGTCCTCGGCTCAGTCAGCCGATCCGAGGGTCGAGTATAGTCGGCCGGGACATGTGTCGTCGCGAGCATGTCCGTCGTGACATCGACGCGAGCTCACCGAATGACCACGAACCAATCGACACTCGGTCCCACTAAACGGTTGATTAATCCCAGAAACGACAAGGCGACTGTCTAGATTGGCGCCACGCGCTCAATATCGCCAGGCGAGCAGGACTGCTGTCTTTGTTCGCGTGACCGTAACCAGTGATATTGGGAGCAGCAATCATGACCAGAAGGCGGAATATCATTTTCTTAGCAGCAATCGGCGGGCTCACTTCAACGATTGCGCTATCGACGGGTCTTCCCGCGGCCAATGCCGACGAGCTGGCGGATCTCCGCGCTACTCAGGCTAATCTCCGCGCTACTCAGGCTAATCTCCACGACAATCAGGAACTCCTTCAGCGTCGGATCGACCAGCTCGCTCAGACCGCGCCACGGCTGATGCGGCCTGGCGAGCCGGGACCGGTTGGGGTCTCGATGACCGGTGGCAGCTTTCCGCGATCCTTCCTGATCCCGGGCACCGATACCTCAATCCGCGTCGGCGGTTTCGCCGACATGACGATCGACTACTGGTTATCGGGCGGCCCAGCGAACGGAAATATCACGACCACTGTCGGCGCGAGCGGTCAGTTAAACGTCGTCCCGCTCGACATCCACGGGCAGACCGTTCCAGGCTTTCCTGCAATGGGCAACGTGGTGCCGGTAAATACTGCGCATTCACGCGGGCATGTTTACTCGCAGAGTTCGCGGGAATCGCGCCTCAACGTCGAAACGCGTACACCGACCCCCTGGGGCGAGTCGCGGACTTTCGTCGAATTCGACTTCGCGGGGACAAACAACTTCAGCCAGCAAAACCTGGTGCACGTATCGAACGGTTTGGTCCCTCGTCTGCGATTGGCTTACGGAACGCTCGCGGGATTTCTCGCGGGCCAGGCCGACTCTAACTTTCGAGACTCCGACGCCGAGCCCGAGACGCTCGACTTCGGCGGCCCCGCGGGGGAAGCTGGACCGACTCGCATACCGCAGGTGCGCTATACCGTGCAGGGACCTTTGGATAGCGCTTGGTCGCTCGCATTGGAAGCCCCAGCCACTGATGTGATTACGCCGGCCGGGCTCGTCGAGACGGACACGAATGTCGGTGGTCTGCCGGGCGGTCCCGGGCCGGTGATCAGTGCAACGACGATCGGCTGCGTCGCCAACGGCATCGTCATATCAGCCACTTTGGGCTGTACCCTGACCGGTGATCCCGCCAAAAACACCGCGCCGGACGTCACCTTCGCCTCCTACTGGGCGCAGCCTTGGGGTCATGTCGATTTCAGGTTTGTGCTGCGCGATCTCGACTTCAACGACGGCCGCTTCGTCAGCAAGCAATTCATCGGCTATGGCGGGGGGATTTCCGGCGACGTCAAACCCGGTTGGTTCGGCTGGAAAAAGGACGACATCGTCTGGCAGTTCACTGTGGGTGAAGGGATCGGCCGCTATATCTACGACAACACCAACGCTGCGCTGGCGACCAATTATCTTGCAGTCCCTTCTACGCCGGCCGCGGCACGCAGTGTCATTGTAAAGCCGATCGGGGAATTCGGCGCCGTGCTCGGCTACCAGCATTTCTGGTTGCCGGAACTGCGGTCGACTGCGGCGTTTGGTTACTCCTATTACGAGATCCCCTCGCAACTGATCGGACCGACGCAGTCGATCGTCTCAAACAAGGAGCTGATGACGACCCACGTCAATCTGATCTGGAGCCCGGTTTCGTTCATTGACGCCGGTGTCGAATATATGTGGGGGCAGCGGCGCGTCGTCGCGAACATAAGGGGCAGCGAGAATACCGTAATTGGCAAATTCCGCGTCAAATTCTAGCAATAACGACCGGCTTTGGGCCCGTCGGCGGCTCGGCGGGTCCATTTCCGTGCGGCGCACGCGGCTCACCCCGCGCCGATGCGATGGCTGGTATCTTGTGACCACTAGGGGAAGCCATCGTCAGTTAAAGCATCGGACCAAGTTGGGCCGGGTCACGGTCGCTGGAAATCCAGCGATGATGTTGCCCCCGGCACTCTCAACAGCATTCTGAAGCAAGCCAATCTTAAACAGTGAGGTAACGATGAGCTATGCCATTGTCGTCGAAAGAGCCGCAAATAACCATTCCGCATACGTGCCTGATCTTCCTGGATGCATTGCGACGGGCGTGACCATGGAAGAAACCGAACAACTTATCCGCGAGGCCATAGAATTGCACTTGAGCGGGCTGCGGGAGGATGGATTGCCCATTCCCCAACCGTCGAGCCAAGTCGATTACGTCGAGGTGGCGATCTAACGAAGCCCCGCCGACAAGGCGCGCTTTATCCTGCCTCGGTTTCGTCGAACAGCGGGGCGCGGGTCTGGGCGAATTCGTCGACCGCGTCGACGAGCTTGTCGCTGTCGGTGTCGTCGAGGGCGATCGACAGCGCGAACATGCCGCGCTTGGCGAACCAGATGCCGCGCGCCACGAGGTCGAACCAGAAGAGGTCGCGCAGCGCGCCGTTGCCCCGCTCGGCATCCTCGGCCGAACGGATCGGGCCGTCGGTCATGTGCACCGACAGCATCGAGCCCAGCCCGGTGAACTGCATGGCGAGCCCCTGCCGGCGCGCAACTCCGTTCAGCCGCTCGCGCAGGCGATCACCCGAGGCATTGAGGGTGCGGGCGCGCTCGGGGGTGAAGATCTCGGTCAGCCCAACGAGGCCGGCATTCATCGTCAATACATTGTTGTTGAACGTGCCGGCATGCTGGAAGGCATCCGGCCGGCGCGGGTCGAAGCGCTCCATCAGATCGGCGCGCCCGCCAAAGGCG
>Ga0209526_10000977_pt1 | contig 18897 bp, 17 predicted proteins | sample JacPinW_OM2H0_M1_FD_188566 | JGI IMG/M metagenome (GOLD analysis project Ga0209526, IMG submission 188566) | Forest soil microbial communities from Algoma, Ontario, Canada - Jack Pine, Ontario site 1_JW_OM2H0_M1 (SPAdes) (version 2) | ecosystem: Environmental > Terrestrial > Soil > Boreal... | reverse complement strand
TATCATCTCGGCCAATCGCGGCCTGGCGTGACCGGAATCATCGGTGAGCTTTATCCCGATCCCAACGAGGGGACTTAGAGCATGTCCCGCAAAAGTGGGAGCCGGTTTTGCGAAAAAGGACAAGCTCAAACAAAAGGATAGAGCAGCATGACGATCCTGCTCCAGTCACGCTGGCTTGGCGTCTCCGAATAGTGCAGCCTTGACCGCATTCTCGCCGGCGTCAGCGCGCTCGCCGTTGCAAGCCATGCTCGGTGATGCCACCGCAATCGAGCTTGCGCCACAATAACGGCAGAACGTATCGGCACTGCCGATTTCCTCCCGGCACGAGGAGCACAGCCGCCGGGAGGTTGTGGAAGGCGCAGCGGCAGCTGTTCCACAGTGCCTGCAGAATTTGTCTTCGCGCAAGATTTCGCCCTGGCAACTGCTGCAGGCTTGTAAGCTTGATGCGCGCGCCTGTGAGCTGACTGGCTTTGCTTGCGTTTCTGCAGCAATGGCCAGCGGTGACGCATCTTGCGGCACCAGGGTCGGTGCGCTTTGTCCAGCAGATTGCAAGCGGCCTTGGGGAACCGCAATGGGAGATGATGCCGGCTGGGCCGCAGTTTTACTGGCTTGAGCGGTTGTTGCTCGCGCCTTTCTGCGCCAGGCGCGCAGCAGCACGGCGGCGGCGATCAGCAGGAGCACCAGGCCCGCGACCGTACGATAGGCCCAGGTTTCCAGCATCCGGTTTGCGGCTTCAGCTCGCGCCAATTGCGCTTCCAACCGCGCAAACAAGGCCTTCTCTCGTTCGGGAGCGGCGACCTGTTGGGTCTCGGTCGTGTCGGCGACTGCGCTCTCTGAGACTGGCGCGTTTTCAACTTCGGCTTTGGCAATTTCGGTATCGACGCTCGCCTTTTCGGGTTGTGCACGCGCAAGCGCGGGCGCAGCTTGTGGCATCTCCGCCGTCGTTGCCTCCGATGCCTGGGCTTGCGTGTTGGCTTCGGTTGTGGGTTGCGGCTTTTCCGTTGGGGGAGTGAATGCAGAAGCATCGACGGTGAGGAATCGGATGTGACCGCGCCCGCTGCGCTCGGCGCTCGCCGCCCAGAGATAGCCTGCTCCGCCATGGATGCTATAGATCGGGAGCCCGAGCTGCGCCGATCGCCGCAGATCGCCCAAATAGTCGATCAGCAAGCCTTTGCGCGGGCTCTGCCCCGACGCAAGCACTGAAACCGCGTCGGCGTCGAGTTGCTCCAGCGCAACCTGGCCCCACGATGCGATGATCCCGCTCGGGAGTCCTTCACGCTGTGGCATTCGCATTTCGCGCGCACGTTCACCGAACCTGCTTGAGAGCCTGTTGATCTCGGTTTGAATCTCGTTGCGATCGAAGACCCATGGCCCGACGTAGTGATTGACATAAACCGCCTTTCCATCTCCGCCGTGCAGAATTGAGCTGATTGAATCGAATGAGCGGCGCCCCCAGGTACTTTGCTGCCTTTGTGTTCGTTGGCACCGGGTGAATTCGGGAAACTGTTCACTCGGACTGCATTGATATCCGCGCCCGGAGGGGCTCTGCGCGTCGAAGCGCGCGCCGAGCGCAAGGCCATCAACCGTGTATGAACTGCGTCCGGCGCGAGACGCGGGCGCATCGTTATTTTGAGCAAGTGCGCTGCCGCCGGCCAGAATCCCAATGATGCAAGCGGAAATGCAGGAACTGCGTACCATGATCGCCCCCTAAGCGGTCCTACCCGTTCCAAGGTTCGATAACGCAATCGACAAAAGCAAGGCCGTTTCGCGCCCAAAATACGGCTTCTGCAACTCCTACCCGCAATTCCGCCGTGGCTGCGCGAAGCGCAGACGATCGTTGTTGCGGGTCGCCGGCAGCACGCGACGATGCGTGAAAGGATCGGGATTGCACTGATCGTGATCGGTGCCGCGCTGCAGCTGTGGGCGCATTAGCCAGGACGGCATTGCGAGTAGCCGGTAGGTTGGGTCGAGCGCTTGCGAGACCCAACGCCTTCCCGCGTCTGCTCAATGTTGGGTGTCGTGAAGAACTCGACCCTGTCTACACGTCATCCCTCCAAGGCTTTGGGTGCCGTCGAGGAGACGGTCCCCGATGACCCGAGTCGATGCCAGCTGGTCGAAGGAAACACCTACTCGCTTCTGGAAGGGGTGCAGCATAGGATTCGCGTGGGAAGGCGGAACGAGGACATGGCGCAGGCGCAGATCGTCATCGCGGGCGTGACCCACACTTACCGGCCTCCGAGCGGTCGGACAGTGCTCGCACTTGAGGACGTGTCGCTCGACGTGGGCACGCGCGAATTCGTCGCGCTGCTGGGACCTTCAGGCTGCGGCAAGTCGACGCTGCTCTATTTGCTCGGCGGCTTTCTTCCGATCGAGACGGGACGGATTCTCATCGACGGCAAGCCCGCCGGTGCGCCTGGGCCTGACCGCGGCATCGTGTTTCAGCATTTTGCATTATTTCCCTGGAAGACGGTGCGCTCGAACGTCCTCTATGGCCTGGAGCGCATGGGTCTTGCGCGCGAGGAGCGCGAGAAGCGTGCCCAATCATTCATTGAGCTCGTCGGGCTGCACGGCTTTGAGGACAGCTATCCGTCCCAGCTCTCCGGCGGGATGCGCCAGCGCACCGCCCTCGCCCGAACGCTGGCGTTCGATCCGAAAATTCTGCTCATGGACGAGCCCTTCGGCGCGCTCGATGCGCAGACCCGCAGCCTCATGCAGTCGGAGCTGCTCGGCATCTGGCGCCGCACGCCGAAAACCGTGATTTTCGTGACCCATGACGTGCAGGAGGCGGTTTATCTTGCCGGGCGGGTGGCGGTGATGTCGGCGCGTCCGGGGCGCATCAAAGCCATCGTGGATACCAATTTCGACAAGAACGATACCGACATTTTCAAAAGCAAGGGATTCGTCGAGAAGGTGGACGAGATCTGGAACCTCGTGCGCATCGAGGCCATCAAGGCGCAGGAGAAACGCGTGGGATGAATCCGGCTCTCTTGCGCTATGTGCCGCTCCTTCTGCTTGCGGTCGCCTGGGAGACGGCGGCGCGAACCGGCCTTGTGTCCAGCCTCGCGCTCCCGCCGTTGACCTCGGTCGCGGCGGCGTGGATCGATCTGATGAAAGACGGCGAGCTCATCACCAACGGCGCGTCCTCATTGTGGCGGGCCGGCGCGGGCTTGTTGCTCGCAATCGTGCTCGGCGCGGCGCTCGGCATTTTCATGGCATGGTGGCGGCCGCTGAACGTGCTGCTCAGCCCGCTCGTTGAAATGTTCTATCCCATGCCGAAGTCGGCGCTGATCCCTGTCACTGTGTTATGGCTTGGCTTCGGCAACGGCTCGAAGATCCTGCTCATCCTGCTCGGCTGCATGCTGCCGGTGACCATTGGCGCCTTCAACGGCGCGAGATCGAGCGAGCAGGCGCTGGTCTGGTCCGCCCGCAGCATGGGCGCCTCTCGCCTGCGCATGCTGTGGGACGTGGTGGTACCGAGCGCGTTGCCCGAGCTGCTCAATGGCACTCGCACGGCGCTGGCGCTCTCTTTCATTTTGCTGGTGAGCTCAGAGCTGATCGCCGCGCGCCAGGGCTTCGGCTATCTGATCGGCTTTCTCGGCGCGAGCGGCAGCTACGATGCTATGTTCGCAGTTGTGCTCACGGTCGCTTTGCTGGGTTTCATCGCCGACCGGCTCTATCTCATGCTGATGCACAGGGCGCTGCGATGGCAATTGTAACAGAGTCGATGCGTGAAGAAAGCGCCGCGTCTCGCATGTTGCGGTCTGCCGGCTGGGGCATCGCGCGGGTGATCTCCATCATCGCCTTGGCGGCCGGCTGGGAGCTGTTCGCGCGCTCGGGCGCGGTGACGCCATTCATGCTGCCGCCGCTCAGCGCGGTCATTGAGCGAATCTGGAGCGATCTTGTGGGCGGCGACCTCCTGCTCAATACCGGTGTGACGCTCTATCGCGCGATCGTTGGCTTTCTGATCGGCGCTACCGCCGGCATCGGGCTGGGCATGGCGATTTCCCGCAACGGTCTCGCCCATTGGTTTTTCGATCCCATCATTTCGGTCGGCTTTCCGATGCCGAAAATCGCCTTTCTGCCGGTCGTCATCCTGTGGCTCGGCGTCTACGACATATCCAAGATCACAATGGTTGCGGTCGAGGCGATCTTTCCCGTCGTGACCGCAACCATGATCGGCATCCGCGGCGTCGAGCGCGAGCTCCTCTGGTCAGCGCGCAATATGGGCGCAAGCGAGCGCGAGCTGTTATGGCAGATCGCGCTTCCCGCCGCGCTGCCGCAGATCATCACCGGCTTGCAGGTCGGACTGCCCATTGCACTGATCGTGGCGATCGTCACGGAAATGTTCATGGGCGGCTATGGCCTCGGCGGCGCCATGAACACCGCCTCGCGCTTTGCCGATTCCCGCGGCGTGTTTGCCGGCATCGTGGAGATCGCCGTGATCGGCTACGCGCTCGTCAAGGGCATGAGCATTGCGCGCCGGCGGCTGTTGCTGTGGCATCAGGAGGCGGTGGCGCCGAGCACAGTGTAGCCGCCTCCTGGGAGTCCCGGCCGAAGTCACCGATGCGGATGCCGAGGGCATCGAGCATCATGTGCCGAAACGTGACACTCAGGGCGTTCGCCCGTTTCCTGCAATTGCACGAGGCATTCAGACCTGCCGGGCAAGGCGGCGGATGATCTCGCCCAGCCTCGGCTCCTTGACCTTCTCCGCGGCTTTGGTCGCGGAGAGCCACTTGATCTTGCGCTCCTCCTTTTCCGGCCACTCCTTGTCCTGGCGCTTCACCTGAAGGGGGAACACGCGAACTTCACAGGTGACCACTGCCCCGTTGCGCAGGCGCTTTTCATATGAAAACGAGCCGACAGAGCGCTTGCCGATGGCGCCGATCACGCCCGCCTCCTCGAACGCCTCGCGAGCGGCCGAGCGGCGCGGCGATTTGCCCTTCTTTGGCCAGCCCTTTGGAATGATCCAGCGCTGTGTCTCCCGCGAGGTGACCAGCATAAACTCGGGACGCGAGCCGTTACCCACCCGGTAAGGCAAGGCGCCGTATTGCACCCGCTTTGCAGCCTCTGGTTTAGTCGCTGTTCGCATGACCGGCGTTCCTTCTTAGCACGCATTACTGGGAACGCTTGGCGAAATTAGGCCGGGAAACAGTCTTGGGAAAGAAAAATGTGAATCTCCAGGGCCAGCTGCAAGCACTCGGCGAACTGGAGACGCGGCACTGGCTGTTTTCCCATGCCGGAGGGCATTGGTGTTTGGACCGACACTTATCTTACGGGCAAGCTATCGCGAGGCGGTGGATCTGACATTGATCAATCCTGACCTGGATCCGACCGATGCCATCATCGCCACCCGGAGGGGCCGCACCAAATACGGTTACGACATCAACGTCGAGCAAGAGTCACGGAGCAGGTCGGCCTGTTCGGGCGCTGGAGCTGGAACGACGGCAAGAACGAGATCGCTGCCTTCAGCGACATCGACAACAGCCTCCGTCGGAGCTTCGATCAAGGGCAACGTTTCGAGCCGTCCTGAGGATCGCATCGGTCTCGCCATCGTAACCAACGGACTCACGCAAGACCACCGCGACTACATCGCGGCGGGCGGGGCTAGGCATCCTGATCGGCGGCGGCAGGTTGAACGACCGGCGGGAAAATATTGTCGAGACTTATTATGCCATGAGCTTGTGCAAGGGTGTCACGCTGACATTCGATTATCAGTTCCTGAAAAATCCGGCGTATAACGCCGATCGCGCGCCGATTTCATTCTTCACCGGCCGGCTGCACGGCGAATTCTAGCGCAAATGAAGTTCCACTCGAATAGAACCGTAGGGTGGGCAAAGGCGCGGGCGCAAGATGATTTGCATAGTTGATAGAAGCTCGACCGCGCGCAACGCAGTCAAGCTTGCGCAGACTGCGTAAACTTGTCTGCGATGCGCGCCTTTGCCCACCCGAGTTCACGGGACGAAGTCTAGCTCACACCGCCGCCGTGTCCATTTCGCCGGTGCGAATGCGCGTCGCGCTGTCGAGATCAGTGACGAAGATTTTTCCATCTCCGATGTGGCCCGTTCTCGCGGCCGTGCTAATCGCATCAATGGTTTTTTGCAGAAGATGTCTCGGAATGGCGACCTCGATCTTGATCTTGGGCAGCAAGCTCACCGCATATTCGGTACCCTGAAAAATTTCTGTGTGCCCGTTCTGGCGTCCGCTCCCCCTCACTTCCGTTATGGTCATTCCCTCAACCCCGAGGGCGGTCAGAGCGTTGCGGACATCGTCGAGCTTGAACGGCTTGATAATGGCAGTGACAATTTTCATGGCTGCGCTCTCCGCCTGCCATGCGGCTAATCAAGGGGCGTGCCAACTCCTGTCACCGGTAGACCGGATTGAGCGCAGCGAAATCCGGGGCAAACCATACCGGGTAGGGCGGTCCCCGGGTTTCACTCGGCTCAACCCGGGCTACACGGTGCGCCCTTCGTCCCGCCCAAACGAAGACCAGATTGCACAGATTTTCATCAGTAATCGCTAAGATGCATCGAATTCGGCGCCCTCGGCGGCCACTTCTGCAAGCTTGTTTGGTTGGACCACGGTGATCGCGCCCCGTTCCAGCCGTATCCATCCGGTCTTCGCCCAGACCCGCAGTTGCTTGTTCGTACTCTCGCGCGACCTGCCGATGATCTGGCTGATTTCAAGTTGGGTGATGGTGACCTTCCGCGGCGGCGTCGTTCTTTCGGCTTCGGCGGCGAGGCGAAGCACTGCCTTGGCGAGGCGCGCCGGCAGATTGAGGAACATCACGTCTTGCACTTGCTCGGTGGTGCGGCGCAGCCGCGCGCAGAGGATTTCAATGATCTGCGTGGTCAAATCGGGCTCGCTGCGCAGAAATGGAAGAAATTCCCGCCGCTCGATCACCATCAGCTCGCAATCGGTCATCGCCGTGGCATCGGCGGTACGGGGGTGGCCGTCGAGGAGAGCGATCTCGCCGAAGATGTCACCCTCGTGAATGATGTTGAGCACGATGTCGCGTCCATCTGCCGACGGCACGCTGATCTTCACCGCCCCCTTGAGGACTCCCATCAACCCGAGGCCCGGATCACCTTTGGCAAAGATCGTGGCGCCGCGGAGGAGCGATCGCCTTTTCATGTACGAGCCCAGCCGTTCAAGCACTGCCGGCGGAAGCTGCCGGAACAGCGGATGACCGCGCAGAAGCGATAGTTTATCTGGGGCGCGCGCGGTTGCAGGGTTGCCGGTGGGAAGGGCCATGCGGTCTCCGGCGGACAACCGAAAACTTGTAGGGTGCGCAAAGGTGCGCCCTTTGCGCACCGTGCGCACCATTTACACCGCCCGCGTGGGCACGGCGCGTGCGCGGTTGTCCGCGCTGATAATACGTGCGCGCGCCTTTGCCCACCCTACACCTCATTTGCACGGCATCCCACAGACAAATCAGACACACAGTAAAGATTTGGTCCGCCTGCTCTTCAGATTTCCGGTGCGCGCACGCCGAGCGCCTTGGCCGTTGCGAGCAGGCGGTTCCACGTCCCGAGCGGAAGCGGAATGCCGGTTCGTTCGCGCTCGAGCAAAGTGCTGTCTCCGCGCTCCCCCGGAAGCAAGATGCGATCGACGCCTGCCGCGGCCGGAAGCGAGAGGATCGCATCGCCCAGACGGTCCGCCTCTTCGCGGATCCGATTGACATCGCCAAAAGCCGCGAGATCGATCGCGACCGCAGCACCATTGAGGAATGGGTTATCCCAGTCAGCGCCGCTTTCGAGCGCGTTCGCAATGATGGGGTTGTGGACGGTCAGGCTGCACAGGCATTCGATCATGAAGGAAAGACCCGACCCTTTCGCCCCTGACATCGGCAGGAGCGTCGCGATCTTTGCCGATTGCGTCGTATCGCGTCCTTGCGCGTCGATGCCCCAGCCGAGCGGGACTTGTTTGCGGGCGTCGCGCGCGCTCATCAGCTTGCCCATGGCCACGGTCGATGTCGACATGTCAATCACATAGAGAGCTCTCTTCCCGGTCGGGAACGAAATGGCGAGCGGATTGGTCGATACCCCCGGGACACGCGATCCGTGATAGGCCATCAGCGGCCCCGACGCGGTCATGACCATGCCCGCCATTCCGGCGCGCGCAGCCTGCAGCGCAAAATAGCCCACCGCGCCTGCGTGCGTGATGTTGCGCGCAGCGCACCAGCCGATCCCGGTCGTGCGCGCGCATCCGATCGCCTCGTCCATGGCGCGCGACATTGCAATGGCGCCGGGGGCGCGATCGGCTTCGAGCATGACGATCGCGCCAGCCCGCCGCTCCGCCTTCATCTCCGGTTTGGGATTGATCGCTCCGGTTTGCAGGAGATCGACATAGCGCGGCACACGCAGCACGCCATGGGAATCCACCCCGCGCAAATTAGCCCAAATCAAGGAGGACGCCCATTCATCGGCAAGCGGCCGCGATAGCGAGGCGGCTTCGAACAGCGCCGCTACAAATTCACGCAGCGACGGGCTTGGTATCCGGAGTTCGGGGGTTATGGCGATGCTTCCTCCAACACCCGGCCTTTTGTTTCGACCGCGAAGACTCCGGTAATCACCGCCGCAATGCCTGCCGCTGCGGCAAACGCTACGAACACCGCCGGCAAACCCGAGGGGATCAACCTTCCGACCAGGATGGGACCGAGGATCGAGGCAAACCGCAACCAGGCCGTGGCCGTGCCAACGCCGAGCGCGCGCACGCGCGTAGGGTAAAGCTCGGGCGTATAGAGATAGACGCCGATATTGATCGTGCTGATGAAGAAATACGCGATCGTCATGCAGGTCAGCACTTGTTCAGCCGTGGGTGCCGGATATGCGGCAAGCGCGGCGAGCGCGATTGCGGCCGCCGCGAAGGAGATGGCAAACCAAAGCCTGCGGCCGACCCCGTCAATGGCAAGCGCGCAAATGAATGTCCCAATTAGACCGGCGGCTTGCGTGATCAATCCATAGCGCAAGGATTGCTCGAGGGGGAGCTTGAACACGGTGCGGTAGACCGTCGGCAGCCAGATCGAGAGGCCATAATTCACGAAATAGGCGGCAAACCAGATCACCCACACGACGAGCGTGCGCTGTAGATAAAGTTGACCGAACAAGTCCGCGGGCGATGCGGGCTTTTGAACGACCGGGATCGACGGTTTGGCCGGGATGAGCGGTTGTCCCGTTGCCGTCTCGACCGCTTGCTCGATACGTTTCATTGCGCTTTCTGCCTCGGCGTACCGGCCACGCGTGGCAAGCCAGCGCGGAGATTCCGGAATGACGCGGCGCAAGATCAATGCAAGCAGGCCCGGTAGCGCGCCAAACAGGAACATGTATTGCCAACCGAGATGGGGAACGATCCATAATCCGGCCAGGCTTGCAGCGACAAGCCCGATGGGAAACACGAGCTCGTAGAGCAGAACGAAGCGCCCGCGCCCGCGCGCCTTCGCGAGCTCGCTGATGAACACCGCGGCAACGGGCACTTCGCCGCCGAGCCCGATGCCTTGAATGGTTCGAAAAGCGAGCAGCGAGTTGTAATCCCAGGCGAGCGCGCAAACGAGACTCATCACCGAGAACAGCGCGATCGACCAGATCATCGCTGTCATGCGCCCATGGCGTTCGGCGATCCACCCGAACAACAGCGCGCCGATCAGCTGGCCGAGAAAGCCGGCCGAGATCATCAAACCGATCCGATCGGGCGAAAGCTTCCAAAGGGGGGCAAGAACCGGCAGAACCGATGCAATCGCAAGCGCGTCAAAGGCATCGAAGAAGGTTGCAACACCCACGATGATGCGCGCCTTGATCTGCCAAGCCGATGGCGGCAGGCGTTCGAGCCGCGCGACAATCGTTTCGATCGAGGAGGATGCCGTGACGTCGCTCATTGCAGTTTCATGATTCTCGCCGCGTTGTTGAAACAAATGTCGTTTCGAACATCTTCGCCGATTGGCGCGGTATCAATGAAATGTGCGGCTTCGTCGAGCGATTCAAACGGATAATCGGCTGCAAACATGACGCGGTCCTGGCCAAGCGCGCTGAGAGTGCAGGCGAGTGGATCGGCCGAGCACATCCCCGAGGTCGCGACCACGATGTTGTCCTTGACGTATTGCGAGGGAAGCTTGGCGAGCTTTACCGCGTAGAAGTCAGGTCCGGCGCGGCTGTCGAAGCGCCACAGCAGGAACGGCAAGGTTTCCCCCAGGTGACCGAGCGCAAGCTGCGCGCGCGGGAAGCGGTCGAAGACGCCCCCAAACACCAGGCGCAGCGCGTGCGAGCCGGTCTCGAATGTCCATTCCCAGGTCGCGCGGCGCAGCCCCTTGTGTCCGTCAAGAACGGGCGCCGGTGTAACCGGATCGGCGGGATGCAGATAGATGAGCGCACCCAAGGCCTCGGCCCGCTCCCAAAACGGAGCGAGCGATGGATGGTCGAGGTACTGGCCGTTGCTATGGCCGTTGATCATGGCGCCGCGAAATTTCAGCTCGCTCATGGCGCGTTCGAGCTCGTCGGCCGCGGCTTTGGCGTCCTGCATGGGCAGATGGGCGAAGCCGCAATAGCGGTCCGGACGTTTCGAAATTTCCCGCGCAAGAAAATCATTTGACTCGCGCGCCTTATCGCAGGCCTTCTTGCTGTCGCGTTCCGCCTGTACGCCGGGACCTGCGATGGAGATCACGCTACGCTCCACGCCCGCCCTGTCCATCGCAGAAAGGCGCGTCTCTCCGAAATCGGTCAACCGGCGATAGAACTCTTCGCGCCGCTTGGCCGGCAAGTCCACGACTGTCGGCGCCCAGTAGTCTTCCAAGCCCGGGGTGAGACAGTGCTCTTCGACCGCGATTTTCCTCGCCATGGCGTCCCCCGAGTTGTTCCTCGCCATCGTTTTTTGTACCGTAGCGCAATTCAACCCTATCAAATGAGCAAAGCGGCAGGCAAGTTGCGCTCATTGTCACATCGGCAGTGCGAGAGGTTGCGGTGACAAGGAAAGTCCGTGGCGTCACATTCGAAGAGAACCTCAACAACAGCATGGGGCTTGAGTTTTATAACCTGTCCCACCGCTTTGGCTATCAGTCGCCGAACTGGCCCTATTTCGAAGACGTTCGCATCGAGCGGATCCATTATCACGCGAAATCAGGCGTGCTGTCGCAACGCATTACGACCAGCATGCACAATACCACTCATATCGACGCGCCTGCGCACGTGGTGCAGGGGACGCCGTTCATCGACGAGGTGCCACTGCCGCATTTTTTCGGCTCGGGCATCGTGATCTCGATCCCAAAGAAGAAGTGGGAATCGATCAGTTACGATGATCTGGAAAAGGCCGCCGGTGCCGTGGTGCGCCCGCGCGACGTAGTGATCGTCAACACCGGCTGGCACAAGATGTACGAGGACAACGAGGATTATTTCTGCCGCGCGCCGGGCTTCGTGCCTTCCGCCGGTGAGTGGTTCGTCGAAAAGAAAGTGAAGGTAGTCGGCCACGATACCCAGGCCAACGACCATCCACTTGCCACCGCGATCGGGCCGCAGCGCAACGGTCCGCTCCACCCGCACCTCGCAGAGGAATACAGGGAATGGTCGGGCGGGCGGGACTGGAAGCAGGATTTTCCGGACTGGGAGCCGGTCCATCGCATCTTGTTCAAGAATGGCATTCTCGGCATCGAGAATGTCGGCGGCGATATCGATAAGGTTACCGGCCGCCGCTGCACCTTCGCGCTGTTTCCCTGGAACTGGGAGCGCGGCGACGGGTGCATCATACGGCTGGTCGCCATCATCGACCCGAAAGGCTCCTATCGGATCGAACGGGGAGAGAAGTTCTGATGCAAGTCAAACATCTCAGCGAAGCCAAACCCTACGAGGCTCCCAATCATCGTGCCTATTGCTCATTGCGTCTGTTCGGGCTCGATGCCGGCGGACCCAAGCAGTTTACCGTCGGGCTCTCGCATTTCCTCCCCGGTGGAGGCGCTGGTCCCGATGCCTCCCCCACCGAAAAAGTCTACTACGTGCTCGCGGGCGAGCTCACCCTCATCGCCGGCGGCAAGGAGACGGTACTCAAGGCCAACGACTCCTGCTTCATCGGCCCGAACGAAAGCCGCGAGATCATCAACCGTGGCAACGATGTCGTGACCATGCTGGTCGCGGTATCGACGCCGCAGAAGTAATGCAACAGCTCCGTCATGCGCGGGCTTGACCAGGTCAAGCCCGGCAATGACGGGAAACAAGGATCCATTACAGGTGCCGTCATGACCGAACAGGAGCTCCTGCGAAATCCGCTCTCGCTGTTCGACATCCGGGGCAAGACGGCCATTGTCACAGGGGCAACCGGCGCATTCGGCGCCTTGGCCGCAAAGGTGCTCGCCGGTGCCGGCGCGAACGCCGTCCTCGCTGCCGGCAACGCGGAGGCGCTCAAGAAAGTCGCGAGCGAATGCGAACGGCTCGGAGCCAAGGGTCCCGCGGCGCTCGAGACCGTTGCCAAGCGCCCGAGCTCGCAAGTCAATTGCGATGCCATTGTGGAAGCGGCGGTCAAGAAATTCGGCCGCGTGGACATCCTCGTCGTCGCCTCCGGTCAGAATAAGGTGTCGAAGATCGTCGACCAGAAAGCGGAAGATTTCCTCGACGTCATGGACGCCAATGTCACCCAATCATGGCTGATGGCGCGCGCCGCCGGCCGGCAGATGCTCAAACAAGGGCAGGGCGGCAAGATTATTCTGATGTCATCGGCGCGCGGACTGCTCGGACATCCCGCTGGTTATACCGCTTATTGCGCGTCGAAGTCGGCGGTTGACGGCATCACCAAGGCGCTCGGCTGCGAGTGGGGCGAGGCCGGCATCACGGTCAATGCGCTCGGGCCGACGGTCTTTCGCTCGCCGCTGACGCAATGGATGTTCGAGGACACCGATCGGGCACGCGAGGTGCGCAAGGGGTTTCTCGCCCGTGTGCCAAAAGGCCGGCTTGGTGAACCCGAAGATCTCGCGGGACCGCTCCTGTTTCTCGCTTCCAAGGCGTCGGATTTCTATACCGGCCATACCCTCTACGCTGACGGCGGCTACACCGCGGGCTGAGCGTGCCGGCGAAAGCGCGCATTGCCGTCATTGGTGCCGGTCTCATGGGACACGGCATCGCGCAGGTGTTCGCGCTGGCCGGTCACGATGTGCGCATCCACGATTGCGTGCAGGACAATCTCGCCAGCGCGGCGTTGCGTATCCGCACGAATCTGAAGGACCTGGGCGACGACGAGTCTGCCGTCGAGCGCGTGCATCCCTGCGCCGATCTCGCTGCTGCTGTTCGCGAGGCTGATTACGTGGTCGAGGCGGTGCTGGAAGATCTACCGCTCAAACAGAAACTGTTTGCAGAAATTGAACGCCACGCGCCGCCGAGCGCCATTTTTGCCAGCAACACGTCCGTCATTCCCATCACAAAGATCATGGAGTCGTTGCGTGAGCGCACGCGCGCGCTCGGGACGCACTGGTGGAATCCGCCTTACCTCGTTCCTCTGGTCGAGGTGATCGGCACGCAATGGACAGCGCAGGCCGTCATCGATTGGACCATGACGTTGCATCAGGCCGCGGGAAAAATGCCGGTGCATGTAAAAAAAGATGTGCCGGGGTTTGTCGGCAACCGTTTGCAACACGCGCTCTGGCGGGAAGCGATCGCGCTCGTGGAGCACGGCATCTGCGATGCAGAAACCGTGGATACGGTCGTCAAGGCAAGCTTCGGCCGGCGCCTGGCGGTGCTGGGCCCGCTCGAGAACGCTGATCTCGTCGGCACTGATCTCACGCTTGCCATTCACCACACGGTGCTCCCCGCGATTGAGAGCAGGGCCGGTCCTTCGCCTTATCTCGAGGCTCTCGTTGCCGCCGGCAAGCTTGGGTTCAAGTCCGGCGCAGGCTTTCGGGCATGGAGCGCGCAGGAGCAGGCGGCAGTGCGGACAAGGGTGCTGCAACATCTAAAAAAAGCACGCGCGGACGAGGCGTGATGTTAAGCGCGGATCGGATTGTTCGCGACTAAACCCTCAGTGCGTCGTCGAAGGTGTCTCTTGCCGGCCACATTGCCGGATGTTCCTATAAGATTTGGAAGAAGTGATACAGACGCCGGCAAAGCAAGAAGCGATAATCCGAGCGTCGGGTGGGGGCGTACGTGCTATGTTCGGGGATGGTCGCGCGGCTGGTCGCGCGTGCCCGTCGGGGTCTAGTGCAATCGCGAGGCGGCTGCTAGGCGCGTTTGCCTTTACCGCGCTGATGGCGCCGGATGCGATCTTTGCCGAGGACAATCCCATCAGCCTTCCGGAACTGCGGGTTATCGCCAACACCCCCCTGGCGCCTGCCAGCCCGCGTCCGGCAGCCACAACGTCAGCACCCGCGGCTACCACTCCGGCTCGCCGCGTTGTCGCCGCGCCCGCATCCCGAGCAGCGCCGCCCGTGTCCCGAGAAGCCGCGCCCGCCCCTGTCGATCCCGGCTTGATCGACCGCGACAAGGTCCCCGCCAACGTCCAGACTCTTTCGGCCAGCGATTTCGAGCATGCGAAAGCCCCCGACTTGCTGGATGCAATCTCGCGCAGCCTGCCCGGTATCGCGCTCAGCGACCAGACCGGCAATGAGTTCCAGCGCGACCTCAACTATCGCGGGTTCGTCGCCTCGCCCGTCGTGGGCACCCCGCAGGGTCTCGCCGTCTATCAGAACGGAGTGCGCGTCAATGAGGTTTTTGGCGATACCGTCAACTGGGACTTCATCCCGGAGACTGCCATCAATCGCATGACCCTCATGCCCAGCAATCCGGTCTACGGGTTCAACGCCTTGGGGGGCGCGCTCTCCATCGACATGAAGAACGGATTTACCTATCAGGGCACCGACTCGGAGCTGCGCGGCGGTTCGTTCGGACGGCGCGCCGCTTCGGTGCAGACCGGAGGGCAGGCCGGAAACCTGTCGGCCTACCTCACCGCCGATGCCATCAACGACAACGGCTGGCGCGACTACTCGCCGTCGCGGCTGCGCCGCATCTATGGCGACCTGGGCGTGCGCGGCGATCAAACCGAGTTCCACGTCACCTTCACTGGCGCCTCCAACAACTTCGGCGCTGCCGCCGCAACTCCGCTCCAGCTGCTCAACCAGAACTGGGCAAGCGTTTACACCGTTCCTCAAACCACGCAGAACCAGCTGGCCTTTCTGACCGCGAGCGCCAACTGGAATCCGGTCAGCACTGTTTCATTCCAGGCAAATGCCTACTACCGCGGGTTTTGGCAGCGCCATGTCGACGGGAACGGGACCGCTGCGCGGAATTCGGACTGCGACGACCCCGACTTTCTGTGCTTTCCGGATCTCAACGGCAACCTCGTGAATCTGACTGGGCTCAACGGCCTGCCGGTTCCGCCGACGGGCGTGTTGGCCAACAGCATATTGGGCGAGATCGACCGCACCTCGACTGCGGCGAACAGCTTCGGCGGCTCTGTGCAGGCGGCCACCACGGCCAAAGTTCTCGGTTACGACAATCGCTTCGTCATCGGCGCGAGCATCGACAACGGCCGCGTCCAGTTCGACACCGCGAGCGAGCTGGGAACCATCAATGCCGATCAGTGGCCAGTCGTGCAGGGCGTAGGCGTCTATATCAACCAGCCTTCCGGCGATGTCGCCCCCGTCGGCGCGCTCGCGAAGACGCTCTATACCGGGGTCTACGCGACGGACACTTTCGATCTGACGTCGAGGCTCTCTGTCACCTTCGGCGGCCGCTTCAACGTCGCCCAGATCGGTTTGACCGATACCCTGGGCAACAACGAGGGTCTCAACGGCGATCACATGTACAGCCGGTTCAACCCGGTGATCGGCGCGACCTTCAAGATCACTCCGAATGTCACCGCCTATGGCGGCTATGCGCAAGCCAATCGAGCACCGACCCCGCTGGAGCTCGGCTGCTCCGATCCTATGCGGCCCTGTCTGCTCGACAATGCGCTGGTCGGCGATCCGCCTTTGAAGCAGGTCGTCTCGCACACCTATGAGGCCGGCCTGCGCGGGCATTTTGGCAGCGACGCCAAGCGCGGCGTGCTAAACTGGAATCTGGGGGCATTCCACGCGAGAAGCGCCGACGACATCATCAACGTGGCGAGCCCGCTTCCCGGGCATCAATATTTTCAGAACGGCGGCGACACGTTGCGCCGAGGGATCGAAGCCGGCCTGTCCTATCAATGGGATCGCTGGAATTTGTTCGCCAACTACACCTATGTCGAGGCCATCTTCCTTAGCCCACTGATATTGTCGTCACCAAACAATCCGTATGCCGATGCCAACGGGCGCATCTTTGTCGCTCCCAGGGATCGCATTCCCGCCGTGCCAGACTATCGTGCCAAGGCCGGCGTCGACTACAAGATCACCAATGCGTGGAAGTTTGGAGCGGACATCAACATGATCGGCAGCCAGTATCTGGTCGGGGACCAGGCAAACCAGAACCCGAAGGTGCCGGCCTATTGGGTCGTCAACCTGCATTCATCATACCAAGTCACGAAGCATGTCGAGGCTTTTGGGCTGGTACGGAATTTGTTCGATCGACACTATTTGACTTATGGCACCTTCTTCCAGACCGATTCGTTCCCCTACCTCAATCTGACTGATCCTCGCACTTTCCTGCCGGGAATGCCGCTTGCCGCCTATGCCGGTATACGCGCGCGCTTTTAGCGGCAACTGACGAATGGCCGTGACTGGATCACGATTGCCGTAACTGTCACAGATCTAAAAAGAGACCGTTCGGCTGCAGAGAGGTCAAATTACAACGCGGCAGACCGAGGTCGGGGAATGCCGCAATTCGGAAACAGCGGCGACAAGATCTCGCAAACGGTTGCCGTCGCCCGCCATATGTAGGAGACCATGATGAACCGCCGGAAATTGATCGGGGCCGCCGCTGCTGGCGCCGCCCTTCCCTTGCTCAATCGCGTCGCCAGTGCCCAGACATCGCCGAAGACGAAGAATGTCGTCTTCGTACACGGACTGTTCGCAGACGGCTCCTGCTGGTCGAGGGTCATCGCCCGCCTCCAGCAGAAGGGCGTCAACTGCACCAGCGTGCAGAACCCTCTGACCTCGCTGCATGAGGCGTCGGAGGCCGCGCGGCGGGTGATCGCGGCGCAACCGAGCCCGACGGTACTCGTCGGCCACTCCTTCTCCGGAATGATCGTGACGGATGTGGGGGTGGACCCGAAGGTCACCGCTCTTGTCTACGTCGCTGCGCGGGCACCCGATGCGGGCGAGGACTATACGGCGCTGGCGAAGAACTATCCGACGCCCCCGGCCACAGCCGGTATTGTCTTCAACGACGATTGGGGCCAGTTGTCGGAGGAGGCTTTCCTGCACGACTTCGCTGGCGACCTGCCGCGGGAGGAGGCGCGCGTCCTCTACGCAGCTCAGCAGCCGTTCAAGAAATCGCTGACGACGGAAAAGACGACGAATGCCGCGTGGCGCACCAAGCCGGCCTTCTATGCCGTATCCACCCAAGACCGGACGATCAATCCCGACCTGGAGCGCTTCATGGCCAAGCGAATGGGTGCGAAGACGATCGAGATCGAGGCGAGCCACCTGGCGCTCATCTCACATCCCGATGCGATCACAAACCTGATCCTGGAAGCACTCGCCGTCTGAGAGCGGTCCTCAGTCTCGATTAGATCGCACGGTCGAGAACCTGAATCTTATTGGCTGCTGCAAGTCGGTTTCTGACAAACGCGAAGTCTCTGACGTAGAGAGAATTGGACGAGGGTAAGCCGACTGGTTGCTGTGCAAGTAAGCGGCTGGGTGCCAACATTTGCCCCAATGTCCAGGAACAAATCTCGCTCGCGCAAGAAATGTAGCAAAAACATCATATCCGCGAACTCGTGTAATCCTGCATAAACGTTTCCTGTTGCACCCGTCATCCCACGTCTAACTGCAAGCAATTGCCCTCCGATCCAGGGGACAATAACTTCGTCGCGAAGCCGGCTCTTGATTTGCCATGAGAGCCATCTCTGCCAAGCCTTGATTGGCGACGTGTGAGTCAGGGGATGGGAAGCAAAAAAACGAGCGAGATCTATCACAGCTTTCATAGATCAACCGTAGCCCTAACGATCCACCAATGAAACGGGGGATTGTCCATTTCTGGCAGTGCGTCCCGAAGGCGCGAATCATCAGTGGAGGAAGATTCCACCCGGAGAGTTGTTGATTGATCCGGTAGCTGACGAGCGGCTTGTGCGGGTAACCGCATGGGTTGGGGCCTCGTGACAAAGGTCGCCTCTGGGCGGCTGATCCTCGCAACGCGCGACATGGCCGCCGAGCACCGCCGTGCGGCAGCGCTCGATGGCCGACATCACCTTCAACTGGTCTGCCATATTGCTTCTTTATGCGCTCGCCTTTACTTTTTGTACCGTTGCCGATCTGGAGAAATCATGTGCTGAAAACTTTTGGACTTGCGTTGTTGCTGGCCTCCGGGTTGGCGATCGCTGGCGCCCCGGTGCGGGCGCTACAGATCGTTGTGACGCAAGTGGACAAAAACAACGACGGGTCAATGACCTACCACTTCGCCGTCAAGACGGATCAGGGCGAGACCTTAACGCCGGGCGAGTCGAAAGGGACCAGTGATTTCGTGACCGTCTACAATTTCTACGGTTGGGTAGACGGGTCGGCGAAATCGCCGGAGGGCTGGGAATTCTCGTCTGAGGAGTTCGGCCGAACCCCGTACTGGAATGGGTACCCGCTTGTATTGCCGGTGGATGTCCCGGGTACGCCTAACCTAACCTGGACGGTGACGAAGCCGGTCGCTGCGGGGGCGCAGATCGACGGTTTCACTGCGACTACCCGCGCGAGCGCGATGGTTTACGGTGAGTACACGGCGCAGGTCACGCGCGTGTCGCCCGCTATCGGAGGCGTCGCCGCTGGAATGCCGGGTACCGAGGCTTTGGTGTCCAAACAGGCGGTTATCG
>Ga0209526_10000976_pt1 | contig 18906 bp, 15 predicted proteins | sample JacPinW_OM2H0_M1_FD_188566 | JGI IMG/M metagenome (GOLD analysis project Ga0209526, IMG submission 188566) | Forest soil microbial communities from Algoma, Ontario, Canada - Jack Pine, Ontario site 1_JW_OM2H0_M1 (SPAdes) (version 2) | ecosystem: Environmental > Terrestrial > Soil > Boreal... | reverse complement strand
CATGATATGAGCATCGAGCAGCCCGTAGTGTTCGTCATTGATGACGACGCGTCCGCCCGTGAAGGCCTCGAAGATCTTCTTCAGTCGGTAGGCCTATCCGTGATGTCCTTCGGATCCGCGCAGGAGTTTTTTGAGAGCCAACGTCCCGACGCACCCGGTTGCATCGTGCTCGACGTAAGATTACCTGGCACCAGCGGCCTTGAGTTTCAGAACGTACTCATCGAGGCCGACATAGGTCTGCCCGTAATATTCATCACCGGCCATGGCGATATTCCCATGTCGGTCATGGCGATGAAATCGGGAGCGATCGATTTCCTCACGAAGCCGATTCGCGAGTCGTCTCTGCTCGACGCCGTCAATGCAGGCATTCAAAGGGACCGCGCGCGGCGCCAAGAAGTTAAGCTCGCCTCGGAATTGCAACAGCGATACCAGTTGTTAACACCCCGCGAACGCGAGGTTTTCACGCTAATCGTCTCCGGCCGGCCGAACAAGCAAATCGCAACGGAGATTGAACTGGATGAGAGCACGGTCAAGGTCCACCGGAGCAAAATCATCAAGAAAATGATGGCGACCTCAATCGTGGACCTGGCCCGGATGGCGGACCGGCTCGGTGTGCACGCCGCAATATCCGCGCGATCTAAACCAAAGGACTAGGCTCTTAATCCTTCGTGAGAGCGAGTTTTACCTAAGTGAAGTCGCTTTCGGCGGGCTTCGGCAATAGCCTCCACTTTCGAATTGGGGCCATGAATGCCGAATGCAATAATCTCAATTATCGACGATGATCCGTCAGTGCGGGAAGCTACGATCGATCTCTTGAACTCGGCAGGTTTCGTCGCCGAGACTTTCAAAGATGCCGATGAATTCCTGAAATCAGGTCGGGTCGACGACGCTTCCTGTGTAGTCGCGGACATGCGGATGCCCGGGATGTCCGGACTTGAGCTTCATGATCACCTGCTGAGGGCAGGGAAGAGCATCCCCACTATCCTGATCACGGCTTTTCCTAAGGATGGCGACCGGGCCCTCGCGCTCGGGGCCGGCGTGTGCTGCTACCTGTCAAAGCCCTTTAGCGAAAGCGACTTGCTATCGAACATCCGCAACGCTCTTTCGTCCGGGCCCAGATGTGACGAGCCGCTACCACCTTCGCGCAACAAAAGTGCCGCCGTCGACACCGACGGCAGAAGTGGTGATTGGGACTTCTCAGCTTCGTTTTATCCGGTTCGGAAGCCTTATACTGGGTCATTACGCATCGAGGAATTGAACGATCTCGACGCGCTCGAGAAAATCACCCCCGAATGGGAAATTTTGGACGCTCAACTATCGCCGCGGACTCCCTTTACGTCGCCGCTCTGGGCGAAGCTTTGGTGGCGGCACTGTCGGAGAATGCAAACAACAATTCGCCAAGAATCCTTCGCACACACTGTACGCGACGAGGCCGGCAAACTCTTGGCGATCGTCCCGCTGATGATCACCCACAGACCGGGCTACGGTCCACTACAACTGCGCATCCTGCAGTTCTTCGGAGGGGCCGACGGCAGCATAACTGAGCATCGTTCCATAATTTGCCGGGAGGCCGACGAACTACGGGTGATGCAGGCCCTTGAGAGCTATTTGTGTGATCGCAAGAACAAGGATGCGTGGGACTTGTTCGTTTGGACTGGTATCCGCCACAAAGAGATCGCGCTCGATCATCCCGGAAACGTTCTGAGAGTATATAAAGACACACCCGACTATCTCGTGCCCTTGCCAGATAGCTGGGAGAAACTTCGTTCCGGCCTGTCGGCCAACATGAAGGAAGCTATACGCAAATGCTACAAGCATCTTGCCAAGGGCGGGCACACCTTCAAATTTCACGCAGTAGCGCGTCCAGAGGATATCGCGGCCTCGCTTGATCACCTCCTTGCGCTGCACGCGGAACGAGCTAACTTCAAGTATGCCGCGAGGCATCGAGACCTTTTCGAGAGAGCGCCGCATCGCGCCTTCATCGTTGATTTAGCACAGTTGATGGCGGAGCGTGACCAGTTCCGCACATTTGAACTTGAGGTCGACGGCAAGACCGTGGCATCGCGAATGGCGTTCTTGCTCGGCGATGAGCTATATCTCTACTATTCAGGCTATGACTTAGCGTGGCGCAAGCACAGCATCATGACTACGCTGATGTGCGAATGCTTCAAATGGGCCATCGAACGCGGCGTGAAGGTCGTCAACCTGTCGAAAGGCAAAGACCCCTCTAAATTACGGTGGCGAGGCCGGGAAATCATGTTTCACGACGCCCTCTTGATGTCACCCACACGCCGCGGGCGCCTCATCTCGCGCGCTTATGATTTACTAAGCCGCCAACCTAACCTTTTCGTGAAGCTAACAGAATTTCTTACGGTGGTCGGGGGTGTGGTTAACCTGATACGACTAGACGTCGTTGCCTTCTATTGACAAGATATCTGGACCCGTCATGGCGACGGAACGATAATAGTTGCCCCTCGCATCGAAGCAGCACCTGAACGGTAAAGCGTCCAACTCCTCGATAATACATAAAGCCATTAAGTCGACAACATGACACCATTTGCGATGAAGTTAAGTAAATCGCATCTAATACCCTTTCGAACATCGGGCGCAGGCTCTCCCCTTTTTTGTTTTCCAGGCTCCGGCGGAAACGTCTACGTGTTTCGAGAGATGGTAGCGGCTCTACCCGAGGGCCAGCCCGTCTATGCCATTGACATGGAATGGTTGTGCGAGGCGAAGCAGAACTTCACCGTCGAGCACCTTGCCGCGTTGTCTCTCGACGTCATTCGAACGATTCAGAACGAAGGGCCTTATTATCTATGCGGTTTTTCCTTCGGCGGCCTCGTAGCATATGAGATTGCGGTGCGGTTGATCAATGAAGGCGACGGCGCGGGTCTGGTTGCCCTGCTGGATGCGCCCAATCCCGCGTTGCTATCAAACCTTTCGGAGGCCGACTCTGCGCAGTTTCGCAAGACCTACCTAGTCGATCGGCTCAAGAAATACGGCCTTCAGCTGGCGCGGGGGGACCTGACGGCATTCACATCCCGTGCGCTTGCTTTTGTTACTTCCCGAGCAGGAAGGTTCTTCATGCCCGCGATCAAGGTCGCGTTTCGGATGATGAACAAAGCATTGCCTGTAACATTGCGTGCCAACGACCCCGGCTTCCTGAAGGCATGGAATTCATATGTTCCAAAGCGCTATCCGAAGAGTGTGGTGTGCTTTAGGGTTGAAGACCGCGGGCCCGAACACGGGAACGATCCATCTATGGGTTGGGAGTCCTGCGTGATGGGCGGCGTTCAAGTTCATGTCGTTCCGGGAGGCCATGTCGACATGATGCGCAAACCGTCTGTACACGTAGTCGCCGACAATTTAGCGACCTATTTGGATAACGGCACGAATCGCAAGATAGAACCAGCTGCCGGCATGTTCTGACGGACTGCAACTATCAAAAAGCGATAAGGGGCCAGCCATTTGGTCCATTGAAGCCACCAACGCCCGGCCCTCTGGTGCGCGATGCCGGGCAAAATCGGAGTTCAAAATATCTTGAGAATCGTTCGGGTAAACAGGGCCAGCGCGTAAAACTCGAGCGCTCCGTACGCCTTGCGATACTTCATCTGCATTTGCTTGTGCCCCAAGCTCTCACCCAGCTTCTGCGCTTCCGTCGGATTGCGTGAATGCATAAGCGAGGGACTGCCAACACGGTAGCGGATCGCCACACGATCCAAAAAATGCACACCGCATTCCCGCATGGCGCGAACGTGAAAATCAACGTCTTCCTTCAGCCGGATTGACGGGTCAAAGCCCCCTAGCCGTGCAACGCATTCGCGCCGGATGACGGACGAACTGCAAACCAGAAGTGCCTTGTCAAACAACATGCGGCCGGCAAACGCAAAGCGCGGTCCAAATCGGCCGCTCAAAGCGGCCTTGCGCGCCGCGTCGGCGAAGTACTGCCGTTCATGTTCCAATTGAGCGGCCAGTCCGCTACCGAAAGGTTCGATTTGCGCGAAGACAAGGCCGATGGTCGGATTCGCCGCAAACGCTGCTTTGACCTCTGCATAATGTCCGTCCATGACTATGTCGTCGTCGTCGAGGAAGTGCACGAAAGTCCCATTAGCCATGGGCCATCCGATATTGCGAACCACACTGGGAACACCTCCGGTCGGGCTGGGATTTTTTACGTAATTTACCCGCGCGTCTCTGAGACCTCTAATCACCTCTTCCGCGGAACCTTCGGGACTGTCGTCAATAACAAAGACCTCGATGGTCGCATCACGCTGCCGAAGCACACTGGATATCGCTTCGACCAGTTCGGTTGGACGGCGAAAGGTAGGGATGACAACAGAAAAATCGATGGAAATATTCTCCCTCCTGCTCGCTAAATAATCTTGCGACAGCGGCTTAGTACGCGCAGCATCATCGTTGTATCGCATCGACGCGATTTTTTCAAAACGCGGTAGGATGTGTCGGCCCTGAGTAGGCTGCTTGGACCAACGATATGCCAATGATTAGCTGCAACCAAACAGGAACGGAAGCGCTTTGAAAAAATGGCGACGATGCGCTCAATGCCGGGAGATATTTCCTTGAGCAGCTGCAACCACTTTCCCGCAATTTCGGTGTTAGAGCTGTTGAAGCCGGTAAAGTTACCCGGCGGGCTCGATAGGCTCGCAACGATGCCCCCTTCGCTCGCGAAGCGAACAAGGCCGTAGAGCGTCGGAGGCGCCATGGTTGAGCCGCGAAGCTATCCCACCGAACGGGGTTGCCTCTCGAGTCGCAGACTACATCAAACTGACAACAAAAGGTCCGCGTCTCCCCCCATGATCACCCGGGGCATTTATTCTTTGCGCTCGACAGGAGTAGGATAAACGGGTGCCGAACAGATTGGCCCAATAAGGAGTGAAGCGTGTCATCCGCTATTCCGCAACCGGTCGTCGCGCAGCTCACGCGCGCCGCTATCTTTCTCGTCGTAACGATCAAGTCCGAGCCGGGATGTGACGCCGTCGTGCGGGCCCTGTGCGGTGATCTCGCCGCTCTTTTGCGTGCGGTGGGCTTTCGCGACATCGGAGGGCGGCTGTCATGCGTCATGGGGTTCGGCTCCGACGCATGGGACCGGTTCTTCGGAGAGCCGAGGCCGAAGGACCTGCATCCGTTCCGCGAGATCAGCGGCCGACATCGCGCCGTCGCGACGCCGGGTGACATCCTCTTTCATATCCGCTCCACGCGAATGGATCTGTGCTTCGAGCTGGCGACACAGATCATGGCGCGGCTCAGCAGCGCGGTCTCCACGACGGATGAAGTGCACGGCTTCAACTACTTCGACGATCGCGACCTGATCGGCTTCGTCGATGGAACGGAGAATCCGGTGGAACAGGCTGCTGTCGAGGCCACCATCATCGGCGAGGAGGATGCCGCATTCGCCGGCGGGAGCTACGTGATCGTACAAAAGTACCTTCATGACCTCAAGAGATGGAACGAGCTGCCCATCGAGGAACAGGAGAGGATCGTCGGCCGAACCAAATTGTCCGACATCGAGCTGGATGATGCCGTGAAACCAACCTCTGCACACAACGCCTTGACGACGATCGTGGAAAACGGCGAGCAGCTGGAGATCGTGCGCGACAACATGCCGTTCGGCGATGCCGGCAAGGGAGCGTTCGGTACCTATTTCATCGGCTATGCCAGGTCCCCGCACAGGATCGAGCAGATGCTCGTGAACATGTTCGTTGGCCGGCCACCGGGCAACTATGACCGGCTGCTCGACTACAGCCGCGCCGTGACTGGCACGCTGTTTTTTGTGCCGTCGGCGACGTTCCTGGAGAATGTTGCGAGCGGGGAAGCGGCTCGATCGGCCGCGGACCCGTCCTCGAACGAGCGCAAGATTGATGACGCGTCCAAACCGCAAATGCCGCCGGATGGCTCGCTCGGTATCGGTTCACTGAAAGGAGAGGCTGGACATGAATAATCTTCATCGGGGACTCGCCCCCATCTCAGACGCGGCATGGGCCCAGATCGAAGAGGAGGCCTCCCGAACCATCAAGCGCCATCTGGCGGCGCGCCGTGTCGTGGATGTGGAAGGCCCGAAGGGCGCGGATTTCCCGGCCGTTGGTACGGGTCATCAGCGACAGATCCAGACGCCGGGCGACGGAATCGAAGCTGCGCAGCGTGACATCAAGGCGCTCGTCGAGTTGCGCGTTCCGTTCGAACTCACGCGCGAGGCGATCGACGATGTCGAGCGCGGCGCAAATGATTCGGATTGGTCGCCGCTAAAGGAAGCGGCGCGCAAGATCGCCTTCGCCGAAGATCGCGCGGTCTTCGATGGGTACGCCGCCGCCGGAATTCAGGGCGTCCGTCAAGGCACCAGCAACCCGGTATTGACGCTCCCTTCCAGCGTAGACGGTTATCCGGGTGTGGTCGCACAAGCGGTGAGCCAGTTGCGCCTGGCCGGTGTCAATGGACCCTATGCGCTCCTGTTGGGTAGCGAGCCGTATACTGCCATTGGCGGCGCGACCGACGATGGATATCCGGTCCTGCAACATATCCAGCGTCTTGTGGACGGAGAGATCATTTGGGCGCCGGCTATCGAGGGAGGCGTCGTGCTTACCACCCGGGGCGGTGATTTCGAGCTAACCATCGGCCAGGACATCTCTATCGGCTATCTGAGCCATTCCGAGACGACTGTCCGCCTCTACTTTCAGGAGACCATGACCTTTCTGCTGCTGACAACCGAGGCTGCCGTGGTGCTCGCGCCGGAAACGCAAAAGTCCGCTTAGCGTCGGTCAGAAGCAGCTCGTCCGCGCAAATGCGAGCGCTGTGACGCCGAATAGTCGGAAGCCGCGAGGGCGGAGCCCATAGTTATCTCTCGTATCAGCGGCATCTTCGTCGATGGTCTCAAATGATTTCATGGGAGTTCCTCGCGACGCGAATATTGCGTCCTTGCGGATTCCCTAAGTCGTATCAGATTTCTGCCAACAGCTGTCGTTTAATGACAAGAGCGACCGGCCTTCGCATGAAATGGTCGCGGCAGTCGGACCCGCGATAGAAAAACTTATCGCATTGTCGAAAGCCGCAAAAGATCGGATGGTAGCTGATTGGCTCCAATCGGCGACCTAGCCTTGTTTTCTCGATCGGTGGAATGCGAATGATATATGACGTCATTGTCGTCGGCATAGGCGGCATGGGCAGCGCGACGGCTTTCCAATTGGCTCGTCGGGGCCAGCGTGTGCTCGGCCTCGAACGGTTTGACATACCCCATTCGATGGGGTCGTCCCATGGCATAAGCCGCATCATCCGGCTTCCCTACTATGAGCACCCTGATTACGTTCCGCTGCTGCTGCGAGCTTTTGTCCTTTGGCGTGAAATCGAACAATTGAGCGGCCAGGAGCTGCTGGTCGCAACCGGATCGATCGATGGCGGCCGCGAGGACGGCGAGCTGTTCGGGGGAGCGCTCACGTCGGCGAAACTGCACAAGCTGCCACACGAAGTCCTGACCGGCTCGGAGATCAATGCCCGGTATCCCGGCTACAATTTGCCATCGGCTACGCGTGCCGTTTTTCAGCCGCAGGGCGGTCTGCTGGCCAGTGAGCGGGCGATCGTCGCGCATGTGAACGCGGCAATGTCTCACGGCGCCGAAATCCACGCGCGCGAACGTGTCCTGAGCTGGGAGGCTCATCCAAATGGCGAGGGGGTTGTCGTTTCGACCGACCGCGCGCGTTACGAAGCTGGACGATTAGTTATAACGGCCGGTGCATGGATTGGCGAGCTAGCTGCGGTCTTAAGCCGACTGGCTATACCTGAACGGCAGGTGCTGGCGTGGCTGCAGCCGACGCGTCCCGAATGGTTCACGACGCAGCGATTCCCGGTCTTCAATCTGGACGTGGAGGAAGGGCGCTACTATGGCTTCCCCGTCTATGAGGTTCCCGGGTTCAAGTTTGGCCGCTACCATCATCGCGGCGAGAGCTGCGTAGCGGAGCTGTTGCGGCGTGAGCCCGATGAGTTTGACGAAGCGCTGCTGCGCCAATTTGCCGGGCGCTATTTTCCGCACGGAAACGGACCGACCATGGCGCTTCGCACCTGCATGTTCACGAACGCGCCGGACGAGCATTTCATTATCGATCATCATCCGGCGCATGAACAGGTTGTTCTGGCGTCGCCGTGCTCCGGCCACGGCTACAAATTCTGCAGCGTCATCGGAGAAATCCTGACCGACCTTGCAACCGGCGACGGTTCGACAAAACACAACATCGATTTTCTTCGCCTCGGCCGCCCTGCACTTTCCCAGCCTCAAGCGTGAGCTTCTGACCAACCATCGACGACGAATCATAACCGGGTCCGCAGCGGCGCACCTGGCCGGCGCGATGCGGCGCTGGCGAGACGCGAAGCGTCGCTGCTCAGGCCGCGCGGACCGAACTTGAGAACTTGCCGACCTCGCGCTCGAGCCGGGTGCTTTCGTCGGACAGTGACTTGGCCGCGGCGAGCACTTGAGAGGATGCCGATCCGGTCTCGCTGGCGCCGCGCTGCACGGCTCACAACCTTCTGTCTAACCGTTCGCTTGTCAGATCCGCCTCCCTTCCCGCCTGTCAACCTGTACCGCATCCCCAACGCAGCCAGCAGGAAAATCACGGTTCAAAAAGCGCCAGCGCGTCCGGTGAGGCCGCAAGTTCCCTCACGGCGGCAGCAGGTATTCACCCGCCGATCGTGGTCTAATGTCGCCTTGAGGTTCGACAAAGGCGGCAGACGTGACGACCATCCCCAAGCCGGGTTACGCACTGGCCCAGATCCCGCGCGGGGTCTGGGCGCTGGGCTTCGTGTCGATGCTGATGGACATCTCTTCAGAGATGATCCACGCGCTGCTGCCGGTCTATCTGGTGACGGTGATGGGCAGCTCGATGGTGACGGTCGGCTTCATCGAAGGCATCGCCGAGGCCACCGCATCGATCACCAAGATATTTTCCGGCGCACTCTCCGATCGGCTCGGCAAGCGCAAGCTGCTCGCCGTCGCAGGCTATGGACTCGCCGCCTTCACCAAGCCGGTGTTTCCGCTTGCGCCGACGGTCGGCTGGCTGGTCGCCGCGCGCTTTGTCGATCGCATCGGCAAGGGAATCCGCGGCGCGCCGCGGGATGCGCTGGTCTCCGATATCTCGCCGCCTCATTTGCGCGGCGCGAGTTTTGGGCTGCGCCAGTCGCTCGATACGGTCGGGGCTTTTGTCGGGCCGCTGCTCGCGATCGGCCTGATGTGGTGGACGGCGGATAATTTCAGGGCCGTGTTCTGGATTGCGGTGGTTCCGGGATTTTTGTCGCTGGCGGTGATGTTGCTCGCAGTCGAGGAGCCGCCGCGACCGGACGGCATCCATGGAATCGATAATCCGTTGAGTCTCGAGGCGATCAAACGGCTCGGTCAGGTCTACTGGCGTGTGGTGATGATCGGCGTGGTGTTTACGCTGGCCCGTTTCAGCGAAGCCTTCCTGATCCTGCGCGCGCAGAATGTCGGGCTCGGCGTGATGTGGGTGCCCGCGGTTCTGGTCGGGATGAATGTGGTTTATGCATTGTCGGCCTATCCGGCCGGCGTGCTGTCCGACCGGCTCGATCGCAAAGGGTTGCTGGCGGCCGGACTGGTGATGCTGGCCGGCGCCGATCTGGCGCTCGCTGCGATGCCGAACCTTACCGGGGTGGCACTCGGCGTCGCGCTGTGGGGCCTGCATATGGGATTTACGCAAGGCTTGTTTGCAGCCCTCGTTGCCGACGCCTCGCCTCCGGACCTGCGCGGCACGGCGTTCGGGTTTTTCAACCTGCTGACGGGAATTGCGATGCTCGCAGCGAGCGTCGTCGCAGGCGCACTGTGGGATGGTTACGGCCCGGCGGGCACGTTCTTCGCCGGGCTCACATTCGCGCTGGCGGCGCTGCTCGGTCTCCTCGCCATGCGCGGCAAGATCAGCATGGCCGAGGCCGCGTGAGCGCGCCAAGGTTTGCAGCTCTCGCCGCGCGGGTATAGCTTTCGAAAGTCTGCGGCGCGGGAAAAGCCATCAACCAGGGAGCAGGTTCATGCGCGCTCGTCTCCTGTTGGCCGTATGTTTGATCGGCCTCGCCTCACCTGCTTGCGCGAGCGACGATGTCGCCGCCGCGCAGAGCGTGATCCGTTCGCAAGCCGAAGCCTTCGGTCATGACGATGCGGCGGCGGCCTATTCCTACGCAGCGCCCGCGATCCGCGGCATGTTTCCGCAAGCCGATATCTTCATGTCGATGGTTCGCAACCAATATGCTCCGGTCTATCGCCACAGGAGTTTCGAATTCGGCGAGTCGCGCGTCTCCGACGGCCAGATCGCCCAGCAGGTTCATATCATCGACGCCGACGGCGTTGCATGGGAAGCGCTGTACACGCTCGAGCTCGAGCCCGACGGCAGCCTGAAGATCATCGGCTGCGTTCTGCTGAAAGCCGGCCAAGCGGTGTGAGGTGCACGCTTTCGAAAGTTCACAAACTGAGTTCACAAAAAAGACCCTGTCGCCTCAATGAGCGGCCGGTGCCATGGCCGGAAAGAGCCTCACGCCAGGGCCAGCCGCCGCCCCACGCGGATCAAGAGCCCAACGACGATGGCGATGTTCAGCGCATTCCACGCGAGCCCGTTGAGGAACGCCGCGGCATAGGAACCGGTCGCATCGAAGATCACGCCGGACACCCAGCCGCCGAACGACATGCCGACGACGGAAGCCAGGATCACGATGCCGACACGGGTCGCGGCCTCGGAGGCCGGCATCGCTTCACGCACGATGATGGCATAGCTCGGCACGATGCCGCCCTGGAACAGTCCGAACATCGCGGAGATGACGTAGAGCGAGGTGAGGCCGTCGAAAAACAGGTAGAACAACAGCGCAACGGCCTGCGCCACCGAACCGACCAGAAGCGTGCGGATGCCGCCGATCTTGTCGGCCAAAAACCCCGATCCGATCCGGCTGACGACGCCGAACGCCATCATCAGCGACAGCATTTCCGCGCCGCGCGTGATGCCGTAGCCGAGATCGCCGCAATAGGCGACGATGTGGACCTGCGGCATCGCCATCGCCACGCAACAGGAGACGCTGGCGATGCAGAGAAGCGCCGTCAGCGTGTTGGTCGAGAGCCGCAAATCGACCCGCGGCGGCGGCGCGTTGTCGTGGCTTTGCGCCTCTGCCCCGCCGATCTGGGCACGCAGCAGAAGCAGCACGATCGTCATCGCCACGGCGCAGAAGATGCCGACAGCGATATGGGTGGCTCGCCAGCCGGCGGACTGGATGGCCCAGTTGAGCAGCGGCGGCCAGATCGTGCCGGCGACATAATTGCCGCCGGCAACAATGGTTACAGCAAGGCCACGATAACGCTCGAACCAGTGCGACGCCTCCGCCATCAGCGGCGCGAAGGTCGCCGAGGTCCCCAATCCGATCAGGAAATGCACCGCAATGAATTGCCACAGCGTGCTCGAGAGCCCGGCGAGCACATAAGCCGTCCCAAGAAAGCTGATGCTGAGCGCAATCGCCGGCACGATGCCGAAGCGATCGGTGATCCGCCCCGTGGCGACGCCACCGAGGCCGAACCCGAGGACGGTCAGCGTGAACGCCAGCGATATCGCGCCGCGGGTCGCTGCGAATTCGCCTTGCGCTACCGGCAGCACCACCACGACCGACCACAGACCGACGCCACCGATCGAGCCGATCACCAGCGCCAGCGCCAGCCTGACCCAGGCCTGACCGGAGTCAGGGGTGAAGCGGCGCGAATGTTTCGAGGAATCAGCGGGGGCGTGCACGCCAGCAAACTTCGTCGCCCGCTGCCTCCGGGTCAAGCAGCGCGATATTGGGCATGCGAAAGCACCGCAACAGGATTGCTCCACTTCGCCCCGCGTGCGGAGAGATCGGATTGGCGCGATAGCGCGAATCCGGGCGAGGGGGACTCTCCGCACACGTCGCGCCTCGGAATTCGCGGCGACAGCCCCTCACCCCAACCCTCTCCCCGCGAAAGAGCGGGGAGAGGGAGAAGGGACCCCGTTAACGCTTTCCTAACCATAAACCGGGCAAAAATTGCCGAGTGAAGTCGAGTGTCGTCGAACGCGTAGAACGGGGGAGTACCCGTGGACGCCAGTGCGGTGCCTCAATTTCGAAACGGTGGCCCTTCGGCCGCCGCGCAGACGTTTGGCGCCCGTGACCGGCATTCGCGGGGGGAAGCAGCTACCATGGTCGATGTTACCGCAGGTCAGGGCGCGGCGACGCCGGGACGCGGATTTCCCGGTCTTGGCGAAATCATCAATATCCTGAAGCGCGGCGATCTCGGGCTCGCCTTCGGCATCCTCACCATCCTGGTGGTGTTGATTCTCCCGCTGCCCTCGGTCGTGCTCGATCTGTTTCTGGCGATCTCGATCACACTGTCGATCCTGATCCTGATGACGTCGCTGTTCATCCAGGCGCCGCTGGAATTCTCCTCGTTCCCGACCATCCTGTTGATTTCGACAATGCTGCGGCTGTCGCTCAACCTTGCCTCCACGCGGCTGATCCTGTCGAAGGGACATGAGGGCACGGCGGCGGCCGGTCATGTCATCGAGGCATTCGGCAATTTCGTGATGGGCGGCAATTTCGTGATCGGAATTATCGTCTTCGCCATTCTCGTGATCGTGAATTTCGTCGTCATCACCAAGGGTTCGGGGCGCATCGCGGAAGTCGCCGCGCGCTTCCACCTCGACGCCATGCCGGGCAAGCAGATGGCGATCGACGCCGATCTCTCCGCCGGCCTGATCGACGAGAAGGCGGCAAAAGAGCGCCGCAAGGCGCTGGAGGACGAAAGCGGCTTCTTCGGCGCCATGGACGGCGCCTCGAAATTCGTGCGCGGCGACGCGGTCGCGGGCCTCCTCGTGGTCTTCATCAACATCATCGGCGGCATCATCATCGGCGTCGCCCAGCAAGGCCTCTCGTTCGGCGAAGCCGCGCACACCTATACGCTCCTGACCGTCGGCGACGGCCTGGTCACGCAGATCCCCGCGCTGATCGTCTCTACCGCGGCAGGCCTTTTGGTGTCGAAGGCAGGCGTCAGCGGCGCCGCCGACAAGGCGCTGATGAAGCAGCTCTCCGGCTATCCGCAGGCGCTCGGCATGTCGGCCGGCGTCATGCTGGTGCTGGCAATGCTGCCGGGCATTCCGATGCTTCCCTTCCTCGCGCTCGGCGGCGGCGCGGCCGCGCTGACTTGGTATGCGCGCAACAAGAAGCACGCCGCTTCAGCCGCCGAAGCTGCCGCCGCAGCAGCTCCGGCTGCGGCAGCGGCGGCAGCTTCTGCGGAGGAGCCGATCGCAACCGCGCTCAAGATCGACGATCTCAAGATCGAGCTGGGCTACGCGCTGTTGCCGCTGGTCAACGGACCCGACGGCACCGACCGATTGACCGAGCAGATCAAGGCGCTGCGCAGATCGCTTGCGATCGAGATGGGCTTTGTGATGCCGGCGGTGCGGATCCTCGACAACGTGCAGCTGGAAGCCAACACCTACGTCATCAAGATCAAGGAAGTCGATGCCGGCACCGGAAAAATCTGGCCGAACCAGTTCATGGTCATGGACCCCGCCGGAAATCAGGTCGCAGTCCCCGGCATCCACACCATCGAGCCGACCTTCGGATTGCCGGCGACCTGGGTCGACGCATCCTTGAAGGAAGAGGCCACCCTCAAGGGCTACACGGTGGTGGACGCCGCGACCGTGCTCTCGACCCACTTGACCGAACTCCTCAAGAACAACATGTCGGACCTGCTGTCCTATGGCGAGGTGCAGAAACTGCTGAAGGATCTGCCGAAGGAGCAGGGCGAATTGATCAAGGACATCGTGCCGAGCCAGGTCACGATCTCGGGCATTCAACGCGTGCTGCAATTGTTGCTGGCCGAGCGCATCTCGATCCGCGATCTCTCGACCATTCTCGAAGGCATCGCCGACGCGCTGGCGTTCTCGCGCAACCCGGCGGCGATGGTCGAACACGTGCGCGCCCGGCTGGCGCGCCAGATCTGCGCGCAGAACACCTCGGCCAACGGCTATCTGCCGCTGATCGCGCTGTCGGCAAAATGGGAGCAGGCGTTCGCCGAATCCCTGATCGGCCAGGGCGAGGAACGCTCGCTGGCAATGCAGCCGTCAAAATTGTCCGAGTTCATGACGGTGGTGCGCGATCGCTTCGAGCAGGCCGCGCGCGAAGGCGAGGCGCCGGTATTGGTGACCTCGGCGGCGATCCGCCCCTTCGTGCGGTCGCTGGTCGAGCGTTTTCGCGCGCAGACGACGGTGTTGTCGCAGGCGGAAATCCACCCCAGGGCGCGGCTCAAAACGGTCGGAAGTGTCTGATCGCGGGCAGCTTTTTCCGCGTCAGCGGGCGGGGCTTTTCGGTCACAGGCAAACGATTTTATTCCAGCGGCCGAATTGGCGGGATTTTGCGCTGCGGGACATCCTAAAGACATAACACATTGAAATACAAATATAATTAGTAATAATTAGGGTTCCGTCCGAGAATCCTGATCGCGACCGTTCAACTCTCTTCACTGCCTTGTGATCGCCTCTTAGGAACCGAAGGGCGAATCCCCACGTTTGCAGCACCGAGAGATTGAACCTGTCGGCGGCAGGGAAAGACAAAACCGTTGAAGACAGGCAGGCGGCAGGAGGCCTCCATGAACCATTCGATCTACAGCGCAGATCGCTCGACCCATCTCAAGATCGTGGTCGTGGCGCTCATTGCGGGTATCGCGGTGGCAGGCTTCTCAATCTCGGCTCGCACCAATTCGGACGACGGCTATACCCAGACTGCGCGCGTCATCAAGGCTGGCAAGCCGGTGGCAGTGACCAGCTCGGGCGCGTCGATGGTCCGCTAACACACGGAATTCACGAATTCACGCGGCTCTTTACCAGCCCCCCAAAGTCGCCTCGTGGATATTTAGAAGACCCCAACTACCCCCAAGTTGACTACGAAAACGCCCGCTCCCCACGGGCGTTTTCTTTTTTCGCGATCGGGATTTTTGCGCCAGGATTTTATCGCCAGCATTTTACCGTGCCGGCGCGGGCGCTGCCGGCGGCACGGTCTCGATCAGCTTGCCGGTAAAGACCGGCGCGGAGTGCGGGTTGCCGTCCAGCGATCCGCCGGCCTGCTCAAGCGTCACCGCATAGGTGGCGGCATTGATGACCTCGGTATCGTAGGACGCCAGCACCGCGCGCGCCGTAAAATCGCCGCCGCCGATCACGCCGAGCGAGCGCGGCCGCGGCAGCTTGTCCGAGATCAGCCAGAGTTCGAAGCTTTTGCCGGGCTCGGCTGCGGCGCCGACCTTGCGGACCGTGAAATTCTTGGAGGCGCCGTCGACCGTGAGAATGAACGCCGGGGCCCCGCCCTGGCTCTGCAGGACGGCGACATACTGGGCCGACGGCGGCGCCGATGTGGGCGGCGTCTTCACCTCGACCACCTGCGTCCGCGGTTTGGGGCGAAGGCCATCCGGCAGCAGATCCGGCTGGTAGGCTCCGAGCGCGATCATCGCGACCAGCGCGGCTGCGATCGCGGTGGCGACGGTCGCGACATTGCGCCAGCGCCGCGCTTGTTTTGCAAAGCGGACGACGTTGGAGGTGTCCGCAACCGTCGGAGGCTCGACGATTGGCGGCGGAACCAGCGCCGGCTGAGCCTCGGGCAGCACCAGCGGCGCCTGCGGCTCGGCACGTCCGATGGCTAATTTGATCTTGTCCCAGAGCTCAGGCCGCGGCTCGACCGATCCGACCATCTGGTTGAGCACGCCGAGCCGGTACTGCCACGCCTCGACCATCACCATGAAGTCCTTGTCGATGGACATCATGGTCTCGACCTGCGCGCGCTCATCGGCATCGAGGGTGCCGAGGGCATATTCCGCGGCGAGCGCGATATGGTCTTCGCTGTACGCCATCATTTCAACGTCCAAGATACTTCAAAGGCCAAAACCTCACAGTCCAAGACCCTTCACAGGCCAAGACACTCCCTGATGTCCATCATGCTGCGGCGCAGCCAGGTCTTCACCGTATTCACCGGCGTCTCGAACTTGGCCGCCAATTGTTCGCGGCTCCAGCCGTTGTAATAGGCGAGCAGCACGAGCTTCTGCCGATCCGGCTCAAGACGGCCGACGCATTCCAGAAGCCGCTTCAATTCTTCGGTCATCTCGCGGCGCGCCAGCGGATCCTGAGTTTCGGCGGCCACTTCCATCGCCGCGGGCTCCTCCTCGATCGAGAGCTCGGCCTTCTTGCGCACGACGTCGATGGCCCGGTTTCGCGCGATCGAGGCCATCCAGGTGATCGGCGACGCGAGCGCCGGATTGAACTGTCCGGCACTGTTCCAGATTTTGACGTACGCCTCCTGAATAACCTCCTCGGCGAGATCCTGTCGGCGCAAGATACGAAGCACCACGCCAAAGAGTTTCGCGCGCGTCGCGGCGTAAAGCCGCTCAAAAGCGGCCTCATCTCCCTTCGCAACAGCGGCGATCAGCCAGACCAACTCAGCTGGCGTCAGCATTCACACGTTCCCCAAAATCGCGATGCCCCATCGCTTTTGTCCACACCTCAAGGCGGCCGTCCGGGCCTGTCGTATCATATCCTGCGCCAAACCGGGCTACCAAGTCGGCCGTGGCCGGCCTGTGGACATTGCTCCATCCAAGAAAAAACCCGGGCCTCGCGGCCCGGGTTTTTTTCGATCTTGATGTGGCGCTTTTGGAAAAGGCGCGTCAGGCGATGGCGCCGAGCCGTGCCCGCATCAGTCCGATGCTGTCGAGGTCGGCCTGTTCGCGGGCGCTTTCCTCGGCGCGCTCGCGCGCCTGATCGCGCTCGTCCAGGAGCTCGACTTTCTTCAATTCCTCGAACGCCTCGCCCAACAGGGCCTTGGCGTCTTCGAGCTGGATGCGCAGTTCGTCGGCGGAGCGGGTCAGGTTTTCACGGCGCTGGATCGCGGCCTTGGCATAGGTCGGATAGGCGAAGTGCGAGGGGTCATTGATCCCGGCGCGCTCCTGCTCACTTTGGATTTCGCGTTCGAGGTCGACCGACATACGCTGAAAGTCGGCAATCATGCCTTCAATCTGGGCCACCCTTCGGCGCTTTTCATCGACCTGAAATTTCTTCAGGCGGATCAGGGTTTCACGTGACTTCATCGACTCATACTCCCCAGAAGTCCCGATCTTAAGGCGGGACAGCACCGGTCTCCCCCAGGGGCCCCACCGGCAGCGCTAGTTGTGTGACGCGGATGATGGCCTGACAAAGTTAGCGTTCCGTTTCCAAATCCTTGAGGATTTGCTCAAGTTGCCGATAACCCTCGTTCAGGCCGGTCACCTCGTCCTTGGCCTGGCGCAGGAAGCCCTCGAGCGGCTCATGCAGGGAGATCGCCTCGTCGACCTCGGTTGAGGAGCCGGCGCGATAGGCCCCAAGCCGGATCAGTTCCTCCATATCGGCATAGGTAGCCATCACCACGCGGGCCCGCGTAATGAGAGGCAGATAGGCCGGATCGGCCGATTTCGGCATGGTGCGGGACACCGATCTGAGGACGTTGATGGCCGGATAACGCCCGCGCTCCGCGATCGACCGCTGCATCACGATATGGCCGTCCAAGATGCCCCGGACCGCGTCCGCGATCGGCTCGTTGTGATCGTCGCCGTCCACCAGCACCGTGAAAATACCGGTGATGGTGCCCACCCCGGTGCCTGGACCGGCTCGCTCCAACAGTTTCGGCAATTCGGTGAACACGGTCGGCGTATAGCCCTTGGCGGTCGGCGGCTCGCCGGCGGAGAGGCCAATTTCGCGCTGCGCCATCGCAAAACGCGTGACCGAATCCATCAGGCACAGCACATCCTTGTCTTCATCGCGAAAGTATTCGGCGATCGCCAGGGTCAGATAAGCCGCCTGCCGGCGCATCAGAGCGGGCTCGTCGGAGGTCGCCACCACCACCACCGAGCGCGCCAGGCCCTCGTCGCCGAGGTCATCCTGCAAGAATTCCTGCACCTCGCGGCCGCGTTCGCCGACGAGGCCAATCACCGTGATATCCGCATCGACATTGCGCGCCAGCATCGACAGCAGCACCGACTTGCCGACGCCGGAGCCGGCGAAGATGCCGAGCCGCTGGCCGCGGCAGCAGGTCAGAAACGTGTTCAGCGCCCGTACGCCGAGATCGAGCGGCGTCCCGACCCGTTTGCGCGAATGCGCCGGTGGTGGCGCGTTGCGATAGGGCATCGGCGACGGTCCTTGCGGCAACGGCCCCTTGCCGTCGATCGGTTCCCCCATCGCATTGAGCACGCGCCCGAGCCAGGCCAGCGAGGGCCGCACCTGACTGGCGGCATTGGCGATCACGGCGCGGCAACCGCGCCGCACGCCCTCGAGGCCGGCGAACGGCATCACCACCGCATTGTCGCCGGTGAAGCCGATGACTTCGGAGGGGATGAGGCGATTGCCGCCCGTCTCGATCACGATACGGGCGCCGACCGACATCGCATGGATGGGGCCTGCGATCTCGACCATCAGGCCGCGGACGCCGACGACGCGGCCATAGATATTGACGCCGTCGATGTCGCTGATCTGTTCGGCGAGTGCTTTCATTGCGAAAACCTTAAGTTTCCACGCTTTTCGGCCCGCACCTTAACTTCGTGTTTACCCGCATCATTAATCATTACGTCACTGTCTTTGGTGACTGAGAGCGCTCGGCCGTCAGAAGGAAGGTCGAGTCGTGAGAGTCGGTTAGGCCCGTCTCTTAATGTGGAACTTGAACGAGAACGGATACAAAAAACTGCTTCGGGGCAACACTTTAGGGCGATTCGACAAAAATTGCACTGATAGAGCTTGCGAACACGAATCAGATTTTGTTAACCATATGTCGTCAGGATCCGAATCAGTTGTTCAAAGGCGTTTTGAGTGCCGCAAGTGCGGCCGACCTGACGCCCGGAGCGGCGACTAT
>Ga0209526_10000975_pt1 | contig 18917 bp, 15 predicted proteins | sample JacPinW_OM2H0_M1_FD_188566 | JGI IMG/M metagenome (GOLD analysis project Ga0209526, IMG submission 188566) | Forest soil microbial communities from Algoma, Ontario, Canada - Jack Pine, Ontario site 1_JW_OM2H0_M1 (SPAdes) (version 2) | ecosystem: Environmental > Terrestrial > Soil > Boreal... | reverse complement strand
GAGCGCAGGAAATAAGCCCGAAGATGGGCCGCCTGGGGGCCAAGGCGCCGACGGGGCCGAAGGCCCGTAACCCTTTTTCATCGACCTGCTAAGCCCGGATCCGCCGATTCGCGGCGAGGGGATCGAAGCCCATACGCGGGGTGCGCATGCCGGGTCGTGTCTCCGCGCCGCCGGCTTCAGTCGGGGACGCGGGCGGCCCCCCCCACCGCGGACCGGCTCTCGCCAGATCTGGGTGTCCTCGCCGGCCCTTTCACGCCACGCCAGGTCGACTCGCGGGCGCGCCACCGGTCTCAAATTCCAGCGTGGCTGCCTCTTGTCTGCAATAGTATGTGCGCGCTAGACCGACGTACGCCGGCGTGAAGGAGAATCGAACGATGAGAGGCAGGCCTGGTCCGACTTGGAGCATCTTTATCAACGCGCCACCTGAAACGGTTTATGGATATCTGGCTGACGTTGGCCGGCACGGCGAGTGGGGCTCTGAGGCGGATGCGATGGTCATCTCGGCCGAGACGCCGGGAGAACCCTCGGTCGGAAAGACCTACAAGGCCGAGGGCACACTGATCGGCAAGCGAAACCCCAGCACTGTGAAGATCACGGCGCTCGATCCCCCGAAGACCATCGAGATCGAGGCCGAGGATTCGTCCAGCATAAGCGGTCACGTATTCACCCTGACGCCGCAGGATGGCGGGACCCTCCTCACGCGGCAGATCTTTGGCGTCAAGCAGCCGCTGCTCGGACCCATCTTCTTCAGGATCTTCAAGAGCAAGATCGACGTGAACTTCAACGGCGCCCTCAACAATCTGAAGAAAAGACTGGAGTCTGGCGCCGCGTAACGTCGGGTTACGGCGCTGCGATCTCTCCAGAGCCCCGGACCACCATCCGGGTCGGCACGACGACGTGCTTTGACGGACCACGATCGCCGGCCAGCCGCGCGAAAAGCAGGTCCGCCCCGATCCGCCCCAATGCCCTGGGATCCTGAGCGACCGCCGAGATGGCGGGATCCAGCAGGTCCCCGAGCGTAACGTCGTCGAAGCCAATCAGCGCGACACGATGTTGCAGACCACGCTGACGCAGGGCCTGGACGGCGCCCAGGGTGATGAGGTTTTGCGCTGTGAAGAGGGCCGTCGGCGGACGGGCGGAGGCGAGCAGATCCAGAGTCGCGCCCTCGGCAATCTCGACGGTGGGAAAGTCCTGCCGCACGAGTTCAGGATCGTAAGGGATCCCCAGCGCTGCCAGACCTTCGCAGTAGCCCGCGTGGCGTTCCTGTGCGGTCCAGATGGAGCGTGCGTCTCCCAGGAACGCGATGCGTCTGTGGCCGTGCGCCGCGAGGTGGCGCACCGCCTCCAGGGCTCCGACTCGGTTGTCGACAGTGACGGTGTCGGTGTCCAGGAAATCAACCTTGCGATCGACGAGGATGACAGGCTTTCCCTGGCGCTGCTGATCCACCAGCAATTCATCATGGTCGGGATCGGCGGGCATGACGATCAAACCGTCGACGCGGTGGGAAACAAAAGCTTCGATCACGTGCCTGGCCCGGATGGGATCCTCGTCACTGCTGCCCGCGAAGACCAGCATGCCGTAGCGTGCAGCTGTGTCCTCGACTCCACGGTGAAGGGCCGAAGAGAAGGGGTTGGCCACGTCCTCGAGCAGCAGGCCGATTGTTGACGTCTTGTGGTCAGCCCTTCGGAGGCTGACCGCCGCAACGTTCGGACGATAATTGAGCAACTCGATGGCGTTCTGGACGCGGGTCGCAATGTCTGGCGATACTGTCGGTTGTCGATTGATCACGCGGGAGACAGTCTTGATGCTCACCCCGGCAAGCGCGGCGACCTCGTGCATGGTGGGTGTCCGTAGAGGAACTGTCGCATGGGACAACGTCCGCCCCCGACCAAGCGGATGATTGGCACGGCTCTCCGCGGTGCCTCGGACGTCCAACTTCCCCTGAGTGTACTAGACAGCCTATTTGCCCCGTGTTAACATTTTAGTCCTACGTTGTCTCGTTGGGCTCACTCGGGAGGGGAAGCCGATGGGCAAGCGGCTCTGGGGCTTGGACTTTGCGGCAACGGAGTTGGGCGCGTGCGCTCGCGTACGCGCTCGGGGAGTGTGAGGATGGGAGAACAGGCAAGTCCCACGCTTAGCGTGGGGCCGGCACGGCACATTCGAAGGCCACGCCTGACGGGTATGGCCGCACTCGTGATGACGGCCCTCCTCGGAGCCGCCTGTTCGTTGGGGGCGGGAGGTGGTGGTGGAGGTGCGAGCGGCAGCGTCACCCTCACGGTTGCGGCCGTCGACAACCCGCAGATGGTTGACCTCCAGAAGCTGGCGCCAGAGTTCACCAAGCAGCACTCCAACATCCAGGTCAAGTTCGTGGTCCTGCCGGAGAATCAGCTCCGCCAGCAGGTCACCCAGGACATCGCGACCAACAGCGGTCGGTACGACCTCGCGACCATCGGGACGTACGAGGTACCGATCTGGGCGAAGAACAACTGGCTCGAGAACCTATCGCCCCGGATCAGCAAGGACTCGTCCTACGACGCGAGCGATTTCATACCTGGGATCAGCAAGGCGCTCACTTACAAGAACAACATGTACGCGGTTCCCTTCTACGGTGAGTCGTCCTTCCTTATGTATCGCAAAGACATGCTCCAGCAGGCGGGCCTGACCATGCCCCAAAATCCAACCTGGGACCAGGTCGCCGCGGCGGCCCAGAAGCTGAATAACCCGAGCAAGCAGATCTACGGTATCTGCCTGCGCGGCCTTCCCGGCTGGGGCGAGCAGCTGGCCCCGCTGGACACGGTGGTCAACACGTTCGGTGGCCGTTGGTTCGACGAGCAGTGGAACGCTCAGCTGACCTCGCCGAAGTTCACGGAAGCGGTGAACTTCTACGTCAACACGATCAAGACCGCTGGACCGCCTGGCTCCGCCAACAACGGGTTCACCGAGTGCCTGAACACGTACAACGGTGGGCACGCGGCCATGTGGTACGACGCGACCTCGGGCGCCAGCAGCCTGACGGGAGACGCGGCCAAGAACTCCGGCTACGCCTTCGCCCCGGTGAAAGAGACCAAGTACTCTGGCTGGCTGTGGGCCTGGGCGCTCGGCATGTCCGCCTCCGGCAAGAACAAGGACGCCGCATTTACCTTCATGTCCTGGGCGACTTCGAAGGACTACATCAAGCTGGTCGGCCAGAAACTCGGCTGGGACCACGTGCCGCCCGGCACTCGAAAGTCGACTTACGCGCTGCCCGAGTACCAGCAGGTCGCAGGCGGCTTCGCTCAGCTGACACTTGACTCCATCGCTAACACGGACGTGAACCACCCGACCGTCGATCCGGTGCCCTACACCGGCGTTCAGTACGTCGACATCCCCGAGTTCACGGAGCTGGGGACGCAGGTCTCGCAGCAGATCGCATCCGCCATCGTGGGCACCACCACCGTCGACCAGGCTCTGCAGCGCTCGCAAGGCTTTGCTGCCGACGTGGGCAAGAAGTATCACAAGTAGGAGGGGAAGACAGGAGGAGGTCAAGCAAGATGGCTGAACCCACGGTAGCCGTTAGAGGTGCGCCGGCCCGCCCGAGAGCCGCAGAGGCAACGGCGCGGGACAGCTGGCTGAGGCGCATCCCGCTGCTTCCGGCACTCGTCTACGTCATCCTGGTCACGCAGATTCCTTTCCTGCTCACGATTTTCTACAGCTTCTTCTCGTGGAACCTGCTGCGGCCCGGCAGCTTTCAGTTCGCCGGCTTGGAGAACTACGCCATAGTCCTTACGCACTCGAGCTTCAGGATTGCGCTCGGGAACACCGTGGTGCTAACACTAGGCGCGGTCCTGATCTCGGTCGTGCTCGGCCTGGCGGTGGCAACGATGCTCAACCGAGAGTTCTTTGGCAGAGGCGTCGTGCGAACTCTGCTCATCGCTCCCTTCCTGGTGATGCCCACGGCGGCGGCGCTGATCTGGAAGGACACGTTGCTGAATCCGGTCTTCGGCGTCGTCAACTACGCGCTTTCACCTATTGGTCTCGGCCACGTGGACTTCGTCAACCGCTTTCCGATGGCCACCATCATCACCATCGAGGTCTGGCGCTGGACGCCCTTCATGATGCTGATCATCCTCGCCGGTCTGCAGTCGCAGAACACCGATGTGCTAGAGGCCGCGGGCGTCGACGGGGCGAGACCATTCGAGATCTTCCGGTACATGACGCTGCCGTTCATCAGGCCCTACATCGAGCTCGGGGCGCTTCTCGGTTCACTGTTCATCATCCAGACGTTCGACTCGATCTTCATGATGACTCAGGGCGGCCCGGGCCAGGCCACCACCAACCTACCCTTCCTGCTCTATCTGGTCGCCTTCCAGGGGTTTGACATCGGCCAGGCGTCGGCGATCGGCGTGATGGCGGTGATCCTCACCATGATCGTCGCGACCCTGGCCTTGCGGACGCTGTTCACCATCTTCATCGTGGAGGCACGACGATGAACGTCGCAACAACGCAGCCAGCCGAGAGCGTCGCTACCCCCCGGCGAGCTGCGCCCTTCCCGACGGCTAAGGTCGGACGGACGGCGCTCGCCTGGGTCGTGGCGTTCATCTTCTTCTTCCCCGTGCTCTGGATGGTGCTCGAGGGGTTCAAGCAGGAGACGCAGGCGGCGAGCATCCCGCCGACCATCTTCTTCACTCCCACGCTCAGCGCCTACCAGGAGGTGCTGTCGCGCGACTTCCCGCCCTTCTTCATCAACTCGGCGATCGCCACCATCTTCTCCACTTTCCTGGTGATCGTGTTGGGGCTTCCGGCGGCCTACGCGCTGGCGATCCGGCCGGTCAAGAAGACGCGCGACGTGCTCTTCTTCTTCATCTCCACGCGCTTCCTGCCCTTCGCCGCCAGTCTGGTGCCGCTCTACATCCTGGCCAAGAACCTGCACCTACTGGACAACATCCTGGCCTTGATCATCATCTACACCACGATCAACCTGCCGCTGGGTGTGTGGCTGTTGCGGTCCTTCTTGCTGGAGATCCCGAACGACCTTTTCGAGGCCGCGCGCGTCGACGGCGCCGGCCTCTACGACGAGCTGGTCAGGATCATCCTCCCTGTCGTCACGCCAGGGCTCGCGGCGACGGCCCTGATCTGCCTGATCTTCAGCTGGAACGAATTCTTCTACGCAGTCAACCTGACCTCCAGCATCGCCGCAACGTCACCCATCTTCCTGGTCGGCTTCATCAGCGGTCGCGGTCTGTTCTACGCGAAGCTGTCCGCAGCGGCGACGCTGGCCAGCCTGCCCGTGCTCCTGGCGGGATTTATTGCTCAGAGACAGTTGATCCGCGGTCTGACGATGGGGGCTGTCAAATGAAGGCAGTCGTAGTCGGAGGAGCCTGTCCCTAGGAGCAGTGAAGTGACCGCAGGCACCGAGCACTCGACCCCACTCAGCAACGCCACCCTGGCCTCTCTACCGCAAGGAGTCCCGGGACCCACATATGACCGCGGCCGGGTCGGTGTGGGCATCGTCCACTTCGGGGTCGGCGGGTTCCACCGGGCTCACCAGGCGATGTATCTCGACCGGCTGATGAACCAGGGACTGGCGCTTAGCTGGGGCATCTGCGGGGTGGGGGTCATGCCGGCCGACCAGAGGATGAGGGAGGCATTGAGTGCACAGGACTGCCTGTACGCCCTCATGGTGAAGAACCCGGACGGCACCATCGAACCGACCGTCATCGGCTCGATCGTCCAGTACCTATTCGCGCCGGACGACCCTGACGCCGTCATCGAAAAGATGGCGGACCCGCAGGTTCAGATCGTCTCGCTGACGGTCACCGAGGGCGGGTACAACTTCAACGCGGTCACCGGGCAGTTCGACGAGACAAACCCCGACGTCGTGCATGATCTTCAGCCGGGAGCGGTCCCAAAGACCTCCTTCGGTCTCATCACCGAGGCGCTGAACCGTCGCCGGCAGCGCGGAGTGACGCCGTTCACGATCATGTCGTGTGACAACATCCCGGGCAACGGTGACGCCGCGAGTCGCAGTTTCACGGCATTCGCCTCCCTGCTCAGTCCTGACCTCGGTGCTTTCCTTCAAGAGCAGGTGCGCTTTCCCAACTCGATGGTCGACCGCATCACCCCGGTCACGACGGACGACGACCGCGCCGAGCTGAATCAGAGGTTCGGCATTGAGGACCGTTGGCCGGTCGTGTGTGAGCCGTTTGCTCAGTGGGTCCTGCAGGACAGCTTCGCTGGTGACCGACCGCCCTTGGAGGAGGTCGGCGTGCAGGTCGTCCCAGATGTCGAACCGTACGAGCTGATGAAGCTGCGCCTGCTCAACGCCGGTCACCAGGCGCTGGGCTACTTCGGCTACCTTGCCGGGTACCGCTTCGTGCACGAGGTATCCCGGGACCCTCTGTTCGCCCGGTTCGTCCGCGCCTACATGGACCGCGAGGCCACACCCACCCTGGCACCGGTTCCGGGCATCGACCTGGACCAGTACAAGCAGAACCTGATCGAACGCTTCTCCAGCGCGGCCGTCCGCGATACGGTGGCGCGACTCTGCGCCGAGACTTCAGACCGCATACCCAAGTTTCTCTTGCCCGTCATCCGCGAAAACCTGCGCCGCGGTGGAGAGATCACGCTCTCCGCCGCGGTGGTGGCCAGCTGGGCGCGCTATGCCGAGGGGGTGGACGAGCACGGCGAGCCGATTGAGATCGTCGACCAGCTCAAGGATTCATTGATGGCCAATGCACGCCGCCAGCATGAGGAGCCGTTGGCCTTCATCGCCAACCGCCAGGTCTTCGGCGACCTGGTGGACGACGAGAGGTTCACAACGGCGTACACCTCCGCTTTGAACGCGCTCCACTCGAAAGGCGCCCGCGCGACGCTTGAAGACCTGATGGGGTCCGACCGAAGTAGGCCTGAATCCGGCGCCGTCGTCGACGCCTAGCGCGTCCCGTCTTCGTCGACTCGGTCCTTCCGGGAGGACGTAGAACCCGAGGTCGAGCTACTTACAGGACCACTGGTTGGGGCCGGAGCGCTGGTAGAGGACTGCGGCGGCCTGCGCGTTGGCGACCGGGTTGAAGACGGACTGGTTGTGCTGGGGCATGGAGGCCCAGGTCGAGGGCAGGAACTGGAAGAGCCCTGAAGCGCCGGAGCTCCGGTTGACGGCGTTGGGGTTGTAGCCGGACTCGCACTTGGCCACGCGCAGCGCCCACTGCTGCGCGCCCGCCCCGAGCGGCGCGAAGGCGTCCAGGATGATCTGCTGGATGCTTCCTCCGCCTGCGCTTGGGGGCGGAGCCGGAGCGGGGGCCGGAGCCGGGGCCGGGGCCGGAGTCCGAGCCGGGGCCGCAGCCGGGGTCGCCGCCTGCGCGGCTGCCGGCGTCGGTGTCGCCGCCTTAAGGGCGGCCAGCCGGGCTTGCTCGACGCGCTGGGCCTCCAGCTCCACAAGCCTGTTGAACTCTTCTTGAAGCTGCGCCTGGACCTTGACCTGATGCTGGCGATCGGACACCAGCTGGGCCCTCTGGGCGGAGAGGTTGGCCAGGTCACGATTCAGCGCCCCACGCGTGCGAGATGCCTGCTGAGCAGCCGAAGCCAGATCACCCATGCGGGTGAAGGCGTCCGACACCGAGTTGGCGCTGAGGACGGTCATGAGCAGGTTGTCCCCCGCCGGCTGGGCGTAAAGGACCCGGGCCAGGATACGCAGCTGCTCACGCTCACGATCCGAGCGTTGCTGGGTCTCGGCGATTGAGGTCTCCAGCGCGGCGACCTGTCCGTCGAGTCTGGTTATCGAGGCTGACGCGTCGGCCAGCCGTTGCTTGACGCCGCTCTCTGCATTGGTCACGTCGTCCGCGAAGACCGGCCGGGCAACGCTGAGTACGGCCAGCAGCACGACCAATAGTCGATGCATTTCACTACCCCCCTGATCGGGATGCCAAGCTCACCGCCGCCTTCGACGATGTCTTCCGGAGCGCAGCCTCGCCAGTCATCGCGCTGCAGCCCCCCGCCCTCATGGCGATTCCTTGACCGCTACACCATACCCCAGGCGCCGGGCGCGCCGTGGTACTCCATCCGCACCGCGGGTGGAGGACTAAGGACACTCTCTAAAGCGGCAGCCAGTGCTCCACGCGGTCGGTACGGCCGTCGCCGAGACCCGGGCGCGAATCCACCCCCCAGCGCTGGCTCACGATGCCGGCCAGGATCAATCCGACCACGATCACCATCGTTTCCATAACTGAAGAATATGCGCTCCCACAGCCGTTTGCCACGGCCGTTCCACGGTAGATGGGCCCTGTCGACGTCGATTCCGGCGTAGTGTTGTGCGATGACCGCTGTTTCCACACCTGCGCTTGACACTACCGACTGGGGCCTCATAGAAGCCCTCCAGGAGAACGCGCGCCTGACTTTTGCCGAGCTCGGACGCCGGGTCAGCCTGAGCCCACCCGCGGTGGCAGAGCGGATCCGCCGCCTGGAGGAGACCGGCATCCTGCGCGGCTACCACGCCGAGCTGGACCTGGCCGCACTCGGCGTGCCGATGCAGGCGATGATCCGGATCACCACCAGCAACTCGACCGAGTGCGCAACCCACGGCAACCGCCTGGCCGCCGTTCCTGAGGTGCTGGAGGCCCAGCGTGTGACTGGGACCGACAGCTTCATCGCCCGGGTCGCGGTTCGGTCCATGGAGCACCTGGAGGACCTGCTCCTCCGGATCGCCCCCCACAACGGCGACACCATCACCGCGATGGTCCTATCCACGCCCGTCCCCACCAGGGTCGTGAGCCGGCAACTCGTACACGGAGACGGGCCGGCGCATTAGCGGGCAGTCAGCCGTTTGCCATCCAGCTCGGCGTCGGTTCGACCATCGGGCGCCGCTGGCCGGGGGGTAGCGGGATCGACCGGGCGGGGTCGGCCTGCGGCTTGGCGATGAAGTCCTTGGCGCAGCCCATGTTGCCGGTATCCCGCGTCCCGTCTGGCTTCTGGCAGAGATCGATCTCCTGCATCTTGCTCAACACGGGCGATGGGGAGTTGGTCCTCGACTGGATCTGTGCGAGCCCTTGCCAACCCGCAACGATGGAGGCCACGAGGGCCGCGATGGTGACCAGGTCGATCACAAGATGGGCGCGGATCCTGCCCCCGAGGACGGCCCGGCCGAACCGGAGGAAGGAACGTCTGAAGACGAACAGCAGCGCGAAAGCGAGCAGGGGCCAGACCCAGACCGGCATCAGCGTGACTCAGGAGGCATCGGCCGAGGTCTCAACGTGAGCTATTTCTCCTTCGCGCGATACATTCCCTTGATCGGATGCCCTTTGTAAGGACCGGTAGAGTTCTCGTTCACCTTTGTTCCGTCGATAGGGTGAACGTCCCACCAGTTTCCAGTCGACGTGTCGAATACGAGTTTTCGTCGAGCGACGCCCGCGGCATCTGATCCGTAGAGAAATCCCCAAGACGCGTCCACCACAAAGGTATGGACATCGTCAGCCACCAAATGATCCACGATGATGACCGTGTGCCAATCACGCTCGCCCTTGCGCCAGGCCAGAACCAGGAGATCACCGGTCTGCCCGTTGAGGAATCCGACCTCCGTGAAATGCTTTGCCGGCAAAGCGGCCAGATTCTCATCACTTCTTTTCGCTTTGAGCCCCAGGTTCTCCCGCGGCTTTGAAGACCCGAGATTACACCGGGCATCGTCATGCTCACCGGTGAAGGCATAGATGAATGCCAGTTGCACGTATCCGGCGCAGTCGATTCCAATGTTGAACTTGGTCTGCAGGGCTCGCACAAGTTGCTTGTCAGAGGAGCCAGGGTTTTCATCCCGAACGGCCTCCAATTCGCCCGCGTCGATCAAATGCTGGGTGATCACTTTGATCTCGTCGGGCCTGGCTCGGCCGTATGCGGCGCAACGGATGATGGTATGAAGAGGGCTCGAGAATTTTGTCCCGAAATGCTTTCCGAACAGCTTCTCTATCCTCTCGGCGTCCTGTTCCGGGCTGCCGACGGTCGCTATGTGAAACTGCGAACGGGCCTTGACCTTGCTCCCGTTGGGAAAGGCGTACTCTGCATTCGCGAAGTCGAAGTATTCGTCGATCCGTTTGCGAAGGTCCGACTTTGAGACCGCGGGAACCAGTCCCTCGGTGACTGGCTCGACGTACTCCTCTGCTTCGAAGAGTTGGCCGGCGAACTCATCGCTTTCGCCGGTTTCGTCGAGCTCTCCGGCGTGACGCTGGATACCGACGTCGCCATCCGGGGCGTATTCCTCCTTTGAAGCGCCGGCTGAAAGCTCCTGCCACTCATTTTCGGCGGCGTTGCTTTCATACTGTGGAAACTCCAAGGTCGTCTTATCGATGCTGGGTGTCATTTTCCCTGAGCTCACGACCCAGTTACCGCCGTGGTTGTTTGCCGAGGCTTTCCAGAACCATTTGGCCTTCGCTATCGGCACCCAGATCGCATCCCCACCTTTAGCCGTGGCTGGTTTGAACATGAGGTAGTAAGTAAACTGGTCGTTCACGGCAACGGTCTTGCCGAGAGGGGGAAGCTCGGTGTGTGGACTGTCCTCGATACCTCTATCTCCACTTGTGGATGTCCCTCCAGCCTCGATCTTCGAATCGGAGAGTCCGTCAGTGTAGGCAGCCTGGCCATCGGAGGAGCCGTCGAGCTGCACGTGCGGGTCCGTCTTCTTGGGGTGCCTCCATACCAACGTGCGTGTTTCCTTTCCCCCTGGCTCGAGGCGCAAGACCTTGGATCTATCGTTCAGGACCGTTTGGACGTCTTTGATGAACCCCGCTTGCGTGGAGGGCATCGTGACCTTCCAGTGCCACGCGACTCCCGGCGCTACAAGCTGCTTGCCAAAACGCATCCCGATCAGACCGTGGTCCTTTTCAATGCGAGTTACTCCTGTCTTGGGAGTGAAGGAATTCACAGTCGGTCCTTTCACGTTGAAGGCATGAACGACTTGCCCCCAGCCGCCGGACTCCGTCCGGAACCTCGCCCGAACAACCCTCCCGTCACCGGCATCCACCCAGTAGAAGACTATTTTCGGTTGTTGGAGATCGGCGTCCGTCAGTTTGATCAACTTGGAGTCACGCGCGTTCCCGTCATAGGCACGCACTCTTGTCCCCGGTATTGTCCATCGGATCGCTTCCGCACCTTCGGCGAATGCGATGTCATTGAGGTCGAGCTCGATTCGCTGGCCGACGGCGACCACGCGGGTGGACGCGCTCGGCGCATCGTGCTCGAGGATGTCGAACCGCTCCTCCAGGGGCCGTTCGTCGAGCACCTGAGTTTCGCCTTCTTGGTAGGCGACGCCGGAGAAGGCTTCCGGTTGGCCCCCACGGATCTCAGTCGACCATTCGGCGGCGGACGGCTCATGCTCTTCCGCCTCCGAGCGAGGAAAGGGTTCTGCCTCCTGATACGACGGAGGCGCTACCTCCGGTTGGGGTAAGAGTAGGACCGGGGGCTCCAACGCCTCCTCTGTCTCCACCATGGCCGGCGTCTCGCCCCCCTCTGAGATCCACGCGCGGAGTTGGCGGACCAGTTCGCGGGTTACGCGGACCACCCTGTTCGAGCCCGTGCCGGCGCCGGCGGCTATGCCGACCAGGCACTGCCTTTTGTTGTCCACGACCCAGACGGGAGAGCCACTCTGTCCTCGCGTGGTGTCGGCTGTGGTGAACATCGTCCGGCGCCTTTCGTTTGCGCTGTGCAGGATGCCCGCGGCACACCACAGTTGCCTGCCTCCCTTCCCGCCCGGGTACCCGGCGGTGTACGCGGCTTTGCCGTTGAGTGTTCGCGGATCCAGCCGCGCCAGCATCGTGTTCGCGCCGCACTGAGGGCTTGCCCAGTAACAAAGGGGTTTGTCGGTCAAGGCCTTGAATCCCTTTTCCCCGACGGCCGTACTGAGAGTGAGCAGAGCATAGTCCCAGTCGAAATTGTCATCGGCGCTGGGATCGTATTCCTGGCGTATTTTAGGCTTCGACGCCAGCGAGTACCTGTCGAAGGGCTCGTCGAGGTCATTGAGCGCAGGAATCACAGTGACCGTGTACTGCTGCATATTCTTGTAGGCGTCGTACACGACGTGAGCCGCGGTGAGAACATGCTTGTTCGAAACCAGCACACCCGTGCCGCTTCCGGCCGGTCGCCCTTTGCTGTCCGCGACGTCGATCTTGCAAATCCAGCGCCACGGTACACCGGTCGTGTCCTTGACCCGTACCCGGTTATCGCCGTTGATGACCCCTACGTCTTCAAACTCGAATTCATCCGTGGAAACGAATTGGTCCGGGGATACGAACTCGTTCCCGGACCCTTCCGCGCGCTCGGTCTCCCCAAGGCTGGGCTGCGCCCACGGCTGCTCGAACGTGCTCAGGAAGCCGCCCTCGGCCTCCAGGGCACCCAGGTGGGCTTGCCATTCTTCTGCGCCTTGCCCGGCAAAAAGCTCTGAATTGAGGAACGGGGACTCGAGTCCTTGCAACGGCTCCAAGCGCGTGGGCGAAGTCTTCTCTTCGGCTGCAGTCATGGGGTCCCCTCGGACTTACCTTACGGCCACTTTGCCGGCTTTGACGTCGTGACCCGTAATGGCCGACCAGTGGGTGATTATGGTGTTCATCGCGCCGGACAGGTTGTTGGGAACCGTCGGATCGTAAAAGGCACGCGCCGACCCAGGCACCTGCAGCGTGCCGGTCTCGATTGCGATAAGCACGGCGGAGATGGAATCGGCAATCTGAAAATAGTGGTCTGCCAATCCGTTGGCGGGAAGCCCGACCATTTGTGCGATCTTGAAGAGCACCTGCTCGGGAGTGGAGCCTTCTGCGCGCAGGTCCCGGATGATCGGGAGGTCGTTGTTCTCCAGGGTCATGTGGAACCACGACATCATCGCCACCAGATACAGCTCCTCACGCGAAAGGTTGCCGAACCGTCTGCGGTCGAGGAGCTGGCTGTTCAGCGTGCGCGCGAGATTCTCAATTTTGGCATCGTCGGTTGGATTGGCGCCACTCGTGGTCGAGCGGTTGATAAACCCGATCCAGGTCTCACGGAGTAGTTCTTCGAAGCTGGTCACAAACTCTTTGTTGGCGGCAGCCACTTTTACATACGAGTAGGGTGAATTGTCGTCGTTGCCGTGGTTCAGGTCCATGCCGAACATGCGGTAATAGGCTTGACGCTCCGTGGTATCGATAGACGGGCGGGCCTGACTGGTGATGGTAGTGATCGAAAAAGGCGGTGGTTCTCGGAAGAACAGCTCTTCCGTGTTGCGCAGCCAGAGCTGGGTGTGTTCCCGCGGCGCCCCAAACCTCTCGCCGTGCAAGAGTTCATGCACCACCCTCCGAAAGATCGGGCGGATGCGGGTGTTCGCGATCATGTAGGCGTAGATCAGGTGGTCCCAACGCACTCCACGCGTGCCGATCTCGACATTCAGCGTGTTGGTAAGGACCGTCGTAAAGGGCGCCGCGGGGTCAGGGTTTGCGCCTTGAAGGCTGGGCGGGCTCAGCACCGGCAGTGGCATCTGAGGGATCGCTATTCCGGGCGTATCGCTCCGGTGGTCCGGATGACCGGTCGGAGGAGGGAGCGTCACGCCGGGGGCGGGATTGACCCTGAGGTTCCATGCCTGTTCAAGCAGCGCGGTCAACTCCGCCGGATGCAAGCTGACCAACTTCGCGGCACCGTCTGGAACTCGAGCAGCAAGATTTCTGAACATAGCGGGTCTCCTTATGCCCGAGGCGGCCTGGCCGTCGTGGTGACATTGACGATATTGGAGGGTGTCTCACCTCTGGAATTGAAGGTGACCAACTGGTAGCGATAGGTAGTGTTGGGGGCAAGGCTGACGTCCCGAAAAGAGCGGACGTTGGCCGAGAGCTTCCAGACCTCGACGAGGTCCTCGCAGTATTGACCCTCACACCGCTTGACCCTGTAGCCGTCAGCGTTGATCGTGTCATCAGTCCACGTCAGTTCGATCTCGGTCGGCAAGATCGGTCTTGCCGCGATCTTCAGGGCAGTTGGAAGAGATCTGAACTTCAACCCCGCGACAATGTCGTTGAACGTATCCACGGCGACCTTCGCCGCACCGTCAAGGCGTTTTGGTGCCTCGTCGCGCAGCTGCGTCTTGAATGTCGAAAAGACTTGATCGAGTGTGGTCAAGAGCCTTTGCATGTCGGATCCGCGCGCGGATTCCGGCGCCTCGTATGTCTGCTCTTCGGTCCTCGGATTGTCTCTGGCTGGCATCGTACAGGTCCTCCCGATCGTTTAAGCGGCTTGCAGTGCGCCGCCGAGTCTCAATAGCCATTCTTCCGGTTCCGCGAACGTGTCCACTTTTTTCTCGGGCGTGGTGGCGATCCGTAGGCCGGTGAGGGCCAACAGCCGCAGCGCCTCTGTCCAGATCCAGTGCATCGACGTGTACAAAGCCTGTCCCAGCTCTTGCTCCATCGCCAGGAGCGCTTCCGGCTTGACTCGTTCCGGATTGATCAGAGCGGCGAGCGGCCGGCCGGCAAAGGCCCTCATCGGCTCACGCAGTGAAATCTGAACGATGCGCGGAAGCAACGGCAGGGAAACCTGCAACAGGTTCCGTGTGGCGCCCTCCGCCCTTTGCAGCGAGTACAGCTGCGTCCATGCCTGCGCCAGGTCGTCCCAGGGACCGTCGCCGTAGAACTGCCGGCACATCTCCACCCCGAGCAGTACCCGGATGTAGCTGATCGGATGGGGATCACCTGGAGTGTGACGCAGGACCAGCGCATCTTCGGCTGCCAGGACATCGTGCAGTGCGGCGACGCTCGCGTATCCCGTGTGGACAAAGGCAAAGGCATCCGCTCCGATCTCGGAAGCCCAACCCGCCCACTCCTGAGGCACGCCCGCCGGTGCGCCGCTCAAGCCGGTGGCGAGCATGGAGGCCAGTTCTTCATTCCACCCGACCACCGCAGCTGCCTGGTGACCGGCCTCGTGTATCAACGCCGTATTGCGCCGCAGGTTGTGGCGCGTGCTCTTGATGGCGGCGACGGGGTTCACGCCGGTGCCGTCCCAGAGACGCAGGTTCGCGCGCAGGACGGACGCGCCGATTCCCTTGTCGAAATAGGAGAGCGCGCTGGGAGTGCGCTTACCCAACTGGTCGAGCAGCAGAGCCATGCTCCGGTATGCCAGGATGTCGCACGCCTTCAAGTACCCGGAGATCTTGGGGTTGGTGCGCGTGTTGATCGCGTCTGCGAAAAAGACCAGCGTCGTCTCGACACGCGTATAGCGATTGCGAAAGTTCAGCAATTGGCGACGCACCATCAAAAGATCGGCAGGCGAAACCGCCGCGGCGAGCGCAGCTTGTAGCGTGTCCCCCTCACTGACCAATTGAGCGACGACCCTGGTGAGGTGCTGTCGAATGGACAGCCCAAGGTAGCTTTCCAGGCTGCGCCATGCCGCAGCCGACGCCAGGTCGTCCAGGTCTGCGAGCCGCTGCGCCGCTTTCGTCCAGTGGATGACCTGGCGGCTCAACTGGGTCCTGATCGCCGCTTTGAGATCAGCCACGCCTGTGGCCCGGGTAAATTCTGATCTTGACCGTGGGATCGCCCGCCGGCAGTCTTAGGGTCGCGAGTGAGACGCCTTTTCCTTTGAGCGCATCGCCCAGCTCGCGGAACCCGGGAGGGTTTTCCAGCGTGACGATGAGCGTCACGCCGTCGGCGGTATCGTCGGCAGCCCGAATGAACTCCTGGGCGTGTCTTTGCAGATTATCGGCCAGTCCCTTGACAACCCATTCCGTCACCCGGCCCCTGAGGACCTGAGGGACAAGGGAGGGCAACCTGCTGAGGGCGTTCCGAGGTTGGCCCGGTATCACCGCCCCATGAACGATCTTGAGCAGTCCCAGATTGGCGGCAAAAGCGCGGTTGACCCCGCGATCGATGAAACGGCGCAAGCGCTCCAGCACCACGCCCATGTGACCGTGCTGGCGCAGTTTTACCGCGATCTCCTGGGCACGAATTTCGCTCAAGTACAGGCGAGCCACAATCTCGTTCTTAGGGAAGTGGAAGACAAACCGGCTCCGGGAGCGGTGGCGCACGTGAGCGCGACCTCCCAGCGTGGGAACCATGAGCGGACGCTTGCCAGGAATCTCCAGGTAGTAGAAACGCTGTCCGACCTGGGGGGCGGTCGGGTCCCCGGTATCGCCTTCGGCGTCGCGGCCCAACTCTGGTTGGTCCAACAAAAGGGCCGCGGCATCACGGGTGAGCGGATGGAGCTGGTTGTGCCCGTCGCCGCCATCCATCTTCGCGATGACGTGCTCCCCTCGAACGATGTCTGACAGACGCATGCCGGGCATGGCCTCGAAGAGATGTACCTCGCCCTCGACCTCGTCGCCGGGCGCGATGGCGTATTGCTCTTCCAGGGCCTCTCCCAGGGTGTTGCCATCAAAAGTCTCGAGAGTTGCGACCTTGTAGGGAGAGATCCGGGCCGTGATCTTGGGGCCAAGGCGCTTCTTGTACCGCCTGCCGCATCGATACCAGAATCCCCTGCGATCTTCTCTAAGCTCGGGGCGCCGGCGATAAGTGTCCTCGGAGAGGACGGGGGGCAGATTCGCGGCGGCAGCCTGCTCGAATGCTTCGAGCGCGGCGGCTTCGAGAAGTTCCTGATTGTCCAGGACGTAATCCGGAAGCGCCGCCACCCGCCGCACTGTTTCCTCCACGGTCGATGCCACCGCTGACGCGGCGACCCTGGACTCGCTTTGAGGTATCGCTTCCAGCTGGAGGAGGCGCAGTCCGGCATCCACGATCGCCTTTGACAGCGGTGGCGCGTACTGTGGACCGACGAACCTCTGAATCAGCTTGCCAAGAAAGTTGGCCAGGAAATCGACAACTCTTGGCCGGCCCGCGAGCCTGATTCCTATCCTCAGGACAGGGAGCAGAGCGGGGAGAAAGTTCTCGACCTGCGGCGTGGGATCCTCGCCTTCCTTCAGCTCCCCCAGGCCGTCGAGAAAGCGCTCGCGGGCGATCTCCAACTCGGCGACGGGGTAGGCATCAGGAGCGCTTGGTGGATTGACCGCGCGGGCGACCTCCAGGTCTTGCTCTGCTTCCGTTTGGGCAAACAGGAGGTTGGCGACCTGTTGATTGAACTCGTATTGAATCTCCGCCACCTCGTTGATCCCGGTGGTCTCGAGTTCGGTCTCTTCGCTCTCCTCGAATTCCTTCAAGAAGGGCAGCTTGTCGCGGAGCAGCCTGGCCATGGGCTGAAGTTGCAGTGGCAACCTGTCGATCGCCTTGTCAGCGACATACTTGAACATGGGCTTGACGAACGCCAGGAGCTTGTTGAGGATGGGTCCCAAACCCCACCTGGCTACGGCGCTGGCGGCGTTTTTTGCCAGGTCCAGGCCCTTGTTGACCACTTTCTTGAACGCGTTCTTGAGTCCGTCCAGCCACTGTTCAAAGTGCGGCGCAATGTCGGTGGACGGCTGGTACCGGTCGACGATGGTCTCCACCTCGTCCTCGCTCAGGCTGTTTGGATCGCGCTGGCCGATTTCCGTGGCGAGCGTCCTGACCATCGTCTCCGCCTCTGCGACGAGGGGGGCGAAGTGCTGGTTGAGGAGCCGTTCCGCCTGGTAACCGGCGGTGTGGGGATCCTCCCGTTCGTTTGCGAAGTTGGTCTGGTAGATGGCCGCCGCTTCATCGACGAGATTGGACAGCGCCTCGTTGAACTGTTCGTCGTAGAGCTCATTGAGAAACGAGACGTACTCCTCCGTCTGTGAGTCCAGCCTGCTCCCTTGTTCGAACTCATAAACTGCCAGGAAAGGACTGCCGGGCCCTGCTCGCGCGGGCGACTCCTCCACGCGCGCCGGGATCTCCTCCTCGGTGAAACTTCTGACATCGAGAAACGGTGAGCGACTGGTCATCCACGTTACCTCCTCAAACAGTCCTGCTCGCATTCGTGCGGCGCTCACTAGAGAGTGGTACCTGAGTGCATTGGCGGTTTCTCGGCCTCTGGTGTCACCCCGCGGCAGCCCACGAGCTCAGCGCAGGCGGCGCCTTCGGCGCTGACGCTCTCACATCCGGGCCCTGATCGTCCTCCCTCTACCCCGCCTCGCGGGCGGCCTCGCTATTCCTTGCCAACTCCGGCCCTCGCCGACTCTAACCCGCTCCTCCGCGCCGCTCTCCTGCTTCCCGCTTGCTCTGGTCACAACGGCCGCGAGGAGAACTATCCCGATCCGCCGCCATAGGGTAGCGTCGTGGTGCGCCGAGGTACAGTGCCAAAGCGCCCATATCGGGCGGCATAAGCAGCCATCGGGGGGCGCCCGTCACCGCCTCTAGGCCTTTCAAAGAGCCGTGCTGAGGGGCCGGGTGTGCTCGCGCTGCCGTTGGAGTCTGCGCCGGCTCTGCCGCCATGGTGCTGCTCGGCGCCACCCCCATCGCCTACCTCCTGCTCGGAGGCCCCACCGCGATGCTCGCTGCGATGCCGCCGACGAAGTAGCCGAGTGCTACCGGCCCGGTGAGCGCTTCGTTCTGCATGATGTGTGTGGCTAGGGCAGCGACGTCCTCCTCCGCGCTCTCGCCAGCGGCATATGGGGAGGTGCCGAGGCCAAGACGAATGAAAGCGAATTTGAAATCGGACGCACTGGTCTTCTTCGGCGCGACCGGCGACCTGGCTCACAAGAAGATCTTCCCAGCGCTCTATGCGATGGCGAAGCGGGGAATGCTGGACGTCCCTGTGATCGGGGTCGCCTATTCGCAGTGGGACCTGGAGCAGTTGCGCGATCGCGCCAAGGACAGCATCGAGAAATACGGAGGCGGCATCGATGATCGGAAGGCCTTCGAGCACCTGCTGAGGTCGCTTGAGTACATCGATGGCGACTACAGCGATCCCGGCACGTTCACAGCGCTCAAGAAGGCCCTGAGCTCGGCCACCCGGCCGACGCATTACCTCGCGATTCCGCCGTCCGTCTTCGCGCAGGTGGTGAAGGGCCTCGGTGCGTCCGGCGCCGCGAAGGACGCCCGCGTGATCCTGGAGAA
>Ga0209526_10000974_pt1 | contig 18923 bp, 15 predicted proteins | sample JacPinW_OM2H0_M1_FD_188566 | JGI IMG/M metagenome (GOLD analysis project Ga0209526, IMG submission 188566) | Forest soil microbial communities from Algoma, Ontario, Canada - Jack Pine, Ontario site 1_JW_OM2H0_M1 (SPAdes) (version 2) | ecosystem: Environmental > Terrestrial > Soil > Boreal... | reverse complement strand
TGGACGGCGCCACGAAGATGCTGCTGTACCTGCCCGGCGCGGGCGGTGAGCAGACCGTCCTGCGCAATCGGTTGGGCGGCTGGCTGGTCGCGCAGGCGCACCTGTTGGGACCGCTCTCGCTCGCCGTCCAGATACCCGTGACGCTGAACCAGAGCGGCGACCTCACCAACCTGCCCCCTTCTTCGCGCGGACCCTCCAGCACGCCGGCAGGGCTGAGCGATCTCCGCCTGACCCCACGGCTCTCGCTTCTCCGCCAGGAGCGGGCCGGCATCGACCTGGCCGCCCAGTTGTCGCTGGAGGTGCCAACGGCGCGAGCCCAGTCGTTTACCGGCGACGGCCGCGTCGACGGCGAGGCACTGCTGGCGCTGGGGCGCCGCTGGGACGGTCCGGGCCTGTCTGCGATCGAGCTGCTCGGCAATGCGTACGCGCGGTTGCGTCCACCGCGCCAGGTGATCGAGGTGAAGACCGGGAACCAGGCCGGCGCGCGCCTGGGGGCGGGCTTCTTCCCCGGGCTGCGGAGCCAGCTCGTCCCCCATCGCGTGTTCGCCGAGATCGAAGCTCAGACCTTCTTGCGCGCGGGCGGCGCCGCGGGATCAACTCCGGCCGAGTGGCGCGGCGGCGTGGGCTTTTGCATCGGGCGAGCGGTCGCCTTCGACCTGGCCGCGGGCGGCGCCATCGGCAACGGGATCGGCGCGCCGGTGGCACGCGTCATTACCGCCGTGGGCTTTTCGCCCCAGAGCTGCGGCGGTGGGGCTCCCCTGTCCGTGGTCGACCGGGACGGCGACGGCATTGCCGACGCCGACGACATCTGCCCCGATCAGCCAGGGCCGAGGGAGAACAAGGGCTGCCCCCTCGTGGTTGCACGGGAGCAGCCCGCCGGTCCTCCTGCCCCTGCCGTCGCGCCGGCGCCCCCCGAACCGGCGAAGCTGGCCGAGGCTCCCAAGCCACCCGAGTCGGACCGGGATCACGACGGCGTGCCGGACAAGGAGGATTCTTGCCCCGATCTTCCCGGGACGGCGGCGAATTACGGATGCCCGGTGACGATCAAGCAACTGGTAGTGATCCGAAACGAGCGGATCGAGATCCTCGACAGGATCTATTTCAAGACCGGCAAGGCGATGCTCGAACGGCGCTCGTTCCCGCTGCTCGATCAGGTCGCGTTCCTGCTCAAAGGCCACGCCGAGTTGCTGACGGTCCAGGTCGAGGGCCATACCGACAACGTCGGCAGGGCCGCGACGAATCTCGCGCTGTCGCAAGCGCGCGCGAATGCGGTGGTCACGTACCTGGCCAAGACTGGCGTGGATCCGTCGCGGCTGCGCGCCCGCGGCTTCGGCTCCAACAAGCCCGTCGCGGACAACGCCGCCAGAGCCGGCCGGGAGAGGAATCGGCGCGTCGAGTTCAACGTGATCGGTGTCTCACAGGAGCCGGCTCGGCCGGGCACCTGAGAGCTGCGAGGTTTCGCATGGGCGAACCGATCGATCCAGGCTATCTGGTGCCGGGGACCAGGATCGGGTTCTACCGGATCGTCTCCAGGGTCGCCGCCGGCGGCTTCGGCGTCCTCTACCGCGTCGAGCGGGACGGCCAGAACTATGCGCTCAAGATCGCCACCCACAGGCGGGACGAGATCACGCCGGACCAGCTCCGAAATCAGGAGGAGCGCGCCGACCGCGAGCTGGTGGCGCTCAAGTCGCTGGACCATCCCAATATCGTCCGGGTGCACGCTTTCGAGAGATGGCCGAGCCTGCGGGACGGCTATCCGTTCTTGATCATGGACTTCGTCGAGGGTGACCGGCTCAACGCCTGGGCAGCCAAGGAGCGCCCATCGCTCGTGACCATCTGCCAGGTCTTCCGCAAGATTGCCCTCGCCCTGCACGAGATGCACCGGATCGACATCTACCATCGCGATTTGAAATCCGACAACTTGCTGGTCCGGCGCGACGGAGAACCGATCATCGTCGACTTCGGCATCGCCCGGCCGCTGCAGGCCCGCACCGTCACGCGGGACCACACGTTCGTGGGCACCTCGACGCACCTGCCGCCCGAGTACTGCCAATTCTTCAGCAGCGAGGCGTGCCAACACGGAGAACGCTTCCACTTCACGCCGCAAGGGGACCTGCACGCCGTGGGCTTCATGCTGTACGAGCTGCTGGCAGGCCGGCCGCCCTTTCCTCCGGCCGAGGATGACGTGGCGATGATGCTGACGATCATCCGCTGCGTGCCCCTCCCTGCGGCGGAGGTGAACCCGCGAGTGCCCCGCTCACTCGATGCCATCGCCGCGCGGCTCCTGGAAAAGGAGCCTGGGCGCCGGTACGCCGACGGGCAGCAGCTGGCCGACGCCCTGGAGCTGGCGCTCGCGCAGTCCGATCCGTCGTGGACCCAGCCCCACGCGGTCCCTCCGCCGCCAGGGCGGGATCGGCCCACGCGCGGCGACCGCTCGGGCGGCGCCCGGGCGCTGCCGTCGCGAGCCCGCGATGCCGGCTTCGCACCTTTGGTCTCTACCGGCGCAGCCACGCTCGAGTCGCGCTTGGTCAACGCGATCGCCGAAACCATGAGAGAGACGGGCGCGGACATCAAACCGCCGCATTCGGCCACCGCCCTCAGCGTCGAGATCGTGCGGCGCGTCGAAGTCCCTACGCGTGCTGCGCAGGAACGGCTGCCACCACGCGCCAAGCGCTCGATCATGATCGTGGGCGGCGCGTGCGCGTTGCTCGCGCTCTCGACTGTGATCCGCGCGTCACCCGGTGTTCGCTTCGGGCGTTGGCCCGGCGCTTTGCCGCCGGCCGCGCTACAGGCGGCGCCGCTGCCGCCGGCTCCTGAGCAAGAGCTGCTTCGGTCCCGCGCTACCGATCTGGAATTGCCAACTCCGTCGACGTCGCTGAGCTCCACAACGCCGGCGGCCGTGCGAGTCCGAGAGGCCGGGAACCGCACCCACGTCGCGAATCCCGACTTCGGGATTAGCTCCGCAGCGTCAGCGGCCACCGAGGTCACCGAAGGGCACTCGCTCGGAGTTCCCGCAGGCGCCGAGTTGGCTGTGAGATTGCTGAGCAGCCTCGACGACCATGCCCTGGCCGGAGCTTCGGTGGAGGCCCTGCTGATCCGCCGGGTGAAGGGTCACAAGCGCCGTTCGCTCCCCGCAGGAACCATCCTCTACGGGGTGGCGACCCAGAACGGTGGGCGCTTCGTTCTGCGTTTCAAGCGCGCCAAGCTGCCTGACGAGACGCAATTCGAGATCGACGGTCTCGCCTACGACGCGAGCGGCACGCACGGAATTGCTCCGACCAGGCTGAAAGCGGGTATCGCCGTGCTCGCCGCCGGCGAAGAATTCGTCGTGCTGATCCCGCAGGGTTTCTAAGCATTCACGACCGACGCTGTCACGCGGCGAGCGCAGTCAGCTCGAGCCGCTTCCGCAGCTACACCCTCGCGGGAGCCCTTGATTTCGCCCCTGCGGGCGGCGGTCGGTGGCACACCCCTGCCGCGCTCTGCTAGGCTGCGCGCGCTGTGGCAGAAGGCGACCAAGCTGCGCCTATCTGTCCTCGGTTCTGCCGGGCCACCTACTTCTACGACTGCTCGGCCTGGCCGCGAAGCGTTCCCTGGCCGAGCACCGCCCGGTCCGGAGATCGAGGGCTGAGCCGGAGGAGGTGGAAGACGACAATCCAGGTTGAGCACCCGCTGGTGCTCAGATCGCAAAGTGGGACGGATCGGAACCGTTGCACCCTGACGACACCTCTGTGAGGAGGACGGAATCCATGAAGAGAGTGGCAATTGCACTGATGACGACCGCGGCGCTGGGCTTCGCTTCCACGGCGTCGGCCGCCGACAAGAAGGTCAAGATCGGCGTGACCATGGCGCTGTTCGACGACGTGTGGCTGACCTTCGTCCGAGATGCGATGACGAAGAAGGGCGGCGCGCTCGGCGACGTCGACCTGACCATCGTCGATGCCAAGAACGACACGGCCAAACAGGTCGGGCAGGTCGAGAACTTCCTGGCCCAGAAGATGGACGCGATCGTGATCCTGCCGGTGGACACGGCCGCGACCGGCCCCATGACCAAGGAGGTCACCGCCGCCAAGACCCCGCTGGTCTACGTGAACCGCAAGCCCGACAACCTCCCCAAGGGCGTGCTCTACGTGGGCTCCGACTCCATCGACGCCGGCCAATTCGTGGGCGAGGAGGTCAGCAAGGCAATCGGCGGGAAGGGCAACGTCGTCATCCTGATGGGCGAGCTCCAGAACGAGGCCGCCATCAAGCGGACCGAGGGCACCAAGAAGGTCCTCAAGAAGCACCCGGGCATCAAGATCATCCGCGAGCAGACCGGCAACTGGCAGCGCACGGAGGGCCGGACCATCATGGAGAACTGGCTCGCCTCCGGCGACAAGATCGACGCCGTCGCCTCCAACAACGACGAGATGGCGCTCGGCGCGCTCATGGCCATCAAGGCCGCGGGCAAGCTGGGCAAGATCTACGTCGGCGGAACCGACGGCAGCCCGGACGCCCTTGACTCCATGGACAAGGGTGAGCTGAACATGAGCGTGTTCCAGGATCCCGTCGGCCAGGGCGAGGGCGCGATCGAGGGGGCCTACCTCGCGGCCAAGCACCAGCCCAACCCGCGCGCCAAGAGCGACGTCATCTGGATCCCGTACCAGAAGATCACCAAGGAGAACTACAAGTCGTTCATGAAGAAGTAGCCAGACCGAAGCGACCGGTCCCCGCCGGCGCCCTCGCGCCGGCGGGATTCACCGGAGGGCCGCGCGATGAGCGAGCACGTCCTCAGGATGCAGGGCATCTCCAAGCGGTTCCCCGGCGTTCATGCGCTGGACCAGGTCCAGCTGAACGTGCGCAAAGGGACCGTGCACGCCCTCATGGGAGAGAACGGGGCGGGCAAGTCCACCCTGATGAAGTGCCTGATCGGGATCTACGCGCCCGACTCCGGGACCATCGAGTTCAAGGGCCAGGAGGTGAGGATCGGCAATACCCACCACGCGCTCTCCATGGGTATCTCGATGATCCACCAGGAGCTCTCCCCCGTTCCGCACATGACGGTGGCGGAGAACATCTTCCTGGGGCGCGAGCCGCTCACCTGGTACGGGCTGGTCGACATGCGGGAGCTCAACCGGCGCACGAGGGAGCTCCTCGGCCGGCTCGGGATCGCGGTCGCCCCCGAAAAGAAGATGGTGGAGCTTTCCATCGCCAACACGCAGCTGGTCGAGATCGCCAAGGCGATCTCCTACGACTCGAGCCTGATCGTCATGGACGAGCCCACCTCGGCCATCACCGAGGCCGAAGTGGCGAACCTCCACAACATCATCCGCTCGCTCCGGGACCGGGGCGTCTCGATCATCTACATCACCCACAAGATGGACGAGGTGTTCAAGATCTGCGACGAGGTCACCGTCCTGCGCGACGGCCGGTACGTGGGCACGAGCCCGATAAAGGCCCTCTCGCACGACCTCCTCATCCAGAAGATGGTCGGCCGCGAGCTGACCGACATGTTCCACAAGGAGAAGACGCCCGTCGGCGAGCCGATCCTGTACGTGCGGAACTACTCCGGCAAGCGGTTCCGCGGGGTGACCTTCCAGGTGCGGCGCGGCGAGATCTTCGGCGTGGCGGGGCTCATGGGCGCCGGGCGAACCGAGCTGCTGGAGACCATCTTCGGCGTCCACCCGCGGACGTCGGGCGAGATCTACCTGCACGGGAAGAGGGTGGAGATCCGGCAGCCCTCGGACTCCATCCGGCACGGGTTCGCGCTCCTGACCGAGGACCGGAAGCTCAGCGGCCTGTACATGAACGCGACCGTCCGCGACAACATCTCCATCGCCAACCTGCTCCGCTACCTGGCCGGACCGTTCGTCCGGTTCCGCAAGGTCGCCGCCGACTGCGAGCGGATGCGCAAGGCGCTCCGCATCAAGACCCCCAGCCTCCTGCAAAAGGTAAGGAACCTCTCGGGCGGGAACCAACAAAAAGTCTTGCTCTCCCGCTGGCTGCTGACCGAGCCGGAGATCCTGATCCTCGACGAGCCCACGCGCGGCATCGACGTGGGCGCCAAGGCCGAGATCTACCGGCTGATGGTCGACCTGGCTCGGAGCGGCAAAGCCATCATCATGATTTCGTCCGAGCTGCCCGAGGTCCTCGGCATGTGCGACCGCATCATGGTGATGCACGAGGGCGACAAAGTGGGCGAGCTGGTGCGCGGCGACGCGACCCAGGAACGGGTCCTCCAGATGGCCACCGGCCTCAACCTGACAACCGCCAGCGCCTGAAGGGAAGCCGCCGTGAATTCGACCGCCCAACCGACGACCAAGGCATCCCTCAAGGCGACCGCGATCTCCGCGATTGCCCGCCACGTCACGGGCGACAAGGTGAGGGCGCTGATCTCGCAGTACGGGATCTTCCTCATCTTCGGGCTGATGATCATCGTGGCCTCGTTCCTCTCGCCCGCGTTCCTCACCACCACCAACATCGTCAACGTCATCCGGCAGATGTCGATCATCGGCCTCATCGCGCTGGGGGTGACCGGCGTGATCGTGTCCGGAGGCATCGACCTCTCCTCCGGCTCCGTGGTCGGGGCCGCCTGCGTGGTCGCGGCCAGCCTGGCTCAGCTCCCGGACCGGGCCTTCTACCCGGCCCTCGCCGGCAGCCCCGTGCTGGTCGCGGTACTGGCGGGGTGCGGAGTCGGGGCGCTAGCCGGCCTGATCAACGGCGCGCTCGTGGCCAAGACGGGCATCCCGCCCTTCATCGCCACGCTGGGGATGTACACCGCCGCCCGCGGGGCGGCCATGCTCTACACCACCGGCCGGCCGCTCTCGCACCTCTCCGATTCCTACAACGTCATCGGCCAGGGGGACTTCCTCAGCGTCCCGGTCCCCATCCTGATCCTGGTGGGGATGGCAATCGTAACGCACGTCCTCTACTCCCGGACCAAGTTCGGGAAGTACATCTATGCCATCGGCGGCAACGAGCAGGCGGCTCGGGTCTCCGGCATCAACGTAGGCCGGTACAAGATCCTCATCTACACCTACGCCGGCATGCTCTCCGGGCTGGCCGGCCTCGTCGTCTCCTCGCGAATCGGCTCGGGCCAGCCGGGCCTGGGGGTGGGGTACGAGCTCGACGGCATCGCCGCGGCCGTGATCGGCGGGACTTCGCTTTCCGCCGGCGGCATCGGCACCATCCCCGGCACCATCGTGGGCGCGCTGATCATCGGCGTGCTCAACAACACTCTCGACCTCGTCAACGTCTCGGCCTACTGGCAGCAGATCATCAAGGGCGGGATCATCGTCGGCGCCGTGGTCCTCGACCAGCGCAAGAACCGCGGCGATCGGTAGCCCCGACGCATTCCGACGGAGGAGGACGACGTGAACCCTCGTGAACGGCTGTCGCTGAACCGCATCGCCCACCCGCAGCTTCCCCTTCCCGAGTTCCTGAGGCTCACCGCCGACCTCGGGATGAAGATGGCCGAGGTCCGGAACGACTTCGCCGAGAAGGGCGTCCTGGACGGCCTCTCCGAGGCACAGCTGAAGAAGGCCCTGGCCGAGACCGGCGTCCGGATCGTCACCATCAACGCCCTTTATCCCTTCGAGCACGGCAAACACTTGCGGGCCAATCTGGAGAAGCTGAAGGGGCTCATCGCGGAGGCCAGGAAGGTGAGCTGCCCGCACATCGTCATGTGTCCCTTCAACGAGGTCGGCGACCCGCGCACCCCGGCCCAGCGCGACGCCGATCTGGTGGCCGCGCTGAACGCCTACGGCCCGCTTTTTGCTGATGCCGGTATGGTCGGCTTGATCGAGCCGCTCGGGTTCGAGCGCAGCTCCCTTCGCACCAAGCGAGCTGCCCTGGACGGCATCGCGAGGTGCGCCTACCCGAAAGCCTTCGCGCTCCTGCACGACACCTTCCACCACTACCTGAGCGGGGAGACCGACCTCTTCCCGCGCGAGACGGCGATGGTCCACGTATCGGGCGTGGTGGCCGGCAAGGCGAAGCGGGCCATCGAGGACGATGATCGGATCCTGGTGGACGCCTCCGACATCTTGGACAGCCGGGGTCAGGTGGCTGCGCTACTGAAGGGCGGTTGCCAGGCGCCGATCTCCTACGAGCCCTTCTCCCCCAGCATCCGCGCCCTGGCCGTGCCCGAGCTCAAGAAGGCCCTCCTGGAGAGCGTCAAGTACCTCGTCGGCTGATCGAGGCCGAGCACCGAGCTGCGGCGGAGCGAAACCATGGCCTACAAGGTCGGCGTGATCGGGACGGGCGCCATCGGCGTCGAGCACGCGCGCCGGATCAATCAGCGGATCGGCGAGGCCAGCGTCGTGGCCGTGACCGACATCGACGGCAAGCGGGCCAAGGAGGTCGCGACTGGGATCGGGGCCCGGGCCCTTTCGACCGGCCGCGACGTGATCGCGGCCCCGGACGTGGACGTGGTGGTGGTCACTTCGTGGGGGCCGACCCACGAGGAGTTCGTGCTGGCCTCCATCGCCGCCGGGAAGCCCGTGTTCTGCGAGAAGCCGCTGGCCACCACGGCCGCGGGCTGCCTGCGCATCGTCGAGGCCGAGCTGAAGCATGGCAAGCGCCTGGTCCAGGTTGGTTTCATGCGCCGCTATGACGCGGGATACCGGGCGCTGCGCGAGGTCGTCGCCGGGGGCAAGATCGGGGACCCGCTCATGGTGCACTGCGCCCACCGGAACCTGTCGGTGGGCGACAGCTACACCACCGACATGGCCATCACGGACACGGTCATCCACGAGATCGACGTCCTGCGCTGGCTGCTGGACGACGACTACGTCGCCGTCCAGGTGGTCTATCCGCGCAAGACGCGGAACGCCTCCAACCACCTCCGCGATCCCCAGCTGGTGATGATGGAGACGGCCAAGGGCATCCGCATCGACGTCGAGGTTTTCGTCAACTGCAAGTACGGCTACGACATCCAGTGCGAGGTGGTGGGCGAGACCGGCGTGGCCCGTCTACCCGAGCCTCCCGGCGTACCGTTGCGCAGCGAGGCGCGGCGCTCGGTGGGGATCCTGGTCGACTGGAAGCAGCGGTTCATCGAGGCCTACGACGTGGAGCTGCAGGCCTTCTTCGACGACCTGGGCCGCGGAGGCCCGACCGGCCCATCGTCCTGGGACGGCTACGCGGCGGCGGTCACGGCCGACGCCTGCGTCCAGGCGCAGCAGAGCGGCAAGGTGGTGCCGGTCTCGACCCGGCCGCGCCCTGCATTTTACGGCAGCCCCCGCTAGACGGATACTGACCCGGGCGGCGAACGCTGAGGGCAAAGTTGTTACGGGACCGCCGGCGCGCTTCCGCGAAGCATGAAGAAGATGACCACGCCGGTCACTGAGACGTAGAGCCAGATCGGCAGCGTCACCCGGGCGATCGCGCGGTGCTTCACGAAGGCGCGCTTCCACGCAAAGTACAAGGACGTGAGAGCCATGGGGACGATGCCCACGGAAAGCACGATGTGGCTCGCGAGGATGAAGAGATAGATCGCGCGGATGGGTCCTCGGCCCTGGAACTTCGTGTCGCCGTGGACGAAGTGGTACGCGAGATACCCGATGAGGAAAAGCGACGACGACACGAACGCGGACACCTGGCAGTATTTGTGAAGCTGGATCGATTTGCGCCGGATGGCCACCCAGCCCGTCATGAGCAGGCAGGCGGAGAGCGCATTCAAGCTCGCGTTGACGGCGGGCATGAAGCGCAAGTCGAGCCCGGTCCCAGCGGTTCCGCGGCGGATGACCAGGATGTAGAACAGGAAGGCTACGGCGCTCACCGAGACTACTGCGTTGAAGACGTAGAAGGTCCGGTCTGAGCGCGGCTGCGAGCTCGTGGTGGCTTCCATGCCCGGCTCTCATACCATGTCGGTCCTGGGAACGAGGGTCCCGTGTGAGCCAGGAAGTGGAGGAAAGGAACGACTGGGGTGCGCTCATGGCAGCAGCAGGAAGCCGCGATCGTCCCAATCGCGACCGATGCCCACGATGGCGCCCGAGTCGTCGATGTCGAGCGCGTAACGCAACTCCCACGCCGGGTCCGTCAGGTCGGTGATCGTGCCGTCCAACTCCTGGCGCACCGCCTGCACCGACGACCAGATCACGTAAGGCGACGACGTTTCTCCGAGGTAGCGGAAGCCCACCCCGACCCCGGCCGCGTTGTAGGTGAGAGTCCAGAGCAGCGGCGGGGGCGGCGGATAGGCGGAGGCGAGATGGCACCATTCGACGTTCGCGCACGGCCAGGTGTTGTCGAGCAGGTTGCCGGTCCGGTCCCAGATGCACGCCTGGGTAATGATGCCGTACCGCGGCGGGCGCACCACGATGGGCCGCGCCGTCCGGTAGGTGCAGTTCCCGAGGACGTTGCCGTCCGCGTCGAACCGTAGTGCCTGCGAAGACTTGCGCCCGTCGTAGCGCGGGTTGGGGGTGGGGCCGGGTCCAAGCTCGATGACGGTGCTGGCCAATAGGAATGCGACGAGCAGAGCGTTCATGGTCGTGCCTCCACGAGCTTCAAAATGCCGCTCGCAGAGGCGCTTGGCGACGTACAGGCTGGCCATCGCTAGAATGCACGTCTAGCTTGCCGGTCACCCCCAGCGCGGCTGGCGCGCTGGCCGGTCGAACGAGAGCTCCTGATCCGGACCATCCCAAGGCGGTCGTAACGCCATTGGACTCGGATTCACCTACGCAGCCGCGGGTTCAGGACCTGCATCAGGTCGGCCATGTGCGGATGTTCGAAGAACCCGATGTGCGGGTTCGGCACTCGCAGGATCTCGAGTGGCTGCACCGCGGCCGCGCGCCACTCCTCCTCGGAGTGAGAGTAGCGGGGGCTTTCCTCGTCGGAGGCGATGAGAAGCATCGGGCCGGGAAAGTTCGAGCGAGGCCGGTATCGCACCGCGAGGCTTCCCACTTCCCACCAGAAAGAACCATCCTGGTCTTCCAATTCCAGCCGGCGCGCGATGCCAGCGTTCAAGTGGCGCAGCAGCCTCCTTTCCAGCCAGCGACTCGGTCGTCCCAGCGTGCGGCGGACCACCATGCGGGCCCGATCCTCCCACGAGGCCCCTCGAAAGCGCTGCAGGTGAAAGCGCATCCACGCCCACCACGTCGCCTTGCGCCGCTTGCGGCGAGGAGCGAACCCATCGAACAGGAGGAGCATGCGGACGGGTCGTCCGCGCTCGATCAGCCGCAGGCCGACCTCGTATGCGACGACGCAGCCGATGGAGTACCCCGCGATGACACAAGGGACCGTCCCGAACCGGGCCTCGATCCGAGCGGGATATGGTGCCGCGAGCGTTTCCACCGATGGTACGGCCTCGAGGTCGAAGGGGAGCTTCACCGCGAACAGGGGTGCTTCGAACAGCGGTCCGATGGCGCGCAGCGTGTCGGCAAACGGCGCGAACCCATGGATGCCCGCGAACAACACGATTGGCGGTCCCGTGCCGCTTGCGTTGAGCGGCACGATCTCTCCGGGCGGCAGATCGCGTTCGGGCGAGTAGCCAAAGGCGACGAAGCGTTGGGAAGGCATGGTGAGTCTGCCGCTCAGAGCGAAATGTGGTTCAGCTTGCTTTCACCTGCGGCCAAGTCTGCTCGATCCAGGCGAGGTTGAAATTGGTGTACACCGCCGTCCCGGGATTCAGACGAAGAAATAGCCGTGCATGTTGGCGGCGCGGGACGATTGGGCGCCGGGCGCAATCGAGTGACAGCGCGGCCGATGTCATCCAGACCGTTTCACGCAGGCCTGCGCTCGAACGCTGCCCCGTCTACTCCACGAGACTACCGCAAGGCTGGACGAGACGATCGCCGGAGACCCGGGTGCCTCCTCGAAGACCGGCTCGACCCGAAGGGGATGACCGCGTGCGCTGAAGCTGCCCTCGACACACCTTGGCGGTTGGAATCCGGAGATCACCGTGCTCACGACAACTCTCACTGCAACTAGAGGATCGTTCATTCTCGCCGCGATCGTCGTCGGCGCCGCGCTGCCCCCACCGACCGTTGCAGAACCGGTCGCGGTGGCGCATGCGGAAGGACTGGCGCACGGATTCCTCGTGCTCCGCAGCCTGGAGGGGACACCCCTCGCCGTCGGCGACCTGATCCAGACTTCCAGCGGGAATCGCGTGACCACGCGGCTCGTCCTCCGCTTCAAGGACGGCTCGACGCGCGAGGAGACCACCGTCTACAAGGAGCGAAAACAGTTTCGCCTGATCAGAAATCACGTTGTGCAGAAAGGTCCAACGTTCAAGATGCCGATGGAATCGACCATCGACGCACTGAACGGCCACGTGAAGGTCCGCTACACCGACGAGGATGGCAAGGAGAAGCTGATCGAGGAACGCCTCGAGCTCCCTGGTGACCTTGCGAACGGTCTAACGCTAACCTTGCTCAAGAACATCTCCCCGAAGACGCCGAAGACGACGGTGTCGATGCTCGCGATCACGCCGAAGCCGCGCCTCGTGAACCTGGAGTTCACCCGCGCCGACGAGGAACCCTTCTCGACCGCGGGGTACGAGCGCAAGGCCATGCATTACGTGGTGAAGGTACATGTTCCCGGCGCGGCCGGAGCCATCGCCTCGCTGTTCGGCAAGACTCCGCCCGACTCGCACGTCTGGATCGTGGGCGGCGAAGCGCCGGTCTTCGTGAAGGCGGAGTCGGCGCTCTCCGTGGGTGGCCCGATCTGGCGGATCGAGCCGGTCAGCCCCGTCTGGCCGTCCGGCTCAACCCCGTCGGCGACGAGGGATTCCAAAGACTCCCAGCCGGCGAGGGCGCACGCGCCCTCGGCGCGCGCCGCGAAGAGGGAGCCGCGCTCGAGAAAGCAGTAGCGAACAAGGTTCAACGGCGGAAACCGTCAGTCAGGAGCGAGGCGTTGAATCGTCGAAGCCCGCTTGCGTAGCGACGTCACGGCAATGACGACGATCATTGCGGCCGCGATCACGAGCGAAGAGATGATCCGGCCGAGGCCCAGCCCACCCTCGGCAGACGACTTGGTGAGCGTGTCGCCGAGCGTCGCCCCGAGGGGTCGCGTTAGAACGTAGGCGGCCCAGAAGAGCACGGTGTCTGGGAGGCTCGTGAAGTAGTGGGCGAGGGCCACGAGCGCGATCAGGCCCGCGAACACCAGTGCTCCGCGCTCGAAGCCTAACTTGGTCGTCGTGGCGACGAAATCGCCCAGCGCGGTGCCGAGCGTGTTCGACACCAGGATAGTGACCCATAGAAGACTTCGTCCTTTCGCGCAGTGATTCGGTCGACCCTGATAGCGCCCGTCGCGTAGCGCCAGGCGGCCAGCAGCGCGATCACCAGACACAAGAGGATGATCGAGGACTTTACGTAGCCGAGCCCGAGGGTGCGGTCGAAATAGTCGGAGGTCGTCGTACCGACCGTCGTCGTGGCCACCACGACCGCCCAGTAGAAGGCCGGGTGGTAATGCCTGGACTTGACCTGGGCGAACAGGGTGCACAGAAACAACGCGAGAAAGATCAGGGTGCTCTCGGCGTACCCGAGCTTCAGAGTCATCGACAGCGCGTCACCACCGGTCTCGCCGAGCGTTGTCGCGAGAATCTTGACGACCCAGAACGCAAACGTGACCCGCGGAACCTTGCTGAGAGGACCGGCTTCGTCGGCGGCCGGGTAAGCTCGGGAGCCTTCATCTCTGATCATCTTGGGCAGCACCATGGCCGGGAAGGTTAGCAACGGGGCCCGATGCAGGCACCGCTTTCCTATGGCACGCTCGTGCCCCTGACTAGGTTCCGCCCGTCGAGCTCGTCCGTGCCGCAAAGGCGTCGAGCGTACGCGCCGAGTACACCAATGCCGCGCCTGCATTGACCGAGATGGCGACACCTAGCGCCTCGATCAGCTCTTCCTTCGTCGCGCCGTGGCGGACGGCCGCATCGACATGAGTGACGATGCAGCCGTCGCAGCGCGCCGTCACCGCCACGGCCAGCGAGATCAATTCGCGGACCTTCGGATCGAGCTTGCCGATCTTCGCTGCGCCGTCGGCAATCGTGCGGTAACCGCGCACGATATCGGGAGATGCCTGGCCGATCTGCTGGATCGTGGCGATCAACTGCTTCCGATACTCCTCCCAATCCATCATCATGGCTGCCGTCCTCCAATTTCAAAGCCGGTACGCGACGAACCCGCGCGTTCACCTTCGCCGGACCGCGAAGCAACTTCCGGACCACGTGCAGTCCTGCTCTGCGGCCTTGCTCGCCATACTCTGCTGGCGCCCACGAAGTGTGCCGTCCCTCGACACGTGTTGCTCGGCTTCCGGGCAACCAGTGAGACTGCAGCTCAGGCGGAATGGTGCCCAGGGGCGGAATCGAACCACCGACACGGGGATTTTCAGTCCCTTTTGGACCCTCTGAGAAGAGTCAGCTTCGCACTGGGGACGTCCGTCAAGGACCCTTCAAGACCCGTCAAGACAGGTACGCCGAAGCACGGTCATGCACGGTCCTCCGCCAACTCGACGGCAGCAGGCGATAAGCTTTTACGATGGAACCACGATGGATGCCCCCAAGCAGGCCAACGACTGGGAGGCAACGGCGGAGACGCTGGTCGCTCTGGGCGCTCCGCTGAGCGGCTGGAGACCGAACCGGCGCCTCGCTCCGGAGGCAGCTCTTGCCTTCGCGCTCCGTTTCGCGAGCACTGATGCTTCCCTCCTGCGCTCGCTTCCTGTCGTGCTGGCTCGGACGTGGCGAGAGCTCGACTGGAGCAAGCTGGAAAACAGCGCGCGGGCTCAGGACTCGCTGGCACTCCTCGGAATGCTGACGGAACTGACGGCATCGCTCGCCGGCCTCACGGAACTCGGCGAGAAGGCGCGACAGTGGTGGCACCCGCCGCGCGAGACGCGTCACCTCTTCCGCCCCAGAAACGACTTCGACAGGGAGCTCGCCGAGCATCGAACGCCGCCGGTGGCCAGGAGATGGGGGTTCCTCATGAACATGGGAGAGGATTCTTTCCGGGCCCTCTACGAACGGCATGCCGGCCAAGTTTGAAGCCTCGGCACTCTTCGAGTTCCTCGGACGCGTCGATCGCGAGCTGGCAGCTCGCTCCATCATCTTCCTGATCGGCGGAAGCGCGGTTTCGATCATTGACCCCGCGCACTCGACCAGCGTGATGCGCACCTTTGTGGAAGCTGCTCTAGCCTGCCACCCGGATCGCGGGCGCCGCGGGGACCAGCCGCGACCGCGCATTCCTCTTGAGGTGCGACTCATGCCACGCCAGGTTCATCACCTGGTGGAGCGACACCCAGGCATCGGCGCCGCCCGCGCGCGCAACCCGCAAGCAGAGCGACGGGTTGGGCACGTAGTGCCCGCGCGCTTCGCGGATCCATAGCTGCCGGTTCGGCACGTATGCGCTACCCGGCTCGTTGCGGGCGAGCAGGCCGTTGACGTAGAGGCGCCGCTTTCGCGCCGGCTTGATCACCACCTCGGGAAAGACCGCGAACGGCTCGCGGAGGAAGAAATCGCTCGTCACCCCTTCGCTGCGACCGGCACAGAACTGATAGAGCTCGTCGAACCGGGCGAGGAACGTGGAGAAGAAGAAGAACTCGCCCATCTCCCGGCCGATCTGGAGCAGGCGCCCCGACGCCTCGACGTCGAAGGAGGCCGGGGCGACCAGGTCGAAAACGGTCCCGAAGACGGTGGTGGCATACGTGGAGTCGCGATAGGCCCGGCGCAGCGCCCAGTGCAGCGCCGCGCGGCCGGCGTGATCGCGCGCCTCGAGGCTCGCGCCGCGCCCGAGCAGCGCCTCGACCAGCGGCACGTTGCCGGCGAAGGCGGCGAGCATCAGCGGCGTGAGCCCCTGCGGACTGGCGTAATCGACGCCGTATTGCTCGGTCCGCGCGAGCACCTCCTTGAAGTTCTTCCCCTCGAAGCCCTCGAGAGCGCGCCGGGCGATCCGCGCGCGCTGCGCCTCGTATTGCGTCGCGGGCTCGAACCGGCCCTCCCCGGCAAGACGATCGGCGACCAGCTTCTCTTCGTGGAAACAGGCCAGCTCGTAGAGCTGCTGTTTGGCCTTGTTCGACACGCTCGCAGGCGCCAGCGCCTTGTCGGCGAGCGCGCGCAGATTGGCGTCGTGGAATACCGTCCAGGGGACGGGCCGGAGCCTCAGCACCTGCTCGCGGATGGCCTCGGCCTGCTCCTGCTTGCCCTGAGTCTCGAGCCGGTGCGCCTCGCGCTGCCACTCCTCGGCCGAGGATTTCTCTGCCTGTACCGAGGCGGCGCTCTCCGGCCGACCGACGCCGAGCAACTCGAGCAACGGATGCCTGACATCGTCTTCCACCAGGATCACCTGCCCGACCGCGCGGGTAAGCGCCACATAGAGCGCATTGACGAAAAACTTGTACAGCTCGAGCGACCGATCGCTCTTGTCCTTCGCCCGGCGATACTCGAGCCGATCGCCGGCCAGGTCGTGCGCCTCGACCCCCTCGCACAGCTCGGCGAAAAGCCGCCGCTCGGCGGAGAGGAGGCGGTAGACGATCACGGTTTCGTACTCGAGTCCCTTCGCCTCGTGAATGCTGAAGACGAGCGGCGTGCGCAGCTGCCTGCGCGCGTCCGCCTTGTGCTCGTCGCGCAGGACGATGACGGCCACCTTCGTCGACTGGCGTGTCTTGTCGTTCAGTTCCTTCACCGCCGCACTCGCGGTCGGGAAAGCGGTCACTGAGCCTTCGACGCCGGCGAGCGGCCGCATCAAGAGATTCGACTCCCGGTCGATGGAGCCGAATTTCGCGTGCTTGAGCCGCAGCACCCGGTTGGCCACCTGCGTGACTGCGTCGCTGTTGCGGTAACTGACGTCGAGCAGGTGCACGTCGGTCTCGTGCGTCTCGCCCAAGCCACGCCAGAAGAGGCTCTTCACCTTGGACCAGGAGAAGAAGTTCGGGTGGACGATCTGGTTGGCATCGCCCGCGACGACGAATTGCCCCGGAGTCTTGAGCGATCGGAGCACGAGCGAAAGCTGCACGTTGGTGAGGTCCTGCACCTCGTCGACCACGACGAAGTCGTAGGCCGGCTCAATCCTGCTGAGCCATGAATGGGCCACCAGGTTCGGCTCGTAGAGGTTCTCCCCGGCGAGCCAGGCCCGGTAGCGTTCGAAGAAGTCGAACAGGATCGCTCGCTGCTCTGCGTCGAACATCGACTGACGCACGCCGAGGCCGAGGTACGGCTCGCGGGAGAGCGGCCCCTCGGGCTCGGCGGTGAGCACCCCGCGTAGCTCCTCGAAAACCTGGTGGGCGTCGGCGAACCTGATCTTCTGGGGATACCGCTCGAAGAACCCGCCGAAGTCGCGGAACGTGACCGGCCGCCCTTCGGGCACGCCCACCGTCTCGAGCAGCTGGCGGTAGCTGAGGAAGTCGGCCTCCTGATCGTCCGGCGCGCCGTCGAAAGCGACGTAGAGCGCGCGCGAGGTCTCGGCGAGCCACTTCGATTCGGTGACGTAGGCGACGCGCCCGGGAACATGCCGGAGCCGCTGCAGGAGCAGTGCAGTCTTGCCGCTTCCCGCCGAGCCCACCAACACCAGCGGGGCTCTCTGGCGAAGCGCCGCGTCCTGCAGGTCATCGAAGGAGAGCGGCTTGTCGAGGTAGTGGAAGACGGAGCGGGTGGGATGGAGATAGCGCAAGGGCCGCGCCTCAAATGCCTGCGGCGGCTCCGGATGCTCAAGCTTCGTCTCGTCGACCGGCGCGCCGCGCAGGAAGCGCGAGCGGTCGTACGCGTGCCCGCGGACCACCTCGAGCGCGAGGCAAGCCTTCTCCCCGTGAACCTCGGCGAACTGGAGGAGAAGCCGCGAGGCATCGTCGAGCTTGGCCCGGTAGAACGCGCCCACGCCCAGCTTCTTCACGTCGGGGGAACGGAAGTCGTCCCGCTCGATGGCCGCGCGTACCTTTTCGACCCTGTCGGTGAGGTCGCCGGGCGCGAGGCCGTGGTAGGTGAGAAAGCGCACCAGACGCCCAGGTACCACAGAGCAGATCCGCGTACCATCGGTCCGATGACCGTAGAGAATCGCGTCGAGGAGAGAGTCCGACGCGCCACCCAGGTCGCGCTCCTCCGCCCGAGGCACGCCACCGAGATCGACCTCCTGCTCGGGAATCCGGGCGTGTACCGCTCACCGACCCAGGCCTGGGAGCTTGGTCAGGCAAGGAATCCACGCAGGCGACAAGGCGTCATCTCCGTTCTGACGGTGGTGCTGCCGTCGAGGTGCCGCGAAGCACGGTCGGCGATATCGAAGCGACCGCTGCGCCCACGCAGCCTCAAGGATCTCGCCCAGTTCGGGAACCCGGCGCCCAGCCCGAGGCATCCGAGCCGCTGCGCGAGCTCGCTTGCGGAGCATCGCGACCCATCTGCGCGCTGCCTCGGGATTGTCTCGGGAGACGGATCGCGCGATTTCGAGTAGTTCGTTCTGGGCTCTCAGGGTCCAGCGAAGCCTGCTCATCGCTTGCGCTTGCCGAGCTCACGTTCCACCACCTCGTCCAGATCCCGGTCGGAGACGACGCGTCCCGCCTCGGCATCGGCGAGCCCTTCTCGGACGGCCTCGCGGAAACGTTCACGGTAAGTGAGGCGGTCGAACTCCTCCGGTGAGAGCAGCACCGCGGCGGGCCGGCCGTTCTGGGTGATGATCGCGTTACCGTCCGCTGCGGCGCGGCCTCCGATCCAGTTCGATCCCGAAAATTCCCTCCAGGGAGCCCGTGTCGAGAGCCTCCTTCGCTCGCGGGGCGCGGCGGAGCGCGCTTCTTGCAACCAGCTCCTCGAGGGCCACGCTGCGCAGCGTGAAGAACAGCTCGGGCTTCTTGTCGAGCCGCGCGCCGACTGCGTAGAGCACTGCCGCGATGTGCTTGCAGAGCAAGGCGAAGTCGGGGCACGAGCAGGTGAAGTCGATCTCCTTCGGCGCTGGAAAGAGCCCCGCGCGCCGGTCGACCAGCGCTTCCAGCACCGTCTCGGACAACTTTCCCTGAAGAAGGCCGACCACGGAGTCGAT
>Ga0209526_10000973_pt1 | contig 18930 bp, 17 predicted proteins | sample JacPinW_OM2H0_M1_FD_188566 | JGI IMG/M metagenome (GOLD analysis project Ga0209526, IMG submission 188566) | Forest soil microbial communities from Algoma, Ontario, Canada - Jack Pine, Ontario site 1_JW_OM2H0_M1 (SPAdes) (version 2) | ecosystem: Environmental > Terrestrial > Soil > Boreal... | reverse complement strand
CCGCCGCGCCGGTGCCGACCCACACCACGACCGGTGTGATCACGAACCCGGAACGGGTCGCGTAGTCGTCGAGCAGACCGAGGACGTCGTGAGGATCGGTGTCGAGGCCGACCTCTTCGCGCAACTCTCGCCGCGCCGCGGTGGGCGCGTCCTCGCCCGGGTCGTGGCGGCCGCCCGGGAGCGCCCACTGCCGCGCGTGGGCGCGCAGGCCGGCGGCGCGGGTCGTGAGCAGGAACCCGGCCCCGCCGCCCGAGCCCGCGGCCACGATCGTCACCGCAACTGCGGCGGCGCGACGGTCGCGAAGGTCGACGGCCGTGCGGTCGAACCGGGCCAGGTTGGTAGCGATGCGGTCGCGCAGCGCCGGGGTGAGGTCGTACACCTCGCGCGTCTCAGGTCGGGATCTCGAGGTTGGTGGGGAGGGTGCCGTCCATCCACGCCGTCTCCTCGAAGCGGTCGGCGATTCGCCACCCGTCGGCGGTGCGCAGCAGCCGGTCTTGGTAGTAGCCGCCGACGTAGAAGAGCTGCAGGCCACCGCCCTCCTTCGGCGCACCCATCGGGTTGAAGAAGTGGGTGCGGCTGGTGGCGGCGTCGCCGTCGATCGTCACACGCTTGTTGCCCAGGAGGTGCTGGGTCATGGGGAACATGCTGAGCGCCTTCGCGAGCCATGCCTTCACCTCGGGGTACCGGCCCTTGATGCCCCCCGACGTCGTGTAGTCGATGGTCGCGTCAGGAGTGAACACCGCGTCGAGCGCGTCGAAGTCCTTGTTGTCGATCGCGAAGGTGTAGCGCGAGAGCAGATCGTCGATCTCGAGCCGGTCCGAGATCTCCTGGAGCGAGTAGCGGGGACCGGCGGCCATGTGGCTCCTCAGGCTTCGCGCGATGGTGCACGCGGCGCGGCGACGCGGCGGACGCTACCGTCGGGCTTCACCCTGCTGCAACACGTTCCATTCTCCGTGGAGAGGGATCACGAACGCATGCGGTTCCACCAAGCGGTCGCGTTCATGGAGACCGACCAGCTCCTCGACATGTGCCGAGCCACCGACGCACTCGGCTACTCCGGCATCTACCTCTCGGATCACATCTTCTTCCCGCGCGTGCTGGAGTCGCGGTACACGTACTCGCCCTACGACGACGGCTCACCCATCTGGTCGCCGGAGACGGACTGGCCCGACGCGTGGTGCTTGATCTCCGCGGTGGCCGCCGTCACCGACCAGCTCCAGTTCACGACCGGCGTGTACATCGCGCCCGACCGCGACCTGTTCACGGTGGCGAAGACGGTGGGCACGGCCGCGTGCATCTCGCACGGGCGCGTGCACCTGGGTGTCGGCGTGGGATGGTGCAAGGAGGAGTTCGACGCGACGGGTCAGGACTTTCACAACCGGGGTCGCCGGCTCGACGACATGATCCCCGCGCTCCGGGCGCTGTGGCGTGGTGGTTGGGTCGAGTACCACGGTCCCCATTACGACTTCGACGCCCTCCAGATGAACCCGTCGCCACCGGCGCCGGTCCCGATCTACGTGGGCGGTCAGAGCGCACCCGCGTTGCGGCGCGCCGCTCGCCTGGGCGACGGCTGGATCGCGGCTCAGGCGTATTCCGAGCAGGACGCGTGGCACCACCTCGGGCTGGTGAAGGAGCACCTCGAGGAACAGGGGAGAGCCGGTGACGACTTCGTCGTGTACATGGCTCTGAACGAGCGGCCCGACGTCGACCTGTACAGGCGGTTCGAGGACGCCGGCGTCACCGACCTCATCTGCGCGCCGTGGATGCTCGCGGCGATGGGTCCCGGGCGTGACTACAAGTCGGCACTCGACGCGAAGCTGCAGGCAACCGAGCAGTTCGCCGACGACGTGATCAGGAAGATGCGATAGCCGACGCGTCGAGCGCCGCGGGATGGATGGTGAGCTCGAGCTCACGGTCGAAGGTCCTCTCGAACAGGTCCCGTTTGCGGCGGGCGCCCCAGAGCTCCAGCTCGGGGTCGCCCGGCGCGTCGACCCCGACGATCACGAGCGAGGGGCCGCAGCGCACCTGGACCCGCGACACGATCTGGTGCCGACCGCGGTCGAGCCCGTCGGCGATCCGGAGCAACGCGGTGAGCTTGCGGACCCGGTCGCGCGCGTCGGGCGACAGGTCGATCATCGTGTCGTCGGTGGGCTTGGGATCGCCCCGACGGTGCCACCGGACGGTGGCGGTGAGGATGCGCACCTCTTCGGGGTCGAAGCCACGCAGACCGCCGTGGCGCACCAGATACGCGGCGTGCCGGTCGTGGCCGTCGTGCGACACGTGCTCGCCGATGTCGTGCAGGAGCGCGGCGTACTCGAGGAGCTCCCGGTCTGCAGCCACGAGCTGATGGAGCGGGGCTGCGCCGTCGAACAGCTCGAGCGCGAGCCTCGCGACGTGCGCGGAGTGCTGCTCCGGCCATCCGCAGCGTCGTGCCAGCGACTTCACCGACGCCCGGCGGATGGAGCGCGCGTCGTCGGACCAGTCGGCGGGATCGTGGCGACCGATGGCGTCGAGGACGATTCCCTCGCGAAGAGCCCACTCGCTCACGGTCATCTCGTCGAAGTCGAACAGCTCCATCGCGGTCGCGAGGAACATCGAACCTGCCGGGATGAGATCGATTCGTCGCGCTTCGAGGCCCGGTATGCGGCGCCGCTCGCTCGCGCTCGACGTGGTCAGCTCGCGGTGGAGGGGGAGGAACTCCTCGCGGGTGAACGTCAGCTGGTTGAGCGACAGCGGGACGTTCCCGTCGCGGCGTGCCGCGACCATCTGGGCGATGTCCTCGAGTGTGCCGCTGCTGCCGACGACGAGCTTGGGCTCGAACTTGGCGACGTGTCTCGCGACCGGCTCGAGGCCGCGCGCGATGCGGTCGCGAAGCCCGCGGCGGTCGGCCTTCGACAACGGGTCGCTGTGGACGAGCTCATTGGTGAGCCGCGCCACACCGAGTCGCTCGCTGGCGGCCCAGTGGAGACCACCGGCGTCACCCACCATGATCTCGACGCTGCCGCCGCCGAGGTCGAAGCACAGCGCGGGTGCGGGCTCGAGCACCACGCTGGCGCGCACGGCGCCGAAGATCAGCCGCGCCTCCTCGAGACCGTCGATCACCTCGACCCGGATGCCGGCCTCGGTCTCGATCCGGTCGACGAGCGCGTCACCGTTGGCGGCGGTACGGATCGCGCTCGTCGCACAGGCCAGCGTCTCGCTGGCCCCGGCCGCGTCGGCGAGCTTGCGGAAGCGGCGGACGGTCGCGATCGCAGCTTCGGCCATCGCGTCGGGAACCCGGCCGTCGCGGGCGACGCCGTCGCCGAGGCGGAGCATCTCTTTTTCGCGCACGAGCGGGAGAAAGGTGCCGTCGGCGTGCACATCTGCGACGAGCAGGTGGAACGAGTTGCTGCCGAGGTCGAGCGCGGCGATGCGCATCCCGTCGACGATACCGGCCCCATCGGGACGTTCGGCGCCACAGTGACACAACTGTCAGAGAACTTTTCGCAGGGCTACGCTCCGCGGACCGGGCAAGTGGCAACAACGGAGGAGCGCATGGGCGTGCAGGGCGAATCTCGGATGCTGATCGACGGGAAGCTCACCGAGGCCGCTTCCGGCGGGACCTACGGCAACGTCAATCCCGCCACCGAGGAGGTCGTCGGCCAGGTCGCCGACGGCGGCGAGCACGACATCCGGAGTGCGATCGAAGCCGCTCGGCGGGCCTTCGACGAGACCGACTGGTCCACCGACCGCGGGTTCCGCACGCGCTGTCTCCAGCAGCTGAAGGACGGGCTCGAACGCGAGAAGGAGACACTCCGACCGCAGATCGTCGCCGAGGTCGGGACCCCGATCGCGCTCACGTACGCGATCCAGCAGGACACCTGCATCACGGACCTGCAGTGGGACATCGACCAGATCGGCCGTCAGGAATGGGAGCAGGAGCTGCCGGTCCACGAGTTCTTCGGCATCCGGAGCCGGCGCCTCGTCGTTCGTGAGCCGGTCGGTGTGGTCGGCGCGATCACGCCGTGGAATTTCCCCTTCATGCTCAACCTGTCGAAGCTCGGTCCCGCGCTGGCCGCCGGCAACACCGTCGTTCTCAAGCCCGCGCCCGACACGCCGTGGAGCGCGACCTTCATCGGGAAGGTGATCGCGGAGCACACCGACATCCCGCCCGGCGTCGTCAACGTCGTGACGTCGGGTGATCCCGCGACGGTTGGGGAGATCCTCACCACCGACCCGCGTGTCGACATGATCAGCTTCACGGGGTCGACCGCGACCGGTCGGCGGATCATGGCCAACGGTGCCGAGACCATCAAGAAGGTCTTCCTCGAGCTCGGCGGAAAATCGGCCAACATCATCCTCGACGACGCCGACTTCGCCTCGACCGTGGGGATGGGCTCCATGGTGTGCATGCACTCCGGTCAGGGGTGCGCGATCACCACCCGCATGCTGCTCCCGCGCTCGCGCTACGACGAGGGCGTCGAGCTGCTCACGAACGCGTTCGAGAACGTCGCCTACGGCGACCCGACCGACATGGGCAACATCCAGGGCCCGGTGGTGAATCGGCGACAGCTCGACCGGGTGCTCGGCTACATCGAGAAGGGCAAGGCCGAGGGTGCCCGCCTCGTCGTCGGAGGCAAGCGCTCCGACCGCTTCGAGAAGGGCTACTTCGTCGAGCCGACCCTCTTCGTCGACGTGAAGCCCGACATGACGATCGCGCAGGAGGAGATCTTCGGTCCCGTGCTCGCCGTCATCCCCTACGAGGACGACGACGATGCCGTGCGCATCGCGAACAATTCGCTCTACGGGTTGTCGGGGTCGGTGAGCTCGGCGTCGCTCGACCGCGCGCTCGCGGTTGCCCGCCGGGTCCGAACGGGCACGGTGTCGGTGAACGGCGGCCAGTGGTTCGGTCCCGACTCGCCCTTCGGTGGCTACCGGCAGAGCGGCGTGGGTCGCGAGCACGGGGTGCAGGGCTTCGAGGAGTACCTCGAGATCAAGACCATCGGGCTTCCCGAGTAGCGCCCGAGCGTGATCGGGGCGTCGGAGGTCCTCCGGGCCTGAGATCTACAATCGGTGGAGGAGTTCTGGCCGTCCACCGCCGGGGAGTCGAACCGCAATGGCGCAGACCGACATCGAGATCATCGACGCAATCGTCAAGGACTACCAGCCGAAGTTCGACAACTTCGACGAGGAGCGTCTGTACCGCAAGCAGCGCCTCGCGGCGGGATTCCGCCTGTTCGGCAAATTCGGGTTCGACGAGGGCGTGGCCGGCCACATCACGGCGCGGGATCCCGAGCTCACCGACCACTTCTGGGTCAACCCGTTCGGCCTGAGCTTCCATCACATCCGCGTGTCGGACCTCATTCTGGTCAACGACCGGGGCGAAGTGGTCGAAGGCACGTCGTCCGTGAACACGGCGGCATTCGCGATCCACTCACAGGTGCACGCGGCACGGCCCGACGTGATCGCGGCCGCCCACTCGCACTCGATCTACGGGAAGTCGTGGTCGGCCCTCGGACGCAGGCTCGACCCGATCACACAGGACGCCTGCGCGTTCTACGACGACCACGACGTGTTCGACGACTTCACGGGCGTCGTCCTCGACATCGAGGAGGGCAAGCGGATCGCGGCCGCGCTCGGCGACCACAAGGCGGTGATCCTGCGCAACCACGGTCTGCTGACCGTCGGCCACTCCGTCGACGAGGCGGTGTGGTGGTTCATCACCATGGAGCGGTCCTGCCAGGCGCAGTTGCTCGCCGAGGCCGCCGGTACTCCGGTCCTCATCGACCCCGAGCACGCGAAGCTGACCTCGACCCAGGTCGGCTCTCACGTCGCGGGTTGGTTCAGCTTCCAGCCGCTCTACGCCCGCATCACCCGCGAGCAGCCGGACCTCTTCGAGTAACGGCACTCTGGCGTCGAATTTGCCGCCGCGGGCGGGCAATTCGACGCCAGAGTTGGCTGTCACACCTCCGTGATCCACTTCTCGGATGGATGGCGACGCCGCGCGTGAGCTCTGGGCGTATGCAGCCGGCCACCACGGCGTCTTCACGCGGAGGCACGCCCTCGCCGTCGGCCTCACGCGCCACGAGGTCGACCATCAGCTCTGGAGCGGTGCATGGAAGGCGCTGCACGACGGCGTGTACGCGGCGGCGGCCACCCCGCCGACCTGGCGTGGCCATCTCCTCGCTGCCTGCTGGGCAGGCGGCGTGCGTGCCGCGGCCTCTCACCGCTCGGCCCTTGCGCTGTACGACCTGCCGGGCGGGCGGATGCACGTGACCGAGATCACGACGCCCCGCTGGCAGCGGGCTCGCCACAGCGACGTGCTGGCGCACGAGACGCGCGACCTGCCCGAGACCGACGTCATCGCGGTCGATCGGATCCCGGTCACCACACCGGCACGCGCGCTGATCGACGCCGCGAGCGTCCTTCATACCTCGACGCTCGAGTTGGTCGTCGACGAGGCCCTACGGCGCGATCTCGTTGAGTTCGGCGGGCTGTGGGGACGCCTGGTCGAGCTCTCGAAGCCGGGTCGGCGGGGCGTGGGGGTGCTTCGGAAGCTTCTCGTGCAGCGGCATCCGGACGCGCACCTCAGCGAGAGTGTCCGCGAGCACCTCTTGATGAAGGCGTTGCGGGCCGGCGGGCTTCCCACTCCCGTCGCGCAGTATGCGATCAAGGATCCTTCGGGTCGCCTCGTTGCGCGTCCCGATGTTGCGTACCCCGGGTCACGCGTCGCGGTTGAGTACGACAGCTATCTCCACCATGGCGGCCGGGCGAAGTACGTCCATGACCTGGCGCGTCGTAACCGATTGACCGCACTCGGCTGGCGTGTCGTGCACTGCACCGCCGCCGACCTGCGCTCCGGTGGTGCGGAGCTCTGCGCCTCGCTGCGCACGATGCTCACCGGCGCGGCATGACTCTGGCGTCGAATTTGCCGCCGCAGGCGGGCAATTCGACGCCAGAGGTCGTGGGTCAGTGCCGGGACCGGGCGTACTCGATGGTGCCCTTCATGAACGCGTCGGGGTTCTGGAACTTGCCGATGACGATGTCGCGGAAGAGCTCCGGGACGTAGGTCTCGAACGTGCCCGACTCGAGCTGTGCGATCACCGGCTCCACCATCGCGTCGGTCGGGAGCGCGTCGACCCCCTCCGTCATCGCGGGATCGTTGTCGGGCAGGTGGAAGAGCTCGGTGTCGATCACGGCCGGGGCGACCACGTGCACCTTCACGCCGGTGTCGGCCAGGTCGACGGCCATCGACTCCGACCAGGCGGTCAGTGCGGCCTTGGTCGCGGCGTACGCGGCCTCCCCGGGCGGTCCCAACCGTGCGGCGATGGACGAGATGTTGACGATCCTGCCCTGACGCTCGATGAGTCCCGGGAGGAGCGCGAGGGTGAGACGAACGGGCGAGAAGTAGTTCAACGCCATGATCGACTCGACGACCGCGGGCGTCAGGTCGGTGACCCGCCGGCGCTTCGGAGCACCCGCGTTGTTGACGAGCACGTCGATCCCGCCGAGCTCGGTGTCGGCTTGGCGCGCGAACGCGTCGACCGCGTCGAGATCGGCGAGGTCGACGGTCCACGCGCGCGACTCGGGCGCGTGCTTCTGCAACCGCTCGAGCACCTCAGCGAGCAGCTGCTCACGCCGCGCGCAGATTCCGACCACCGCACCGCGTTGCGCGAACCCTTCGGCCAGGGCGGCGCCTATCCCTGCCGACGCGCCGGTGACGAGCACCTTCTTGCCCTCGAGCGAGTACGCCACCGTGGTACCTCCGACAAGCCGTGGCCGAGCACTTTTCTGACGTGACCGTCAGTGTACGGGGCACTAACCTCCGCCCTCCATGCCGCTCGATCCCGATGCTGTGCTGCTCACCGACCGGGTCGCCATCGTGACGGGAGCGGCAGTGGGGATCGGCCGCGCGACGGCACTCGCGCTGGCCCGCTTCGGCGCGCACCTCGCGGTCTGCGACCGTGACGTCGACAACATGGCGTCGCTCGCCACCGACATCGAAGCGGCGGGACGCAAGGTCGTGACGGCAACGCTCGACGTGCGCGATGGCGACGCGGTTCGCGAGTTCGTCGCCGCGGCGGCCGAGCAGCTCGGCCCCGTCGACGTGCTCGTCAACAACGCCGGTGGTGGATTCCACGCCCCGTTTCTCGACGTGAACGACAAGGGGCAGGACTCGTTGATGCGCGAGAACTTCACGAGCGTGACGAACTTCGTGCGCGCCACCGAGCCGTTCATGCCCGATCGAGGCGGCTCGATCGTCAACGTCACGTCGATCGAGGCTCATCGCGCCGCGCCCGGGTTTGCCGTGTACAGCGCGATGAAGGCGGCGGTGGCGAACCTGACGAAGACCCTCGCGCTCGAGCTCGGCCCGCGGCTCATTCGCGTGAACGCCATCGCACCCGACGTCATCCCGACACCCGGGATCGGTGAGGTCGCGGTGACGACGCCTCTGCCCCGCGCGGGGAACGTCGACGACGTGGCCGCCGCTGTCGTCTACCTGGCCGGTGACCTGTCGGCGTTCGTCACCGGCACCACGCTGCACGTCGACGGCGGCAACCTCGCCGCCGGTGGTTGGCACCGTGCCGACGACGGCGGCTTCCACACGTGAGGGGCAGCGAGTGAAGTTCGGTATCGCGCTCGGGCGTCTCAACCCTGGGTTCTTCGTGGAGTGCACGCTCGAGGCGGAACGGCTCGGCTTCGAGTCGGTGTGGCTCCCCGAGCACCTCGTGTTCCCGATGGAGATGAGCCGCTCGCCACACCCGGGGGAGGACGTCCCGCCCGTTCCACCGAGCACGCCGATCTTCGACTGCTTCGCGTACCTCAGCTTCCTTGCCGGCCAGACGAGCCGCGTGCGTCTCGGTAGCCACGTCTACAACCTCGGGCTGCGTCACCCGTTCGTTGCCGCGCGTGCGATCCAGACACTCGATGTGGTGTCGAACGGACGGGCCGAGATCGGCATCGGCGCGAGCTGGCTCGAAGAGGAGTGGACGGCGACCGGCCTCGACTTCAAGACGCGCGGTCGCCGTCTCGACGAGGCGATCGACGTGTGCAAGCGACTCTGGTCGGAGCCGGTCGTGGAGCATCACGGGGACTTCTTCGACTTCGCTCCGGTCGCATTCGAGCCCAAGCCGGTGCAGCGACCGTGGCCGCCGTTGTTGATCGGCGGCGAGAGCGACGCCGCGCTCCGCCGGGCCGCACGCGTGGCCGACGGCTGGATCGGGATGGCCCATACGTTGGAGAGCGCACCGCGTCAGCTGGACCGCCTCCGGAAGCTGCGGGCCGAGGCCGGGCGGTCCGACGAGCCGTTCGAGATCTGCTTCGGCGCGCCGGTGACGTCGACCGACGACGTCGCCCGGTGGGAGGACCTCGGCGTCACCCGTCTCGTGGTCTCACCGTGGCCCCGGTCGAAGGAGGCGGTCGAGGGGATGCGCCGCTTCGCGGAGGTCGTCGACCTGCCGCCGCCGGGGGAGTGACCAGCCCACGGCGGGTCGGGCAACCCTCGACCTCAACCTTCACGAGAGGGTGATGCTTCCGTCTCGTCGCCGAGCAATGCCTCGGGCCGGTCCGCGAAGTCCCTCACGCTCCCCTTGACCCGGAGGGCGGCGTGGATGCGCTCGGGCTGCATGGTGAAGCACACGCCCGACATGAGGTGCTCGAGATCGCCGGCCCCGTCGAAGACGTCGAGATCCATCCCCCGGCCCGAGCCGATCGTGCACGCGCGACGCAACACGATCGCGGCCTCGGCGACGTCGGGGTCCAGGGTCGAATCGGCCCAGCGCATGAACCCGCCGTTCCACCTGACGTCGGAGTAGGGCGGCGCGTCGACCACCGCGCCGTCGACGAGCTGCCAGTCGAAGAGGAGTGCGCCGTCGCGCCACAGGCGTGCCCGGCTGCGCCCTCCGACCGGGCGTGGGATCTCGGCGTCGTACTGGCGCCGTCCCATACCGCGCGCCGCGTGCGCGACCGCGAGACCGGCCAGGTCGAACAGGTGCGTGCAGTTCGCGCGCGGATCGGCCGACATCGCGACGGCCGTGCACCGTCGCGACAACGCCATCCCTTCGAGCTGTCGTAACGGAACGACCGCGTCGGCGCAGCTCGACCACGGCCAACGAACCGGCCGACCCGCGACTTCGACGACCCGCGCACCGTCGTGACGCAACGTCACTGCGAAATGGTGGAAGTCGTCCTCCAGGGCGGCATCGATCACACCGGGCTCGACGGTGACGAGACGGATGCGGCGACGGTACGGCCCTTCGGTGTACGCGGTCATGCGCTGCGGTTCCGTCCGCCGGGATATCCACCACCGCCGAACTGGGCGTCGAGCGCGTCGTAGTCGACCGCGAATCCCGCGCGTGGCAGCGCGTCCACGAACTCGACGGTGCGCGGCTTCTTGTACGACGCGATGCGCCCGCGGCAGTGCTCGATGACGTCGCCCGCCGTCAGCGCCTGTCCGTCGCGTGTCACCACGATCGCCTTGACGCTCTGGGTCCACGTCGGGTCGGGCACACCGATGACCGCGCACACGGCGACGTCGGGATGCGAGCTGATGCAGGTCTCGACCTCGGCCGGGTAGATGTTCTCCGCGGCCGACTTGATCATGCGTGTCTTCGGCCCGACGAACGTGATCGTCCCGTCGGTCTCGCGGCGACCGAGATCATTGGTGTGGTGCCAGCCGTTGCGGCCGCGGGCCTCGTTGAGCTCGGGACGGCTCCAGTACCCGTTCATCACCGTGGCCCCCCTGGCCACGATCTCCCCGGTCTCGCCGTCGGGAAGCTCGCGGTCGTCGGGATCCACGATGCGAACCTGCACCACGGGCGACGGCCGCCCGTGCGTGCCGATGCCGCCGACCCCCAGCGCGTTGTACGTCAGCATCCCCATGACCTCCGTTTGACCGTACCCACCGGGGTTGCGGGCCCAGCGGCTGGTGTCGGGCGACACCATCGCGTCCCACTCGGGTCCGGCGGGCGACGTCCGCAACGAGTGGAGGTCGTAGCGCCCGTCGGCATTCGCGTCTCGGATCTGGGCAAACATCGGTCCGACCAGGAACGCGCCGGTGCAGCGCTCGGTCTCGATCAGCCGGCAGAGCTCCTCGGCGTCGACGCGTCGTGTGAAGACGTTGGTGCCGCCCTGTACGAAGGCCGCCAGCGTGTTCATGAACGTGCCGACGTGGAACAGCGGTCCGGAGTTGAGGTACACGAACGAATCGTCGATCCCGGCGAGGTTCCCGAGCACGAGGCTCTGCGCGATGAGCGCGGTGTGGCTCAGCATCGCCCCGTTGGGCCGGCCCGCGAAGGCGGCCGTGTAGATCACGAGCAGCGGCGACCGCGGGTCGCAGTCGCCGAAGCGGAAGTGGTCCGGCTCTTCCGGCCCACCCGAGGCCAGCAACCCCTCGTATCCGTCGTCACCGGGCGCGTCGTGCTGCACCCAACGAGCGCCGGAGCTCGTTCGGGCGCGCGCGTCACGAACGTTCCCGCCGATCTCCTCCTCCTGCCAGAACACGACCCGGGCGTCGAGGTCGTCGATGACGAACGCGAGCTCCTCGGCGCTCTGGCGCCAGTTGGCCGGGCAGAACATCGCGCCCAGCTTGGCCGCGGCGAGCAGGCCCTCGGCGATGCGAAAGGAGTTCTGGCCGAGCCACAGGACCCGGTCGGAGGGACCGACGCCCGCTTCGGCCAAGGCGTTGGCGAGCCGGTTCACGCGCTCGTCGAGCTCCGGATACGTGGCCCGGTACCCGCGCTCGACGACCGCCGTCGCATCGGGACGACTCCGTGCGTGCTCGCGCAGGACATCGGCAAGCGTCAGCGCGCCTCGGGCGTCCACGGCGGAATGCTGGCACGAAGGTGACGTCGATGTCAGTTGCCGGGCACAATGGCTCTCAGGCGACAAGGGGGGTCCCGATGGCCGCGCTCATCGACGCCGACCAGCATCTGTTCGAACGTCGCGAGTTGTGGGCCGAATACGCCGCCTCGAGCGAGCGCGACCTGTGTCTGCGCATCGCCGACGACGAGCAGGGCTTCGGCTGGGTGACCTGGCACGGCGAGCGGATCTACCCCGCGGAGGTGTTCCAGCCCGGAGACGTCGATGGGACGGGTGAAGGACGGCAGCGCAACCGCGCCGGGAGTCGGGCCGCGGTGAACTACGACGACGCTCCCCGCCACTACTGGGATCCCGACGCCCGGGTGGCCCACCTCGATCTGCTCGGGGTCGACGAGGCGGTGCTGTTCCCCAACGCCGGACTGGTGTGGGAACGCGTCGTCGGACGCGACCGTCGGGCGCTCGAGGTCAACATGGCGGCCTGGAACCGCTGGGCGGTCGACGTCGCCGACCAGGGGCGAGGCCGGTTGCACCCCGTCGCCCACGTGTCGCTCCGGAACATCGCGTGGCTCGAGGAGCAATTGGGCGCGCTGAGCCGCGGCGGCGTGCGTCTCGCGATGCTCGCACCCGCGCCGGTCGACGGGAAGGCGCTGCACGATCCGGCGCTGGATCGGGCGTGGTCCTTGTTCGTCGAACACGGCGTCACCCCGGTGTTCCATGTGTCGAACTTCGACCGTCCGTTCGACGACGCGTGGTACGGCGGCGACTTCGACACGGTCGACCCGGTGCTGCAGACCAGCTTCATCTGGGTTGCCCCCGCGCTCGCGCTCGCCGATCTCGCGATCCACGGGGTGCTGGCACGACATCCGGAGCTGCGCCTCGGCGTGATGGAGCTCTCCGCGGCGTGGACTGCTCACTTCCTTCCGTCGCTCGACGGCTCCTTCGACTTCCATCGACGTCAGAACGGCCGTCCGCTCACGGAGCTGAACGAACGGCCGAGCGACTACATCCGGCGTCAGGTGCGGATCGCCGCGTTTGCCTACGAACGACCCGATCTGCTGCGCGAGCGGACCGGCGAGCTCTTCATGATGTGCAGCGACTACCCGCACGGCGAGGGCACCGCCACGCCCCTCGAGGACTACCGGACCCAGTGCACGCGCGGCGGCGTCCCCGAGGAGTCGCCCGGGCTGTTCGGCGGGAACATCTCCTGGTTGCTGCGCCGCGACCTGTGAAGCACGACGTTCCGAAGGCCGGCCGCAGCGGCTTCACCGTCGTCGAGGGACGTCAGGTCCACTATCTCGAGTGGGGCCCGTCCGGTGCCGCCCCGTTGGTGTGTCTCCACGGGGGTGGCCAGACCGCGTACATGTGGGAGGAGCTCGGCGACGCGCTGCGATCGCGCTACCACGTCCTCGCGCCGGACCTGCCCGCGCACGGTGATTCCGACCCCGTCGACGATCCCGACCTCAGCCGCCACGCGCTTGCGGCGACGATTCCGGCGCTGCTGGACGAGTTCGGCATCGACCGGGCGGTCTTCATCGGCGCGTCCCTCGGAGGGATCACGAGTCTGACGCTGGCCGCGACGAGACCCGAGCGCGTCGCCGCAATGGTGCTCGTCGACATCGGCCACCGGCTCGAGGACGAAGGTGTCAACCGCATCATCGAGTTCATGACCCGGCACGAGTCGTTCGCCTCGCTCGACGAAGCTGCCACCGAGGTGGCCGCGTACCTGCCGAACCGCAGCAACGTGAAGCCCGACAACCTGCGTCGCAACCTCCGTCAACGACCCGATGGTCGCTGGGAATGGAAGCACAGCCTCGGTCGGCGGATGCGCAGCGCCGACTTCAAGTTCGGCGGCTGGCGTGAGCTCACCGCCGGCCTCGACGAGGAGATGCCTCACCTGACGTGCCCGGTGCTCGTGTTGCGCGGCGCCAAGAGCGACGTGCTGTCGGACGAAGGTGCCGAAGAGGTTGCGGCGCTGATCCCGGACGCCCGGCTCGCGACGATCACGAGCGCCGGCCACCACGCCGCCGGCGACAACCCACAGTCGACGGTCGATGTGGTCTCGGGGTTCCTCATCGAGCTGGGTTGGTAGCGCCGCACCCAGCTCGGCGAGTGGACCTGCGTCACGCACTCGATCAGTACCAGATGGCGATGCGCTCACCGCGGGGACCGGCTTGCGGAGGGTCGGGCAGCGACACGGCTGCCCCGCGCGCGTACCGCAGCGCGGTCCATGCGACCGCGGCCGCGTCGAGCACGTCGTCGGGCGCCGCGCCCCGCGTGTCGGGAAGGCGTTCGGGGAGCGCGATCGCCTGGGCGCGCAGCAGCTCGTGACGGTGCCACAGCCCGTCCCATGTGCGCTTGCGGGGGAGCACCGCGCCCGCGGCCATGGCGCGAAACGACAGCTCCGGGTGGACCTCCAGGACGGGGACATCGACGGAAGTGGCATGGGTCTCGACGTCGAGCACCTTGCTCCGCAGCGCGTAGCCCTGGGCCGACACGCCCGGCACACCGAGGTCACGACACCGCGCCAGGGCCTCGGCGTGCGTGGGCGCCTCGAGCGCCTCACGAGGCGGCATGGCAAAGATCGTCCCCGCGCGCGGACCGAGGTGCTCGCGTGCCAGCCGCTCGCATTCCCGGCCACCGGCGTCGACGAGTCCGACGGGCATGTCCACACCGACGGCGACGCATCCCGTGAGCCCGTCGAGCACCTCACCGAACGAGGCGCAGGTGAACGCGTGCTCGAACCGACTCTCGTGCAACACGACCACGACCCAGCCCCGTCGGCAGCCGTCCACTCCGGCGACCGGCGACACAGCCGCGGCTACTTCTGCGGTCGCACCATGATGAGCAGCGTGAACCGGGCGTTGAGCACGGGTGCACCCGAGTCGACCTGCTTCCACGCCGTCTCGGTGACGTAGAACTCCATCTTCCCGCCGTCGGGACGTTCCTTCTCGTAGACGTCGGTGATGGTCGTGGTCCCCTCGAGGATGTCGCCCACGTGGGGCCAGCTGAGGTACTCGAACTCCTGCTCACCGTGCAGGATCGCGCGACCGGGACCACGGAGCTTCTCGATGGGCAACCCGGCCGCGCCGCCGGTGCCCAGGGAGCCCCAGTACGACATCACGAACGGAAAGGTCGGCGGGACGGGCGCGTCGTCGGCGCGGTAGACCGGGTCGTCGTCGCCGAGCGCGTCGGCGAAGACCCGGACCGGCCCTCGTTCGATCACGACGCGCTGCGTGCCGGTCTGTTCACCCTTGAGCTCCGTGAGCGCCACGAGCACCACTCCTCTGATCCGGTCCTCTGATCCGGTCGGGCCGGGCGGGAACCTACCCCGCCGGCAGAACGGTCGGGGTGGTCTCGGCCTTCAGCACGTGCTTCATCACCTTGCCGGTGGCGTTGCGCGGCAGCTCGCCGACGAAGGTGATCCGGCGGGGCCGCTTGTAATCGGCGAGGCGCTCGGCGCAGAACTCGCCCAGCTCGTCGTCGGTCAGCGAGACGCCGGTCCGCAAGACCACGAATGCACCGACGTCCTCGCCCAACACCGCGTGCGGGATGCCCACCACCGCGGCCTCCTGCACATCGGGATGCTCGAGGATCACCGCTTCGACGTCGGTCGCGTAGATGTTGTTGCCTCCACGGATGATCATGTCCTTCTTGCGGCCGACGATGTAGATGAACCCGTCGGTGTCGAGGTACGCGAGGTCGCCGCTGCGCAGCCACCCGTCGGGGGTCCAGGTCGCGCTGGTGGCCTCCTCGTCCTTGTAGTACTCCCGCTGCCGGCCGGGAAGACGGGTGAGGAGCTCACCCACGGTCCCGTCGGCAACCTCGGCGCCGTCGTCGTCGACGACCTTGATCTCCATCGGCGGGATCGGCTTGCCGACCGAGCCGACGCGCTTCGTGACCTCTTCCTTCGGCATCACGATGAAGGCAGGACCGGCCTCCGTCATGCCGTAGGAGTTCGACACGGTCGCCTGAGGGAGGCGTTCCTGCAGCCGCATGAGGGTGGCCGGCGCGAGCGGCGCGCTCCCGATCGACATCGCGACGATGCTCTCGAGGCCCCGGGTCTCGAACTCGGGATGGGCAACGAGCAGCTCGGCCATCGCGGGGACGAGGAACGCCATCATCGGCCGCTCCTGCTCGACGATCTCGAACCACCGGTACGCGTCGAACTTCGGCAGGTACAGCCCGACCATTCCCATCTTCATCGGGTTGTAGATGAACGAGATGCCCGCGAACGTGAACAGCGGCGCGCCATGGAGCCACCCGGCCGCGCTCCACATCGGTTCGTTGTTGGGGATCATCGCGACATTGCGGTGCCGGACCGCGACGCCCTTCGGCAGACCGGTCGTGCCGGACGTGTACATGATGTCGGCGAGGTCGTCGTCACCCACTGGCGCCTGGATGTCGCTCGCGTCGTCGTCGACGACGTCGTCGTACGGGACGACGCCCGGCCCGTCACTACCCGCGCTGACGATCACGGCCGCGGGGAGCACGTCGTCTCGCACCTCGAGTGCCGTCGGCAGCAGCCGGTCCGATGTCACCATGGCGCGGACCTCGGCGTGGCCCAGGATCGTGGCGAGCTCGCGCGCCGACAACCGGGTGTTCGTCGGCACCGCGACCGCCCCGGCTTTGTGGACCGCGGCATACACGACGATCCACCGCAACACGTCTTCGTTCGGCAGGTAGATCGAGACCCGGTCGCCCTTCTCGACGCCGCGCGCGACCAGGCCGCGTGCCAGGCGGTTCGAATCACGGTTCCATTCGGCGAAGGTGAGCGCGCCGCCCGAGCCGAGGTCGCGGTACGCCGTGGCGTCACCGTGCTCGCGCGCCATGAAGCGCAGTTGGTCGACGAGCAGATCCCCCCAGGGCGGCATCGAGACTCCGCAGGCTCAGGCGCCGAAGCCCATGGGCGGCACGTCGGTGCTGGTCCCCTCGAAGAGCTCGTCGCGGTGGTCGGCAAGCTCCTTCACCGTCCAGCGGTCGCCCTTCTCGATCGCGTTCACCTGGTGCCATCCCTGCATCAGGTACACCTTGTCGGCCCACACCACCACGACCTGGCCGGTCACGTCGGCCGCCGACGGGCCGGCGAGCCACGCCACCGTCGGCGCGACGTTGTCGGGGCTCCACTGGTCGAACTCGCCCTCCTTGGGTTCGCCGAAGCCGCCGAACGTCGCGGTCGTCATCCGGGTGCGCGCCCGGGGCGCGATCGCGTTGACCGTGACCCCGTACTTCTTCATCTCTCGGGCGAGCACGATGGTCACCGACGCGATTCCGGCCTTGGCTGCCGCGTAGTTCGCCTGACCGGCGTTGCCGAACAGGCCCGACTCGCTCGACGTGTTGATGATGCGGCCGTAGACCGGCTCGCCCGCCTTGCCCTGCGTGCGCCAGTGCTCCACCGCGAAGCGCGACGGCGCGAAGTGCCCCTTGAGGTGCACGCGGATGACGGAGTCCCAGTCGTCCTCGTCCATGTTGAAGAGCATCTTGTCGCGCAGGATCCCGGCGTTGTTCACGAGGATGTTGAGGTCTCCGAACGTCCCGATCGCCTGCTGCACGAGACTGCGGGCACCGTCCCAACTCGCGACGTCGTCGTAGTTGGCTGCTGCCTCACCGCCGCTCGCAACAATCTCGTCGACGACCTGCTGGGCGGGTCGGTCGTCGTTGCCCGCGCCGTCCCACGCGGTCCCGAGGTCGTTCACGACCACCTTGGCCCCCTCGGCCGCGAGCAGCAGGGCCTCACCGCGGCCGATGCCGCGGCCCGCGCCGGTGACGATCGCGACCTTGCCGTCGAGCGAGCCCATGGGGCCTCCTGCGTGCGGGAAGAGGAGCAGCGCGACCACGATGTCCGACACGCGTGTCAGTGTCAAAGCGCCGCGCCGGCCACGATCGGCTCTGGTCGATCGCGCTACGGCGCGCCGGGCTCCTGCTCCTGCTCGGACGTCGCGAGGTCGGGGTCGGGTGTCGGCGTGAGGATCAGGAGCGGGCCCCACTCCCAGCGCAGGTAGTCCCACGCCCACCGGACGAGCACCTCGGTGCGACGATGCATGCCCCCCATGAGCTCGATGAGGTGCAACCCGAGCCACGCCAGCCACGCGATGCCTCCCGTGAGCGTGATGTGCAGCGGCAGGTCGGCGACCGCGGCGCGGCGCCCGATCGTGGCCATGTTCCCGGGATCGTGGTAGCGGAACGGCACCGTTGGCTGTCCGCGGAGCCGCCGCAGCGCCTGGCGTGCCGCGTGTCGACCTTCCGCGATCGCCGGCCGGGCGACCTGGGGGAGCAGCGTGCCGTCGCGGCGGGTCGCGGCGGCGAGGTCCCCGGCGACGAACACCTCGGGATGGCCCGGCACCGACAGATCCGGGTTGACGACGATGCGACCGCCCCGGATGCGCTCGAAGGTGTCGTCGGTGAGGTCGTTGCCCTGCACGCCCGCGGCCCAGATGACGGTGCGGGTGGGGATGACCTCGCCTGATTCGAGCGTGACGCGGGTGCGCTCGATGTTGGTGACGCGAGCGCCGAGCCTCAGCTCCACGTTGCGCGCCGCGAGCTGCTCGCGCGCGTGTTGCCGTGAGCGGGGTCGGAACGCGCCGAGCAGTGTGTCCGTCATCTCGACGAGCACGATGCGAGCCTTCGCGGGGTCGATGCGACGGAAGTCGCGGCGCATCACGTTGCGGAACAGCTCGCTCATGGCCCCGGCCATCTCGACGCCGGTGGGGCCCCCGCCGACCACGACGAATGTGAGCGCACCCTGGTCGACGAGCGACGGGTCGGCCTCCGCGGCCTCGAAGCAGGCGAGCACGTGGTTCCGGACCCGGATCGCGTCGGGCAGCGTGTACAGCGGCAGACCGTGCTCCTGGGCGCCCGACACGCCGAAGTAATTCGTGCGGGCGCCCGCGGTGATGACGAGTGCGTCGTAGGGCAGCGTCGCGCCGGTGTCGAGCTCGACCAGTCGCTGGTCGGGGTGGACGCGGGCCACCGTCTCGACCAGGAGCTCCGCCTGCCGATAGGGCCGGATGATGCCGCGGATGTGGTGGCCCACATCGCCGGCGTCGAGACCCGCGGTGGCCACCTGGTACAGGAGCGGCTGGAAGGTGTTGTAGTTGTGGCGATCCAACACGACGATGTCGAGGTCTGCGCCCG
>Ga0209526_10000972_pt1 | contig 18930 bp, 20 predicted proteins | sample JacPinW_OM2H0_M1_FD_188566 | JGI IMG/M metagenome (GOLD analysis project Ga0209526, IMG submission 188566) | Forest soil microbial communities from Algoma, Ontario, Canada - Jack Pine, Ontario site 1_JW_OM2H0_M1 (SPAdes) (version 2) | ecosystem: Environmental > Terrestrial > Soil > Boreal... | reverse complement strand
AACCTCACCCGGCAGAGCGCTTTCGTCGGCCGTGATGACCCCCAGGTCGTACATCCGGTTCTCCCGCCGCCTTCGCCGCGCCGAAATTCTCGATCGCGCAAACCGATAAATTGCATTGGTTATCGAGCATGTCGAGATATACAGCGAATCTGCAGCAGAATCACTCCTGTAGGTTGATCAGCCCGCCCAGGCCCGCGTCGGCGGCAGCCACCACCGGCGAGGAGCATGCAATGCCAATCGGGCGATATTATGATAAGAACAATAGGAGGCGCGCGCAGAGACAAGGTTCGACGAGTTCCGCAACTTCCTCTGCTCAGACAACGAAGCGCGCTTCGTTGTCTGAACCATCGTGTTCCCGGTAGGGCAGGGGATTGCGCGGACGCTGCCGGCGCGAGATGGAAGGCCAGACGGCCGAGAAGCTGACTTTCCGCAGCCCCCGAGGCCGCCGCCGCGGGTCGTTAATACTTGCGGAACCCGCGGCGAATGCCCATCTTAACGCCTGTCGTCTTCTTCATGGTTCGGCCTGCCTTCCCAAGCGCGATCGAGCGCCGGACCGCTCCCCGTTCGATGTGGCGGTATGACCCCCAACGCTCGCTCGTGAGCAGTGGCGAGTTACGATTATGCAAGGACGAAAATGGCTACTGGAACCGTGAAGTGGTTCAACGCTCAAAAAGGCTACGGCTTTATTCAGCCGGAGGACGGATCGAAAGATGTGTTCGTGCACATCTCGGCGGTCGAGCGCTCCGGCATTGGCAATTTGCGCGAAGGCCAGCGGCTTAGCTTTGAGCTGGAACGCGGTAATCAGGGCAAGACTTCCGCGGTCAATCTGCGGCAAGCCTAGTTTAGGAATGGCATAGCTTACGAATGAAGGAGCCCGATACGCGGCTCCCCTGCTTGCCGGGGGCCGATCGGGCGGCACCTGCAGCAATGGACTATCCGCCAACCACACCGCCGCTTCCGGCCGAATATTATCGCCGCCACGCCGAGCGGATCCGGCAACTCGCCAGTGAAGCTACCACGGCCGCGGTCAAGGACCATCTACGAGCAGTGGCGCTTCAATACGAGCAGCTGGCCGAACGTGTCGACAACAGCATGCAGCCGACCGACCCCTGACGGCTGGAGGAGCGGCGGGGAGCGTTGGTCTTCCCCTCGGGCACGACGCCCACGACGCGTGGTACGCGAGGACCAGCACAAGATCATGAGGAGCGCAAACCGGTGCCTACCATCTCCCTCAAGGTCACGCGCGCGCCACCCGGTGCCGCCGCTCGCCCTACATCCGAATTTGACAAGCCGCTGTTTCGCGGCACCGGCGACACGGATTATCTGTGCGGTAATTGCGGGCTCGTCATTGCTGCAAGCATGGGGCCGACCCAGCGGGTGATTATCGACGCGGCGACCTGCTCCGCCTGCGGAGCAGAAAACGAGTTCCCGCTTTCGTTGCGGGCGTGACCGCGCCAGTCGGAGCTGTGAACAGCCAAGGTCAATATCGCGTCTCATGAAATGCCAAAAACACACCCTCACGCCGAGGCAACCTATCGCGTCATCCCGCTAGAGGACGGGTCGTTCGGGGTCGAGGTCACTATCCCCGGCAGTCACCCGACCAGGGTCAGTACGTTCAAAACCGAGGCCGACGCCGAGACGTGGATCGACGAGCATAGGGCCCGGGTGAGCGACCAAACCGGGGCGGGCCGTTGGTTTCGCCGGTCGAGCGGTCTCCGCCGGTAGCGTCGGCCCGCTCGCTGACCCGGTCCGTGCGGCGACGCGGCGAAATAAATCGCTTCTTCAAAATTTCGTCTTGGCCGGGCTCGGCCCACAGCTGCCCGGTCGAACGAAATCGGTTGTGCAGGCGCGCATCAGTTCGAGGAACAGTCGTAGCAACCGGCCCGTCACACCGGCAATGCCCTCACCCCAGCCCTCTCCCCGCGAGCGGGGAGTGGGAGGGACCCGCGAAGCGGGAGGGTGAGGGGCGGCAGGCGACGGATCTGGGCCGATTTGGCGAAGAAAACCAAGTCCGCGCGCTCGAGCGCTGTCAATGGATGGCAACAGTCGGCGGGTTGATTGAGCCCGCCCCTGCCTGAAGTGTTGCCGCGTCGACTTCGTATGCCTGCCGTGGCCCCTCGCATAATGCCGTCTCGCTCGGATGACGGGCGAGGCATGCGCTATAGGCGCGGACATCGCGGCCCGCGGCCAAGGCGCAGCCGGTCAGGACGATCCCGAGCGTCGACAGGATCAGCAATTGCTTGACGCGTGTAACGCCCAGCGTTGGGGTGACGCTCTGCGGATCGGGGCTCATTGTGCGGATCCTCCGGGGGGTTGAGGAGATGCCGCACCTTACCGATTATAGGGTTAGCCAAGGGTTAATTTGCGTAAAAAACAGCATTCGGGCGCTTCGCCTCCAGATTCGCCGCCTTTCTCGCATTCACGCGGGGCGGCGGGCGGCGACGAGAAAGATAGTCGCCGGCAGACGGATCGCGCCGGAACGGGCTTCGGCGGCGAACGCCGCCTCGATCTCGCGGGCGATTGTCTCGCGGGTCTCATCGGCGGGGTTCTTCTCCTCGATCAATCTCGCCGTCGGTCCCATCAGCAGTGCCTGGCGCGCTTCCTCCTCGGGGCTGCCGCCGATGATCGTCGGGTGGGCCCGGTCGACCGTGATCTCGGCAAACCCGGCCGCCGCGAGAAGCCCGCGGATATAGTCGGGGTCACCGAAGGCGAGCGGGCCGGGCTCGTGAGCGGAGGGCGGCGCCGGCGGGCCCAGATGGCGCAGCGCGATATCGTAGGAAATCAACCAGTGCCGGTTCTCCGAGAGCGGCGCCCAGCAGGCGAAGACGAGACGCCCGCTTGGCCTCAGCGCACCGCCGATGTTGCGGAAGGCCGCCGCCGGATCGGCAAAGAACATCACACCCATGCGCGAGGTCGCGAGATCGAAGGCGGCCGGCTCGAATTCGAACACCTGTGCGTCGCCGTGGGACAATGTAACGTTGGACAGCCCGCGCTCGGCGACCCGCTGCCGCGCGGCCCCGAGCATCGGCTCGGAGATGTCAACCGCGACGAGGCGGCCCCCTTGGCCGATCGCCTCGGCGACCGGCACGGTCAAGGCCCCGGTGCCGCAGCCGATTTCGAGCACGCTCTCGCCGCCAGTTAGCCCCAGGCGCGCCAGCAATAATGCGAGGCTTTCTTGGTTGCGCCGCTCTCTGAACCCCGGGCTGGCCACCCAACGCGGCCCGGCGACCGTATTCCAATAGCGGCGCTGGGCCGCATTCGCATCGAGAGCTTCCCCGGCCATCCTGCAAGATCCTTGTGTCTCGGCCCGCATCCCTCCGACCGTAGCGCAACCGCGCGCAACGCGGCCAGCGTATTGTCTTGATCAGGAGCCGATCGGGCGGACGACGACGCAGGGCAACTGGCGCTGGTTGAGACGCGAGCAAGCGCTCGACGCAGCGCTCGCCGACAGATGAGCGAGGCGAGCGCGATAAAGGACGGTATTGCCAAAGGGCGCGGTCGGCTGCAACGCCAGGGCGGCGGAGCGAAGCTGGTCCGGTGCCTGGGCGCGAGCACCTTCTGCCACCGCGCGGGCTAGGCCCGGAGTGGCGAAGGCGCCCACCTGGATCGCCCAATCGCCGCCCGGCTCGGCGGAAAGGTTCGGCTTCTGCGGCGGTAACGGTGTGGTGGGTTGGGAAAGCGCGATGCTTTTTGCCGCGGAAACCGGCTGGGTTGGCGGTGGCCGCGGCGCGGAAGCCTCTCGGATCGGGGGAGATAGGGCTGCTGTCTGCGTCAGCGACGTGCAAGGGTGGCGCGGATCGAAGGCGGCATTCAAGTCGCAGCCATTGGCACCCAGCTGTGGGACCGCAGCCGTTTGGATCGGCGCTGGTTCCGCTGCAGCCCGCTCCAGCGACGTGCAAGGGTGGTTTGGATTATACGCCGCATTCAGGTCACATCCCGCCGCCAGGCTGGCCACGGTCGGGGTGAACCTCTGCGCCCGACTAGAGCGCGCGGAGGCATAGACCGCGAAAGGCCCTGACCGCGGCACCTCGGTGCCGAGATTGGGGGTGATCGCGGCGAGGTAGTTCACCGTCTCGTCGGGCAGGACGCTTCGTCCGGCGAGGTACCGGTCAACCCGCTCGGGACCGGCGTTATAGGCGGCCAGAAAGCCGGGCGCGCCGTACCGATCGTACATTTCTCGAATATAAGCGGTGCCGGCCAGAATGTTGTTGTGCGGGTCGTACGGGTCGTCGCCGAGCCGGTAACGCACCCGCAACTCGTCATAGGTGGCGGGCATGACTTGCATCAGGCCCATCGCCCCGACCGGCGAGGTGGCCTGTTGCTCACCGCCCGATTCCTGTCGCATCACCGCTCGCACCCAGCGCTCGGGCACCCGGTAACGCGCAGCAGCCTCGCGGATATAGGGGCCCCAGGGATCTTCCGGCGGCCCCGGCGGCGGATAGTAGTGGGTCGGCCTCCTCCACCCGTCCGCCCCGATTTCGATCCGTCCGCCGCCCGGGCCATAGCCACCCTGCGGGGCGCAGGCGGCGAGAAGGAGGATCGGCAATAGCCGCGACAGCGTTCGCAGACGGCGTACCACAATCGGTCTGGGGTGCGGCACGTCAGACCTGTTCGAAGGGCATTGGGTACCCACTGCTGTTCGGCGAAGGAGGCCGAGATCCCCAAGTTTGTTGGGTTCGCCTTAAGGTCGTCCGCATCATCGGTGCGTACGCCTTTAAAGATCCCCGGGTCACAGAACAAGTTTCTCTGACTCGCGGCTCGGCAGATCAGTATGAGGAGCTGTCGGCTGGACCGGGGAGGGCGCTTCAATCCGGCGCGAAAACGGCGGGAATGCAGGCCACGCACCACCGATCGCTACGATCGCCACCGGGACCCGATCACGCTCACCGATGTCGCGCGATCAAGGTTCGCAGGCTGATGAGCATCCGGCAATCTGGTATGCGATACCATGGGACGCGAATCGGTGGCGCCCGGTGGCCTGCGGACGCCATGGCGGGGCTGCGCGACGGCTGTCAACCCTGAGCTTGTGCGATCAGGGCGGGTCGAATTCACGATCCTTGCTGGGGATCAGATCGTAGGGCAGCGCAAAGCCCGGCATCGCCTTGAGCCGCCCCGCCCACGCTGCGAGATGAGGCCAATTGGCGATGTCGAACCCGCCTTCGGCCATGAACACCATGCGGCCCCAGCAGCCGATATCGGCGACCGTGCAGTCATCGCCGACGAGGAACGGCTGGCTCTCGACGGTCTTGTCGACAAGGGACAAGGCCGCCTCGGCGCGTGGGCGATATTCGGCGATGGTCTCCGGGTGGGCGGCGCGGAAGCGCGCGGAGTGGCGCACCTTGGCGATATAGGTGATGTGATCGGCCTCCCACGACAGCCATTCGCGCGCCTGCCAGCGCTGCTGCTCGGTCCGGCCTTCGAAATGCCCGGTCTCGCGCGCCAGATAGTCGAGGATCACGTTGGATTGCAGTATCGTCAGGCCGCGGTGGCGCAATGACGGAACGACGCCCCAGCGATTGACCGCCAGGTATTCGGGGGTCTTCTGGACACCGGTCTTGAGATTGACCGTGCGGAACGAAAACGGCAGCCGCGCCAGCGCGAGGTAGAGCATCGGCTTGTAGCTCGAGCTCGAGGTGAAGCTGCCGTAGAGGGTCAGTCGATCCATCTGTTGCGGGTCCATTACTTACAGTTGAAGCCTGCGTCGCCGAGGTCTGGCCCGTGCACGAGAATGTCGCAGTTGCGTCGCTCTCGCCAAATAGCGGCCGGGCCGGACCCTCAGCTCGCCTTGGTGAAACCCTTGGCTTGCATGCAGCTGTTGAGAATCCGGTCGGCAAGGCCCTCGGCCTGCTCGCTCATCGCCTGGTCCTCGATGCCGAGAGTGCCGCCCATCTGCCAATTTCGCCCGAGTGTGGCGTTGATGTCCTGGTTGATCCCGCGCTCGCTGGCGAGCGCCGAATTCGCCTGCTGATTGCAGTCGCGCAGCTCGCGGGCGATTGCCTCATCGTCGCTGCCGCTCTTGACCCAGCGCACCGTTGTCGTGCCGGCGCAGGCGGCGAGCTGCAGACAGATGAAGATGCCGGCCGCCGCGCCGAGGCACCTTTTGCCAACGATCATGCGAAATCCCCCTTCGCCAGCCCGCCGACCGGTATGCCCATCCTGGCGCCCCGCCTCAAGATCCTTTCGCCGGTTCGAGCAGGTCGGCGAGCTTGGTCTTGAGCGCGGTGGCTTTGTGGGAGGGGACAGCAAAGGTCCAGCGCCCTACTTTTCGGTCGATCTCCTTGGCCTCGGCTTCGGCCGCCCCGGTACCGGCGGCGGACACCGCGATCCAATGCATGGTGTCTCGGTCGAATAATCGCACATCGACCGACAGCCCGTCGAAGGTGACGAACGATGCGGTGAAGACATCCTTATCGGGCACCTGCATATCAGCCGCCGGTTTGACGTCGTCGAGATCGAGCGTCTCGAGCCCCATGGCTGGCTGGCGCGTCGCGGTTTCGCTCTTGAATTTCGCATCGCCGGGCGCGTCTTCGACGGTGAACTGGGCGTCGGGGCTCGTACGCGTGATCACCAGCTTTTCGCCGTCGGGCTGGGTCAGGGTCACCTTCGCGATGCGTTTCTCGGGGATGTCGAGGACACGACGTTCGAGCCAGCTCGAGAGCTGATCGGAGAATTCGAGCGAGCCACGAGCGAGCCAAGCCTGGTCCTCGCCGGGTTTGCGGATGTAGAGCCCGTCATTGCCGGCGCCGAGGCGATCGTAGCGCCGCTTGCCGATGATCAGTTCGGCGAGTTGCACGCCCGATTTGTCCTTGAGCGTCACGAGGGTCGATTTGCCCTTGCCCGGGTCGTCGACCTCCAGACGAGGATAGAGATCAGCCTTTTGCGTCTTCGGCTCGACCAGCGCCAGATCGGCCATTCCGAGCACGATCTGGCGGACCTTGCCGGGGGCGGCGGGATAGTTGCCCTTCTCGGCGACGAACCAGCCGTCGCCGTCTCGCACAAACGTCAACTCGAGGCCGCTGCGTTTCAGCCCGACTGAGTCCACCTCGCCCAGTCTCCCGGCGAGGGCGGGAAGGGCGGCCTCGCCCGGCGCGGCACGGCTGACCGTCCGGTCACCGGTGGCGATCGCCACGACAGCCAGCACCACGAGGACCAACGTCGCGGCGGCGAGAAGGATCAGGCCTCGTCTTTGCATTGCAGGCCCTCGTTGGCTCGGGATCGGCGCGTCACGCTTCCGCCATGCGGCGACCGCGCCGCCTCAGGCGCACCATGCCGAGAATGACGGCCACGATCGCAACGATGATCGGGATCAGCGCGATGTCGAGGAATTCGAGCCCGGCCTTCAGCCGCCCGATGTCGCTGCGCAACGCCGCCTGTACCTCGCGAAGCTGGCGGCGGGTCTGCAACATGTCCGTGCGAAACTCCTCGATCGCCTTCGTCTGGTCCGGCGACAGGGTCGCCGGCGCGTCCCCCCGATCCTTGCCGGTGAGTTCGGCGAGCTTGGCCTGGGTGTCCTTGAGCTTCTGCTGCAGGGCGCGCTCTTCGGCGCTGTAGCGCTCCTGCGCGTCGCGTTCGATTTCGCTGACAACGTCGAACGGACGCGCCGAGGTGCCGCGGCTGCGCAGACCGACAAGATCGTTCCCGCCGGCGAGCACCTCGACCGCGTTGGCGACAAAGTCGCCGTTGTTGGCGGTCGGGATGAGCACCCGCTGACCGAAAAAATCCTGAGACTGCACCCAAAAGCGGTCGTCAAGCAGGTCGGTGTCGGCGACGACGACGATGTTGATCGGCTGCACCGAAGTCTTGACCCACCCGGCCGCAGGCGCCGCCGATGCTTCGGCGGGACTGGGCGGCGCGGCGGCGGTCTCCGCGGGTTTGGTCTCGTTGCTATCGCTGTCGGGCGCATCGGGTGGGTCCGGCTTCTCTGCCGTCTGCGGCTTGGCAGGCTCTAGCTTTGGTGGACCGTCGGGGAAGGCGGTGTCGACCATGCCGGTCACCCGGGCGGCCAAAATGTAGCGCTTGTTGTCCGATTTGAACTGGGCGAGGAGGCCGGCGACATCGGGCAAGCCGGCCAGCTTTTCGGCAGGGATCTTGGTCGAATCGGGCGAGGTGGTAATCAGCGGCTCAATCACTGTCTTGGCGCCGTCTATCGGCTCGATTATCCCTGACGAGGCCATGTTGATATGGCTGAGATCAGCCGTAATCATATCGTCGCGATTGAGGTTGGCGGCTTTCAGATTGAGCCAGGCGATATAATCGAGGGGCCGCGTGGTACGACCGGGGACCGGGACTCCGACCCGTTGCGCGGCGCGACGGTCGCCGACCACTGTATTTGCCGGCACCTCGAACCCCCACGATTTGAACAACCGCTCGAGATCGCTGGAGGTCGTGGAACCGGGCGGGTTGCGCTGGCTGGGTCGCGAGGCCTGGAGTTCGGAAAGGGGATCGACGAAGACAAGCGCCTTGCCGCCCTTCAAGACGAACTGGTCGACTGCAAACATCGTCTTTTCGGGCAATTTCTGCGGATGCACGAGCATCAGGACGTCGATGTCCGCCGGGATCGCATCGATGTCGGAGCCCAACGATTTGACCTGGTCGAGCTGCTGCAACTGCTCGATCACCGTCATCGGCGGGCTCGGCCGGCCGCGCATCATCGCCATCATGTCGCCTTCGAGCGGCAACGGGGTCATCAGACCCACCACGGTCTTCTTCGGAAAAGCGAGAGCGTGGACGAGCTTTGTCAGATCGTATTCGAGAAAGCGCTCGCGCTCGGGCGCAAAGAAGGCAATGACCTGCTGATCGTCCGTCGAGTTGGTGGCGGCGAGACCGAAATAGACCTGCTCGCCTTGGGCATCGAGCGGCACACCTTTCAGCCCGAACGCGACCGCGCGATCCTCGGCATCGGAGAAGGCCTGCGGATTGTAGACCTCGAGCCGGATCTTGCCGTGCGCCGCCGCAACATATTGATCGAGCAGCTCGCGCACCCGCTGGGCATAGACCCCGTAAGATGGAACCTCGTCGCCGAGGCGGGTCGAATAGTAGAAGCGCAGGGTGATCGGCTCGTCGATCCGGGCAAGCGTGTGGCGTGTGCCCGATGACAGGGTGTAGAGGTGCTCGGCAGTAAGATCGAGGCGCGAGGCGAGGAAGCGGGCGGCCACGATGTTGGCGGAGATCAGCATCAGCGCAATCATGACGAGGGCCGTGATCGCGACCGCGCGTCGCGAGGCGAGTAAGGCGCGCAGGCCAGCCGGGAGGCCCATCTCACTCGGCTTTCTCTAGGTCGACCAGGATCGCATTGGCGCCGAGGAAGGCGATCATGATCGATAGGAAATAGAACACGTCGCGCAAATCGATGACGCCCCGCGTGATAGCGCCGAAATGGCCGAGGAAGCTCATCTGGCTGGTGGCGCGGGTCAACCACTCTGGGGCCCAACCCTGGAGCATGCCGAGCACGACCGGCGAGCCCGCGACGGTGAACAGAAAGGCCAGAGCTGCGGTGACGACGAAGGCAATGACCTGATTCTTGGTCATCGCTGAAACGCAGGCGCCGATGGCGAGCAGCGCGCCCGCCATTAGCCAACTGCCAAGATAGCTGGCGAGGATCACTCCGTTATCGGGTCGCCCGAGGAGATTGACCGTGATCCAGAACGGGAAGGTCAAGACGAGCGCGATCCCGGCAAAGCACCAGGCGGCGAGGAATTTTCCAATGACCGCCTCGGTCATGCGTATCGGCAGCGTAAGAAACAGCTCGATCGTGCCGCTCTTGCGCTCTTCGGCCCACAGCCGCATCGACAACGCCGGGATCAGGACGAGGTAGAGCCACGGATGAAACGTAAAAAAGGATTGCAGGTCGGCCTGCCCGCGCTCGAAGAAATTGCCGAGGAAGAAGGTCAACACCCCCGCCATGACCAAAAAAATCACGATGAACACATAGGCGAGCGGTGTGGCGAAATAGCTCGCGAGCTCGCGGTGAAAAATGGTCGAGATATTGCGCATCGTTGTCAGGCGGCGGCAGCGACGGTCGCCGGTCCGGCCGGCACCGCGGTGATTTCGCGAAAGACGTCGTCCAGCCGGCCGCGCTCGACCCGCAGACCCGTGACCTCCCAGCCATGAGCGCGCGCAAGATCGGTGACATGGGTGACGACGGCGCGGCCGGGCTCGGCGAAGATCATCAGCGCTTCGCCCTCGCCGTCGCGGACCGGCTCGACCGCAGCCACTCCCGGCAAGCGCAGGAGGTCGGTACGAACCCGCGAATCGGCGCCGGCAACGCCAAGCCGCACGGCGTTGTAGTGGCGCGAGCGTTCGGCGAGCTCTGCCGGGGATCCGTCGGCCAAGATGCGGCCATGGGCAATAATGATCGCCCGGCTGCACACCGCCTCGACCTCTTCGAGCAGGTGAGTCGAGATGATGATAGCTTTTTCGGGCCGCATAGCCGTGATGATCTTGCGCATTTCGTACTTCTGGTTGGGGTCGAGCCCGTCCGTCGGCTCGTCGAGGATCAGCACGTCGGGATCGTGCAGCAACGCCTGGGCAACCCCGACGCGGCGCTTGTAGCCCTTCGACAATGTCTCAATCGGCTGATGCAGCACCTCGGCGATCCGGATCATCTCGACGACGCGGCCGATCCGGGTCTTCGCCTCGCTTCCGGCATAGCCGCGGATATGGGCAATGAAATCGAGAAAATCGGCTGGCGTCATGTCCGGATAGGCGGGGGCGCCCTCAGGCAGGTAGCCGATGCACCGCTTTGCGGGGATCGGCTGCGTGGCGATGTCATGACCACAGACGATTGCGGTGCCGGAGGTCGGGGCGAGAAAGCCCGTGATCATCTTCATCGTCGTCGACTTGCCGGCGCCGTTCGGACCGAGAAATCCCAGCACTTCGCCGCGCGGCACCGTGAACGAGATGTCGTCGACCGCCTTGAGCGGGCCGAAATGTTTGACGAGATGCCGTATCTCCAGCATAGCCGGATGGTCCCCGATCGTTCGTTCCCGACCGACGCTACCCTCGGTCGGGACTGCGGAAAGACTGTATCAACATGACGGCAGTTTTGTGCCTTTTCGGCGGATCTGTGCACCGCGCGCGGCAGCACCGGCGCGGCGCTCGCATAAGCGAAGCCCGAGGCCGATGACAAGAGGTTTTGTGCCGCAGCACCTTCTCGGGAGGCCCTGTCGATGATCCGGCGACTGCGGCTCGTCTCCGGCTTGGTGATGCTCGCTTACGTGACGATGCATCTCCTCAATCATGCGGTCGGCCTGATCTCGCTCGAGGCGATGGAGGATGTGCTCTGGTACATCTTCCGCATTTGGACGAACCGGCCGGCACAAGTGCTGCTCTATGGCAGCTTCTTCGTCCATTACGCGCTCGCCCTCTCGGCGTTGTGGCAGCGGCGGGTGTTGCGGCTGCGCGCGAGTGAGCTCGCACAGCTGGTGCTCGGCTTTGCGATCCCGCTGCTGCTCGTCCGTCACGTCGTCGGAACGCGCATCTCCGACAGCTTCTTCCATACCGATGGCGGCTACTACGCCCACTTGCTGTGGATCTATTTCGTCCGGTTGCCCGATCAAGGCTACCTGCAGATGCTGGTCTTGGTCGTCGCCTGGGCTCACGCGATGATTGGCTTGCATTTCTGGCTGCGGGTGAGGCCCTGGTATGGGCGCCTGCAAGCACCGGCTTTGACCATTGCCGTGCTCGTCCCGGTGTTGTCATTGCTCGGCCTTATCGAGGCGGGAAGGCAGGTCATCGCACTGGCGGCAGATCCCGGCTGGACTGGCAAAGCGTTTGCCAAGATGACCTTGCCGTCGCCGGACACCGCGCGCACTCTCGACCAGATTACCGATATCCTCACCTGGGTTTTCGTGACGGCGGTGGCGGCCGTGCTTCTCGCCCGGCTCGTCCGCCGGGCCTGGCAGCGCCGTCGCGGCCTCGTGCGCATCAGCTATCCGGATGGTCGCTTTGTCGAGGTCACCCCCGGCACCAGCGTCCTCGAGGCGAGCCGAACAGCCGGCATTCCGCATGCCCATGTATGCGGGGGGCGGGGCCGCTGCTCGACGTGCCGCGTACGGGTTCGCGGGGAAAGCCGCAGCCTCGATCCGCCGGGCGAAGAGGAAGCGCGCGTGCTGCGGCGCATCGGCGCCAGGCCCAATGTGCGCCTCGCCTGCCAGCTGCGCCCGCGCGGCACGGTCGAGGTGACACCGCTGCTGCCGGCTTTTGCGCACGCGGCAGACGGGCGGCGGCGGGTCGACTTCGCGCAGGGCAGCGAGCGGGAGATCGCGATCCTGTTCGCCGATATCCGCGGGTTCACCGGGCTGGCCGAGGGACGGCTCCCCTACGATGTCGTATTTGTTCTCAACCGCTATTTCGGAGCGATGGGACGCGCCGTCGAGGCGGCGGGAGGGCGGGTCGACAAATTCATCGGCGACGGCGTTATGGCGCTGTTCGGGATCGAGAGGGATGCCCGCGCGGCCTGCCGGGAGGCGCTCGCCGCCGCTCGGCTGATGTCCGAGCGCCTCGAAGAGCTCAACCATTCGCTGCGCGGCGAGCTCGATCAGCCCCTGCGGATCGGCATCGGCATCCATGTCGGGCCGGTGATCGTCGGCGAGATGGGTTATGGCGCCGCCACCGCGATCACCGCGATCGGCGATGCCGTCAACACCGCGAGCCGGCTCGAGACCCTGACCAAGACCTATGGCTGCCAACTGGTCGTCTCCGAGGAGACGGTGTCGCGCGCCGGGCTCGACCTTTCCGCGTTTCCGAGCCACGAGATCGAAATCCGCGGCAAGCACGGCATGCTCGCCGTCAGGACGGTGGCGAGCGCTAGGGAGCTTGCTATCAGCGAGGGGTCTCCATCCGTTCTGGCCTCGGTAAACGGGGGAAGGCGAGGGGAGGGGAGCTAGGGAAGTTGTGCGGGGCGGCGATCAGCCTCGCACTGGTGGTAGCAGTGCCTCGATCTCGGCGGTGATTCGGCCGTCGATCGGCGCGACTTGGGCTGGCCACGTGCCTGCGGGCTGGCCATCGGGACCGATCAGGTATTTATGAAAGTTCCAGCGCGGCGCACCAGCCTCGCCAAGCGTCTCAGCGATCCAGCGATAGAACGGATGGGCTTCGCTGCCGATGACGCGGGACTTTTCGGTTAGCGGGAAGTCGACCGCATAACCCGCGGCGCAGAACCGCTTGATCTCGGCCGCCGATCCCGGCTCCTGCGCCCCGAAATCGTTCGACGGCACGCCGAGCACGACGAGCCCGCGGTCGCGGTAGCGCCGCCATAATGCCTGGAGATCGCTGTATTGCGGCGTATACCCGCAATAGGAAGCGGTGTTGACCACGAGAACCGGCCGGCCGCGCCAATCCTCCATCGCCAGCCTGTCGCCGTCGATCGATGTAAATTCGAAGCGATACGCATCCTCGGTGGCAGTCATCGACGACCTCCCGCTCAGTTTCAGCTCCAGCATAGCGCGACCGGCGGGTTCTTGCAGCGGCCGGATTTCGGGTTGCGCCCTTTCGCCCCTTTCCGGAGACTGACCACGCCGCGGTTCGAGGGTCCGTCCAGATGCTTTTGGTGTTTTTTCTAAAGGGCATCGTGGTCGGCATCGTCATCGCCGTTCCGGTCGGTCCGGTCGGCGTCATGTGCATCCGTCGAACCGTCTTCGAGGGCAAGCTCGCCGGCTTCGTCTCAGGGCTCGGGGCCGCCACCGCTGATGCCGTCTTCGGGATCATCGCCGGGTTTGGCCTCACCGTAGTTTCCGATTGGCTGCTCGCCTACCAGCTATGGCTGCGCATTGCCGGCGCTTGCCTTCTGCTCGCCGTCGGCGGCCATAGCCTGCTCGCCAAGCGGCCGCCCAAGCTGGGCTCGGCGCCGAACCCCGAGAGCCTTTCCTGGTACTACGCTTCCACCTTTGCGCTGACCTTGACCAATCCGATCACGATTCTCGCCTTCCTCGCAATCTTTGCCGCGGTCGGCCTGACCGGCGCCGAAGCAACGATTGGACGGGCAGCAATCCTGGTGCTCGGCGTCTTGGTCGGCTCGCTGCTGTGGTGGCTTGCCCTCAGCTTTGGCGTTGGATTTTTCTTTCGTTCGTTCGAGCCGCGTCATCTGACCTGGATCAACCGCGGCTCAGGCGCCATCCTCTTCCTGTCCGGAGCGGCGCTGCTCGCCGACCTCCTCGCTAAGCATTTGGGCTGACGCCCGAGCTGGAGAATGATCCCGTGGTCTATTTGCCTCCCGCTTTCACAGAAACGCGTCCCGCAGTGCTGGTCGCGCACATCGAGCGGCACGATTTCGGTCTTCTCGTCAGCCACGGCACCGCCGGGCTCGTCGCCAGCCACATTCCGTTTCTGGTCGAAGGCGCCGGCATGGAACTGCACCTGCTCGGCCACCTCGCGCGCCCGAACCCGCAGGTCGAGGATCTTGGCCAGGGCGGCGAGGTGCTGGCAATTTTCAACGGTCCACACGCCTATATCTCGCCGCGTTGGTATGCGGGCGGCCCAAGCGTGCCGACTTGGAACTACGTCGACGTCCACGCCTACGGGACGGTCCGGCTGATCGAAGACGGCGATTGGCTGCGCCGGCTGCTGCGCCGCCTGGCGGATCGCCACGAAGCGGGCAACGCGGTGCCGTGGCGGGTCGACGACCTCCCCGAAGCCTATCTCGAGGGCATGCTGAAGGGGATCATCGGCCTCGACATCGCCGTCACCCGGCTGGAAGGGAAGTACAAGCTGAGCCAGAATCGTCCTGCAGCCGATCGCCCGCGTGTCATCACCGCCCTCGAGCACGGCGGCGATGAGAATTCTGTTGCCGTCGCGCAGTTAATGCGAGAGCGGGAACAGGCTTTGACGAGCGAACGTTAGCGACGGGTGCCTCGGGGATGGATCCGACGATTGGGATATCGAGCCGCCCTCTTGCTGCTGCTCTGGATGGCCGCGGTTCTTCCGCCGGCGGCGCACGCGGAGTCGCCGCCTCCGGCGGCGCACTCGGCGCCAGTGTCGGTCGACGACCTCGAGCGGCTCGTCGACACGCTGCAGAATGACCAAGATCGAGCAAAGCTCGTCGCCGATCTGCGCGCGTTGATCGCGGCGCAACGCGGCGCCACGCCGGAAAAGCCCGCGGCGGTAACATTCCTCGGCCAGTTGTCGCAGCAGATCGACGCGCTGACCGGCGAGATTCTCGCAGGTGTCGCGGTCATCGTCGATGCGCCGCGCCTGCTCGGCTGGGCCCGCGAGCAGATCTTAGATCCGGCGGCGCGAGCGCGCTGGCTCGAAGCCGCATACGCGGCGGTCTTGGTGTTCGGTATCGCGCTCGTTGCCGAATGGGTCCTGCGGTGGCTGCTCGCCAGGCTGACGCCACGCTTGCCGACGCGCCGCAGCGACACCCGCCTGATACGGGCCTTATTCGCCCTGCTCGGCCTCATCCTCGACATAGTGCCAATCCTGGTCTTTGCCGCGACCGCATACACCGCCTTGTCGATGGCGGTCGAACCGCTGACCAGCACCCGGATCACGTTGTCGGTGCTCCTCACGGCAATAGTCGAGGCTCGCCTCGTCCTCTGTGTCGCGAGAAATTTGCTGCTGCCCGCGGACCCCGGCGTGGGATTCGTGCCGCTCGACGCCGAGACCCGCCACTACCTCTACATCTGGATCAGGCGATTCACTTTCTGGGCAGTATTCGGCTACGCCGTGCCCGAGGCGGCGTGGTGGCTCGGTGCGTCCGGGGCGGTCTATGCGCTGATGCTCAATGTGGCGGGCTTGGTGCTGGCTCTCCTTGCGATCGTCTTCTTGCTGCAGAACCGAGTTCAGATCTCCCGCTGGATCGCCGGCAGACCCGGCGCCGCGTCCGGTTGGAGCCGCATCCGCCGCAGTCTCGCCGAGATCTGGCCTCCCTTCGCCGTCCTCTACATTTGCGGCCTCTACCTGATTTACGCGCTGCGTATCGAGGGCGGGTTCGTCTACGTCGCGCGCGCTACGGCTCTGAGCCTCGTCGTCATCCTCGCGGCACAGCTGGTCGTCCGCTCTATCCGTGAGTTGAGCCGGCGGGGTTTTGCCATTTCGCCGGAGCTCAAGGCGCAGTTCCCGACGCTCGAGCAACGCGCCAACCGCTATCTTCCAATCCTGACCGGATTGATCAGCGGCGCAGTTTACGTCTTGGCCGCGCTGACCGTGCTCCAGGCGTGGAATATCGGAGCCTTCAGCTGGCTCGGCTCCGACCTCGGCCGGCGGGTTACCGGAAACCTCCTCGCGATCGCGATCGTGCTCGTCGTCGCTATCGCGGTGTGGGAAACCGTCGCCGCCGCGATCGAGCGCTATCTCAACACGATCGACAGCGGCGACCGACCGCGTCGGACCCGCGTCCGCACGCTCCTGCCGCTGTTTCGCACGGCGGTACTATGCGTAATCTTCGTCTTGTCCTCGCTGATTATCCTGTCGCATCTCGGCATCGATATCGCTCCGCTGCTCGCCGGCGCCGGAGTGGTTGGCCTGGCGATCGGGTTTGGCAGCCAGGCGCTCGTCAAGGACATCATCACCGGCCTGTTCATCCTGATGGAGGATCAGATCGCCATTGGCGATGTGGTCGATGTCGGCAAGGACCATGCCGGCGTTGTCGAGGCGATCACGGTTCGCACGATGCGGCTGCGTGATCAGGCGGGTGCTGTCCATACCGTTCCGTTCAGCGAGGTGACGACGGTCAAGAACCTGACGCGGGATTTCGCCTATACGGTCGCGCGAATTACGATTCCGAGCAGCGAGGACATCGATCGCGTGGTTGAGGTCCTGCGTCAGGCCAGTGAAGAGCTGATGAGAGACGAGGCTCTGCGGCCGCTGATCCTCGACCCGTTCGATTACCAGGGCGTGGATACGCTCGATATGACTTCTGTTGTGCTGCTGGTGCGCATTCGCACGGTCCCCGGAAAGCAATGGGTCGTCGGGCGCGCCTTCAATCGGCTGGTCAAGATCGCCTTTGACAAGCACGGGATCGGCGGTCCCGAGCCTGCTTCCACAACCATCGCGGCCACGCCGGAGCGCAGCGACAGCGGCCGGCCGGAGGAGGCCGAACGGCAACGCCGGCGCGCTTGACGCCATTCAGCCGAGCCCGTCGCGGGCGAGCGTTGCGACCGCCTCCTCGTCGGCGCAGGCGAGCACGGCTTCGGCGACGCGGCGGCTAAATCCCGCCCGGGCAAAGGCGGCAAGCTCGCGCGCCCGGTCACCGGCGGCTCGGCGGAACGGCCCGAGCCGGCGCCGGCGGGCGAAAGCGCAGGCAGCGGCAAGGTCGGGGTCCAGGCCCAGCTCCTGCAGCGAGCCGACCGCGCCCGCAACGACCTCGCCGGCAACCCCCTTTGCCATCAGTCGCGCGCGGATCGCCATCAGCGAGTCGCCGCGCCGATTGAGCGACGTGGCCCGCGCGGCGGCGTAGGCGTCGTCGTCGAGCAATCCCGCCTCCCGATAGCGGGCGACGATCGCTTCGATCAGCGGCCGCGCCGGTGGCACGGCCTCGGGGGAGTGCCGGCGAACGCGCCGCATCAGGACACGCCGCAAATTCTCGGCCGAGCTGGCGTATTGCCCGAGATAGCCGAGCGCCCAGCGCTCGAGAAGCTCGGTTTCGATTTCGCGAGCGCTCACCATTATCGCGCCACCTGAGGTACGCGATGGGCTATGGTCCCACGTCCTCTTGGTGTCAACTGCCACCCGCGCGTTATCGTCATGAAGTCGAACGGCACCACGAGGGAGCCTCGGCTCAGGATCCTGATCCCGCTCGTCATCGGCTGCGCCTTCTTCATGGAAGGCCTCGACTCGACGATGATCGCCGTGGCGATCCCCGACATGGCCGAGAGCCTCGGCGAGCATCCGCTGCGGCTCAATTTGGTGATCACCACCTATCTGCTGAGCCTCGCCGTCTTCATCCCGTTGAGCGGGTGGATCGCCGACCGGCTCGGCGCGCGCGTCGTCTTTTGCGCGGCGATCGCGATTTTTGCCACCGGCTCGGCACTCTGCGGGTTGTCGACGAGCCTGCCGATGATGCTGCTGATGCGCGTCGTGCAGGGGTTTGGCGGCGCGATGATGACGCCGGTCGGCCGCCTGATCCTGCTGCGCAGCTTTCCGCGCTCGGGGCTCGTCTCGGCGATGAACTGGATGACGATCCCGGCGATGATCGGGCCGACCGTGGGACCGATCGTCGGCGGCTTTCTGACGACCTACTTCTCCTGGCGCGCGATCTTCTACCTCAACGTGCCGATCGGCATCGCCGGTTTCGTGCTGACCCTATACTTGATCGACAACTACCGCGCTCCGGCGCCGACCCGGTTCGATCGCGCGGCTTTGTTCTCGCCGCAATCGGGCTCGCATTTCTCGAATTCTCGATCGAAAATCTCGGGCGCCCGATCATCCCCGCCGGCCTCGGCATGCTGTTCTTTCCGGCCGCCTTCGTCGTCCTCTGGGTTTACCTCCGGCATGCGCGGCGCAGCGAGGATCCGATCCTCGATCTGCGGCTCTTGCGCATCCGCACCTTTCGCATCGGCACCGTGACCGGGAGCCTGTGCCGAATGGGCCTCGACGCCTTGCCCTTTCTGTTACCGCTGTTCCTTCAGGTGGGTTTCGGTTTGAGCCCGTTGCATTCGGGGCTTTTGACTTTCTCGTCGAGCCTCGGCGCGATGCTGGTGCGCACGGTCTCCGGCGTAGTCCTGCGCACCTTCGGCTTTCGCCGCCTGCTCGTCGGCACCGCCGTTCTCGCCGCCCTGGTGACCGCCGCCTGCGGCCTCTTGCGCCCGGACACGCCGGTCTGGGTGATCGTTCTTCTGCTCCTCCTCTCCGGCTGCGTGCGCAGCATCCAGTATCTGGCACTCAACACGGTCAGCTACGCCGACGTCCCACCGCCGCTGCTGAGCAAGAGCACCAGCGTCGGCGGTGTGGCCCAGCAGCTGGCGCGCGGCTTTGGCATCGCGGTCGGCGCGG
>Ga0209526_10000971_pt1 | contig 18943 bp, 6 predicted proteins | sample JacPinW_OM2H0_M1_FD_188566 | JGI IMG/M metagenome (GOLD analysis project Ga0209526, IMG submission 188566) | Forest soil microbial communities from Algoma, Ontario, Canada - Jack Pine, Ontario site 1_JW_OM2H0_M1 (SPAdes) (version 2) | ecosystem: Environmental > Terrestrial > Soil > Boreal... | reverse complement strand
TCGTCCGCCGAACCGGCTTTCGACCATCACATCCCATCCATGCAAGTCCGCGTCACGCCCGTATCACAAGCGCTATCGCGGTAGCCAAAAGCCGTTGCACCTGGTTCGATATCAACATACGATTCGTACACGCCAGGATTTTCCTTCCTCAAGCGCTGCCAGCGGAAGTCTGGCTCCGACACGTACTGGGTCGAGTGGTTGCGTTGCAGTTGATCGTCGGGGCGCCCGTTGGTAAAGCGCAGGTAGAAGCATTCATACCGGGTACCTTGAGCCTCAACACGAAACGCAATCCCCACAACCGTCGTTGGTCCGGACGTCCGATTTCGCGAGTGCGCTAGATCACACTGACGAGCATGGATGATACGCGCTCAAGGGTTGCTGAATTGCAGGACCGCTGGAGCGCCCTGAGGCGGCTTGACAGGGACCCGTTCCAAAAAAGGTGGCGAGGAGCCCTTCGCTCCCCGCCACTTCCGTTGAAGGGTTCTTAGGTTAGAAAGTGAGCTTGAGTCCCCATTCGAAAGAGCGCGGCGAGCCCAAGCTATAAACGCCTGTGCCCACGCCCACGCGTTGAGCGGTTTGATTGGTGTAAGTGGTTCCGTTCAAGCTGCCCGGCTGACCATTCAATAAACCGCTGATGATCGTTTGCGGCAGATCGAAGTTCGCGAAGTTGAAGGCGTTGTAGAGCGAAACGCCGGGTTCGATGGTGAAGCGCTCCCTGAACTTGTAGACCCAGCTGAACTTGAAGTCGAACGCCCGCAGGCCATAGGTGGACACCTGACCGGTGGGCGGCAGCGGAATGAAAGGAGCCACTCCGCTGAGTCCTTGGAGCTGCGACACGGTGAACAACCCGTTCTGAATGAGTTGCTGTCCAGCCGGAGTGGGTTGGTTGGCGACCGTGGTGTTGTAGTTGTTGAGGGCGTTAACCAGCCCGTTGGCTCCCTGAACGCTGCGGCCAAACGCACCGATGGTCGTGCCCGGCAACGGGTTTCCCTCCGCTCCAGAGGGGTCGACTGCGCCGCTACCGTTGAAGTCTGTCTGGAAGATTGCTCCCGCGTTCCCGGATTTGACCGAATAGAGTGTAACTGGCAGCGGCGAGTAGAAATGAGCGACGAAGCCGATGCGGAAGTTATCCGGAATGTCCACAACTCCTCCGAAGGAGAGCTGATTCTTACGGTCCAGGGGACCGGGGCCGAAGTAGTGCGCTGGATTGCTGTAGTCCAGCGCGTTGTTGACGAAGTCCTGGTCATTGGCGGCAATAGGCGCGTTGAAACCGATCTGTCCTCCGTCATTCTTAAAAGAGGAAAGCGAATAACCGACTTGCAGGCTCAGGTTCTTCACGCCAGGCGCTGGCTTCGCGACGTTCTGCACGTACTTGATTTGCAGACCGTCGTAGGTCGAGCGGCCGATGGGCTCCTGAACTGGGAAGGCTGGAGAACTTGGATTGATGCCCCCAAAGGCGCACTGGAAACCGGTCGTAGCCGCACCGCAGATGCTAACGCCCGCGTCCGTAGGTGTGCCCAAACCATTGACGGCAAAGTCCGATATGGTGGCGGGGCGTGGAGTATAGTTCGCCTGGCTGGGGCCGGCTGGGTTGGTCGGGCAGTTCTGCAGAGCTTGGTCTATGGTCGCCGCGCCGCAGAACCCGAGGGTCCTAGTAATGGCGGCGGTCGCCGCAGACTTGTTGAAGTGGCGAACATCGCCAACGTGATTGATGTCGTATCCAAGCGCGTAGTGCGTCCCCACGTTGCGGATGAAGTCGGCGCTGAAGACAGCGCCCTTCCAGATCTGGCGCTGGAATCCAATGTTCATTTGCAGCGAGCGCGGGCTCTGATAGTCCGGACCGAAGAAGCCGGTCGGAATCGCCGAGACACCATTTTTCAAGACAGTAGGCAAATAACCCGGATTGGGGAGGATGGCGTTCGGCGGGAAGGAAGCCTGGTAGGCTTTCTGAAAGGCGATGATCGCCGGAGCGGCAGTGCCGATAGATTCGGAACCACACACGCCAGCGGCAAGCTGGTGTTGCGTACCGTCACCAAAGGTGATCTGCTGCGGGGCCCCTTGGTTGCAGGCAGCGGGAAAAGCGAGGAAACCGCCCGCCGGAATGCGAAAAGGGCGGTCGAAAAGAACGCTGTTATAGATCACGTTCTCGAAGAACAGTCCGACGCCGGCGCGGATCGCCGTTTTGCCGTTCTTGAAGGGATCCCAGGCAACGCCGAGTTGCGGCGCAAAGTTCTTATTGGGCTGCTGGACTCGGTTTCCGAAACCCGGGAAAAAGGAATTCACGACGCCTGAGAACGCGGGATCGTTAAGGTCGCTATCCGTGCGCCCTGTGTCGCGATCGTAGCGCAGTCCGGCAGTGACCGTCAGGTTGGGTTTCAGCTTCCAAGTGTCACCGATGTAGAGGCCGAGGCGATTGTCCGGGCCAAGTCCGCCGAACGGATAGCCGAATGCTGGTAGTTCCGTGGAGAAGCCTTGTCCGTTACCGACAGTTGCGCTTTGTACGGTGTAGTTCAACGGATTTGATGCTCCTCCCGGACCGAAGGGCGCCGCCGCTAATCCCGTTGCGGCACCGCTGTTAATAACCTGCGGATTAATTGAAAAGAACTTCGCGAATCCTCCGCCCTGAATATGGTTGAAGGAAGCGCCGTAACGGATGATGTGGTTTCGGAAGATCTTGCTTCCGTCGTACTTGAAGGCGCGGTTGCTCTGCGGGGTGGTCTGCGGCGCCAGCGTGCTGGGACCCGCTTGTAACGAACCGACCACCAAGCTGACACCGAACGTGGAAAAGGGGAGGCCGCTCGTCAGCGTCGCGTCGAGAATCTGGTTTTGGAACTTCAAATATTCGAAGCGAAAGCTATTGGTGTACGAGCCCTTGTTCCAATCGGCTCCGACCACGTGGGTGCGCGTATAGTCCTTGTTGAGATAGGGGTTCAGGCCCACGGTCTGGAATTCGGAGACAGCGTAGTTGGCAAAGTAGTCGAAGCGGTAGAAAAACCTCAGGTTCTGAGTGGCGACATAGTCGACTTTCCCAAGAAGGTCATTTTCCTTGAAGGGAGACTGATAGCCCGTGCCAAGCGCGTCGAAAGGGCGCGACAAAGCCAATGGCGCAAACAAGTGCTGGATGGTGTGCTCCGCATCCCCAAAGAAGAACAGTTTGTTCTTAATAATCGGACCGCCGAAGTTGCCGCCGGTCTGGCTGCGCTGGAACGGAGGCGCAGGCTGCCCAGCCGGACGCGGCAGAGCAGCAGCCGTGCGGCTATCGCGCAAATACCCGAACGCCTGTCCGTGAAAGTCGTTCGTGCCCGAACGCGTAATCACATTCACTGCCCCCGAGGAGGTCAAATCGTTGGAGAGGTCCAGGGAAGACTGGCTGAGCTGAAATTCTTGTAACGCGCTCGAAGGAATATTCATCGAGGTCGTACCAACGGTTTCGTCGCTGATGTCCACGCCATCGACTTCGATTCGCGCGGTGCGGCCAAAACGTCCGCCGAACGAAATCGAGGAATAGCCGACTTTAGTTGGATCAAAGTTCTGACCGTCTTGAATCTGAACGCCGGGTTCGAGTTGCGCCAGGTCCAAGAAGTTGCGACCGTTAATGGGGAGGTTTTCGATCTGTTGCGTGGTCAAAACGCCAGACACAATCGCTTGATCGGTATTCACCTGTTGCGCCGATCCCTCGACGGTAATGACGGTGGAAGATTCCCCGAGTTCCATATTCACGGTAGTTGAGGACACCTGCCCTACTTGCACGATCACCGTCCGCTCGACGGTCTTAAAACCTACTGCTTCAACGCGCATGACGTACGCGCCCGGAGCCAACCCCGCGAGGTTGAAGTCTCCCGATCCGGTTACGCTCACCAACTGCTTTGCCCCCGTGGCCTTCGACGTTACGGTTATGCTCGCCGACGAGACGGTTGCACCTTTTGGATCTAGTACCACTCCTTGGATGCTACCGGTTGAAACGGTTGCTTGGGCGTAGACCGTTGGCGCAGCCAAGCTGAGTCCCATAGAGATTCCGACCACAACCGCAAGCGCCGTGAGGCCCAGAATTTTGTGATAACCGTGCATTACTCCTCCATTGTTTCTAATCTTGAAATTCACTGGGTTTCGCCGATTCGAGACCCTGGATCCTTTTTTTCCGATCCGGTGAATCCCCCAATTGGTTTCTTGGCGAATGCACAGGGATGCACGAACCAGGCCAATTCGGCCTGTTCCAAATAACCCATTCGAATCTATCGATTAGCTACTGTTAATAACAATAAGAACTCGGTTTTTCTCTCGGTTTTGGGATGGCTGTCCATATTTCAGAAGGATTTAGTTCCAGTTATGCAAGATATAAAGGCAATGCATCACAACTCAGGCACGCGAATCTCTATAGGACCGAATTCCGGTTTGGTTGGTGGGATTGAGAGGTCTTCACCAATGGCATCGTGAGCAGATTCGAGATTGCTCGCTTTTTCAACCTGCTAAACCCGCGCCGCACGCGTGCGGAGTGAAGACGTATGCGGTGAAAGGCCATCCCTTCGGGCTCGGTCTCCGGCCGAAGATCGCAGAGCGTTGATCGCCTTTCTTAAGACTCTGTGAGCGATGCGGTAGCGCCTGCGCTTAGAACCTTCGTCGCCCGGTCGATGCAGAACCCCAGCGATTTGGCTTGGCTGATGGAAGGACCAACCAACTGGTCGCCTCCCCCGTTAGAAGTTCACTTTTAATCCAAACTGAATCTGGCGCGAGGTAGTCGTCGTTCGATCGAGCGACCCTCCGGTCGGGATCGTCGAACCCACGTTAATAATCGTATTGCCAAGCGAGTCCGTGGCGGTACCCGTCTGAAGAATGGCCACATTGTTGATGGGCGGCGCGAAATTCGCGTGGTTGAAGACGTTGAAGAGTTCCGCGCGGAACTGCACGTTGAAGCTCTCGGAGATTTTCCGGATAGGGAAGTTCTTGTATACTGAGAAATCCACGTCCACAAGCTTTGGCCCGACCAGGGAATTACGCTTCACGTTGCCAAACTCATTCAAGCAAAAAGGCTGAACCTTCCCATTCGGATCGAAGGTGTGATTGCAAAGCGCATCCGGAATCGACCCTTGCTGCGGGAACGTGAAGCATTGCTGGTTGTAGTAGATGGGCGCGGCGGTGCTCTTAAAGTTCGAGTTGATGGGATTGCATCCCTTCACCAGGCTCGGGAAGGCCCAAGGGTCGGCGCTGCCCAGGCCCAGGACGTCGCCGGTGATGGTGGGCGTGAACGGCACGCCCGTCTGCGCGGTGATGATCGATCCCACCTGCCATCCGCCGAGCGCCTGCGACCCGAGCACCCCAAGATTTTTGGGTGACGGGACATTCCAGAGCAAGTGACCCGAAAAAGATTGCGCGATATTGAAGTCCGAAAGCCCGCGCCGGCAACTCTTGCAGAAAAAGTACGGGCTCGAGATCGAAGTCTGGAAGGGATCGCCAATGACAGTAGCCGAGCCGGTATCAATGGCCTTGCCCCACGTGTACGAGCCCTGAATGTTCAGGTGGGAGCCAAACTTTTTCTTCACTTCGGCTTCCAGAGCGTCGTAGAAAGCGTCTCCCGTCCAATAGATCCCGCGGATGTCCCCGAAAGCCTGGTTGACCCTGCAACTGCCGCCGGTCGTGATGGAAAGAGTCGCTTCCGTGCACGCGGGGACAGGGGAGCCAAAGGGCATGAGCAAGCCAGATGAGGTCTGCGTTGGAATTACGCTATTGATGTCGTCCTCGCGATTCAACATATGGACGCCGCGATTGCCCACGTAGCCAATCATTACCGAGGTGTCTTTGGACAGCTCGCGCTGCACGTTCAAGCTCCAGATCATGACGTAGTTGCGCGCAGGATTGAATTGCACGAATGCGGATTGCAAGGTTGCCGCCGTGGAGTTGTTGTTCGCGTCGCCCACACAGGTCGGGAACGGGTTACACGCGGGCGCGGTTGGCAGAAACCCCGCGGTAAAGAACTTGTAGAACGGCGCGGACTGGTCGATCGCCAGCGAAAAGGCCGCCGGCAAGGGCACCACGTCGAAGAATCCAAAGGCCGCCCGCACGGAGGTCTTGCCGTTCCCAAAGGGGTCCCAAGCGAGGCCGACGCGCGGTTCGAAGTTCCTCAACGTGGGGTTCTTGAAATACGGCGAGCCGGTGAAGGTTTGCGGCGACGTCATGGTCCTCGTGTTTGAGAGCTTGCCTTGGACTTCGGTCGGCACGGTGGTCATTTCGTAACGAAGACCGAGGTTCACCGTCAGGTGCGGGCGGACGCGCCAATCGTCCTGCACGTAACCCCCCCAAAGCGTTTCGCGGATGCCGCGTTCGGTTAAGTTACCTGGAATCGTGGCGATCGCGCTGGTGGGCGTGTTCTGAAAAAAGCCCTGCAAGTTAGGGAAAGAGAAGAGTCCCGTAGGCTGCAGGTCGGCAAGCACGTTGTCCTGCATGCGCTCGACGGCGAAGCCAAACTTCAGGGCGTGCAGCCCATGGGTCCAGAACGCGTCATCGTAAAGCTGGAAGGAGTTCCAGTGATAGTGATAGGTCGGATCGGAGCCCAATCCGCCTCCGGAGGCCTGGATGCCGCCCACATTGATCTGCGGGGCGAATTGCGGGTTCGCCGAGTAAATCCCCAGGGCATTGTCCTTTGAGGCTGGATTGATGGCGCTGATCGTGGAGTTGACGATGGCCGAGACCCGGCTGAAGCCGCCCCGGACGGTGTTCGCAAGGATGGGGCTGAAGATGTGATTCTCTTCGAGGATCACCGCCTGGCGCCGGGAAAGGTTGCCGACCACCCAGGTATTGAGCGGGTCCGGAGAGTGGGTTACGGCATCGTCGAACAAGTAGGTCCCGAAGAGGCTGTCTTTATCGGAGATTTTGTGATCGACGCGAGTGGTCCAGAAATCTTCGCGTGCCGTGCTGGCAGTCTGAACGGACTCGGTAGCGGTGTCGCCGGCGCCGCCTACCGCACAAACTCCTGTCGCAAGGTTGCACACCGGGTCGCTGGCCTTGGGGGCCGGCCAGAAGGAAGTCAGGTACTTCCCAACTCCATTCGTCGCGATCGGATATTGCGTGAATGTCGAGCAGTCGGTCGCCAGGCAAAGCTCACCCTGGCGGGCCGTCGCCGAAGGTACGACAAGCGGCGTGGTGCCCGTCAAAGACTGGCGCAGGCCTTCGTAACTCCCAAAGATAAACGTCTTATCTTTCTTAATGGGTCCGCCGGCAAACCCACCGAACTGGTTGCGTTTGAAGGGAGGAACCGAGGTGCCATCAAAAAAGTTCCGGGCATCCAACGCGCTGTTGCGGAGGAACTCGAAAATGCCTCCGTGGAACTGGTCTGTGCCTGACTTGGTGATGGCGTTGATCACTCCTCCGGAGGTGCGGCCGTATTCCGCGGAATAGTTGCTGGTCAGCACGGAAAACTCGGAAATGGCATCCACGCCGAGATTGAGGCCCGCCACGCTCCCGGGCGCCCCGTTGGAGTAGTCGTTGATGCTGATGCCGTCCAGGCGGTAATTGTTCTGCTGGGGACGCGTGCCGGAGATGGTCATTTGATTTCCGTAGCCGCGATTCCCCTTCGGAGCAGTGCCCTGGTTGGGCTGCTGCACCGGCACGGTGTCGACGCCCGCTTGCAGCGTTGCCAGAGTGGTCCAGTCTCGGCCGTTCAGAGGTAGTTCGCGGACTGTGGTGGCATCGATGTTTCCGCTAATGGTGGACGAAGCGAGTTCCACCTCGGGCGGCGCGATGTTTACCTCCACCCGTTCGCTGATCTGCCCGACGCGCATGGACAGATTCAAAACTGGTGTGGCTCCGACGGTCAGGGTGATCCCTTTTTGCACGATGGTCGCAAACCCCGGCGCGCTGACGGTAATCTCGTAACTGCCCGGCAAGAGATTCGGCGCGTTGTAGTAGCCGTCGGTATCCGTCTTTACATCTCGAATCACACCCGTCGTCAAGTTTTTGATGGAGACTCCTGTATTGGCAATGCCAGCGCCGGTCGTGTCGGAGACTACGCCCGAAAGGGTGGCCCCCGCTACCTGTCCCCGGAGCGGTGCAGCATGAAAACTGAACAGTAGTAATGCGGTCAAGCAAACAAGATATTTCGTTGAAATAGCCCTGGAACCCATCGCCCACCCCTTCGAGTTTGCCGGTAACTTATCGCCGGAAGTAGAAACACTTGTCCGTGTAATTGAAAGCGACTGTGCGGCTGGCCCACGCTGTGAGCGTACAGCCAAGCTGGCGCGCTACCCCTAGCGCGCAACCATGAATGTGGCGCCCTCCGACTGCCATGGGCCACAAACTTGATAGCTAGCTTGTATCACCGTACAGCATCGCGTGTCACGGCTTTTAGTGCCACGCCCTGCACTTGCCTCTTTCTGCAGCGCCAGGACGACGGAGCGAGCCGGGGCACCATCGCACTCCTTCCGAGCGCCTCTCACTCATCGGGAGTGGACCTGCAGGTTCCACTGGAAACCGGGATAAGTCCCCCACCAGCCAGGAGAAGGTAGGAATCGCCCGCGTTGCCTTTTAGGCGAGCGTTATTTCAGCGACAAAACTTGCTGGTCGACATTGTATCCCTCGAGTGACAGGGCTGCGGCCCGGGCCGTCAGAAGAGGCATCTCGAAATGAGCCACGATCGTCTTCGACTCCTCGGGAAACAGGGTCACATAGTTATCGCTGTAGGTGATGGGCAAGATTTCGTTGCCGCCGGGACCTTGGGTAATCACCGCGCGCACGAAAAACGCAATGCGGTTGGTGGTGTTCGTCAGTGTGACGGTGGCCGTGCCCTCGTTGTTTGCTGTGGAGAACACTGCCGAGACTTTCACACTGGCTCGCGGCATGGTGTTGAGGGCCGAAAGATCTCCCCATTGTGCGAGATCGGTTTTGAACTGGAGGTCATTTTTCGGATCGCCGAGATCGTCGTCGAGGCTGGAACTCCAGTAGGAATTGTCGGCAAGGATGTTTCCGGCGGGGTCGCGCAACTCGCACTTCACGAAATAGACGGGACCGATGTCTTTGATGCGGGCAACGCTCATGACTTCCGCCGAGGTGTGTGGCGCGATGGCGACGTCTTTGACTTGGTTGAAATATTTGCGCGTGCCGTCGAGCGCGTAGTAAGCAACCGAAACAACCTCGTGTTCCTGCGGCTGGTCAGTCTGGTTCACGACGTAGATTTTCGAAGTACTGCGGTCGCCGGTCGCGTAGTAGTCCCACACGATGGCCCTTGGCCGCAGGCCTTTTTTGGCGCCGAAATACCCGCCCCCGGGCTTGAAGTAGTAATCGAAGAGGTGTCCGAAAACGGATGGCCAGGGGTTATTCATCATCCAGTGAACCGTCATTTTGCGGTTCTGCCAGTGCGTAGCGTAGGTCTCGTATTGCGCGCGGACGTCTTCAAAGTGCGCGAGCTGCGCTTTCCGAGAGAATTCCTCGGCGTTGCTGGACGGTCCATAGCGCTTGTCCAGCATCCGCTTGACGTTGTCCAGCGTGCTGTTGCCTTCGTTCGCGCCCGCGTGGAAATACCAGTATTCGTTGATGGGCCAGAGTTTGTCGGCGGGAATAAATTTCTTCAGACTTTCGAGTGGCGGAATCGTTTCGTTATCGCCTTCTTCGGCCGAAGACCCGCGGGCGGCTCCGTATTTTTCGCTGAACCAGTAGTACGGTGGCCGCCAAACGTAGGGGCCCACCATGTGGATGCCACTCCAAAAGCGATTACTTGCGGCGACAGTGTCCACGACGGGGTTTTGCCAGTGCAGTTCTTTAATAACCTGGTTGTAGTCGTGCAGGAGAGCATCCGGAGGTAAACCATCGCTTCCGTTGGCCCAGAGAACGACGGAGGGATGGGAGCGGAGTTCGCGAATGCGAGCGTGGAGGCTGGCTCGCGCGACCCACTGGTCTTCGGCGCTCCAAGCTTCCCAGTGCTCCCATTGCGCACAGCACATCCAACCGAGCATCACCGGCAGGCCTTCGCGGTCGGCGAGGTCGATCATGGAGTCGTCGGCGATCTTGGACTCCCAGCGAATCAGGTTCAGACCGAGATCCTTTACGTAACGGATCGTCGCCAGGTCTCGCTGGGGATCGTTCTTGAAGAGCAGATCCGGAGAATAGACGCCGCCGCGAATCAGATAGTCCCGGCCATTAATCCGGAGGTAGAAGTTCCCGCCGGTGCCGATCGCCGGGAAATTGTTGTCACTATCCCGGCCCGAAGTGATCTTGCGAATACCGAAATCGATCGCCTGAATGTCGGAAGTTTCCTCGTTGATCTTGAAGTTCAATTGCAGATGATAGAGATTCGGCGAACCCCAAAGGTAGGGCCACCAGAGGTCCGGATCGGCGACAGAAAGCTGGGGAAAATTGGCAGGCGTCAGCGCAACTTCCCGAGTGGTGTCGCCGTAGAGGGAAACTTTTTCTTGAAAGTGGATGGCCGGCTTGCCTTGGCGAGTGATCTCACCGTACAGCGTTCCCTGGACCGGTTGGTGGGTTCCATTGTGCAAGTCGCAGTAGACGGTGAGAGCGGCGGGGCTCGTGGCGGGTAGCGGCAGATCGGTTGCGACGTATGGGTTGCGAATGGCCACCGCGCCGGTGGAGTTCAGATAGACGCGCTTCCAGACTCCCGCATTCCGGTCCGGCGTGAAGGAGACGTCGAGCTTTTTCTTGCGGTCGTGATAGCCGATATATTTCCAGTTTAGCCAGTCGAGCCAGCTGTCGCCGAGCTCGACGCGGTCCTCCCCAAGGATGGCCTGTTCCGGAGTGATCTTGACCGCCAAGACGTTGCGATCACCCGGGGCAATGAATTCCGTGACGTTAAATTCGAAGCGGTCGTACATGCCGACGGCTTGCTGGCGATCGGCTACCTTGTGGCCGTTAAGCCAGATGTCGGCACGATAGTTGATGCCCTTAAAAATCAAGGAGTATACGGTACGCCCCGCCGGCGCTGTAAACGTGGTGCGATACCACCAGTCTTGCTTCCAGATCTCTCCCGGGGTGGCCAGATTCATGCCGTAGTAGAGATCCTTGTAAACTCGGTTGTCCTCAAGAACCTCGAGGACCGTGGCGGGCATGCGGGGAATGTCGTACCACTTCGAAGCGTCAAAGCCGGCCTCGGAGACCAGAGCCTCATCCCCGGACACGTTCTGGGCGGCGGACATCCGCCATCCTTGCTGCAGTTCTTGCATGCCGGGGGCTTCGGGTGACGCCAAGACTGGCCGTGGGATCGCGACAGAAAACAAACAGAGTCCTGCAGCGCCTAGCGAGAGAGGAAGTTTCATGGGACGGCTCCGTCGGGGCGGTTGGTGAGAACCCCGAAAAAATGATACAAGGGGCGAGTGTCGCTTCGCGCGTTGTCCGCTCGCGGGCCCTGTAGGGACCGAACCGGGCGGAAAGCGGCTGCCGCAGCCGAGCGCGAGGCTACCGTCGCCTTGGAAAAACGAAACAAAACGTTATGAATCAAAACAAAGAACGAAAGCGCTGTCAAGAAGAGTTCACGATCCTACCGTGATGCAGCTGAGGACTTTCCATGCTAAATGAAGAGCGGCGACGAGCGATCGTCAAAATATTGAACCGCGAAGGCCGGGTGCTGGTCACCACCCTGGCGCGGCAGTTCAAAACCTCCCAGGTCACGATTCGCAAGGACCTGGATATCCTGCAATCGCAGGGTCTTGCGTATCGCTCGCATGGAGGGGCGCTGCTCAGCGAAGGGGTGCTCGAGGATCCCACGCTGCGAGAGAAGGAAAAACTGCACCACAAGGAGAAGCTGCGTATCGCCGCTGCCGCCGCGGGGATGGTTAAAGAAGGCCAGGTGGTGATTCTAGACTCCGGGACCACGACGACGGCCATCGCCCGGGCTTTGCGGGCGGTTCGAAAACTGACGATCGTGACAAACGCCGTGAACATCGCTGCGGATCTGGCGGGCACCGAGGTGGAGGTCATTCTGACCGGGGGCACGCTGAGGAAGAACTCCTTCTCGCTGGTCGGGCCGATCGCCGAGGAAATGCTCCGCTATTTGCACGCCGACATACTTTTTTTGGGAGTGGATGGTTTTGACGTGCACTACGGCTTGAGCACGCCGAACCTGCTCGAAGCGAAAGTGAACCGCATCATGGTGGAAATGGCCAAGCGCACGGTGGCGGTTTGCGATTCCAGCAAATTCGGCCGGCGCAGCTTGTCCCACATCGTGCCGCCTTCGGCGGTGCACGAAGTCATCACCGATCATCGAATCCCAAAGCATGACCTCCGAAGTCTCCGGGATGCGGGGATCGAAGTGAAGCTGGTCTGAGAAATAGCTACAACTAGGGACCGGCACCGTTGAGACAGCGCGCGGCGACGTTCGTGCCATCGGTATTTCCCGCTTGACAGACGCACGAGAACGAAAGTAAAAGTAAGATATCGAAAACAGGTGCGAAACAGGGCGGTCCAACGGCTCGAGATGCATCACCCCGCGAGCTGGGTCGAAGGGAGGCCTTTATGGTTTCAGTCTTGGCACTAGGAGTGTCACCATGATCCGTTTCGCCACTTTGCGTTCCCCCCTCGTCTTATTCCTGGTTCTGGCCGCATTCTCTTGCGGAAGAACCTGGGGGCAAAAAGACACCGGCAGCATCGTCGGTACAGTGAAGGATTCCACTGGAGCTTCGGTTGTCGGAGCAAAAGTCGCGGTAGCCGACGTAGATCGCGGATTGACATTCACTACCGTGACCAACGACCTGGGCGAATACGTGGCGGGACCACTGCGAGTGGGAAATTACACGGTGACGGTCGAGCAACCAGGCTTCAAGAAGGCGATTTCGGTTCCGGTTTCTCTGGATGTGCAACAGCGGATTGTCGTTAACGTAACCATGGAGGTCGGTCAGGTCAGCGAACGAGTGGAAGTGAGCGGCGCGGCACCGCTGTTGGAGACCGAAACCTCCAGCCTGGGACAGGTGATCGACAACAAGCGCGTAGTCAACCTGCCGTTAAATGGCCGCAATTTTGCGCAGTTGGCTCTGCTGACTGCTGGAGTGGCTCCCAGCGAACCTGGCTCCCGCGATGAAGGTGGCTACGGGTTCAGCGCAAATGGCGCCCGTTCCCTCCAAAACAATTTTCTGCTCGATGGCGTGGACAACAATTCGAACCTGCCGGACCTCCTGAATGAAACCAACTATGTGATTCAGCCGTCGGTCGAGGCGCTGGAGGAATTCAAGGTACAAACCAACGCGTACAGTGCCGAATTCGGACGAGGCAATGGTGCGATCATCAACGCTACGATTAAGTCCGGAACGAACGGGTTCCACGGCAGCATCTACGAGTTTCTCCGCAACGAGAAACTCGACGCGAAAAACTTCTTCGATCCCGCCGGCCAGCCGATCTCGCCTTATAAGCAGAATCAGTTTGGCGCAACGTTTGGCGGACCGATCGCAAAGAACCGGATTTTTTTCTTCGTCGACTACGAAGGGCTGCGGATACGGCAAGCGCAGACGCTTACATCGACGGTGCCGACGCCGGAAATGCGGTCCGGAGACTTTTCCGCGCTGATCGACTATACCAAACCGACGGGAACCGATTGCCTGGGGCACACCACGTATACAGGAGAGATTTTCAATACTCGCGCAACTGGCGCCGGTGGGCTTTGCGGGCAGGCTTTCCAATACGATGGCACCGGCAAGCCGCTCAATATCATTCCTGCGAATATGCTGGATCCCCTCGCCGTGGCGATCACGAAACTGTTTCCTGCGCCCAACGCTAACGGCTTGGGATTCAACTTCGTCTCTAATCCCGTGCGTTCAGAAAGTCGCAACAATTTCGACATTCGCGTCGACCAAAAGTTCACCGACAGGGATTACGCTTTCTTTCGCTTCAGCTACGAAGACCAGCCCAGCGTGCTCCCTGGTCCCTTTTTCTCGACAAACGGCGACGGTGGGGGATTCTTTAGCGGAGTTGAGGACAACGCTTATCGCAGCTTTGCGGCCAGCTGGACGCACATTTTTCGCCCGAATTTGATCAACGAATTCCGGCTGGGCTACAACCGCGTAAATTCGCGGAGACTGCAAGTAAATTCGGAAAAGACGAGCGCACAGTTGCTCGGGAATACGAACGGTTTTCCGGGCGTGCCCAATGTGAGTCAGAACGGAGGACTGCCGCAACTGGTTTTCACCGATGGGTCTGCGTCAACGATCGGCAGCCCGACCTTCCTGCCCTCACACGAGATACAGAATTCCTATAGCTTGCTCGACAATCTGACGTGGGTGCGCGGGAAGCACTCGTGGAAGTTTGGAACGGAAATTCGTACCGAGGAATTCACGATTTTCCAGCCTGCGGCGCCGCGGGGCACGCTAAGTTTCGGTTCCATTTTTACCGACAACGCCGCGTCTGTGGGCACTGGGGGTTCCGGGTTCGCCTCATTCCTAGCCGGGCTTGCTGACAGTGGCTCGATCACCAATTTGCACAACATCGACTACCACCGCCCGGTGTACGCCTTCTACGCTCAAGATGACTGGAAGGTTACTCCGAAGCTGACCCTGAATCTGGGCTTGCGCTATGAACTCTTCGCTACCATCAAAGAGCGGCACAACCAGCAGGGCACCTTTGATTTGAGCACGGGCAGCCTTATCGTCCCCAAGGGAGTAAACGTACAATTGACGCCGACACTCGCCGGCGAGTTCCCGCTTAGCGCGACTGGCACGCCGGGATTAATCAATCCCGACCTGAACAATTTCGCGCCGCGCTTCGGTTTAGCCTATCAGGTGAGTGAGAAGCTGGTAGTGCGCACCGGCTACGGAATTTTTTATGGCGGCAATGAAGCGGGTCCGTGGTCCAACCCAAGCATGGGTTTCAATCCGCCGTTCTTTACGATTGAAACCTTAAACACTACATGCGGCGGAGCAGCGGCCAACCCCGCCACCATCGATTGTAGTATTCCGGGGCTTTCCGTGCTGGCCAACGGTTTCCCGGCCAACTCCCTCGTGGACCCTAACACGCCATTTCTGTTTTCCATCAACCCACATTTGGTCACACCCTACATGCAACAATGGCACCTCACGACACAATACCAATTGCCAGGGAAGACAGTTCTCGAGATTGGGTATGCCGGATCGAAGGGAAGTAAACAATATCTGTTCTTCAACGCGAACCAAGCTGCCGCTACCACCAATTCGAGTTTGCCATTCGCACAACGCCGTCTCTTTCCCCTCATTGATGCCGCCATTTCCGAGATCCAGTCCGCGGGCAGATCCAGGTACAATTCGCTGCAAGTTCGCGCAGAGAAGCGCTTCTCGCGAGGCTTGACGTTTCTGGCGGCCTGGACCTGGGCCCACTCGCTGGATCTTGCGTCCAGCGCCGACTTGGGCGCTCAGAACGGTGGAGACTTCCGGAACCACCTTCAACCGCAGTGGGAGGATGCGAATTCCGATTTCGATGTCCGTCATCGCTTCGTGTTTAGCTATCTCTATGAACTTCCTGTCGGACGAGGCAAGCGCTTTTTGGGGGATGCCGGCGGAGTTCTTAACCAGATCGCTGGGGGATGGCAATTCGGGGGCATCACCACCGTCTCAACTGGGAACTGGTTCACCATCTTGGATGCCACTAACTTCTCGAACTCCGACAGTCAGCAACGACCCGACCTGGTTGGCAATCCCCACGCTACGCCCTGCGTACCCGGCACATTTTTTAATACCTGTGCATTTGCAAACCCAGCGGTGGGATCGTTTGGAAATGTCGGTCGAAACACCATCCAGGGTCCTGGTTACCAGGTTTGGGATTTCTCTTTGTTCAAGAATTTCCATTTGACAGAGAGGATGAACCTGGAGTTCCGCTCCGAGTTCTTCAACATGTTCAATCATGCGAACCTGCAGTTTGCCAAGTCCGGACCGCAGAACTCGATTAGCACAACTACGTTTCCGTCGCCCGGCGTGTTTGGTTTTTTGACGGCAGCTCGCGATCCCCGGCAGATACAGTTTGCGTTGAAGCTATCGTTCTGAATCGTAGGTAGTGCACGCTGCGGCACCGTGTCGGTGCTTGTGTTCTCTCCCATAGGAAAACGAGAATGACAATCAACGCAAGATCGAGATTCCACAGGCCGGTTGGCGCAAGGTCCATGCGGTTGTCAGCATTTCCGTTCGTCATCGTCGCAATGTTTCTGCATCTTGCCGGATGCAAACCGCAGAATCCCCAACCTGCTCAAGCCAAGGCGTCCGCCGTTCGCGTTCAAACCGGTAGCGACGCCATTGAGATCAAAACGGAGACGGCGAAATTTGTCCTGCAAGCCTCTGGTTACCTCGGAGCCGGCCTGGTAAACGAGAAAGGCGAGGTCACGTTAGATGAGCCAGGTAAGGAAGCCGGGCAAGAAGTCAGCCTGGCGAACAGCAAAGACGCGGTCGGCGATTTCGTTTTCGATCTTGCCCATGCAGTAGTGGCCGAGTCTTCGGGCAAGCTTGGCAGGACGGGCAAACAGGTCGAGGTCACGGGAAGCAGTGCGGCATCCGGACTCACGGAGACCCTGACGGTCGAAGTGTACGACGACTTTCCGGGGATGGCCGTCCTCACGGCCGCGTTCCGCAATGCGGGCCAGAAGGATACGCAAATCGAAAACGTAACGCTGCAGCGTCATCGGCTGAATGCCTCTCTGGCCGATTCTGGAGCCGCACCGCATCAGATGTGGTCGTTTCACGGTTCTAGCCTCAAATGGGGAAAGGACGACGTCCTTCCGATACCGGCGAAGTTCTCGCAGGAAAATCCGTTCGGAAAGCCTGTGGAGACCAAGGACGATCTGGGGCAAGTGGGCGGAGGCATTCCGGTGGTGGCCTTTTGGACGCGAGGTGTCGGCGAGGCGCTCGGGCACATCGAAACGCTGCCGTTAGCCGTCTCCATCCCCGTCAGCACCGGCCAGGATGGCCGGGTGTATGCCGCGGTCCGCGTGCCAGTCAACGCCGTGCTGAAATCCGGGGAAGTCTTCTCGGCGCCGCGGACCTTCGTTACGGTGTATGCAGGCGACTACTACGAACCGCTGAAAGTGTGGTCGGACGCCGTGGAACGTGAGGGGCTGGTTCGCCCTACCAATAACGACGAAAACTACGCGGTCAGCTGGTGCGGTTGGGGTTACGAAGCCGACGTGACGCCCGCGCAGATGATTGCGACGATTCCCAAGCTGAAAGAGATGGACATTCACTGGGCCACGCTCGACGACCGGTGGTTCAACAATTATGGAGACTGGCAACCGAGGACGGATACATTTCCGGGCGATGCCATAACCAAGATGGTGAACGAATTCCACGAAAAGGGAATCAAACTGCAAATCTGGTGGCTGCCGCTCGGAGTGGAGGACCGTCGCAACAGTTTTGGGGCCCGCAAATATGAAACTCCCGAGGTGCTGAAGCAGCACCCGGACTGGCTCATCTTGGACAAGGATGGGAAACCGGCCCGCATGGCCCGCAATCTGGCGACTCTGTGTCCCGCGGTGCCGGAAGTGCAAGCCTACTACAAGCAGTTGACCGAGCGATTCATTCGCGATTGGGGATTCGACGGCCACAAGCTCGACAACATCTACACGGCGCCGCTTTGCTACAACCCGAAGCACCATCACACCTCGCCCATGGACTCGGTGTATGCCATGGGTGAGGTGTACAAAATCATTTTCCAAACGACCCGGTCGCTGAAGCCGAACAGCGTCACGCAGAGTTGTCCCTGCGGAACGCCGCCAAGTTTGGCCTGGGTTCGCTACATGGATCAGGCCGTCACCGCCGATCCCGTGGGGTCCGTGCAGGTGCGGCGTCGCATCAAGATGTACAAGGCCATCCTCGGGCCGCGCGCGGCCGTCTACGGCGATCACGTCGAACTAACGCGCATCAGCGGTGTGTTCTCCAACAAGGAACAGGACACTGGGCGCGATTTCGCTTCGACGATGGGCACCGGAGGGGTGCTCGGCACAAAATTCACCTGGCCCGGCCGAGAAGGCAAGTACAAGACCGTCTATCTCAGTCCGGAAAAGGACGCCTACTGGAAAAAATGGATACGCTTGTATAACGACAAGATGCTTTCCAAGGGCAAATTCCTAAATCTCTACAGCTTGGGCTACGACGTGCCGGAAGGGTATGCAATTGAAAAGGAGGGCTCCCTGTACTATGCCTTCTACGCTCCCGACCGGCCTGCGCCTTCGCGTTTGGCGACCAGCACTCCTGGCGACTGGAGCGGGACAGTCGAACTCCGCGGCCTCGGGAAGAAAACATACCGCGTGACGGACTACGTGAATAACCAAGACTACGGGACGGTGAGCGGGCCGGTCGGTGCGCTGAAGGTGGAGTTCAGGGATAGTTTGCTGTTGGAGGCCACGCCAGAGACGGATCCCGGTAGCCACTGAGTGCATCCTGGCGCCAGCGCCAAGGAGGTAGCGGAATTCGGTCGCGCTCAAGAAGATGCTGCCCAGTTTTCCTGCAGGAAGCGGTTGCGATGGGCGGTGTCGCGAAACGCTTCCGTGCCCCCGGCTCGCGTTGTAGAGAGTGCCCCGGTGACGTTGGCAAACCTTAAGCATTGCTCGATTTCCCGTCCCCGAATGAATTGATGGATAAATCCCGCATCGAAGCTATCTCCGGCGCCCACGGGATCGACCGCGGACACTTCGCGCGCTGCGGCCGTGAATAGCTCTCCGCCGCGCCGTGCGAAAGCGCCGTGCTTGCCGCGTTTGACCACCAGCAAGGGGACTTGCTCGCTCAGTATTTCCGCGGCACGTTTCACATCGTCGGTATGGGCAATCAGACAGGCTTCCCGCTCATTCGGCAGCAATACGTCCACAAATTTCAGAACGTCTAGCAGCTCGTCCGGCCAGAGGCCTTCGGGATCATCGTTGGTATCCAGCGAGGTCGTCAGTCCGGCCTTTTTCGCCTCGCGGAAAAGGGTCGCAATATGCGGGCGGAGCGGTCTTCCACGATCGGCACGGAGCGGCTCACCAATTACGCGCTTCAGATTAGGACTCGGGAAGAGTTCATAGGGCAGCTGA
>Ga0209526_10000969_pt1 | contig 18948 bp, 17 predicted proteins | sample JacPinW_OM2H0_M1_FD_188566 | JGI IMG/M metagenome (GOLD analysis project Ga0209526, IMG submission 188566) | Forest soil microbial communities from Algoma, Ontario, Canada - Jack Pine, Ontario site 1_JW_OM2H0_M1 (SPAdes) (version 2) | ecosystem: Environmental > Terrestrial > Soil > Boreal... | reverse complement strand
TCGAACCCTCTTTTGATGCTCCCAGGGTGAACCCTGGGATTCTGTTTGCCTAGGCGCATTGCTGCACCTCTGTTCCCAGAAACGGCTCCGCCAATAGAGCCGAACGCAGGCACTCTGACTCCTGCGCTACTCCACCGATGGGCGAAACACTCGCTCTGCGAGCGGGAACGCTGCGTTGGCGTCTCGGTGGTCATTGTGTCGGCAATAACCGCAGCGGAACGATAGCTAGCCCATGCGGGCGATGACGACGGTCATGTCGTCGGCCTGCTCGGACGTGCCGGACCACTGTTCGGCGACCGAGACCAGCTTCTCCCCCAAATCGAGCGCCGCCATGTCGCGCTGGCGGAAGACTTCCTCCTTCAGCCTCGCGACGCCAAACTGTTCGCCGTAAACGTTCTCGGACTCGGTGAGGCCGTCGCTGAAGGCCACCAGCAGAGTTCCGGGCGCGACCGTGACGGAGTTTTGTGCGTAGACAGGATCTTCGAACAGCCCCACGACCGTACCGCCTTCGCCAAGCTGCTGCAGGCGGCCATCGGTGATCAGAAACGGAGCGAGATGGCCCGCATTTGTGTAGGTCAGCGTGCACTTTTCCGCGTCATAGACGGCATAAAAAAATGTAGCGTAACGGTCGTCGGACGTGTTCTTGAACAGGTGCCGGTTCAGGCGGGAGACAAGCTCGGCGGTGCCGCAACTCATGCCGAGCACGGCTGTGCTACGCAGCGCCGCCTGCAGGCTCGCCATGAGCAGCGCGGCGAAGATCCCCTTGCCGCTGATATCGGCCAGCGCAATTCCGACACGAGTGGGGCTCAGAGTGATGAAATCGTAGTAGTCCCCGCTCACGACTCGTGCGGGGCGGCAGATACCGGCAAGATCGAGGCCCGGAAGCACAGGAAGCGACTGCGGAAACAGCTGCTGCTGGACTTCCCGGGCGATCGAGACCTCATTCTCAAGGCGCTGGCGTTGGCGCTGTCCCTCGATGAGCTCGGTGATCGAGCCCGTCATCTCGTTAAACGACTCGCCGAGCGCGCCGAGCTGGTCGCGCTTGTGTACCCGGATCCGATGCGCAAAGTCGCCGCGCCGGATGTGCAGCGTGGCGTCGTAGAGATCGGCTACGGCGCGGGTGATCGTGCGCGTCAAAACGATGCCTGTCACGACGGCTGCCAGTTCGAGGATCAAGAATATGATGCCCACCCCTCGGAGGATATTGAGCAGAAACGGTCCGATGGCGCCAACCGTGGTAAACAGACTCTTGTTTACGGCGAACGGACGCAGAGAGGACAAAACGAGAACGGTGGCCGGGATAGGCTCGGACCCGCGTTCGACGTGGGAGGCCACGAATGTGGAAGCAACGTTGACGGGGATATCGAGCCAGTTGGCCCTCGGCCCCAACTTGCGCCGGCTCGAGGCCACCTGTTGGCCGAAAACGTACGAGTTGCCGTTTATCGAAACAGTGCTACCCGTGTCTGGGCCGCGACCACCGGGTTCAAGCAGGATCAGTTGAATGGAGCCCAAACCCGACGGCAGGCCGTCAAGAAGCGACGAATCGACGGGCGCCCGCACCAGCACCGTGAACGATCCGGCGGGCAGGCTGTCGCGCAGGGCGGCCGCTATCGAAAGCTTGCCACGAAACTCGCTGAATCCGGCGAAATGTCGGCCATCGCCCGCCTCAAGCAGTGGCCGGCCGCGGTTCAAAGAGACTTCCAGATCGGGCCATTCGGACCGTGCTGCGGAAATCAGGCTAGCAATGTCGGGGCGAGCGAGGATGGTTTCGTCAAGCGGCGAAGCGCGCCGGGACGCCTCCTCGCGTATCTCGCCCGCGATCGACTCCGCATCGGCGCGGATGGTGTTGATCCGGGCCTGAAGGTCGTCGTAGAGGAGGTGGGCCCCGATTTGCATGTAGAGAAGGTACATACCCACGCCCAGCATGGTCGACAGCAGGACGATCGGAACCACGGCGATGAACACATAGGCGACGATCAGCCGGTTCCGCAGGCGCCACAGAAGCTGGCTGCGCACCCACGGCAAGACGCGGACCAACAGATAAATAGCCGCTACCAGACCGAGCAGTCCGAGAAAAGTCGGGCTCGGGATGGAGTGTTCGAGCTCGGCCGCCCGAATGACGGCGTAGAGAATCACGATCCCAAGCGCAAAGCGATCGAGCAGCGGTATTCGCCGTAACAATCCCAAGAAATGACGTGGAGAGTATCGGTTCACGGCATGGGTCTCGAGCTAAGGTATCAGGTCCGCGCTCAAGTCTCGCGACTTTCCATAGCGAGTGGGCCCCATCGCGGACTTCTCGACCATGTCCTCTGCCCTAGAGCCCCGAACGGCTGCCCTTCCGGACCCGGCTATGATGCCGACTATAGGAGAAGTAGATCACCATGCCGATGAGCAGCCAGGTGATGAGTCGCGCCCAGTTGATCCAGCCGAGCTTATACATCATATAACCATTGAACAGAATGCCGAGAGCAGGAACCAGCGGCACCCAGGGCGTACGGAAGGGCCGCGGCTGCCCCGGATTGGTCTTGCGCAGGACGAGCACGGCAGCGCACACGATTATGAAGGCCAGGAGCGTACCGATATTCACCATCTTGCCGATGTCGTCGATCGGTGTGACACTGCCGACGATCGCCGCGAGCAGACCGACGAGAATCGTATTCTTATAGGGTGTGCGGAACCTGGGATGAATGGCAGCGAAGAACTTGCGGGGCAGAAGCCCATCGTTGGCCATGGAATAGAGAACCCGCGTCTGGCCAAGCAGCATTACCAGCATGACGCTTGTCAGTCCGGCGAGTGCTCCGGCTGTGATGAGGTAGGAAGCTCTGGTGAGCCCGCGATCGCGAAACGCGACGGCCAGCGGAGCTTCGATGTTCACGCTGGTCCACGGGACCATCCCGGTGAGAACGGCCGCCACAAGTATATAAAGAACGGTGCAGATCAATAGCGAGGCGATGATCCCGATCGGAAGATCGCGCTGAGGGTTCTTCGCTTCCTGCGCGGTGGTTGAAACCGCGTCGAATCCGATGTAGGCGAAAAAGATGTAGGCCGCTCCCGCCCCGATGCCGGAGAAGCCCATGGGAGCGAAACTGGACCAATCATGGCCCCAGTTGGAGGGATTCACGTAGCGAAACCCGAGCAGGACGATGAACAGCACGACGGAAAGCTTGATGATCACAATCGTCGAATTGAATGTGGCGCTTTCGCGAATGCCGATGACCAGGACGCAGGTGATGACAAGCGCAATGATGAATGCCGGCAGATTGAATCCGATTTCGACGCCGAACAGATGGGGCGCAGCGACCAGGCTGTGCGCCCGCTCGATCAGTTCCGGCGATTGCGTCGTGATGATTTCTCCCAACTTCGCGAGGAATGCTTGCGTTCCCACAACCAAGCTCGGATCAGAAGCATGCGCCATCTGGCGCGCAACGATCGTTTCAGCCTGACGCAGGGCCGTCCAGTGGTCGTAGGCGAGCCAGAGTGGCATCCGCAGATGGAAAATGTCGAGAAACTCGATGAAATGATTCGACCAGCCGGAAGAGACGGTGCTCGCCCCCATGGCATATTCCAGGGTCAAGTCCCAGCCGATGATCCAGGCGAAGAGTTCTCCGAGGGCCGCATAGGCATATGTATAAGCGCTGCCGGCAAGCGGAATCAAAGCGGCGAATTCGGCATAGCAGAGGCCTGCAAACGCGCATCCGAGACCGGAGAGCACGAACGACAGCATGAGCCCAGGCCCGGCGTAGTGAGCTCCCAGGCCTGAGAGCACAAAAATGCCAGCGCCGATGATGGCCCCGACGCCGAGCGCTGTGAGCGATACCGGGCCAAGCGTGCGCTTGAGAGTGTGCTCGCCTGCGTCTTCGGCTTCGGTCAGAAGCCACTCCATAGGCTTTTTCGCCAGCAATGGATTGCCCATTCACAATCTCCCTCCCCGGGATGGAAATGCTCTCGAGTCCTCGCGGATTAGACGGTCCGGCGATCCCCTCCTGGCCTCTGGGCCCACTTCCAGATGCCATACACCGGGACGCCAAGCAAAACGATGATGAGGCCGGGCCAAGTATATTGCGGTTTATAACGCAACAACTGAAATTCGATGAAGACGGCCAGGACCAGATAGAGGGCAGGCAGAAACGGATAGCCGAAGGTGCGATAGGGCCGGTGCATCTCCGGGCGTCTATAGCGCAGCAGGAATAGTCCGACGAGCGTCAGAATGTAAAAAAGAAGCGCGGCAAAGATCAGGAAATCAAGCAACTGGCCGTAGGTTCCTGAAAGGCACAAAAGCGCAGTCCAGATGCATTGCACGGCGAGCGCTCGTCCGGGAGCGTGATGGCGATTCACGGTTCCGACAGACTGAAAGAACAGACGGTCCTTGGCCATCGCGTAGTAGATGCGAGCGCCCGAAAGGATCAGTCCGTTGTTGCAGCCAAAGGCGGAAATCAGGATTGCGCCAGCCATCACCATCGCGCCCGCAGGGCCCAAGATCACCTCGGCGACCGCTGTGGCAACGCGGCCATCTGTGGCGAATTCGATCCCGCGGGCGAGCGCCGTAGCGCCATGCGGGTCTCCGGAAATAGGCAACACCCGGAGATAGGCGATATTGGCGAGCGTGTAGAGCAGGATGACGATGCCTGTGCCAAAAGAGAGAGACAGAGGAAGATTGCGGCTGGGATTCTTCACTTCAGCCGCCGTGAAGGTGATGTTATTCCAGGCGTCCATCGAGAACAGCGCGCCGACCATCGCGACGCTGACTAACGAGATTGTCCCAATCATCCACGTGGGTTGGTCGGGCGGATACCAGTGGGAGGCCGAAAGGGACGCGTTGCGCCAGAAATCGGTGAAATTTGCCGCACGGGCAACGGCAGTCGAAAACCAGAAGCCCAGCAGGACAAGACAAGCCAGCGCACCCGTTTTGGTGACCGTGAAAATGTTCTGGATGATCTTGCCGAGGCGCAGGCCGCGGGTGTTGGTCCAGGACAGGAAGACGATCGATACAATGGCCAGTAGGTTTTGGCGGTTCAGCCCTACGTTGTATGGACCAAGCGAACCAAACCACAGCTGCCAGGGGCCAATCGTCCCGACCTTCCAGATCCAGGCGGAAGCCGAGAACCACGGCAGCAAAACGGCGGTGAACTTGGCGAAGGCGATGCCCACGGCGGCAATGGTCGCCGTCTGAATGACGAGGAGCATCGTCCATCCGTACAGAAAGCCCCAGATCGGCCCGAGCGCCTCGCGCAGGTACACATACTGTCCGCCGACATGCGGCATCGCCGCGGCAAGCTCGCCGTAGCTTAGAGCGCAGATCAGTGTCATTACACCAGACACCAGCCAAACCACGAGCAAGAGTCCCGGGCTCTGCAACTGGTGAGCCATGTCGGATGAGGTGATGAAAATTCCGGAGCCGATCATCGAACCGACAACGATCATGGTCGAGTCAAACAGCCCGAGACCCCTGAGGAGCTCCGGCTGGGTGCCAGCCGCCGCCAACCCGATTGTGTCAGCCTGATCAGCCATTTGGCCTTGTTTTCACCGACGGTCGCGACGCATTCGTTCTGCGATTGCGAGATATTCGCTCGCCCGTCCGGCCGGATCCCGCGCCGCGAGAAGGTCCCGAATCACCGCTACCGAGTCGGCTCCGGTGCGAAATACATCCGCGGCTGACTCTATAGTGATCCCGCCTATGGCCACAAGCGGTTTTCGCGTCAAGCGGCGCGCCGCACGCAGAAAGTCGATTCCGACGACCGGGTCGGGATTCTCCTTGGTCGATGTCGGGAAGATAGGCCCCACAGCAATATAATCGGCCGACGTGGCATCGGCCTCGCGCAATTGCTCGAGATTGTGTGTCGAAACACCCACCCAGCAGGGGGCATCGCAGATCCTTCGCGCCTCGCTGACGGGAAGATCCTGCTGTCCAACATGCACGCCTGCGGCACCGGCCATCGCCGCGATATCGGGGCGGTCATTGACGATGAGCCGGACGCCCCGTGGCGCAAGCGAGGCGACCAGTTCGGTCGCGTCGGAATAAAGCTTCGCTGCTGGAGAATTCTTATCCCGGAGCTGGATCAATTGCACGCCGGCAACCGCCACCATGCCGGCAAATTGGGCCGACGGCACCGCGAGCAGGCTCGGATCGAGAATGGCGTACAGAGTTGGGAACAACAGTCGTCTCCAGTTCTATTTCGCCCGAGCGGGGATCAACCGCTCAAGGAAGTGCGTATCATATTTGCCGGCTGCAAAATCCGGGTCGGCGAGGATTCGCTTGTGCAACGGAATCGTCGTCTTGATTCCTTCGACCACAAAACCGTCCAGGGCCTGCTGCATGCGCACGATTGCCTCGGCGCGGTTGCTTCCGTGAACGATCAACTTTGCGACCAGCGAGTCGTAGTAGGGCGGAATGATTGCGTCTGCATAGGCGGCGGTGTCGACGCGGATGCCCGGCCCGCCGGGAACGCGAAACGTGCGGATGCGGCCGGGCGAAGGCGTAAACGACTCGGGGTCTTCGGCGTTGATTCGGCACTCGATGGCATGCCCACGAGCCTCGACGGCGCCGACCACCTCTTCGAGCCGTTCGCCCGCTGCAAGACGTATCTGAGATTTGACCAAGTCCACACCCGTCACAATCTCGGTGACCGGATGCTCGACCTGGATGCGCGCGTTCATCTCGATGAAGTAGAGTTCTCCAGAGGCCTCGCGAAGAAACTCGACCGTCCCGGCGTTGCTATAGCCTATTTTTTTGAGGGCTTCGACGACCTGGCTGCCGAGGCGTTGGCGGGTCGCTTGGTCGACGACTGTCGAAGGAGACTCCTCGAGTACTTTTTGATGCCGACGCTGAATCGAGCACTCGCGCTCGCCCAGATGAATCACGTTGCCGTGGCGGTCGCCCAGGATCTGGAACTCAATGTGCCGGGGCCGCTCGATGAGCTTCTCCATATAGACGTTCGGGCTGCCGAACGCATGCTGAGCTTCGGTCCGAGCGGTTTGAAATGCGGAGACCAGTTCGCCCTTCGTGCGCACCACGCGCATCCCGCGGCCGCCGCCTCCCTCGGCTGCCTTGATCATTACAGGAAGGCCGATCTCGGAGGCAAGTTTCTTGGCGGTCACTTCGTCGGGCACGACGCCGGAGCTGCCAGGTACAATCGGCAGGCCAGCAGCAGACATCTCGGCGCGCGCGCGGTCTTTTTCGCCCATCATACGGATCACGTCGGGCGTAGGTCCAATAAACGTGATGTGGGACGCTTGGCAGACCTCGGCGAAATTCGCGTTCTCTGACAGGAAGCCGTATCCCGGGTGGATCGCGTCAACGTTGGCGATCTCGGCGGCGCTGATCACCTGTGGAATGTTCAGGTAGCTTTCGCTGCTCGGTGGCGGCCCGATGCAGATGGCCTCATCGGCAAAACGGACGTGCAGGGAGTGCCGGTCCGCCTCCGAATAGATGGCGACGGTCCGGATGCCAAGCTCCTTGCAAGCACCGAGGATGCGCAAGGCGATCTCGCCGCGATTGGCGATCAGGATCTTTCGGAACATGGGATTGGGAGTGCCTGCCGCAGGCAATGCTGTCCTTGGCGTAAACCTCCGGCAAACAGCTGTGACGGAGAAAGTTTGGATCGCACCCAGGACCTACTTCTTGCCATGCGGGCGCATGCCGAACAGCAGCTGGCCGTATTCGACCGGGTGGCCGTTCTCTACAAAGATTCGCACCACTTCGCCCGCTATGTCCGATTCGATTTCGTTCATCAGCTTCATGGCTTCAATCACGCAGAGCACCTGACCCGCCTCGACCTCGGAACCCACCGTGACGAACGGATCGGCTTCGGGACTGGCCGCGGCGTAGAAGGTGCCGACGACCGGAGACTTGATCGGGTGAAAATCTTCTTCTTTTGGTCGGCCCTTCCCCCCGGCGCTCTCGCGCTTCGCCAGGGGCGAGCCAGAGGTGGAGACTGTAGTTTCTGGAGGCGGGCCTGCTGCTGCCCTACTCTCCTCGGCCGAAACGGCTGAAGGCGCGGTGTGGGGTACCTCAGAGGCCTTTTTCAGGTAAACGTGGATGCCTTCGCGTTCGTATTCAAACTCTTCGAGGCCGTGCTCTTTCATGAAGTCGAGAAGGCGCTCGATTTCCGCGAGGTCCACGCCGCGGACTGCAGAGTCCGTGCTGGATTCGGGCTTCGTTTTTTTGGCCATCTACAGTTCGAGAAAATCACGGGGAGCGGTCGTCAGATCCTCGGAGCCATTTGGCGTTACAACGACGTCATCCTCGATGCGGATGCCCCCAAGGCCTTCCAGGTAAACGCCTGGTTCTACGGTCAGAACCATGCCTTGCTCGAGAACGGTCCTGTCGCCTCGACTCATCCGGGGCGCTTCGTGCACCTCAAGACCTAGTCCGTGGCCCGTGCTGTGGGTGAAGTACCGGGCCAGCCCGTACCCCCTCAGAACGGCCCGTGCCGCTCTGTCTACCTCCCCAGCGGTAACACCAGGCCGAATCGCCGCCTTGGCCGCTGCTTGAGCCTCGAGAACGGCGCGGTAAAGCCGACGCACGTTCTTGGGAGCCCGTCCGAGGAAAACCGTACGGGTCATGTCACTGCAATAGGAGCGGAGTATAGCACCGTAGTCGATAACGACCAACTCGCTTTTCCTGAGTAGCTTGGAAGTAGGCCGGGCGTGCGCCCAAGCCGAGCGATCGCCCGAGGCAACGATGGTCTCAAACGAGCAGCGAGGCGCACCGAGCTGACTCATGACCAATTCGATCTCGGCCGCCAAGGTGAGCTCGGCGACACCCGGTTTGATCGAAGGAAGGATCCGGTCAAACACATCGCTTGCGAGGATGGCTGCCTCGCGCATGCGGGCCAGTTCATCCGCATCCTTTATTGCGCGGAGACCCTCGACCGCATCCCGATCCTTCACCCAGCGAACACGACTGCCCGCGGCAATATGGAGCGCGTCCTTTTGCGCTACCGTGACGTGGGAGGGTGAATAAGCGACCGATGTACGGCCGCGCCGTACCCGCAAGACCTCCGCCACGGCGCGATCGAGGCCGCGCTTGGCGATCCGAATGCGGGCACCTGAAACCTCTTTGCGCGCCTGAAACGTATACCGGCTGTCGGTGAAGAGCGTACTTCGGGAAGGCTCGATCAGCAAGAGGCCTGCGCTGCCGGAAAATCCACAGAGATATTGAATGTTCGGGAGATGGGAAACAAAGAGTGCGTCGGCGCCGAGCCGGGAGAGCCGCAGCCGGAGCCTGTCGATCCGGCTCCGGCCTTCAGTTCTGTGTATCGATTCTGCCGCCACGTCTGGGGGCCAACCCGGTCCGCACCTTCACCGGCGCTAGCTCGGCAATATCCGAGGTGTGAGGAAGAACAGGAGCTCCTGTGACGTCGAGCTCACGGTGGTGTGCTTGAAAAGGTTCCCAAGCACCGGCACGCTGCCAAGCAAGGGGACCTGCTCGATCGATGTCTGCTGCTGGGTAACGATGATGCCGCCCACGACAACGGTCGAACCATCGGTTACCGTGACCTTGGTCTCGGCCGATTGCGTATCGATCGCGGGAATACCCTGAACGCGTGGGATGGCCTGGTCGATCTGGTCATTCTGGACCACCACGTCCATAAAGATCGTGCCATCGGCGGTAATCTGCGGCGTGACGTCGAGTTCCAGCACGGCATCGACGAACTGAACCGAAACCGTGTTGTTGACAACCGTCTGCACCGGAATCTTGGTTCCCTGCTTCACCGTGGCCTTCTGGTTGTTCTGGGTAATGACCTTCGGTTTTGAAAGCAGCTTGCCAACGCCCCTGGTCTCGGCGGCGTCGATGATGAAATCCAGGGCAAAATTCGGAGAGGAGAACGCGTACTGGATTCCGCTCGTCGGAGCGAGTACACCGAGATTGAGGGCTAGCGGTGCCTGGCCGGATGTCGCGGAAGCTCCACCGCTACCCACAAAAATGGGTGGCGCCGGGGTGAAAGTCAGCGGCGTTGAGCCGACGTTGTTATCGCCGCCGAGGGCCTGATTCCCGATTCTGCCCGAGAGCCCGAGTTCGGTTCCGAGCTGGCGAGCAAAGGAACGGTTCGCAGCTACGACCCGAGCTTCGATTTCCACTTGCTGCGATTTTCGATCGAGCTGACGCAGCAAATTGTCGAGAATGGGCAGCGTGCTGGGAATGTCGCGAATGATCAACGTATTCGAGCGGTCGTCGGCGATGACATCGCCCCTTGAAGATAAGAATTTCCTGAGCGTCGGCGCCATCAGTGTAGCTTTGGCGTAGCTGAGGACGCGGGTCGTCGTTACGACATCGGCGGCCTCCGCCTGAGCCTTCGAGAGATCGCGATTCTCCTCAGCCTCCCTGCGCAGCGTATCCTTGGTCGCAATGCGGAGAACATTCCCATCGAGCTGCTTGTCGAGGCTGTTGTTGTGAAGCACGATATCGAGCGCCTGATCCCACGGCACATCGTCGAGCACGATTGTAAGACTACCCTTCACGCTCGGATCTAGGACCACGTTTAAGCCGCTGATTTCATGGACGAGGCGGAAGAAGTCCCGCAAATCCACGTCCTTCAAGTTGACTGAAATTGGCTCGCCTGAATACCTGCCGCCTGCGACCGGAGTGGTCGCCTGTGCCTCTCGTGCCCTTGCTGCCCCTGCCGGCTCGGCTGACGCGGCGGGCCCGGAATCGGGAGAGCGAATTGCAGATGGGGATGCCGAGGGCGAACCGTTCGCATTGCCGGCGGTGGCAGACGCGTCGGTCGCAACTCGGATAGCTGCTGACGCTTCCTGCTGCCCGGGGGCCGCCGAGGCGACAGTTGCAGGCTCTCGAGCTCCCGCGCTTGCCGGAGGTCGCTGCGGCGGCAGTTGTGGGGGGGCCAGAGTCGCCAGGGCTGAGGAGCCCTGCGTTAGGTCCGCGGGCAAGATTACGGCAGGAGTCGGTATCGCCCCTGGGTTTTTCGCCGCCGTTTCGCTCGCAGCTCTTTTGGGCGGTTTCATCTTCGTCGTCGTCAAGTTCGACTCTCTCAGAACCGGAGTGGCCTTGACCGCCCCTCCCGACGCAGCGCCCGGAACAAACGATACGGTAACGGTGTTTCCGAGCGTGTTGATGTTGTAACGAGCCGGCTCGCGAAGATCGATCACAACGCGCGAAACATCCGGCGTGAACTGGGCCAGACGAATTTCCCGCACGGGATCGAGATTGCTGGCGATATGTTTTTCAGACGCCTTCAGGTGCACATCGGCAAAATCAAGGACCAGGCGGTCGGGATGTTCTATCAGTGTTGCCTGGTATCTGAGAGGTCCGGAACCGATCACCATGACGTCGGTCTGGTTTCCGTTCTGAACAAGATTGACCCCATCGATCGTTCCCAAGGTATCGCGAGCCACCCTGGCGTCGGCCGACTCGGCAGCAACCGGGATCGAGGCCGGAACCGAGAGTGCGGGCACAGAAGAAGTCCCGCCCCCGGTTCGGGAAACAAAAACACTCAATTGTTGTGCGTCGTTCCGTTCGAGCCGAGTCTCGGCGCCCTGGCTCAATCGAATTTCGAGACGCACAATCGGCTTTTGCCCAGCCGAATACGCAAACACGCGAAAACTCTTCACCAAGGAGGAAGCAACGGCGCGCGCACCCGAAGGATCGCCGTCTGATACCCCGCCTAGGTCCAGCACCAAGAGGTTCTCGCTCGGACGATAGGAAGTGTAGTCAAACGGGCCGTTCGCTTGCGCATCCAAGCGCACGGTCCCGTCCTCGACCACCGCCTTGACGTGCACTACCGGCGCATCGTTCGCCGACAGCGCTCCGTTCGTCGATATCAAACCGACCGTGAGCAGAACGCCCGCCAGCCCCCATGCCCGCCACATGATCCTCATTGCTGCTCTCCTGCACTCGCGTAGATTCGCTTCGTGACCATTCGCTCGACCGGCTTCCCGAAAGCGTCTTTAGAGCTTTCCCGAAACGTGACTCCATCCAAGCCAATCTTTTCCACAGCGCCGTCGTAGAGTCGATCTCCCTCCCGAACGAAATACACGCGCTGCTCGGGGTTCGACAGCACTGCGATCATCCCGTCCTTAGAGCGCACCGCCCCGTCGACGTGCGTCGTGGCAATGACCAGACCCGCCTTGCCGGGCGGCAAATGCGATATCGCGGAACTATCTTTTCTTTCGTTAATGAGCGGAGTGAATGGATCGCGCTTGCTCGTCCCCGGTTCTGACTTCGCTCGCCCAGGAGCCCCGGCTGGAGTTTCACCAGCCGCGCTTGGCGCTGGTGCCGCAGGCTTCGGCTGTTGCGCCGGCTTGCCTTGCGCCCGGAGCCCCGGGACAAGCCAAAGGGCCGGCACTGCGAACATGATTGCGAATGCCTTTGCCAATCTCATCGTTTTTGCCCTGACGTTTTGGCGCCGGCGGCCGCCGGAGTCGCCTCGGTCGCGTGTGTAAAGAAAGTGGTGATCGTGAATGCCCCGTTCACCGAAGTCCCTGACGTCATGTGAAACTTACTGCCGGCACCCTTGAAGGCAGATAGCTTCAAATCGCCGACGTTGATGATGCGGGAGAGCCGCCCCAGCCGGGAGAAGAAATCGAGAACCGAATAGTAAGGTCCGTCGGCACCAATGTCGAATGGCATCTCAAAGTAGAAGGACTTGGCCGCAACCGCTTTGGCAACCAATCGCCGGATTGCAACTCCGGAGCTCAGTGCGGCGCCTTGGATCATGATGATAAATTGATCGGTCTGTTTCTCGTCCGGAACGATCGTCTGCAACGTCGCGAGCTGCCCTTGCAGAGCGTCCATTTCTGACTGCAGCTCAGACCGGCGCTGCTTGTAAACGCGAAGATTTGCGACTTCGGTTTCGAGCGGCTTTACCTCAGCCTGGGCACTTTCGAGCTGGCTGCGGACGGTGCTGAGCGGCAGACCCGGAATGTAAAGCCCAGCCACCACCAGGACGATCGCTAACCCGACGTAGAAAAGCGCCTGCAGCGGCCAAGGCCAATCGCGGAAACTGGTTGCCATAGGCTAGCTCCTCCCCTTGACCGGCGGCGCAGGAGCCTGTAGCGCTCCAGCGGGCCGGGCTTTCACCTGAGTCGCGGGCGTGATCGAGGCGCTCATGGTGAAGCCGTAGGTCTCAACCGACGGCACGATGTCGTTCTCGACGGCTTGCTTGATCTCCACATTGTCGAAATAGCCGGAGCGCTTGAGTTGGGTGATGAAATTCGCAACCGCATTGATCGACCCGGCCTCGCCCTCCATATTGATTGTATTGCCGGTCCGATCAAGCGAGGTCAGCCAGACCGAATCGACACGCACGACCGTGCTGGCGACCATCTCGAGCAGGTCCTGGCCGCCGCTGCGATTCCGCTGCAGCGTCTCGATCACGTCAATGCGCTGCTGCAGGAAGGTTTTCTGAGCCTCGAACCTGTCCACTTCTTGCTTGATCTGCTCCAGGCTTGCTTTCTCGGTCCGGAGCGAGGAAATCCTGGCGTTGGTTTTATCCAGTTGGCTCTTCTGCTGGTAATAGGTGATTCCCAGTATGGCAAAGGCAACAGTAAGAGCCACGAGTCCGAATACCACCTGGACGGTGGCCTCGAGCGGCACGGCTTTCATCGTGGCCTTCGGACGAGCCTGGCCCAACAAATTGATCCGGATCATAGCGTGTCAAAACTCCTCAGCGCCAGGCCCACGGCAATGGCCAAGCGCGGCGCCAACTCCCGAAGGTGTTCTTCGTCGTGACGCGCAGGGTTAATCGATACCTTCCGAAATGGGTAGAGCTCCTCGACGGGCATGGCGAATTCCTCCTTAAGGAGGTCGAGCAGGCCAGGGACACGCGCCGTTCCCCCGGCCACAAAAATCCGGCGGATATTTTCGCCGCTCGCGGTCGCCCGAAAGAAGTCGAACGTCTTCTGAATTTCCAGGATCAGGATATCGGAGACCGATCGCAGGATCGCCGTGCGCTGTTCCTCGTTGACGCCCGGAAGTGTCGCGCCCATCTTCAATTTCTCCGCGTCCTCGAAACTCAGATCCAGTTCCTTCTGGAGAGCGTCGGTATACTGATTGCCGCCGACGGAAACGTCGCGGGTAAACAGCGGCGTCCAGCCGCGGATAATATTGATATTCATCACGCTCGCGCCGACATTGAGCAGTGCCACCACCTCGGAGGGGTCCGGCTCATAGTTCACTTCGAAACAGTTCTGGAGGGCAAACGCGTCGATATCAACGACCACGGGGGTTTTCCCTGCCTGGGCCAGCACGTTCGTGTGGTTCAGAATCTTGTCTTTCTTGACGGCTACCAGGAGCACGTCCATCTGGTTCTCGGTGGCCTCCAGGAGTTGATGGCTCAAGTTGACGTCGGCAATGTCGAAGGGAATGTGTTGGCTGGCTTCGGCCTGAATCCGGTCGTAGAGCTCTTCCTCGCTCATGAGCGGCATGCCGACGCGCTTGACGATCACCGAGTGGCCAGAAACCGATGTGGCCACATCCTTCACCTTGATCTTCTGGCCGTCAAAGATGGAAATTATTTTTTCGGCAACCGATGGGGCGTCCATGATGGCGCCGTCTACGACGGTGTCCTGGGACAGAGGTTCCAGGCCGAAGCTCATCAGTTCATACCCCGCCTTGGTTTTCTTCAGCTCGACGGCCTTTACCGAACTTGAGCCGATGTCGAGGCCGATTAAGGATTTCGTTTTACCCAGATTGAACATCGCGCGGCCCCTCACTCCTCAGTCGCCCCGCTCTGCAGGACGACACTACGTAGCTCTCCGTTGCGCCATCTTCCCAAGAAGGCCTCTGCCTGCATTTGTTTTTGCGTGTTGCTCGGACCCCTTCGAGAATCTTCCCAAGTGCGTGGAGGGCCGGCGGTACTGAGAGGACCGGTGCGCTCCCGTTGACCGTTTATTGCATCCGCAACCGCGGCTGTCAACCAACATATTGCGGGCATGTGCCGTTCATCAAAACAGTCCCTACCGCGCAGGCTGTGGAAAAGTCGGGGCGAAACGACAACAGGCGGGCGGGCTTGCTGAGGAATGGAGTTGGGTGGGCTCGAATCGACGAGCGGTGTCGCTTCGTTTTCGTCTTATTTTTTTTTCGTTCGGTCCAGTTCTAGCTGAGACCAAATCGCGTCCACTCGCTGTTTGGTCGCTTTGTCCATCTTGATTTCATCCGGCCAGCGACCCGAGTAGCCTTCTTCGGGCCATTTGCGTGTTGCATCGATTCCCATCTTCGACCCAAAGTCCTGCATGCGGGCAGCGTGGTCGAGCGTATCGACCGGGCCGAGAACAAATTGGATGTCGCGCTCAGGATCGATAGCGCAAAGCACCTTCCAAACAACTTCACGCGAGTTCTGAACATTGACGTCGTGGTCGACAACGATGATCACCTTGGTGAACATGGCTTGCCCGAGCGACCAGATCGCGTTCATCGTCTTTCTCGCTTGCCCCGGATAGCTCTTGCGAATCGAGATGATCATCAGGTTTTGAAAGATGCCCTCGGCGGGCATGACCACGTCCACGATTTCCGGGTGCTGCATTTTCATCACTGGGAGGAAGACTCGCTCGATGGCGTGGCCAATGAAATAATCTTCCTGTGGAGGAGGCCCGACGATCGTCGTGAGATAGAGCGGTTCCTTGCGGTGCGTTACGCAGGTGACGTGAAAAACCGGATACTGACCTTCTAAAGAGTAGAATCCGGTGTGATCGCCAAATGGCCCCTCCGTACGAAGCTCATCGAGTTCCACGTGACCCTCCAGGACGATTTCCGCGTTCGCGGGAATCTCCAGGTCGACTGTCTTGCACTGGACCAGTTCGACCGCTTCGCGCCGCAGGAACCCCGAAAAAAGAAATTCATCCATGTCGGGCGGAACCGGAAGGACGCCCGCAAGGCAAGTGACAGGGTCGGCGCCGATCGCGACGGCGACCTCGAGCTTCCCTTCCCTGTTCTTGCCGCGAGCGCTGCGGAAGTGTTCGGCGCCATGCTTTTGGGTCTGCCAGTGCATCCCCGTGGTTCGGTCGTCAAACACCTGCATGCGATAGCAGCCGACGTTGCGTTTGCCGGTGTCGGGATTTTTCGTGATGACCATGGGCCAGGTGATGTAACGCCCGCCATCCTGCGGCCAACATTGCAGAATCGGGAAATCGAGCAGGGAGAAGCCCTCGGTTCGCACGACTTCCTGGCAATCGCCGTTGCGCACCGTTTTGGGGAAAAAGGAGCCGAGTTCGGCAAGCTTTGGCAGTATCTTAACTTTTTCAAAGAGCCCCTGCGGCGATTGCATTTCCGTGAAGAAAGCAATGCGACGAGCAACATCGTCGAGCGAATCCACTTCGAGCGCGAGGTTCATGCGGCGCTCCGTGCCCACCAGGTTTGCCACCACGGGAATACGCGAGCCCTGGGGATGCTCGAACCAGAGGGCGGGTCCGCCGGCTTTGACCGTGCGGTCGGCAATTTCGGTGATCTCGAGGATCGGATCGACTTCGCGAGAAATCCGCTTGAGTTCGCCTTCCCTGTCCAGCTTGCGCAGAAAGTCCCGCAGGTCTCGATAAGCCACTTGATCTCCCTCAGGTCAGTTGGATCGAACGCAGTGCCAAGCAGCGGTCCACTCTAACACGAGGACTAGTGCGCGATGAACATCGGAAAGCCTAGCGTTAGTACGCCAGTCGGAAAACGGGTGTAGACTTTTTTGCCGTTACTGCTGTCTTGTCCCAGTTCTGTTTTCCGATTTCAGCGAGGGTCTTTGGCTGCTCGACGGCCTTCTGCTGCTGAGCTACCCGGAGGACGCATATGTCGATGGAACATCCTTTTCCCCCCGGTCTCTTGCCTCCGCCCTGCTGTCGGAGGACCCTACCGGATCTTCCAGTTCAGGCTGTGGATGTTCCCGGTGCCGGATACGCCGACTGTATTTTGGGCCTTCGCTCCGGACGAGAGTAGCAAAACGAACAATAGGACGATTACCGTCTTTGCCGTGCGCCTCTTACCCAGGCCCTTCTGGAGACACGCTGCCGCGTGCTTCTCGAATCCTTCGGAGGTGAAGGTGCCTAGGCAAACGGGGCACAAGACGCAGGCGGCTTCGGACCTCGCCTCGTTCTCAACCTTCTCCGCGAGGTGCTCGCGGTACCACGCGTTCTCCTCGGAAGTGAAGTGGAGGACTGCTGCGATGGCTCCTTGGACGTTAACTTTGGCCCGGACGTTCCTCGCGATTGCCAGCTCCCTCGTCAACTGTGCGGTGCAGTTGGCCGATACCGGGGCGAGGCTTTTGCCGTTCCACTCGTAGGGAACCGCCGTTACTGCGATTGTCTTCTTCATTTCCGTTCTCCTCGTCCGTGAGGCTGCTGACTCTGTCCTTACTCTGGCATACAGGTCACCGCGCAACCGACTGGTCCGATGGACAGGTGTGCTCCCCTCTACAAACGGATTTTGGAACACGGCGAAAGCTGCGGGACCGCCCGGCTAGAAATGTCGGGAACTTGGCGGCAGAAGGAATTCATGCGGCTCTCGGCAAGTCGCCCAAACAGGTACCCCCGTACCATTGCCGAAATCGCGGCTTGAAACTACTCTCATTTCTAACTCTGGCCCTGTCGTTCGCCGCTGCGGTCGGTGTGGTAAGCCAGCACACTGATGCTGCGGGTCGCTGCCAAGTAGTACGGATTACGCCCATGACGTTTAAGAACAAAATCAAAGGAACGCTTGCTGTGCTGACTATCTCAATGGCCGGGATAAGCATGACTCAGCACCCTTACGCCGCACGGGCGGATTGGGTGAGGGCGACGCCGCCCTCGCAAATGCAGGAAGACTACAGCAAATTCAACTCGCAGTGGTTCGCAGGTCATCTACCTGCAAACGTTGTAGTGAAGTACGCTGCTCCTCCAGATCGTCCCGATACAATGGGTCTGACCGATGTAGTAGACGGGCACTTTGTGATCTACGTTGACCCAAAGTATCACGCCAACTCCAAGGCTGCGGATATGACGCTCCTCCACGAAATCTGCCACATTAGCGTGTGGGATGTCGCTGTAGCGGGAGATGACCACGGTGTCGCGTGGAAGGCGTGCATGGTAGGACTGGCTGAGGACGGTGCGTTCGATCGACTGTGGTGAGGCACATGGGAAAACTAATTTACATTGACGAGTGGCGGTCAAAGAAGAAGGCGGAGCCGAATGCTGTGGCGGTAGTCCACGAGATCGCGACCTACCCGCCGACGAAGCAAGACAACACTTCCTTGAAACTGCAAACCGACCTGGTGTTTGGAGCGATGAAGCGTGACGGGGCTACGGTGACAACGCCGAACTATCTGAAGGCGGCGTATGGGAAGGAGGATCCCCAACTGGATGCCGAACAGGAATCGAGCGTGCAAAAACGTCACGAGTAGAGTCTCAAGCCTTTGGTTCTTCCACCGTTAGTCGCTCAGCTTCACCCGTGGTGCAGCAACCTCTTTCCAGCCCAGCTTGTTTTCAGCGAAGTCCTTGACGCCCTCCTCGTTCGCGAAGAACAACATCGCTTGTCGGTTCATTTCGTGCATCTTGTTGACCACTTTCTGCATGGCAAGTATCGCCTGTGTCTGTTTGAGTGGCGATGCATCGCGGTTCAGAGACAGCGTCCCAAACATCAGAGACCGCTGAACGGGAAGAATTCGGTGATGCCCTCGGACTCATCGGCTGCCATACACGGCTGACCTATGAGCGATTGGCGACTGTGGCTTGCGATGCCTAGTAGCTCGTCTATGAAACGACGTTCGTTCCGGAGCTCCCCCTTATTCTTGCCAGACCCAAATCGCCGATCTGGTTATGAATCGGCGTGCTAGGGATTCTCGCGGCGCTCTAGTTGGACATGAATTTCGCTTGTCAATCTTGGTCGCCCAGCCAATCCCCCGGGTGGCATGAAGAACCCGCTTGATTCCTACCGGTCTGATGGTACAGTCGCCGCTGATTCCCTCGCATTTCGCAAGCCTCGGGAGGTAATTCATGACCGACTATGATCGACGAAGCTTTTTGACCAACGCCATCGCT
>Ga0209526_10000968_pt1 | contig 18982 bp, 15 predicted proteins | sample JacPinW_OM2H0_M1_FD_188566 | JGI IMG/M metagenome (GOLD analysis project Ga0209526, IMG submission 188566) | Forest soil microbial communities from Algoma, Ontario, Canada - Jack Pine, Ontario site 1_JW_OM2H0_M1 (SPAdes) (version 2) | ecosystem: Environmental > Terrestrial > Soil > Boreal... | reverse complement strand
CTGCGCAAATTCAGTGACGGCAACCGCATGAGTTTTTCGCAGCGGTTCCGCTACAACGAAATGGCGCAGCGCTATGCCATCTATAGCGATCTATGGCGCAAGAAAAACCGCATTCGTGAAGAAGGTTACCGCCGTCCGCAGGACGCGCTTCTCTCCGTGCAGGGAGTACGTCCGGAGGAACATGAACCGGAACATAAGGTCTACGGGGTGGGCCATATCGCGAGTGCAGGTGCTGCTGCGGCCGCGACTGCCGCAGCCGCGAGCGCCACGGGTGAGGACAAGCCATTCAGCGTGCAATGCGCAGATGCGCGCGCTGAAGGCGATCAGGTGAAAAAGCTCTACCAGGTGCTCACGGAAGCCAAGAAAAAATCGGGGGAAGCCGTGTCGGGCAACCTCGACAGCTTCGCATCTTTCGTACAAAGGAAAACCGAACAGATCCGTAAGCAGTATGGTTGCCAGGCGGTCGAATACACAGTCGAGATGCAGAACGGCCATGTAAAACTGAAAGCCAAAGCGAAAGTCTAGTCGTCGATCGTTTGTCATGGGTTGTTGGTCCCTCACCCCAGGCGCATTCTTGATCCTCCTGCGCTGATCCTGAAAGGCATTCAGAGAGCAGGAATTTCGCGCAAATTCCGCTTTCAGCCAACCAGCACAGACAACGGCGAACGACTGACCAGCGACGACCAACGACTGTAGCTGATAGAATTCCGCTGCTGCTCTCAGGCACATCCCATCCGCATTCGAGGTCTGCCATGTCCCAGAGCCAGACGAAGATCCAGCGTGCCATTCTCAGCGTGACCGACAAGACGGGCTTGCTGGAGTTCGCCCGCAAGCTCCACGGTATGGGTGTGGAACTGATCTCGACCGGTGGCACCGCCAACCTGCTGCGCGACTCCGGTGTGAGCGTAAAGGACATCTCCGAACTGACCGGCTTTCCCGAAATGCTCGATGGGCGCGTCAAAACGCTGCACCCCAAGGTGCACGGCGGCATCCTGCATCGGCGTGAGAACCTCTCGCACCGCAGCGCCGTCGCTGAGCACGGAATTGAGCCCATTGACATGGTGGTAGTGAATCTTTACGCGTTCGAGAAGACTGCGGCCAAGCCGGGTGTGCCATTTGAAGAGATCATCGAGAACATCGACATTGGCGGACCGTCGATGATCCGTTCTGCGGCCAAGAATTTTCAGGACGTGGCGGTCGTAACCTCGCCTGCCGACTACGACGCGATTGCCGAAGAGATGGCCAAATCGGACGGCGAACTTTCCCCGGGGACCAAGTGGCGTCTGGCGCAAAAGGCTTTCGCAACCACCGCCGCTTACGATTCGGCGATCGCGTCCACACTCGAGCGGGTCAGCGCCAACGGTCGTTTCGAATTCCATCCCGACGCGGGCTTCCCGCAAAACCTGCGTCTTTCATTCGGCAAGATCATGGACCTGCGCTACGGCGAGAATCCGCACCAGCAGGCGGCCATGTACACCGACGGTTCGGGTACGGGCGTAGCCAATTGCCACCAGCTGCAGGGCAAGGAACTTTCCTATAACAATATCGTCGACCTGCAAGCGGCCTGGGAACTGGCTCAGGACTTTGACGAGCCTGTCTGCGCCATCATCAAGCACACGAATCCTTGTGGCACCGCAACCGGCAAGTCTCTCGCCGAGGCCTATCGGAAAGCCCTGGACTGCGACCCGGTCTCCGCTTTCGGCGGCGTGGTCGGCGTTAACCGCACCGTAGATAGCGAAGCCGCAGAGGAAATGGCGAAACTTTTTCTCGAGGTGGTTGCGGCACCCGCCTTCGACGATGTTGCCAGGGCAAAGTTTGCCGGGAAAAAGAACCTGCGCCTGGTAGAAATCAGCAACGCTCGGCAGAAGTGGACGCTGAAAAACGTCTCTGGGGGGATTCTGGTGCAGGACGCCGACGTTCGTCCGCTCCGGGAAGGCGATCTCAAAGTCTTGACCCAGCGGCAGCCCACCCCCGAGGAGAAACGTGCCTTGCTATTTGCCTGGAAGGTGTGCAAGCACGTGAAGTCGAATGCAATTCTCTATGCCCGCGATGGACAAACTGTGGGCGTCGGAGCGGGACAGATGAGCCGAGTGGATTCCTGCAAGATCGGAGCCATGAAGGCGGTGCTGCCGCTGAAGGGAACTGTGGCCGCCTCGGATGCGTTCTTCCCTTTTCCGGACGCGGTGGAAGAGATCGCCAAGGCAGGTGCCACTGCCATTATCCAACCCGGGGGATCGGTTCGCGATCAGGAAGTCATCGAAGCCGCTGACCGGCTGGGGCTGGCCATGATCTTCACGGGAGTGAGGCACTTCCGGCACTAGTAATGGTTCGAGCGCCGGGTTGGCGAATTGTTAAATTTGTTCTGGAACTAACCGAGCTTTACAATTCGTCAACTCGAAAATCATACAATCTTTAATCCTAGAAGTGCCTGTACTTCTGGTCATAACCTACCCGGTTCCGTAATCTCCTTTCTCGCCACCTGTCGCCAGCACGGTTTACAATGTTTGAAGCACCCGCCAGCAGCGGTGCGGCATCCAATCGCTATGGTTGAGGGAAGCCGAAGGTTCTCGATGAAAAGTATTTACTGCACTCTTATTTTGTTCTGGGCGACCGCTACCTCGTTGGCACAGCAAGCCCCTGCCGCCGATTCCAAACCGACCGCCGCGCCTGCACCCCGCAAGGTAGATAAGGCCGCGGCCTATTACCACTACACCTTGGCGCATGTGTACGAGGAGCAGGTGGCAGTGTACGGCCGCAGTGAATTGGCCAGTAAGGCGATTGAAGAATACCGGCAAGCGATAGAAGCTGATCCTACTTCCGGATATCTGACGTCCGCACTGGCCGAGCTTTATGCTAAGACCGGTCGCATCCGAGACGCAGTCATGGAGGCCCAGGACATTCTGAAGCGCGATCCCAGCAACCTGGAAGCGCACAAACTGCTGGGCCGCATTTACTTGCGTTCGCTGGGAGATATTCAGACTGGACAGGGCTCACAGAATGTTCTCAAGCTGGCCGTCGAGCAGTACGAGCAGATTATCAAGATCGAACCCGACAACGTGGATGATCACCTTCTGCTCGGGCGTCTGTATCGCCTCAACAACGATCTGCAAAAGGCTGAGAACGAGTTCAAGACCGCGGTCAAGCTGGAGCCGGATTCGGAAGAGGCGGTGACCACGCTTGCCTATCTTTATAACGAAGAGGGCGACACTGCCCGGGCAGGCGAGGTTCTGAGTTCGATTCCGGATGTGGCGCGCTCGGCCAAGCTGTACTCGGCCCTGGGTTACACCTACGAACAACAAAAGCAATACAAGAATGCGATCAATGCCTATAAGAAGGCGGTTGAACTGGATCGGGAAAACCTGGACGCCATTCGCGGCCTGGCCCAGAATCTGATGAACGACGGCCAGAGCGATGCCGCTCTCGAGCAGTACAAGATCATCGCCGACGCCAATCCGGAAGACTGGCAGACGTATTTGCACATCGCAGAAATCTACCGCAAGAACGGCAAATTCGACCTGGCCCTGGAGAGTTTGAAGAAGGCCCAGTCCATGGCGCCAGACTCGATCGAAGTGCCATACAATTTGGCCGCTGTTTATCAGGCGGAGGGACACTACGATGAGGCTATTCCAGTACTGCAGGATTTGCTCAAGAAGACGGAGAAGCCGGACAACAACTACACCCAGCCCGACAAAAACAACCGGTCCGTCTTTCTCGAGCGTCTGGGCACCATTTATCGCGAGAATAACAACAGCACGCAGGCACTTGAGACTTTCAGGAAGATGCTGGTCTTAGGCGACGAGAATGCCGAGCGCGGCTACCAGCAGATCATCGACACCCACCGGGAAGGCAAGCAATGGCAGCAGGCGACCGACTCCGCCAAGGAGGCGGTACAGAAGCTTCCCAACAATCGCAGCCTGAAGATGGTTTACGCCGCCCAGCTTGCCGATATGGGCCAGGCGGATGCCGGACTGCAGCAGGTCAAAGCGCTGCTTAAGGGCGCGCCCGAGGATCGGGAGGTTTACATCACCTTGTCCCAAATGTACAGCCGGCTAAAGCGCTGGCCAGAAGCCGAAGAAGCTCTTGACAAGGCAGATCAGCTTTCGACCAAGGACGAGGACAAGGAATATATTTACTTCCTGCGCGGCTCAACCTACGAACGCCAGAAAAAATACGAAGCCGCGGAAGAAATGTTTCGTAAAGCGCTGCTCAGCGAACCCCAGAATGCCACCGCGCTCAACTATCTTGGCTACATGCTCGCCGATCGCGGCATGAAGCTGGATGAAGCCCTGGGCCTGATCAAAAAAGCTGTAGCTCTCGATCCGGCCAACGGCGCATACCTCGATTCTCTGGGCTGGGCCTATTTCAAGCTGGGCAAGTATGAGGTGGCGGAAGATACCCTGATCAAGGCTTCACAGCGGATTGGGACCGATCCTACGGTGCAGGACCACCTCGGCGACCTCTACCAGAAGACGGGGCGCCTCAAGCTGGCGGCGGCGCACTGGGAGCGGGCCCTGTCAGAGTGGAACAAGACCGTGGCCGCGGAAGTCGACCAGAACGACGTGGCGCGCGTGCAGAAAAAGCTGGAATCAGCCAAGATGAAGCTGGCAAAGGAAGATTCGGAAAACAAGTAACTAGTAGCCAGAGCCAGAATACCCAGTACGAACCGGAAGCTTCTCGACTTCGTTGCGGGCAAGCTCCTGACCGTTCGGCCAGCCGAGCCCAGCTCGGCTTTCTTTTTATTTATTCATTTCATCTTGATCAAATCTGGAGAAGGCATAATGAGTCTCGACGTGCTCATCCGGCCAGCCACACCAAATGACGTCCCGGAAATCCTCCGTCAGCGGCGGGGCATGTACGAGGACATGGAATATAACGACGCGGCGGCCTTGTCAGCAATGGTGTCCAGGTGTGCGCCCTATCTCTCCACCGCCCTGGCGAACGGTTCCTTGCGGAGCTGGCTGGCAATGGGAGGCGAACGAGTGGTGGCTGGCGGAGCAGTCCTGATCAGCCCTTGGCCGAGCCATCCCTACGATATGGAATGCCGCCGAGCCACGATTCTCAACGTCTATGTGGACCAGGAGTTCCGGCGACAAGGCATTGCCCGTCAGTTGATGCGGACCATGATCGACTGGTGCCGGAATGAAGGCTTCGCTTTCGTCTATCTGCACTCCAGTAAGAATGGCAGGCCGCTTTATGAGGGTCTAGGGTTCGAACCCACCACCGAGATGCGGTTGAAGCTGTGAGGAATCTCCGGCTTCTTCGGGGCTGAAAGCCGTTACAGTAACAGAATTGCCTGGATTTCTGGCAGGCGCTCAAGACTCGCTAAAAGCAGAGGCGCAGAGAGTCAATTAGTTTGAAAATGATCGTTATAACGAATATATTCGAGTCGTGGGTAAAAGCATTCAATCCGAGATCCGGCAGACCAAGCCCTTCAGCAACCTGGAAGATGAAGCCCTGGTGGCGCTCGAACTCACGGCCGACCGGCTGCAGTGGCGGTTTAGCGAGATGTTGAAGCCGCATGGGCTTTCGCCCACGCAATACAACGCGCTCCGCATCCTACGCGGCGCTAAAGACGAGGGGCGGTCCTGCAGCGAGATTGCCGAGCGAATGGTCAACCGTGATCCCGACATCACCCGCCTGGTGGACCGGTTGGAGCGCCGTGGCCTGGTTGTGCGCAGCGGGGGGACCGAGACAGGCGCGTATCACCACGCGGATCACGCATGCCGGACTTGAGCTCCTGGAGGCGCTGAATCGGCCGGTTGAGGAGTTCAATCACACCATGCTGTCCCACTTGGGCAAACAGCAGTTGCGAGTGCTGATTAAGCTGCTGGAGGCCGCCCGGGAGCACGCAGGCTAGAATTTTTTGCTATTTTGTCGTTAAAAGAATCTGTTTGACCAATGAACTCCGACACTTTCTGGACCGCAAGGCTCTCCTTCAGTTCTGGAACGTCGTGACCGATGAGTGGTTCAAGGGAGAGACCATTCCGGGCTCGCGCCGAGTGCCCCTGGACAAGATAGGGAACATAGAGAACGAAGAGAGCAGCATGAATTTGCCCAAGAGTGCAGAAATCGTCGTATACTGCGGCGGCGCGAAATGTCTGCAGAGCCGCATGGCCGCTGACAAGCTAGTGCAGCTAGGCTACGAAACGTTCGGCTTATGAGGGCGGGCCCTCTCACTATTTTTCGGGAAACCTAGTCGCTCGGGCCGCAACGAAAGACAGAACGCTCGAGGGGAGATCTCATGAGCAACGGTTCGAACCAGTCGTGGGGAATTACCATTTTGCGAGTCGTTGTGGGCATCGTATTTCTGGCGCACGGGGTGCAGAAGCTGTTTGGGCTTGGCTTCCACGGAGCGGCCGGAATGTTCGGCGCAATGGGTATACCGTTGCCGGCCGTGTCGGCTGTGGTAGTGACTCTGGTCGAGCTTCTCGGAGGCGCGGCGTTGGTGCTCGGATTATTTACCCGTTGGGCCGCTGCTTTAAACGGCTTTGACATGCTCGTGGCGATTCTGTTGGTTCATCTCAAGAACGGTTTTCTCAAACCCGGAGGCTTCGAGCACCCCTTAACCTTGCTGGCAGCGTGCATCGCGCTAGCGGTGAGCGGGCCGGGAGCGGTGTCGGTGGATGGAGCGCTGGCAAAACGGGAGTAAGGAAAACCGTCCCATGTCAGATCGATGTAGGCGGCCGTCTCGCCCGTGCTAGCGCTGATCAACGGCTCCGCCGTCGTCTCTTTGAAGCTGGGCGCTTCGAGTTGCCATCTGGACCGCCAAATACCCGCGCGAAAATCTTGTCTATGTTCCGTAACTGACGCTTCAAATCAAAGGCTCGCTCAACCTGCTTGCGCGGCACCCGGCCTGTGACGCTCTTGTCGTTGAGCACCAGTTCACGAAAATTCAGCCCTTCCTTCCAGGCACGCATGGCGTGATGCTGTACCGTGTGGTAGGCGTGCTCGCGTGAAACTCCGTGTTTCACCAGGTCAAGCAAGAGCTGGCCGCTGTAGACCAAACCGCCGGTGCTTTCCAGATTGGATTTCATGCGTTCCGGGTAAACCAACATGGTGTCAATTACCTGCGCAGTTTTCTGGAGCATGTAATCCACCAGAGTGGTGGAATCGGGAACGATGATGCGTTCAACTGACGAGTGCGAGATGTCGCGCTCATGCCATAGCGCGACGTTTTCAAACGCCGCCTGCGCATTCGAGCGCACCACCCGGGCCAAACCGCTGATCTGTTCGAGCGTGACCGGATTGCGCTTATGGGGCATGGCGGACGAACCTTTCTGCTTTTCGCTGAAGAACTCTTCCACCTCGCGTACTTCGGTGCGCTGCAAATGCCGGAGTTCCGTCGCGATCTTGTCCAGAGTAGAGGCGATGACTGCCAATGTGGCGAGGTACGCGGCGTGACGATCGCGCTGGATCACCTGGGATGAGATCGCGGCGGCCTTCAGTCCCAGCCGCTGGCACATGCTTTCTTCCAGTTCGGGGCTGAGGTGGGCAAACGTGCCCACGGCGCCGGAGAATTTTCCTACACGCATGTCTTCGGCAGCGAGGCGAAAGCGCGCGATATTGCGCTGCGTCTCGGAGTACCAAAGGGCCAGCTTGAAACCAAAGGTGATGGGCTCGGCGTGGATGCCGTGGGTGCGCCCGACCAGGGGGGTGTCTTTGAATTCCCATGCGCGACGCGCCAGCACGGCGGAAAGCTTCTCCAGATCGGCCGCGATGATGGATGAAGCCTGGGTGATAAGCAGAGCCTGGGCAGTATCCACCACGTCGTTTGAAGTCAGGCCGTAATGAAACCAGCGGGCGTGCGGACCGACGATCTCGGCGACGGCCGTGGTAAAGGCGATAACGTCGTGGCGAACTTCAGCTTCGATCTCCGCAATTCGATCGAGGTTGAAGTCAGCCCGCTCGCGAATGGCGCGGGCAGCTTGCTTGGGCACCATGCCGGCTTCGGCCAGGGTTTCAGTGGCGGCGACCTCAACCGCCAGCCAGGTTCGGAAGCGATTCTCCTCGCTCCAAATGCGGCCCATGTCGGGACGGGTGTAACGTGGGATCAAGGCCTATCTCCCTGATATTTATGAGAAATTCGGGACTAGGGATTGTAAATGGACGCGACCTTGGTGACCAGGGTCGCCCGGCATCGCTGGCAGTCCATATTTGGACGAAGACAGTCCGGGTTTGCGGCCTGTGCGTTGACTTCGCGAGCTTCGCGGCCAAGGTCTTTAACCGCGAAGGCCACAGAGGACTTTGCAAAGAGCGCTGGCACTCGGTAGGGCCGGGAGCACCCAGGTCGGCGCGACGGGGCACGCCTACCCAGTCGAGGGCGGCTGGGCCTACCTAGACCGTTTGGCTCGCCTACGCCAGGGCGATTACGTCGATCTCCACCAGAACGTCCATGGGCAGACGAGCCACTTCCACGGTTGATCTGGCGGGCGGTGCAACGTTGAAATATCGTCCGTAGACTTCATTCATGGCCGTGAAGTCTCCCATGTTCTTCAGAAAGACGGTCGCGCGCACCACTTTTTTCAGACCGCTCCCGGCGGCGGTTAGAATTGCCGACAGATTTTTAAGAACGCGGTCGGTCTGCGCGGCCACGTCTCCGCTGATGGCCTGCTGACTCGCGGGATCAATGGCCACCTGCCCGGAAACGAAGACAAATCCGTTCGCCCGGATGGCCTGGGAATAGGGGCCAATCGCCTGCGGGCCTTCTTTGGTTGCAATCACGTCGCGCATGCAGCCTCCAAAATGGGCGGTTAGCAGCTGCTGGTCAATGATCAGAATCAACGCCGATGAACGCAACTTGAGTCAACTCCCAGAAGGCCTGCTGATGGAAAGCTGTAACTCTGGTTGTTGTCCGTTCTCAGTTGATTTTGCTGACAACCGGCCACTGAGCGCTAGATTTTCTGCAGCCTCTGTACATCGTGCACGCCGGCAATCTTACGCACGCCATTGACGATGTTTTCCAGGTGTTTCAAGTCTGCGATATCGAGCACGATGTCAACGTTGGCCTGGCCATTTTCGGTCCGTGCTTCTATATTGCGAATATTGGTCTTGGTATCGCTGATCACCGCGGTGATCTGCTTTAACATGCCGAACCGATCATCGCAGAAGACGGTGAGCTTCACCGGATAGGCGCTGGGCGTCCCCTCGTCCTGCGCCCATTCCACATCGATCCGCCGTTCCGGCTCATACATCAGGTTCATCACGTTGGGACAACTGAGCGCATGGACCGCCACGCCTTTGCCGCGAGTCACGTAACCGACGACGGATTCGCCGCGGATCGGGTTGCAGCATCGAGCCCGATAGACCAACAGATCGCCGTGTCCCTTCACCCGGATGGCATGATTGTTTTGATCTCCGCCGAATACGCGCCGTACTACGCTGGCGAATCCACCCGGCTTCTCCGCTTCAGGCTCGGCGACAGGTTCGCCCGCGGCCGGCGTCAGCCGCCCCAATATCTGCCGAGCCGAGTATTTGCCGTAGCCAATTCCCGCCATGAGGTCGTCAGGGCGCCCCACGCCGTAATCGCCCGCGATCTTTTGCAGGTCCTCGTCCTTGATTTCCTTCAACGAGACCCGATATTTGCGCGCTTCTTTCTCAATCAGTTTGCGGCCAATTTCTATGGCGCGCTCACGCTGATGTAGATTGAGCCAATGCTTGATCTTGTTGCGGGCGCGGGATGACTTGGCGACCGCCAGCCAATCGCGGCTGGGTTTATGTCCGACCTGGGTGAGAATCTCGACTATGTCGCCACTATGCAGCTTGAAGCGCAGCGGAACCATGCGCCCGTTTACCTTCGCGCCCACGCAACTGTGGCCCACCTCGGTGTGGACGGAATAGGCAAAATCAATCGGTGAGGAGTCGCGTGGCAGAACTACGACCTTGCCCTTGGGGGTGAACGTGTAAACCTCCTCCGGATAGAGATCGATCTTGAGTGTGGACAGGAACTCACTGGGATCAGAGACGTCGCGTTGCCATTCCACCACCTGGCGCAACCAGGTCAGGCGCTGCTCGTCTTGCGCCGAGACCGGTCCATCTTTGTATTTCCAGTGCGCGGCGATGCCCTCTTCGGCCATTTTGTGCATTTCCTCGGTACGGATCTGCACTTCAAACGGCGTTCCCTCTTCGGAAATCACGGAAGTGTGCAACGATTGATAGAAGTTCGGCCGGGGCATGGCAATAAAGTCCTTGATCCGACCCGGCACAGGCCGCCACAAGTTGTGGATGATTCCCAACACTGCATAACAATCCTGGACCGATTGCGTGATTACGCGCATGGCATAGAGGTCATAGACCTGTTCGACCGCGATGTGTTGCCGTTGCAGTTTCTTGTGGATGCTGTACAGGCGCTTGATGCGGCTTTCCACGGTCGCGGTGATTCCCGCCTCTTTCAGCTTGTCGCGGAATATCCCCTCCACCCGCGCCAGGAAAGCTTCGCCCGCCTTGCGCCGCGCCTCGACCGCGTCATGGACCTGCTGATATCCAATCGGGTCAACGTAGTGGAACCCTAGATCCTCCAGTTCGCCGCGAATCTTGCCCATGCCCAGGCGGTGGGCGATGGGGGCGTAGATGTCGAGCGTCTCGCGGGCGATTTTCTGCTGGCGTTCTGGCGGCAGGTGCTCCAGGGTGCGCATGTTGTGCAGACGGTCCGCTAGCTTGATGAGCACGACGCGGATGTCGTCCACCATCGCCAGCATCATCTTGCGCAGGTTTTCCGCCTGTTGTTCTTCACGGGTGGCGAAATCTATGGCGCCGATCTTGGTGACCCCCTCGACGATATGGGCCACCTGTTCGCCGAACTCCTTTCGGATATCGACGACGGTTACCGATGTGTCTTCTACCGAGTCATGCAGCAGGCCGGCGGCAATGGCCACAGGGTCCATTTTCATTTCGGCCAAAACCAGCGCTACTTCAAGGGGATGAGCCAGATAAGGTTCGCCGGAGGCACGGCTCTGCCCGGCGTGGTGTTTCTGAGAAAACTCATAGGCCTTGCGGATCAGTTCCAGATCGTCGTTGGGCCGGTTGGCCCGCATTCGGCGCATCAATTCGCGGAACTTGGTTACCGTGAGTACATTTGTCGCGAACTGTTGGCGCAGGGTCGCCATGCTGAATTATAGCCTGATGAGTAGCGGGTAAGAGCCCGGCAGAACTAGTCCAAATGGCCAACACGGAAATGGCCTTAGCCCGACTCGGGCAGCACCAGCGGTCTCGGGCTCGCGTGATTCTGCTAGAGTTGTGGCCAGCAAGCTGAAATGAATTCGTCGCGCATTCTCGTCACCGGTGCCTCTGGGCCGATTGGAGCCGCGCTTCTTCCCTCACTGAACGCCCGCGGCTACACGGTCACACGCCTGGTCCGAAGCAGTGCAGTTCGCTCTGTCACTGCTAAAGACCAGATCGCCTGGGATCCATCTCGTCCCTTGTTACCTGAATCCGTTTCGGGCTTCAGCGCGGTTATTCACCTGGCCGGAGAGTCAATTGTCGGCCGCTGGACAGAGGCCAAGAAGCGACGCATCCTCGACAGTCGCACTCAGGGCACAGGCCATCTGGCTGAAGCTCTGGCGAAAACACCCCACCGTCCGGGTGCACTGATCTCGGCTTCTGCAATTGGCTACTACGGCAATCGCGGCGATGAGATCCTGGGTGAAGATAGCCCGTCAGGCGATGGGTTTGCCGCGTTAATCTGCCGTCAGTGGGAGGCGGCTGTCCAACCGGCCACCCAGGCAGGAATCCGCACGGCTCAAATGCGTTTGGGAGTGGTGATGAGCGCGGAGGGCGGCGCTCTGCAGAAAATGCTGCTCCCTTTCCGGTTGGGTCTGGGGGGGAGACTGGGCAACGGCCGCCAGTGGTGGAGCTGGGTATCGGTACGGGATGTCGTAGGAGCGATTCACCAGGTATTGAATGACGATTCGCTCCGAGGTCCCATCAACACGGTTACTCCGAATCCGGTAACGAATGCAGAATTCACTAGGACTCTGGCTTCTGTACTGAACCGCCCGGCGATTTTCCCCATGCCCGCCTTCGCCGTCCGCCTGGTCTTCGGACAGATGGGCGAGGAACTTTTTCTCGCCAGCCAGCGCGTGAAACCGGCAAAGCTTACCGCCAGCGGATATCAGTTTCAGCATCCGGGCTTGAAGAAAGCGCTGGAAGAGATTCTCGAGCGATAAGCCACTGGCGACCGGTCAGCCCATACTTGAGATCTTCAGAATTGCTTCGTTCTGCACGCCCAGCTCATCTCCGAAACCGGAAAGCCAGATCACATCAGGCTCGCGGCGGAACCAGGTCATCTGGCGCTTGGCATAGTTTCGGTGCGCCTGCTGTGCGGCTTGGAGCGCTGTCTTGCAGTCAATCTCGCCCCCTAGCAGTGCGACCACCTGCTTGTAGCCGAGCGCAGCGAGCGGGCGAACTGCGTCGCCGTGTTTCTCGAGCAGGGTTCGCGTTTCTTCCATCAGGCCGGCATCGAACATACGCTGAGCGCGCTGGTTGATGCGTTCGTACAGGGCGTTGCGGTCGGGATCGAGACCCAATCGCAGAATGCGGAAGCCCTGGAGTGGATCACGGCCCTGCTTCCATATTTGTGTCATTTTCGTCCGCAAAGCGAGACAGATTTCAATCGCCCGCACCAGCTTGGGCGTGTCGTTGGCATGAATCTTCGCGGCAGCAGTAGCGTCGAGACGGCTTAAGACCCGGTGCAGATGCGCCGGACCCTTCTCTCCGACTCGCTGGCGCAGACGCTGGCGCAGTTCCTCGGAACGCTGCGGGCCGACGAAGAGTCCCTCCAGAAGTGCGCGGAGATACAATCCGGTTCCGCCAACCACAATCGGCAAAGCTTGCCGCGCCTTGATTTGTCGCAGCACTTCGCGGGCCTGGCGCGCGTATTCTCCGGCAGTGATGTAGCCAGCAGGATCAACAAAATCGAACAGATGGTGAGGAGCGCGGGCGCGCTCGGCGAGTGTTGGTTTTGCCGTACCAATCTCGAACTCACGATACATGGCAACCGAATCGCAGTTCACGATTTCGCCGCGGAAGCGCTCCGCCAGCGCGAGTGAGAGTGCGGTCTTCCCGCTTCCCGTCGGACCGAGCACCACCACGAGCCACGACTCGGAGTACACGGTCAGCGATCACCCCCTGCCATGCGACGCCCATAGCGGGCCAGAGTGAAAACCAGAACGAGCGTCCCGAGAATCAAGATGCCAGCCCCCTCCAGCTTGTAGAATGTGCGACTTGGGCGGCCGTCCCGGAGAGGAGCGATCCGGCCGTGGTCGCGGCAGTATTGTAGCGCCCTATCTGCATCCTGCGCCGCCCCTCGCAGATGCTAAACTTCGTTCTGCCGTGTCGGTGCCACAAAGCAGCCCCGCAGCAAGAATCGTATGCTTCGGAGTCTTCGCGGTGGATCTTGCCGCGGGTGAATTGCGCAAAAATGGCGCCCGGATTCGCCTGCAGGAGCAGCCCTTTCAGATCCTGGTACTCCTGCTGGAACGGCCCGGGGAAGTGGTCACGCGCGAGGAACTGCGCCAGAAGTTATGGCCCGCCGATACCTTTGTGGATTTCGACCACAGCCTGAATACTGCCGTAAACAAGCTGCGAGAGGCGCTAGGAGATTCGGCGTCGAGCCCACGCTACGTGGAAACTCTGGCTCGGCGAGGGTACCGGTTTCTGGCGCCGGCGCAAAGGTCGGCGACCCACTCCCTCGCGCAGGAATCTGCGAAAACTGCGCAGGTGGATGCCGAGGTCGCGGCACCTCCCACGACGCTTCATCGGGATCTCGAAGTTCCCTTGCCCCGTCGCGGCCTGACCCGCGGTCTTTTCGGGCTGATTCAGATGATGTATCTGAGCTTCTATGTGGCGGCGCTGTTTCGTTTGGCGGAAGTCGAACGGGTTACAAGCACGTTCTGGCCGGGGTGGAGATCGCTGGTTATCTTCGTGGCGGTGCTGGTGACCGCGGCTGTAGGCATCCCTTTGCGCTGTTACCTGCTGTCGGCGGTCACTTTCGATCACCAGCGGCTCGGTGAAAAATTCCAGAGGATGTTCCTGCTCATACTGGCGCTGGACCAGTTATGGGCGGTCGCCCCATTTCTTATGGCCAACCGGATCGGTTTTGGAGCAGCGTTCGCGGCGACGGCTGCGCTTCTTTACGTGCCGTTTTCGGAGAGAACTCTGGTGCGAATGGCATATTCGCCGATGCCCAGGTCGTAAAACACAATTCGGGAACCGTGCTCACGAAAGTTGCGTATCACCGTCTGAAACCGAGGCAGGAGTTTGCCCGGGTTTAGGAGTCAGCGTATGCAACAGATTGCGGCAATGATTTTGGGCTTGTGCCTGGTACTCGTGCCATTTGCCCGGGCAGAACAGTGGTCGAAGACTTTCATCGTCACGGGAAAGCCCGATCTGCGGGTGGAGACCTCCGACGCCAACATCCGCGTGGACACCTGGGACCAGAACAGTATCGAAGCCCGGGTCACGGCGGAGGGCTGGAAGATCGGCGAGGGCGGCGTCAAAGTGCCGGATCACCAGACTGGGGACTCGGTCGAACTGGAAGTTCGTCTTCCCCACAACGTCTGCATTGTGTGCTTCCACACGACTCGCCGGAGGCTGGATGTTGAAATCCACGTGCCACGGGAAGGCCGCGTGAATCTGCGCACCGGCGATGGTTCCATCCGGCTCAGCAACTTTAAGGGCAACATGGATCTTCAGTCGAGTGATGGCGATCAGGACATCGATTCTGTGGATGGATCACTGAGAGCGCACGCGAGCGACGGCCACATTAAAGCGGCGGGCCGATTCGACTCGTTGCAGCTCAGCAGTGGTGACGGTCTCCTCGAAGCGCGCGCGCTGGCCGGATCGACCATCGGTTCAAACTGGGACCTTCACGCCGGGGACGGAAGTGTCAGCCTGCAGGTGCCCGAAGCCTTTGCCGCCGATGTCGACCTGCACACCGGCGACGGCCACATTAGTTTGGATATGCCCGTCAGCGTGGAGGGAAAACTGGGACAAAATAATATTCACGGCAAGCTCAACGGGGGCGGAAACCTGCTAACCATTCATACGGGAGACGGGTCGATCCGGCTGGAGAAGTCGTAGTCACGAGCTAAGGATTAGGACCGAGGGGGATTCGGTTTGGACTTCAGACCCTTCACGCGAGGCGCCATCCTGACTACGAGGTGTGGATCTTGCGTGAGGCGGATCAGCACTTCTAGTCCCGGCTTGAAGCTGCAGGGGCCACGCCACTGAGGGCAGGGTTGGAGCGAATCAGCACGATGCGTTCCAAGCGCGATATTGCCCAGATAGGCCGCTTGATCCGAAATCAGTAGGCCTTCGTCATGCCTACTTGCCCCATGTGCAGAGGACGTTCGAATTGCTGGCTGATGCCCCCAGGCGCTGCTCCCAAATAGGCTCAGACCGTGATGCGCAACGAGACCGCGCTGGCTCATGGATCGCTCACGCAAGTGGAGCGCCGCAATCCCAAGGTGTCCAGCGCCAGATGACGCGCTCAGCCCGTCCTTCCGCTGGGACGAATATTTCTCGAAAGTAAGCTCATCTGAGCTCTTTGAATGTGATGAAAAGCTTCTCTCCGCCGGCACTTGTGAACGCTGACTTCGATTTCTACGGCAAGACTCTGGGAGGAGCCCAGCAGCTCGAACTTCGCGGGAAGCCCTGTGTGAATTGCGTAGACAACGACCTGGTTAACGCATGGGGCCAGGTTTAGGTGCAGCGGGTCTTCGGTCCGGAAGCTCGACGAAACCAAACGTCTGTTAGCCACGATAGACCCGCACTCACCGGACAAATATCGGTTAAATGGAGTACTTTCGAACATGCCGGAATTTAAGCAGGGGTTCCGTGCTGGTTCGGCGATGGTGAGAGAGAAGAGATGCCGAGTTTGGCGAGGAAAACTGATTGTTGGTCGATAGTCGTTGGTCGTTAGCCAGGAGCCAAGCCTTGCGGCAATCGACCGCGCCTGCCAAAGAGTGGCTCCTAGGGACCAAGGACTGGCATTACTCGAGATCTGCCTTGTCCGGGTTGTAATAAAAGTGGAACCGTAAACCGAGGTACTGGCCTCCGAACTCGGTGGGGAGCGGGGGAAAAGGTTTGGACGCGGTGATCCCGCCGTAGGCGGCGCGATCCAGCGCGACATCTCCGGAAGTGCCGACGATCTGCAACCCGGCCACTTGGCCGTCTTTCAGGATAGCAAACTCGATCGATACCTTTCCCCTCTTCATGAGCGGTGCCCGTGCCGACTCGGGGATGATGCGATACCAGTTTTCGCGTACATCGTGCAGCACGCGGGCGAGGTAGGGACTGAAATCTACCCCCATTGTGTCGCTGAGGACGTCCAGCGGCCCAATCGCCTCCGCGGGCTGCTTGCCTCGACCTAAACCGTAGTCGCCGTTATCCCCAGCGTATCCGCCACGATTGGTGATGGCGGCACGAGCAGCCTGCTCGATCGCCGATCCTGCCGAAATGGCGCCGGTACTGAAAGTCCGTTTAGGCGCGGCGACGGGCGGAGTCGGCAAGCGGGCTACCTGGTTCTGATCAGGCCGTGGCGGTGGCTGTGGCGATGGCTGTTCCTGCGGCGGCGAATTTTGCTCGGCGGCGGGTGCGGGCGGTGCGGACTGCTGCGATGGCGCTGGAGGGCTGGCCGATCTTGGAGCTCCGGGACGTGCGCTGTCAAGAATCTTCTTCAACTCCCGGCGATCCAATTGCGGCGCGCGCGACGTTGCGACGCGGTCTTTGTCTGAGATCTTGTTCGTATCAGGCCGTTTGGTAAGCTTCTGCTCGTCCGGTGGAAGCTCCAGGTAGGTGAGCTCCTTCTGGCGCATCAGGTCTTCCGGGCTCACCATAATTACCGGGCGCTTGTGCAGCAAATTTTCAAATTTGGGGGAGTTGACCACCAGAATGACGATCGCGAGGTGGACCACCACCGAAATCCAAAAGGCTTCCCGTTGACGCGATCGCGAGAGATCGTCCTGAAGCTGGATCAGCAGGGCGGGAACATCATGCATCTCGCGATAGGCTGATTCCCAGCTATCTGCGTCGTAGAGGTCGCTGCCCGGGGGCACGGCCGATGGCGTTGCCGGTGCCGGGCTTCGAGGCGGGATTTCAGTGATTGGCATCGAGCTGCTGGTTTACTAAGTTAGAGACACCTGACCGGCCTTTAGTTTCTGGAATGCGTATGCTCCGCTTCCTGGAATAGAAGCATTTCCGCGACATTCCGGGGCATTTTCTATTTTCGCATTTTTCTCGAATATCTGCGAAAAACCAAAGAGTACATGCCTTTGAGCCTGTACCTGAATGGTCAATAAAGATTACCTCGAACCCTCCTAATTGAATGTCAAGAAGTGTAAAAACGGAGTGAGCCGAAAACGTTAACCAGCAAGCACTTACGCGGTTTTAACGCTGAGCATCATCGGCGCAGCCGATCCAGTTTAATTTTCTTGCCGTGCTCGCTGATCGCAGCCACCACATCGAGAGCCACGGCCAGTGCGCGGCGCCCGTCCTCGAATGAAACCAGCGGTTTGGAACGCGTCCGCACCGCTTCAAGGAATGACCTAATCTCGGCCTCGAGAGGCTCTTGTGCCACGATCGGAGGCTTGGCAACTTTGATTTGCGGATTGACCGAAGGCGTTCCCGCAGCTTCGCCTTTTTCACCCACGCTGAAGACCAGAACATCCTGCCGGCTGTAATCGAGAGACACATATTGCCGCGGCTGAAAGAAGCGCAGCTTACGCACACGTTCGGTGGAAACCCGGCTGGCGGTGAAATTGGCCACGCAGCCCGATTCGAACTCCATGCGCACATTGGCGATGTCGGTTTTGCCGGAAAGAATGGGGAGACCTACAGCACGAATCTCCTGGACCGGCGTGTTAACAAAGGAAAGCACGATATCGAGATCGTGAATCATGAGATCGAGGACGACGTCCACATCGAGCGAGCGTGGGGTGAATACACTGAGCCGGTGTACTTCAAAGAACATGGGCTGAGTGATGACCGGCACGGTGGCGCAAACCGCCGGATTAAATCTCTCCAGATGACCGACCTGGGCTATGCGGCCCCGGCCGTGTGCCAGGCGAATCAGCTCGTCGGCTTCCGCCAGCGAAGCGGCTAGCGGCTTTTCGACCAGAACATCAACTCCGCCTTCCATCAAAGTCCGGGCGATCTCCAGATGTCGGACGGTAGGTACGGCTACGGAGGCGGCCTGGACTTCACTATGCGTGGTGAGCTGCTGGACTGAGCCGAACGCACGGCAAGCGAATTCGTGGGCGACAGCATCGGCTCGCGCCACATTCGGATCCACCACGCCTACCAGCCGGACTGCTTCGCCACGCTGCGCCAGCTGCTGATAAATGCGGGCGTGGTTGCGCCCGAAGGCGCCCACGCCGATCACAGCGACACTGATCAACGAGTTGGTCAGTTTTCCAGTTCTCCCCTCGTCGTGAATGGCCAATTAGAGCACACAGGAACACCCTTCGGCTTCGCTCGGGGGAAAGGCTCCAGATCCCAAAACAGCAGCGCTTGTTTCCTGGCTGGACAACGCCGCTCAGTCCCGCGCCTTCTTTAAAACAGCGATCTGGCCGGCGTGGTAGAGCTCGTGCTGGACGATCCCGCTGAACATGTAAAAAAAGTTGTAATAGCTTGCCGTCTTGCCGGGAACTTGTTCCTGCAGGCGCGAGTCGGGAAAGGTGGCGACCGCTTTAATGAGTTCGTTGTGAATGCGCTTTACCGACTCGATCGTCTGACGCCAGGCGGCCTCGCTAGTGTCTGTAAGCGGCGGGAAGTTTTGCTCGTCGCTCAGGGTTACGGCCATGCCGCTGATACGGCGGCGGACGGCGTCATCCCAGGCGGCGATGTGCAGGAGCAGCTCCCAGATGCTGTGAGCGTTTTTGATTGGCTTGGCGGCTGCAGTCTTGGCGCCAACGTCTGCGAGTAGCTCGAGAACAGAATCCCCGTGCCAGGCGCCACCTTCGAAGGCGCGGCGAATTTGGTCAGCGAG
>Ga0209526_10000967_pt1 | contig 18983 bp, 19 predicted proteins | sample JacPinW_OM2H0_M1_FD_188566 | JGI IMG/M metagenome (GOLD analysis project Ga0209526, IMG submission 188566) | Forest soil microbial communities from Algoma, Ontario, Canada - Jack Pine, Ontario site 1_JW_OM2H0_M1 (SPAdes) (version 2) | ecosystem: Environmental > Terrestrial > Soil > Boreal... | reverse complement strand
AATCCAATCAAATGGCGATTTTCATATGAGAGTAGCACCGTTAAATGACCTCATTTTCAATCGAATAACAATCCAATCGGATCGCTCGATGGCGGCGGGCGGATTGCTTCGACCGGGCACAGTGTGCCTCCCCGGCACAAGCGGGCCGGCCGCATCAAAGAGCGCGAAGGGAAGCGAATCAGCCGGCGCAGCGGCAGGTCGGTGCGCGCGACAAAGCCTGGTTAGGAGGCAGGTTGCCGAAGCCGTGGGGTCGAGTTCGCACCTGACTCACCGCTGGTAATGGCAGCCGCCGCAACCACGGCCGCGACACACCGCCACGTGGGCAGCGCCTTCTTCATGATCATTTCCCCCTCGCCGTCTATCTTTGGCGTCCGATGCCGCGGCCATTTCATCGCGACCGCCATGGCCGCCGGAAATCGATCGAACAGCTACCCTACATCCGCGGCCGGCCACCTGATAGCCAGATTGGGGCAAAGCCTCCGGCCGGAGGCGGGGCACGAACGTGGGAGTTTCTATGCGCCGTCTTGCTCGTCTGCTTCGTTTTGCCGTGCGAAGAGTACAAGCAGGTCGAGGTGAGCCTCGCGACCGTTGTCGTTAGGGAGACCGCGGTTTCGAATCCCTCTGCTCCACCGGCGAGTAATGTCCGTCGCAGTGCTGGATCCCGATCGGCAGAAAGAGAACTGGCGCCCGAGCCCATACAAAGGCGGTCATGTTCTTCCGCGGGGGGCTTACCTCGGTTGAGACGGGGTGAATACGTCGTCCGGCAGGCGTACAAGAGGTAATGCGATGGATGACATTATCAAAAGACTCGATGAGCAGGACAGGAAGCTCGACGCGATCTACGCGTCGGCGGAGAGAACGCGGAAATATTTGCTCTGGACGCTTATCATTACTGTTGCAGTGATCATACTGCCGCTCATCGGGCTCGCCTTTGCGATCCCCTCGTTTCTCAGCATCTACACTGGGAATGGGCTCTAGCGAATCGGTCGGTGCGGGGCAGCACCCGCACCTCGTCGCCCAACAAGCTGCTGTCGGTCGCGTAGTGAATGTTGGTCTCGACCACAGTGGTGTCGACGCGCATCCGCCGGAATTTGGAGAGGCGCTCCATCTGGGCGCCCTCAACGTCAAAATCCCCGGCATCCCGGTGCCGTCACAGAAGAAATAGCAGTCCTTTTCGGTTCATTGTGTTGGCGACCGGCACCTTCGTATCCGCGTTCTGGATCCCGGCTTTGTGACATTACCTTGTAAAAGACAGCACGACCCCCAATGTTGATAGCACTCTCGCACAGCGAGTGCTAATCTTGTCCACCAACATTAGTTGGATTCGCAGCGCTTTCCTTGCGAGGCCGATCCGATTCAAACCTGTAACTTTGGGAGGACTCTCATGAAATTCAGACCTTTGCACGACCGCTTGCTAATCCGGCGGGTGGAGCAGGAGGCAAAGACGACGGGCGGGATCATCATTCCCGACACCGCCCAGGAAAAACCGATGGAGGGCGAGGTCATCGCAGTCGGGCCGGGTGCCCGCGGCGAAGACGGGAGGGTCCACGCGCTCGACGTCAAGGCCGGCGACCGCGTGCTGTTCGGGAAGTGGTCGGGCACCGAGATTCGCCTCGATGGCGAGGAACTGATGATCATGAAGGAATCCGACGTCATGGGCATTGTCGAGGGCGGCACCGCCGCTGCAAAGACGAGCTGAAAGGAAAACGATCATGGCTGCTAAAGATATTCGGCTAGGCACCGATGCACGCGAGCGGATGCTCCATGGCATCGACATACTCACCAACGCGGTCCGAGTGACCCTGGGGCCCAAGGGCCGCAACGTGGTCCTCGACAAGAGCTACGGCGCGCCACGGATCACCAAGGACGGCGTCACCGTCGCCAAGGAGATCGAGCTCAGCGACAAGTTCGAGAACATGGGTGCGCAGATGGTGCGCGAGGTCGCCAGTAAGACGAGCACGGTCGCCGGCGACGGCACGACGACCGCGACCATTCTCGCCCACGCGATCGTGCGCGAAGGGGTCAAGGCGGTGGCGGCGGGCATGAACCCGATGGATCTCAAGCGCGGCGTCGACATGGCGGTCGACGCCGTCGTCAAGGACATTCAAAAGCGCTCGAAGAAAGTCTCGACAAACGACGAGATCGCGCAGGTAGGCACCATCTCGGCCAATGGCGACCCCGAGATCGGCCGGATGCTCGCCGAGGCCATGAAGAAGGTCGGCAACGAGGGTGTTATCACCGTCGAGGAGGCCAAGTCGCTCGAAACCGAACTCGATGTCGTCGAGGGAATGCAGTTCGACCGCGGCTATCTGAGCCCCTATTTCGTCACCAATGCGGAAAAGATGCTCGCCGAGCTCGACGATCCGTACATCCTGTTGCACGAGAAGAAGCTCTCCAGTCTGCAGACGCTGTTGCCGATTCTCGAAGCCGTCGTACAGAGCGGCCGGCCCTTGCTGATCGTCGCCGAGGACATCGAAGGCGAGGCGCTAGCCACCCTCGTCGTCAACAAGCTCCGCGGCGGCCTCAAAGTGGCGGCGGTGAAGGCGCCGGGCTTCGGCGATCGCCGCAAGGCGATGCTCGAGGACATCGCGGCACTCACTGGGGGTCAGGTCATCTCGGAAGACCTCGGCATAAAGCTCGAGAACGTCACCCTCGACATGCTCGGCCACGCCAAGCGGGTGCGGATCGAGAAGGAGAACACGACGATCATCGACGGCGCCGGTAAGAAGGAGGACATCCTCGCGCGCACCGGCCAGCTCAAGGTGCAGATCGAGGAGACGACCTCCGATTACGACCGCGAGAAGCTGCAGGAGCGTCTGGCCAAGCTTGCGGGCGGCGTCGCGGTCATCCGCGTCGGCGGCAGCAGCGAGGTCGAGGTCAAGGAACGCAAGGACCGGGTCGACGACGCCATGCACGCGACCAAGGCTGCGGTCGAGGAAGGTATCGTCGCCGGTGGCGGCGTCGCGCTGCTTTTTGCGAGCAAAATTCTGGCCGGCCTCAACCCCGCAAACAACGACCAGAAGGTCGGCATCGAGATCGTCCGCAAGGCCATCCAGTCACCGGTGCGGCAGATCGCGGAGAATTCCGGCTTCGAGGGCTCTGTCGTGGTCGGCAAGCTCACCGACAAGGACGACGCGAATTACGGCTTTGACGCGCAGTCGGGCGAGTACAAGGACATGGTCGTGGCCGGGATCATCGATCCGACCAAGGTCGTGCGGGTTGCGCTGCAGGACGCTGCCTCGATCGCAGGGCTGTTGATCACCACCGAGGCGATGGTCGGCGACAGGCCGGAGCCCAAGGGTGCCCCGGGCATGCCGCCGGGTGGCATGGGCGGCATGGGCGGCATGGATTACTGAGCCTCCAGCCGCACTGGCGCCGAAGAAAGGCCATCGCCTCTTCTCGAATTCCGAAGAGGCGATGGCCGATGCCGGTATTCGAGGAGAGGCGATGGTAGTGACCGATGGTGCCGACGACCAGACACTGGCGCGCGACATGATCGAGGTGCACGGGGGGGAGGCTGCCACTGTCGCGCGGGAGAACGCTCGTGTGGCGGCGCTCGCGGGTCAGGCCGCGCGAGCGAAACAATGGATCACGGTGCTTGGGTTCGTCCAGCGGCAGCTCGCTGGCAAAGGATCGCCCATCCCGGCCTCCTCTTGAGCAAGGCCCAGAAAGCGCCGCTCAAATGGCGTGCGACGTACACACAAAGGCGTTCGCGGGTCAGCCTTTTGAGCACGGCCCAAATGCGTTGAACGAGGCGACGTCCGCTGTGGCCTTTTGGATCGTGGTGATCCTAATAAAACGCTGGTCTTTGAACAAATCGATCCGCTCAATTTAATTTCCTTGTAATTTAGAAAAGCAGTACAATGTTTACGTAGGCGAGTATTTTGCCCGCGCAAAATATCAAACGACAGAAATGTGATTTAAGCGGCAAAATAGACGAGCTCTCGTTCAGGGCCGCGATCCGCGGCGGAAAGATCAGGAGGGAGCGCTTCCCCCTGACAACAAGGTACGGCAAATGAAGGTTCATCCTAGCTTAAAGCCAGGGATCTGGGGTGCGGTTATTGGCGCGGCTGCCATATCGGTGATCGGTTTCTCATCGTTTGGATGGACGCTCGGCAGCACTGCCGACCGGATGGCGAAAGAACGAGCTCAAACCGCGGTCGTTGGGGTGCTGGCGCCAATCTGCGTCGAGAAATTCCAGCACCAGGCCGACGCAGCGACAAAATTGATCGAATTCAAAAAAGTGTCCTCATCGTGGGACCGGCGATCGCTCATTGAGAAGGGCGGTTGGGCTACGATGCCGGGAAGCGATGCTCCGAACTCGGCGGTCGCTACCGCCTGCGCGGAACGGCTTGGCGGTACCCTCTAGTAGAGGTTCCAGCAGGAGTCTGAGCCGGTTGGCAAGATCAGGGATGGACAGGCCGACAGAGTCGCGCTCGAGCTGGGTGGTGCCTGGGTCGTTGCCGGCCGGTTCCGCCGCGGCAGCCAAGTAAATGCCGGAGCGATTATGACGCTGCCCGCTCGATTTTCATTGCTCCATTCGGACCTCAACGACTTTCTCTTCGCCTCGGTCGGCGATGAGCAAAATGGAATGCCCCTAAGCGTTATTTCAGCGTTAACGCGACTAGACGTCGATCCCTGGGAAGAGGCCGCCCGGCTTGCCGCTTTGCCTAAGGCCGTCGCGGCTGAAGCGCTCGCGCCAATGATCGCTCGGTTGCCGATCGGTCGGCCGCAGCCATCGGATAATTTGGCGATCACCCAGCGATTGGTAGAGCTTCTGCCGGTAAGCGGTCAGTTGGCCCTGCCGGGTCGGAAGCTGGTGGGCGCAAAAGACAAGAGATATTTTCAAGCAGTGATGTTGCTCGCCTGCCTTGCCCTTGGGGCGGCAGTACTCTCCAGTATGTTGTGATCTGACGCCGCAATCCGGTTCTTTGCGCAAAGGCAAGAACATGAAGTATCTCGTTCCGCCGATTGTGATCCCAGTCCTGTTATTCATTGGCATCGCCGCATACGGGATGCTGCGGCCCCCGATTACCGTCGATCATCCTCCCGCTCCCGCGGCGATCTCGCAGTCTCGTTAGCGCGGCAACCGCCGCGCTCGACAGGCAGAGCGGGTGTCATTCTGCAGCAGCGACTTCCTCGGTCCATACCGTAAAGCTGCTGAGCGAGTTCGGGCCAAAGGTCGTGCTGATCGCGACGTCCGCAGCATCGCGGCCGCGGGCGATCAGCACCCGTCCGATGCGCGGGATATTGTTGCGCGCATCAAAGGTGTACCACTCGCCGCCGACATAGGCTTCGAACCAGGCTGCGAAATCCATTGGTGCGTCCGAGACCGGCACGCCGATATCGCCGAGATAGCCGGTGCAGTATCGCGCCGGGATGTTCATGCAGCGACAGAAAGCGACGGCGAGGTGTGCATAATCCCGGCAGACGCCGGTGCGATCGCAGAAAGCCTCCCAAGCCGTTCTGCTTGCGCGCGCGTGTTCGTAGCCAAAGGCAATGTGCTGGTGAACGTAGTCGCAGATGGCCTGGACGCGTCCCCAGCCGAGCGGAGTGTGCCCGAACAGCGACCATGCGATCTCAGACAGCCGCTCGGTCTCACAATAGCGGCTGCCCAGGAGGAACATCAAGGCCTCATCGGGCAGATCTTCGACAGCGTGCTGATGTGCCTCGATGGCGACCACATCCGGCTCGCCCGTATCGTTGACGATCCCGTTGGCGGACAGTCGCGTCCGTCCCGTCGGCGCCACGATCCGGTTGCACCAATTACCAAACCCGTCGCGGTAGGCACGGATCGGGATCGATGGGCTGGCGACGAGGTGATCCGGAACCACCATGTCCGAGACGCGTGTGTAGTGGACGTTCAACATCAGGAGCATCGGCGTCGGCTGCGGGCAGTCGTAGACCAATTCGTAGCCCAGTCGGATCTGCATGGCTTGTACTTTCACCGAATTCACAATCAGACGATATCCGATTCAGGTGCCTTCTGATACCTCAAGCTCCATGAGATGAAGGCGCGTATCGCTACGTCCGCCGCGTTCACCGCCTCCGCAAGCATTGGCTTGGGGTTTCCTCGAGGATAGCCGCAAAAGTTGGTTTCGACGCTTGCCGTGCCTCCGTAGAAAAAGCAATTCATCAAAGGTCCTAGGTCTATTTCATAACCACCCTTGAGAAAATTTCGGATCAATTGCGCAATTGAAATTTCGCGCTCCAACACTCATCTAGACAATATCGTGTTTCAAAGAGGGCTCAGCTCTGGTCGGTGTGCTCATCAGCAACCGCACGGTGCTTTCCAAAATTGGAATGTGATTGAGCCGGCGAGAACGTCGGATCAGAATTCTATTGAGGAAGCTTTATGAGTATCGGTACCGTTAAATGGTTCAACGCCCAGAAGGGTTACGGCTTCATCCAGCCTGACGACGGCTCGAAGGACGTGTTCGTTCATGTCTCCGCGGTCGAGAGCTCCGGCATCGGCAACCTCCAGGAGGGTCAAAAGCTGAGCTACGAGCTCGAGCGTGGCCAGCAGGGAAAGATTTCGGCAGTCAGTCTCCAGGCAGCCTAACTCAGACGCTCCGATGCGGCCCAGGCCGCATTGGAGCCTACCGGAGGCCCACATGTCAGAGCACAAGTTTGTCGTAGGGCAGAACGTACAATTCTCCCCCAATTGGCCTCTCGACAAAACGACCGGAGGCCAATTTACCATTGTCCGGCTGTGTCCCAACACCGGCAATACTCCCCAGTATCGCATCAAGAGCAAGCGGGATGGGCACGAGCGCATGGTCCCGGAGGACCGGCTCGATCGGCTGCGGTTGGGATAGACAAGTGGTCGATGGCGACCACCTCCAGCCCGCCCGAGTTGTTGACGACCGCGAGGTGCGCGCTGCAAACCAGCCTTTCCGGGTCACGATCTCGATGCCCCCGATCGGAGCGCCGCCGCCCGGGGCACGGGTCGGTCTCCGGTCATGATTTGGTCAGATCACGTCTTTATTGTTCGGACCTCCCCTCAATATGACGGGTCTCGTTCCATAGCCGGATCACCGGCTCGGTGAGGTTGTGCTCGTAGCCCAGCACGCTCAGACTCGCGGTGCCCAGCAGGAAATAGCGGCCGCCCGCCGGTTCGAGGCCTAGCCAGCGCGCCGCAAGCACCCGCAGTATATGGGCGCTCGAAAATATCAGTACGTTCCCGTCGACTGTACGCACGCGCTCGACGACCCGGTCGGCCCGGGCGGCCACCTGCTCCGGGGATTCGCCCCCGGGGCAGCCGTCGCGGAACAATTGCCAATGCGGGCGCTCCGCCAGGATCTCGGCGGTACGGCGCCCTTCATACTGGCCGTAATCCCATTCGGCGAGGTCGGGGACGGTTTCGGCCACCCTGTGAATCCCGGCCAGTTCGGCGGTCCGGACCGCGCGTTGTGAGGGGCTGGTCAAAACCTCGGCGAAAGCCAACCCGCGCAGCCGCTCGCCGACGATTCGGGCCTGCCCTTCGCCGCGCTCGGTCAGGGGCAGGTCGGTCCGGCCGGTGTGTTGACCGGAGAGGCTCCAGGCGGTTTCGCCGTGCCTGGCCAGGTAAACCACGGGAAGCGCTTCGCTCATTATTTTCTCCTGCACTGATGCTATCGGACCGACGGGACCGGTTTTGTTAACGTGTATCAAGGGAGCTTGCTCCGATCCGCCAATGGCGCGATGCGACGCCACAGGCGTTCTCCTTCAACGACCTGCCAGATGCCGAGCGCAGGCAACCCGATTATCAAGTCTCGCGCCCGCTTCAATAGCGAGATGGCGAGCGCCATCTCCGGCGTCAGCCCAAAGGTAGCGCCGATCAGAACATAGGCCCCTTCCTGTACACCCACAGCGTTCGGGATCGCGAAAGCCACCGTTCGGATAGCATAGACTAGGCTCTCGATCACCAGCACGGTCGCAAAGCCGAGCGGTGCACCGGCGAGGCGAAGCGCGATCCAGACCTCGACGGCGCTCACTATCCAACAGGCGAGGTGCAGGGCAAATCCGGCATACAGGCGGGCCCTTCGCTGATATATTCCGGCGAGCGCCGCATGGACGGCGGCCGCGCCGGCTGCCGTCCGTTGCCCCCAGCCCTGGCCGAGGAGACGTGCGAATCGATCGAAGAAACTGAAGCCATGGCGCTGGACGACCACGAACGCGACGGCGACGAGGACAGTTGCGCCCAGGCCGACTATGACCGGCAGCGCGATCGGAGCATCGGGCCGGAGATGGACGAGCAAACTGAGCCCGAGCGCCATATAGGCGAGCTTGGCGAAGAACTCGAGAGTGAGGTCTACCATCGTGCTCGCGCCGGCGATGGTTCCCGGCACCCCGGCGATCGCCACGACGCGGGCGCCGAGAACGCAGCCGCCCATCTGTGAAACCGGCAGCACTTCGGACCCGGCGTCGCGGATCAGACGCCCCCACAGAAAGACCCAAAGCGGCGTTCCCGGCACGAGGAGTCGCCAGGCGATCCCCTCGAGCGAGATTACCGCCAGATGGATCAGACAAATCGCGGAGAACCCCGTCCAGCCGATGGCTAGCAGCGATCGAATCACCGCGCCCGCACCGAAATGGCCGACGAGCGCACCGATCATAGCTAATCCGGCGAATGCAAGGATGATCGGAAGGAATTTCATGCTGGTGAGGGGTGCTGAGAATGCTCGGCCGCGCACTTCGTTATGCGGAAGGTCAAGAACCCCTGGTCACGAAGGAATAAACCGCGGGACCAGAGAAGCTAACAGGATGGAGAGCGTGATCGGAGCGCCTGCCGAAAAGCCTGCGGCACGGTGAGGCCGGTGAGGCCGCGCACTGACCCATCACCCTGCTGACGTTGCCGTCGATTTGGCTGACGTCGATGATATGGATGCCCGTCTTGGCCGCCAGATACCCGTAGCAGAACATCGCCGCCGCGGCGCGGCCCCGGCGGAGGCTCCGAGCGGATCGGAGCAGCGGACCCGCGCGACATGCCACCGTCCGGGAGCAATTTGCGCATCGGACCTTGCGGCAAGGATTCAGCCTGCTGCGCCAAGCGCGAGAAAGAAGCGAACCATTTTGGACCGGCTTATGGCGGAACGCCACCCCCGCGTATACGGCGGCGGCGCGCGAATCGCAATCGGCGGTGCCGGCCGGCGCATCAGCCCGGCAAACGGGAGCACGCCGGGTTTGGAGGGTGAATCCCGCTGATGAATTTAAACTAATCAGCGCTGTGACCGCGTATAATCCAGCCCACGACTTCAGCGCCCTCTCCGATCACCGGACTCCCGATAGAGAACAATACAATACCGTAAGTCACCGCTCCGCTCGCGGATAAGACAACGAGATCGAAGATCTGGAGTTCAGGCTGCCCTGCCAAAGCGAGCTCTTTAATCAGGAATACAACTGCGGCCATAGCCGCCGTCGCGACCACAATCGGCCATGTCTCGGACCACAGTTCGAAAAAACTACCCTCCAATTCGGTCAAAGCCTTACTGGCCGTGATCACTATCACCCCGCAGTACATCGGGGTGAAGAGTATGATTGCTCCCGGTGCTCCGTCCCAGAGAGCACCGACGGCCGCCGCAGCCGGCATTGTAATCAACAATGCAAGGCAGTACCAAAATAGTAGTTGTTCTCGATGCCGCGCGACCAAGACGGGGGCCACCAGGACGTCGATTGAGCGCACCGCTGCGTAGAGACACAGCAACCTTAGTATCGGGACCGCAGGTGACCATTTCGGACCGAGCACCACCGCAACCAACTCGCCGGCGACGAGCGCCATGCCGGCTGATGTCGGCAAAGCGATCGCTCCAGTGAGGCGCACCGTCCGATAAAACGCTGTGCGCATGGCGTCGATATTCGTCTGCAGCTCTGCCATCATCGGCGCGCTCAACATGTTGACGACGGTTGAAATCTTGTGCCCCGGCAACAGGGCCAGCTGTTTTGCCATCGAATAGAGGCCGACAGTAACCTGGCCAGTAATCTTGCCGATGACAAGCACATCGGCTTGTTCCCCGAGGACCCATAAAATATTGGCACCGAGTGTCGTCAGGCTGAAACGGAGCATCTCCTTCGCGCGCTCGCCACCTATCCGAAACCCGGGGCGCCAGGGGGCGAAAGCGAAGATGGCGAGACTGCGCACCGCAGGATGAATGAGCGAGCCGATCACCAGTGCCCAAACCCCGAAACCCGCGAGAGCACAGCACAGCATCACCGGCAACGCCACCCCCCCTCCGATGATCTCCGCCTGGGATACGCGATCGAGGGCTAGGCGCTTGCGGAGCAGGCCATCGGACACGACACTGCAGGCGGTCAACGGCAGGCCCAGGGCCAAGACAGGAAGCACGTCGGCGAGGCGCGGAACCTCAAACCAGCGAGCGATCATCGGCGCGCCGAGAGAGAGAAGCGCAAAGGCAATCGTGGCGAGGCTCATGGTGAGCCAGAAGCAGGTATCGAGTTCCCGCCGATCCAAATCACGGAACTGGATTATCGCCCTTCCGAGGCCCAATTCCGCGAGCATGTTCGCCGTCCCGATGAAGACGCCGGCGAGCGCCATCACCCCATAATCCGCCGGCGCGAGAATGCGCGCGATCAGCACCGTCGCGGCAAAGGAAAGAACTTGAACGACGCCGCGCGACCAAGCCAGCCAGAAGATCGAGCGAGCCACGCGCGCCTTGAGCGACACCCCTCGGGCCCCCAGCGTCACGGGTGCGGGTGACGCCTGGTGTCCAGTATTCGACATTTCACTAGCGGCTCTTGACGAACCCGGGTTGTTGGTCGGATCTCCCGATTGCAGGGGTGCCGATGGCGGGATGCAGCTCGCGCAGACGCATCGCAAAAGCGCCAGCCGGGGGTGCAATTTGTCGGGCGACTATTCGCCGCGACGCGTCGAATATGAATAAAACAGCCCAATACTCATCCAAATAGGCTAGTGATTGAAAAGCACCAGCAACAGAATAACCTACAATAGTGGCTTGGCCCATTCTTCCGAGCAGGTTTGCCCAGGCAAGATCCGGCCGATCTCGCGAATGCCGGATCAGCCAAGAGCAATTGAACCATGAATACGCGCCGATCATCAAAAAGAACGCGAGGCCGACCCATCCGTGCTCGGAGAGGACCTCGAAATAACTGCTGTGGGTGGCCTTACCCCTTTCATATTTGGGTATGTCGGTCCCCAGCAGCAGCGGATTTACGGCGTTCGGCCATAGTGTCACATTGAAACCCCCTCCCACGAAAGGATGGTCTGCGACAATCCTGAGCGAAGCCCTCCAAAAATCGATCCGTGACGTCGCGGAGCCATCGTCCTCGAAGTGTCCTAACAAAGCCATCCGATCGGTCCAGGCCGTTGGCACAAACGTGAAGATTCCCAATCCTACCGCAAGTATTAGAAAGCCTGTGGCCAGTTTCGCGCGTGACCTCAGCCAAAAGACAGTTCCCATAGCGCACAGGCCGAGCAAGGCACCGCGCGAATAGGTGAAGACGACGGCCAAGGCGACGAGGAAGCCCATTGCCATCAGTCCGCGACGCAAGTGCCGATTAATGGCGAGGTGCCATTGGTAGAATAGCAACGGCAGAATTATGATGAGGGCAACGGCAAAGTGGTTATTGTCAGCGTTCTTCCCCATGTCCGGACCATGGATCATGCTGCCCCCGTGGAGAAGCGACATGACGGCGCCTTTTACTCCCCATACGCCAAGAGCTAGAACAACAACCCAGACCAGCTGGTTCACCCGCTCTCGCGTCGTCGTCAGCGCATATCCGACGAGACACATGAACAATATCTTTTGAGTCTCGATCCATTTGCTCCATACCATCGAACTTGGCGCCAACGCAAAGTAAGATGTTATCGTCATCCAAAACATAAAGAGCAACGTCAATACGACCAGTGGCGACAGGGGAAGCACTTTCTTCTCCGTGAGAGAAAAGGCCCAGCAGACACAGGTCAGAATAGCTATGATATACGCGTAGTTTAGGGCCGCGAAAGGGCCCCCCCAGATCAATGTATGATAATTCCCGAGAGAGAAGACGTACCAGAGCAGTACGCCGTTGAACGGCGATACGAAAATCAACGGCAAGGCTGATACGAACGCTAAAAAAAACAGCAACCCGCGCATGCTAAGCTGATCCTTGCAAAAGGCGAGCGGCGCCGGCCAAAGGCGCCATGCACTTTACAGCGCAGGCCCGTCGGGAGGCCCGAATTGGGGCGGTCCAGCTCCTGCTCGATAGCACGACCTCGATCTGAGCTCCAGGATGATAGGATCAAATTAAGAATTCTTTTATTGGTGTCCATTGAGAAGCCGACGGTGTCGTCGGTTGGGCGGACGCCCGAACACGATTGATGGTTCCGCACGAGCCTCTTCTCCGCATATTGAGGGGGCTGTACCCCTCCAGCTGGCGTAACTTCGCCCGTTGGACCAGATTACTGTGAAGGATTCTGCCTCCAAAAATGCTGCTTGAGGCGGATCATGGGCGGAGCAGCCGAAACCAGGTAGGCGAGATTCTCTAGTGGTCGATTGCCGAGCAGCACGGCGCGGATGACGAGAGCGGCGCCACGGCTGGGGCGTCCCCGATAGTAGATGTTCCGACCCGTACGGGCGTATCTTTCGCCTAGAATCTGCCGCATCTCTCGTCTCGACAGGCGAGAGCCGAGCCGCGACAAATGATTGCGAATCATCGGGAGGCCGAATTCGTCCTCGCGGCCTCCATAGCGCTTCATCAGGCTGTCGGACGTGTTATGTACCCGAATGAGAACCTGCGGTATGAAACCGACGTCACCGTTCAAGGCCAGCTTGATCCACATATCCTGATCACCGCTGATCATAAAGGCCTCGTCAAACCCGCCAACCTCGAGCACCTTGGCGCGCCGGGCGACGACGGTCGGTTTGGCGACGTGTGATCTGAACAGCAGGGCTCGCCAGAATTCACTTGGAGAACAGGATGGCGGCTCCAATCCGAAGGTCCCGACGACGCGGCCTTCCGGATCGACAGCCTGGCCTCCGCAGGAAATAAAGCTCATAGCGGGGCGCGATTCTATGATCGGGAGCTGAGTCAGCAACTTATTTTCCAACCATTCGTCATCCGCATCCAGGAAGGCGATGTAGTCGGTGCGCGCCTCCTGTACTCCGACATTCATAGCGCCGCATTCGCCGCGGTTCTTCTCGAGGCGGATCAGGCGGACATTGCCGTTGCCGATTCTTTGGACGTGGAGGCCAGTATCGTCGTTGCTGCCATCATCTACGACAATGACTTCCATTTCTGGATAATTCTGACGCCAGACCGAGGCGAGCGCCCGTTCGATGGTGCGCCCTGCATTATATGCCGGGATCAGAACGGTGACTGGAGGATAGGGCATATCGCGTCGATTTCACTGCGGTTGAGGCGTGCAGCCAACAATATCTGGGCGGCTTTCATCGGTCATTTGGGGCTCTGCCGTCAGGTTGCACGTATTAGACGACCGGCCGGGGATGTCGTCGATCTGGTAAAGTGTTGCCGACAGCAGGCGTGTTCATTCCGGCGATCGCGGCGGCATAAGTACTCGCAAGCACCTGAGGACGGCGCGCCTCACGGATCGCTTTTAAATTATGGATCCAGCCTGAGCGCTGACGCGTAAACCCTACATGGTCGAGAGTGCGAACCAACTCGACAAGAGTATCATTGTTATCAACGAGCCACCCGATCCGGCCGTAATACGCAGAAATGGCTTCTAACGTGTGGGTGCGAAAGGCGATCAGCGGCTTGAGAGCAGCGATTGCATCGCTGACCGTACCACTTGCGGTGAAGTCATAGGCTCTGCTGTGCAAAGGCAGGCACACGAGGTCGACTTCCCCCAACGCCTCCAGATACTCTTGGCGCGGCAACGGCGTTTTGGATGGCTTTCGTGCTAATTTCCCTGAATCGAGGTGATCTGTCTCAGGGGACGAAAGACCGATTGCGTGAAACTCGATGTCGGTCCGTAAGCAGCTGCGTGCGAGTTCTGCGAAAGTATCGAACCCTTTGGCCCGACGTGCATGACCGACGAACGCGATCTTGATTTTCCCGACCCCGGCCAAATGCGGCTTCTGTGCCCATTCGGAGACGAGAATAGGATGTTCCAGCGTTACGATCGACGGCGCCACGGCCGGCGAAATCTCGATTATCGCCTCCTTCACGCCGAGCTCCAATGCGACGATCCGGACGGATCGCGGCAGCGGTCGTTTTAATTGCGACATGAGGTCGCCGGCACGGATGAAGGGGTTCCGGGATCTCCAGACCATCGCCTCGCCGAGCTGGCCGTGAAGAATCATGTGTAACTGCGTGGGGGATACCGCTGGCCAGCCGTGCCCGATCACGACCAACAAATTCGCGTTGAAACCCAGCAATGCAGTGAAGCGAACGCTGCGCCCTGCGGTTCCCTGAGTCATGACATTAAGGCAATGGCGCGCCGCCCGTCTGCCGGCAATTGGATTGTGGTGGGACAGGCCAAACGACGTCTCGAAAGGCGTGCAGGGCTGAAATGTGATCTTGCCAAGATCGGCGACGCGCGGCGCCAGCCGCTCGACATGTCCCTTAACCGCCCGGAACGAGATGTGGTCGTTGGGGTATGCCGCCCTGAGGATGCGGAGATACCCCTCGTTGAAGGCAAGATGCATATGCTCGTGGCTGAGGAAGTCGAAAACCGCGATTTCAGAGGCCTGAGCTGTTGCCCGGCACTGGGGAACATCACCCTGTCTCAAGCTGCCCATCGGCGGCATCGCGCACGGAGAAGGTGGCCCTTCCCACGGCGGCGATTTTGGGGCCTTGACGTGCAACAGCATAATCCCATAGTATTTCCCTGCGTGAACAAGACCATCATCGTTCCAGGAAGAAGTTTATCTGGCATTAATTCGGGCCGAGCGGTCGCATCAGTTCTTCTCGTCCCGCAGGGCATCGATCTTGCTTGCCGCCCGCCCACTGGTCGCGTGTGATGTGTATCTCAATCAAAAACAACTTTCAAGCCATCGCAGGCCAGGAAACCCTACTTGCGACCTGCGTCGAAGGCATCCATCGTGTCGGGTAGCCTGCTGGTGCTTTACAGAATCAGCCCTTTCCTCATCGCGGCCCGGGATCTCGGGCCGACCTTGTATTAACAAAAATAGCGTTTAGCGCAGGCACGTCGACCCGATAGCGAATTGACTGGTCAAGGGCGGTTCTACGACGATATTCGAGGGCCTTGAGGCAGGGTGGAAGCGAATGCGGTTCTTCGAGACTATCGGTAGCGCCATCGTGATTGCCTATGATGATCGGCCGGTGCTCACAACCGATCCTTGGATCAGAGGGGACGCCTATTTCGGCAGTTGGGGGCAGGACTACGAAATCCCGACGGCGCAGATGCAGGCGATCCAGGATGCCGACTTCCACTGGTTCTCGCATGGCCACCCGGACCATTTGAATATCGCCTCCCTTCCGATGCTGACTAAAGGTGAATTCCTCCTGTCTGATCACTACGGCAATCGCATTAAAAGAGATTTGACGACGGCCGGGCATCGGGTACGCGTTCTGCCTGATCGAGAATGGATTCAACTGTCAAAGGGGATCCGCGTTTACTCGATCGCCAACCAGAACCAAGATTCTCTGCTGCTGATCGATGTCAACGGCCGCCTCATTATAAACCAAAACGACTCTCCGGAATTCGGAGAGTCTTTTCGTGTCCGCCAAATGGCGAAGCACTTCAAGGAAGTCTACATGCTTCAGCTGCACGGCTGGGGCGGAGCGGACATGCTGAACTTATTCGATCCGTTGGGCCGCAAGCTCACTTCGATCGAGGAGAAACGTCGACCGATTGCGCCACGATCGCAAATAAGCGCGAGGGCGATGGGGGCGAGAAAGGTCATTCCATTCTCGTCCTTCCACCGTTACCAGCGCGAGGATAGCGCGTGGGCCAATGATCTCATTCCAGAACTCGAAGACTACCACAGCCACGCGATGGAAAACTGGCCGGAGATTCTTCCCGCCTTCCTCAGGGTCGACTGCGAAACGGATGAGATCACGTCGATCAATCCGCCGCGGTCCTCTCGCATCATAAAGAAACCAGAAGATTTTGGCGACAGCTGGTCCGACCCGCTGACCGCTGAGGACAAAGTCAAAATCCACCACTACTTCAATGCCCGACAGACCCTGCGCAACCATTTTGGGTTTATCGAGGTCTCGGCGGGAGGGTCAAGCATCACAATCGATCTCAATCTCGACAAACGCGATGTCGGGATCCGTTTCGAATGCCCACGTAATTCACTAATGACTTGCATCGAACACGAACTGTTCGACGATCTCCTAATCGGAAACTATATGCGCACGACATTTTACAATGTCGAAAGCCTCTACCCGCGCTTCACCCCTTACGTGGCGAAATATGCCGATAATGGGGGCGCCAAGTCTCGCCGCGAACTCGCGACATATTTTGGCCACTACTATATGCGTGATCCGATTGCTCACACGCTGAAGCGTTTTACGAATGCCAGCGAGATGCTGCTGCGCAAGGCCTTGCCGGAAGAGTCAGGGATGTTTCGTGCAGCCAAGCGCATTTACTATGGCCTAATGACCCGCTGATCCGCCGTCTGCTCGATAGGGGAAGTGCCCAACCCGAAGTGTGGGATCGCCGAGTGAGATTGCCAGCCATAAATGCCAGCGAACCATTGTCATCATCCATGCGAAAATCGGAAGATTTGTAGGACCTTCTCGTCTATGAGGCTGGACCATGGCAGCGAAATCCGGACCGACGACAGCACGATCCGGTTGCCGACACGGGTCGTACATTTTGAAATACCGTGCAGGAGCGTGTATTCCTCGAAACGCCGACACCTTATCCGCTGTCCATCGCCATTTTCGAACGGACCCGCATTCGGAGAAAACCCACCGCCGCAGCGAAGGGAACGAGCGAGATGACACGGCTTTGATAACGGGCTTCGCCCGCTGACAATCCGCCGCAGAGGATTGCATTTCCCAGCAGAGCGAGGAATATGACGGAGCAAAAAATTATCAAAACCACGTCGTGTTTCGCGATCCCCAGGCCGAGCAGCCATATCAGAGCAAACAACGAAGCATAGGCAACCGGTATATCGATCCGGTTAATAAGATCAAGATTTAGCTGCCCAAGATATTGCCTCGAGTGGATGTAGGCGTCGGCTTCGGAAGGGAAATATATCATCACAATACGATAGATCTGCATGCCTTCTCCGAGGCGCGGGAGCTCGAGCCCAGTTCCAAAATTGAAGAACTGTCGGATAGTCGCACCTAGCACCAGACCGATATGTTTTCCTGGAGCGTCAAGAACTATGGCGCGAACCAGCCGATCAGCCTCGCGCTTGTAGTGTTCAGCGCCGCCCATCTTTGGCAAGATGCTGTCATCGTGCCACAATAGCCAACTGGCTTGTCTTGGCTGTTGCTTGATCTCGTCGAGATAGTCACAGATACTGTAGTGCAGAGACGGACAGTGCTGCGTCAGATAATCTTGTGCCGTCCCGTACGCGATGAGACGATCCAGTAAAAAGACCGAGCCGTAGGGAGCGAATACGACCTCGCTCCGCGCCGCAAAATTGACGATCATGATAGCCAAGATCGCCACGGCCGAGGTCAGCGCGACTGGCAGGAGGCTGCGCAATTTCGGAGCCCCGAAAACGAGCGCCGCGACGGCCAGGCACGCCAATAGGCCGAGCGCGATGCTAATGTGGGTGTAATGCGATGCCTGCGTGACGCAGAGTATCAGAAGAAGCGTGTAATATTCCCATTTCGCGAGCTGATGGCGTTCGACGACCGTAAGGTAAAGTGCCAGCACCATGACCGGCGCAAACAAATCCGCCATGATTTGCCCTGCAAACCACGGAAGGCTCGTCGCTAGAGACAAGATCGCCACCACGGTAAGCTTTGCTACCAAGCCCACGCGCGGGACCAAATGGGTGAGTGTTCGCTCGATCACGAATATAGTCAGGATCGACTGCCCAATCACAATAGGCCACAGGCTCAGCCGCCAATGCAGAAATCCGATAAAGATGCTGTAAAAAATTGGGCGTTCGGGGAGATTGTGCCATTCGATGAATGCTTGAAGGTATGATCCACTGTCTGGGTATATGAGTGGAAACCGATTATAGATTGCGGCTGAGGAAAGAAACCATGTTCCGATGATGTAAAGACCAGCAATCCCGAGATACCGTGCGCTGTTCAATTCCGTCATCCAAATTTATCGGTTTCTCATTTCGTGAGGTACCGACGAACACGCAGAAAGCATAGCGTTGAGCAGAGATTATCCAAATGCCTCCGAGAGCGCCATCAAAGGTAGGCGTTTTCTGTGCTGATGGGAAGTCAAAATTCAAGATACGGCCGACTACCGGCTTTCCCGAATGGCGTTTGGCGGTGGCGGTTCTCCGTCGCATGTGGTCGGAATCCTCCCCCGGTTTCCCCCCAATGCATGACCTTCGAAGGTCCCAGGCGAACTGAACAGCCGTTTATCACCTAGTGGACATCCGGGCGTCACACAAACGTCCGCGTCGTGTCACAAGACGCGTCCAATCGAGAGAAATGGCTTGTCACTCTTATTTGCGAATTGACGAATTATGTAATTCTATCATATATTATGATATTCGCACTGTCTGCTTTTCACAAGATTTCTAACACAAGCGTCTCAGACCAATCTGTTCACCTGCTTCAGTGCGCACGCGGAGAGCCTAATGACGATTAGCATCAGCAATTTAAACATAAATAATAACGCAATGCCAGGCACAATTGTCGGTGTGCTGACGGCACGGGACGCATCGGGTACAGTGATACCGTGCAACTTCACATTGACGAAAAATTCCGCTGGCTTCTTCGCCATCTCCGGCAACAATCTGGTTACAGGATGGGGCGGGTCAGCCGTAGCGGGCAATTATCCGGTTCGGGTCCACGCAAACGGGATAAACACCAGGTTCAGCGGCAATGCCAGGTTTACCACTGTGGTGACCACCGCCGCGCCACCTCCGCCACCTCCGCCACCTCCGCCACCTCCGCCTGTTCCGACG
>Ga0209526_10000966_pt1 | contig 18988 bp, 17 predicted proteins | sample JacPinW_OM2H0_M1_FD_188566 | JGI IMG/M metagenome (GOLD analysis project Ga0209526, IMG submission 188566) | Forest soil microbial communities from Algoma, Ontario, Canada - Jack Pine, Ontario site 1_JW_OM2H0_M1 (SPAdes) (version 2) | ecosystem: Environmental > Terrestrial > Soil > Boreal... | reverse complement strand
CGACCCGAACAGCGGCAGCGAGTGCCAGCCGCTATTCCTCCGGCTCGGTGGTGAACAGCAGCGGGTAACCCTTGGCGCGGCCGGCGTCGGTGGCGCGCGTCGCCTTGGTCTCGGCGACGTCCTTGGTGAACACGGCGACGACGCAGACGCCGCGCTGGTGCGCGGTGATCATGACCTTGTGGGCCTGGTCCTCGGTCATGCGGAATTCCGCCTTCAGGACGGTGACGACGAATTCGCGGGGCGTGTAATCGTCGTTGACCAGGATGACCTTGTGCAGGCGCGGCCGCTCGGTCTTGGTCTTGACTTTTGTCTTCGGCTTGGTGACGACGTCGATCATCGAACCAGAATACAATTTCCCGGCCCGTCGCGGAACCGGCTGTTTTGCGATGGCTTCATTGCAGCGGCGGCACCGTGCGCAGATAGGCGATGATATCGGCAAGGTCCGCCTGTTTCAGGCCGGCATAATTGTGGCGGAGCGATTGACTTGAATGTGTAGAGATTAATCGATGTTCCCGCTTTGCGAGCGCCGGTTTGCGTGTCACCATTGCGTCATACGACGGGAGGGCAGCTTATGCGCTGGTATGTCTCGATCGGGGCGGTGCTGATCGCGGGGGCGATAGCCGGAGGTGTTGTCGCGGGCATCGCCGCGCCGAACCCTAAAAATCAGCTGCTGGATACAACTCGCCTGGCGCAGGCCAAGGACGACAAGGCGTCGGTCGATGTCGAATTGATCCTCGCCGTCGATGTGTCCTATTCGATGGACATGGATGAACTCGCGATCCAGCGCGAGGGTTATGCCCAGGCCATCGTCTCCAAGGAGTTTCTGCAGGCGCTCAAGAGCCTGCCGAATGGCAAGATCGCTATCACCTATTTCGAGTGGGCGGCTTCCAGCGACCAAAAAATCATCATTCCCTGGCGGCTGATCGACGGGCCGGAAACCGCGGACGCCGTCGCCAACGAAATCATGAAGACCCCGATTCGCCGGGCCTCGCGCACCTCGATCTCGGGTGCGATCAGTTTCGCAATGCCGCTGTTCGATGAGGACCCCTATCACGGGCCGCGGCACGTCATCGATATTTCCGGCGATGGGCCCAACAATAACGGCGTGCCCGTCGTCCCCGTGCGCGACGCTGCGCTGGCCAAGGGCATCGTCATCAACGGCCTGCCGATCATGGTGAAGGAGCCGTCTTATTCGACCATGGATATCGACAATCTCGACTGGTACTACGAGGACTGCGTGATCGGCGGCCCGGGCTCGTTCGTGGTCTCGATCAAGGATCGCGAAAAATTCAAGGAGGCGATCCGCGCCAAACTGCTGCTCGAAGTCGCCGGCCGCACCCCCGAGCGTCGCGTTGTGCCGGTCGCCGAAGTCGAAAAGGAGCCGCGCGTGTCCTGTATGATCGGCGAGAAAATCTGGCAGGACCGCTGGGGGCGGTGAACCGCCCCCAGGCTTTAGCTAGGCCCGCGCCTCCAGAATCAGATTGAACGGCGTTTCGGTGGCGCGACGGAACCGCGTCAGGCCGCCTTGGCGAGCGACCTCGCGAAGCCGGGCTTCGCCGGCCTGCGCGCCGAGTGCGAGGCCAATCTCCTGATCGAGCGAAGCGGGTGTGCAGATCACCGCCGACGCCGCATAGAAAATACGCCCGACCGGATTGAGATTGTCCTCCAGGCGATCGTTGGCAAACGGCTCGACCAGCATGCAGGTGCCGTCGGCGGCCATGGTTTCGAGCACATGCTTTATCGCGCCGACCGGGTCGCCCATGTCGTGCAGGCAGTCGAAGAAGCAGACGAGGTCATAGCCCTCCGCCGGATAGGTCTTGGCGGAATGGACGTCGAAGCGCACGCGATCGCCAAGCCCGGCCTCCTTGACAGATTGCCGCGCGGTCTCGATCGAGCCTGGGTGATAGTCGAAGCCAAAGAAGCGTGAGTTCGGAAACGCCTCCGCCATCAGCCGCGTCGACACGCCATGGCCGCAACCGACATCGGCGACCTTGGCGCCCCGCTTTAGCTTCTCGACGACGCCATCGAGCGCCGGCAACCATTCCTGGACCAGATGGTGCTTGTAGCCGGTGCGGAAGAAACGGGCGGTACCGCAGAACAGGCATTCGCTGCGCCGGTTCCAGCCGACCCCTTTGCCGGTCTCGAAAGCCTCGGAAACCTTCGGTTCGTCGAGGAACGTCGCCGAGACCAGGTTGCCGACCGCGCCCATGAACACCGGGCTGTCTTCGTCCCCAAAAACCAGCGTCTGTTCCGGCGTCATCGAGAATTTGCCGGATGCCGCGTCGTAATCGACATAGCCGGATGCGGCCTGGGCGGCGAGCCATTCGCGGATGTAGCGTTCGCTGGTTTTGGTCGCTTGAGCGAGTTCCGTTGAAGTGAGCGGTCCCTTCGCCGCAAGCGTCTTGTAGAGGCCGAGCTTGTCGCCGATCAGCATCAGCGACGCGTTCATCGCCGCACCTACATCGCCCAACATCTTTCCTATGAATGAGTTCAGTCTGTCAGGATTGACGTCCATGATGACCTCCCTTGAATACTGGAAATTTTCAATCAAGTGGTTTGACCGCACCGAACGCGTGTCGAGCGGGCGGTCGCTCGAGCAAGCAAGCGACGCCTCGGCTGGTCTTCCACTTGGGTATGTCACCCGGTGGCAGGGGAGGTTCAACGCGTCAGCGTACGAACTTCGCCACGAGCTCGACATGCGCCGTGTGGCGGAACTGGTCGACCGGCGTCACGCCTTCGATCTTATAACCGCCCTCGACCAGAATCCGCGCGTCGCGCGCGAACGTCGCGACGTTGCAGGATACCGCAACCACCACCGGGACTTTGCTGGCGGCCAATTGTTGCGCTTGCGCCTGGGCGCCCTGCCGCGGCGGATCGAACACGACGGCATCGAAGTCACGCAGTTCCTGCGGCATCAGCGGCCGCCGGAACAGGTCGCGGGCTTCAGTTTTGACCGGCTTCAATCCGGAGGCCGCCATCGCGGCCTTCTGCAGCGCCGTCACCGCGCCCGTATCGCTGTCAAAAGCCGAAATCCGCGATTTTGTGGCCAGTCTCAGGGCCAACGGTCCGACCCCGCAGAAGAGATCGGCGACGTGTTTGGCACGCTGGCAATGTCCGACGACCTGCTCCGCCAGCGCCTCCTCGCCGGCGGCCGTGGCCTGCAGGAAAGAACCCGGCGGCAGGGTGACGCGCGCGGTGCCGATCGCGACCACCGGCGGCGTCCGCATCAGCACCAATTCGCCGTGACGCGTCAGTCGCGTCAGGCGATGTTGCTCGGCAAGGCGTGACAGCGTTGCGATCATCTTGGCCTGCAGCGGTCCTGAGCCGCGCACATCGACATCGAGGCCGTTATCCGCAGCCGTGATCTGGATATCGAGCGGTTTTCCGATCGAGATCAGAGGTTCCGCGAGGGCCCATGCGGAATCGAGCGCGCCGCCGAGGCCGGGCGCGAGAATAGGGCAGCGGTCGACCGGAATGATGTCGTGCGAATTGGCCGCCGCAAAACCCACCTTGAGCACGTCATGGGTGCCGATCCGTGCGTGCAGGGTGATGCGCCGGCGGCCGAGGCCGTGGGCATCGATCAGCGGCGCCACTTCGCACTCAATCTTCGACAGCGCCAGCGTCTCGACCACGATCTCGCGTTTCCAGGCGCGGTAACGCTCGACCTCCCAATGCTGGATCGCGCAGCCGCCGCAGACCGTAAAATGCGGGCAAAACGGAGCGATCCGCGCCTCGCTGGCGTGCTCGACCGCGAGCAGGCGTCGGCGATCGGGATGATGACCCGGTACCGGCGCGACCTCGACCGTCTCGCCGCCGAGCGTGTAAGGCACATAGATGGCCTGTCCGCCGGCCAGCGCGACGCCGTCGCCGCGATGACCGACATGATCGATGACGAGGCGCTCAACCACGGCGCGCGCCGATGAAAAACTCGATATTGCCGTCGCCGCCCTTGATCGATGACGGGAACATTTGGATGTCGGTGCATCCGAGCGAAGCCAGGAAGCCTGCGATGTCGTCGCAGATTTCCTGATGCACCATCGCATTGCGGATGATGCCGCGCTTGGAATGTTTTCGTCCCGCCTCGAACTGCGGCTTTACCAGTGCCAGCAGGTGCATCGGAGAAGCCGCCAGCGACAGTGCCACCGGCAGTACGGCTTTCAGCGAGATAAAACTGACGTCGATGACGACGACATCCGGCCGCGCCGGCAGGCGCTTGCCCTCAAAATCGCGGATGTCGGTCTCCTCCATCGAAACCACCTTGGGATGGCCGCGCAGCGAGGGATGCAATTGCTCGCGCCCGACATCGATCGAAAATACCAGGCTAGCGCCATTGGCAAGCAGCACCTCGGTAAAACCGCCGGTCGATGCGCCGACATCGAGACAGACGTGACCCTCGATGTTGATGGGGTACTGTTCCAGCGCGCCCGAAAGCTTGACTCCGCCGCGCGACACAAAAGGGTGCGCGGGCTCTGCCTGCAACACGGCGTCAGCGGCAACGCTTTCGGATGGTTTTATCACCTGCCGCTCGTCGGCGGTGACGAGGCCCGCCTCGATCGCGGCCCGCGCGCGGGCGCGGCTTTCGAACAGGCCGCGCTCAACCAGCAAGGTATCGATGCGCTTGCGGGCAGGGGGCATGTTCCGCTCGCTCATATTCCGCTCGCTCTCGGCCATTTCAACTCGACGGACGCGCTTGTGCGGCCGACTGTCGCTCGGCGGCGAGGCGCACGCATGTCTCGAACGCGGCGAGATCATGCCAGATATCGACGGGAGCATGCCGCGGCGTCACCAGCGGGCAGCCGTGCAGATCGAGCGCGTGGATCATCATCAGATTGTCGGTCAATCCAAAATCCTCAACCGTCAGACCCTGCGCGTCGACCAGGCGTCCATCGCGCGAATTGACGGCGGTGAATTGGCGGACGCGGTCGGCATAGGTCGAGGGGTCGTTGGAATAGCCGAGACAGAGCTTGCCTATGCCGACCATATAGCCGAGTTCGTAGACTGTGCCGGGATCGGCGCCCGGTCCGCGAAACGGCGTCAGATTGGCGATAATGGCATCGGCCTCGATCATCATTTCTTCGTTGCCGCGAAAGATCCGTAAAGAGACGTCGCTCGCCGCGCGGTCGATCGCATTGTCGAGCGGATAGAGCCCGATCAGCCCATGGTGAGCACACAGCTCGACCTTGCGGCGGCCGATATCAACGGCGTCGGGCAGGAAAACGTCGGGTCCGGCCAGATAAATTTTCATTGCAGATTGACAACGAACCGCGCGGGCTTTTCGCAAATGCCCGCGACGGTCCTGATCGTCAGGCCAACTTGACGGTTTCGACCTTGAAATCCTTGCCGAGCGTTTCGAACACTTTGCCGACGATGCCCTTGGCGTCGAGGCCGGCGCGGGCGTACATCGCATTCGGCGAATCGTGGTCGAGGAACACGTCGGGCAGCACCATCGAGCGCATCCGCAAACCGCCGTCGAGCATGCCGTGCTCGGCCAGCATCTGCATGACATGGGAACCGAAGCCGCCGATCGAGCCTTCCTCGATGGTCAAAAGGATCTCGTGCTCGCGCGCGAGTTTCAGGATCAAGTCGACGTCGAGCGGCTTCATGAAGCGGGCATCCGCGATGGTGGTGGAAAGCCCGTGCGCGGCCAGTTCGTCCGCGGCCTTCTCGGATTCGGCGAGACGGGTGCCGAACGACAACAGCGCGATCTTGGTGCCTTCGCGAATGATGCGGCCCTTGCCGATCTCGAGGGGAATACCGGCTTCGGGCATCTCGACGCCGCGGCCTTCGCCGCGCGGATAGCGTAGCGCGCTCGGACGGTCGTTGATCGCGACCTGGGTCGCCACCATGTGCACCATCTCGGCCTCGTCGGAGGCCGCCATGATGACGAAATTGGGCAGGCAGCCGAGATAGGCGTTGTCGAACGAGCCGGCATGGGTTGCACCGTCGGCGCCAACGAGGCCAGCGCGATCGATCGCAAACCGTACCGGCAGGCTCTGGATCGCGACGTCGTGCACGACCTGGTCGTAGCCGCGCTGCAGGAACGTCGAATAGATCGCGCAGAACGGCTTAAAACCTTCGGTCGCCAGACCGGCGGCAAAGGTCACCGCATGCTGCTCGGCGATGCCGACATCGAAGGTGCGGTCGGGGAAGGATTTTGCGAAAATGTCGATCCCGGTGCCGGACGGCATCGCCGCGGTAATGCCGACGATCTTGTCGTCCTTTTGCGCTTCCTTGACGAGGCTCTGGCCGAACACGTTCTGGTAGGCGGGCGCATTCGGTTTGGCCTTGGCCTGGGCGCCGGTCGCGACGTCGAATTTGACCACCGCGTGATATTTGTCGGCGGAAGCTTCCGCCGGGCCATAGCCTTTGCCCTTCTGCGTCACGACGTGGACCAGGATCGGACCATCCTCCATGTCGCGGACGTTCTTCAGGACCGGCAGCAGATGGTCGAGATTGTGGCCGTCAATCGGGCCGACATAATAGAAGCCGAGTTCCTCGAACAGCGTACCGCCGCCGACCATGAAGCCGCGGGAATATTCTTCCGCCCGGTTGGCGCGATCCGCCAGCACTTTTGGCAGATGCTGGCCGAGCTGCTTGGCGGCCGCACGCACCGAGCGATAGGTCCTGCCCGAGTAGAGCCGCGACAGATAGGCCGACATGGCGCCGACCGGCGGCGCAATCGACATGTCGTTGTCGTTGAGAATGACGATCAGCCGGGAATTCATCGCGCCAGCATTGTTCATGGCCTCATAGGCCATGCCGGCCGACATCGCGCCGTCGCCGATCACGGCGATGACATTGTTCTTGCCGCCGGAGAGGTCGCGTGCGACGGCCATGCCGAGCGCCGCCGAGATCGAGGTCGAGGAATGCGCGGCGCCGAACGGATCGTAATCGCTTTCGGTTCGCTTGGTGAAGCCGGACAATCCGCCGCCGGTGCGCAAGGTGCGGATGCGGTCGCGGCGGCCGGTCAGGATCTTGTGCGGATAGGCCTGATGGCCGACGTCCCAGATCAGGCGATCGCGCGGGGTGTCGAAAATATAGTGTAGTGCCGTCGTCAATTCGACGACGCCAAGGCCGGCGCCGAAATGGCCGCCGGTCACCGAGACGGCGTCGATGGTTTCCTGGCGCAGTTCGTCGGCGACCTGCCGGACTTGTTCCACCTTGAGCCGGCGCAAATCGGCCGGGGTACGGATCGTATCGAGGAGCGGCGTTTTACTAAATGCGGTCACGGCGATATTCCAATTTTGCATGTCGGGAGTAACAGCCCGACGTGAGACGGGGTGCGCAGTTTCTGCGCAGCGGAAACCCAGACGCCGGATGCCACCTGAGCAGGCCGAAGCCTGATTTGGAAGCTTAGATGCAATCCGGATCGTTCAATGTGATCTATATCACCCTCGGTGATCTCACCCTTCTCGGACATTTTTGTTAGCTATTTCAATCGCTTACTGTCGCAATAAAACTGCGGCAGACCACCTCCCAAAGCCCACAGAACCCAAACCTTTACACTAAAGCGACAGCCAAAGCCAACCCGCCGGCAACCTCAGCTACCCCTGATGGAGGCGCCGGAAGGCGGGATGCTTAACCCCGGCGCCGCGCCGAAGGTTCCAACTCGCCCAAATCGGTGGGATCGATATGGTTAACGGGTGCGCTTTCCAGCCTTTTCCAGGCCCATTCGCGGGCCGTTTCGTCGCCGGTCGCAATGGCGAGCGCCGCCTCGGGACGGGCCATGCGCTCGGTCAGCGGGATCGGTCCGCAGACGATCATGAAGAAATCGTAGACGTGCGGCAGCTCGTTGGCCATCACGAACTGGAAATGGACCCGAAAGAACTTCCAGCGGAACAGGTTGTAGTGCTCGGGTTTTATAATATCGCGGAACCTGATCGGCACGATCGTCGGGTTACGACGGAGCGCCCCGACATCAATGCCGTGACCTGCGATCGGATCGAACGGATAAAAGTTCATCACATCCTTGCGCGACTGGCAGTCGATCCAATCGATCGAGGGCTCGACCGCCAAAAGCCGAAGGTGATCGCGGAAATCCTGCGACACCGCGTGAAAGCCGACGATCGGGAAATTGCCGCCGATCGTGAGCAAGACGACGCGCGGCCCGTGCCGCCCGAGATTGGGATCGAGCTTGAGTGCGCGCGCCAGAATCTCCGCCCCCAAAAACGATCCCGAACTGTGGCCGACCACGACGATCTCCTCGGCGTCGCTGTTCCCAGCCACGTCGATCAGATGCAGCGCGAAGCGGTCGATGCGCTCGTCCCACTCCGGCCGTTCGCGATGCGAGAACTCCCAGGTCCAGATCGTGTCCGACAAGAGATAGAGCAGATAGGTCCGGTTTTCCGTGTATTTCAGAGCGGTGCCAAGCACGGCAAGGAACAGCGCCGCCGCCGCGGCAAAGCTGAAGAGGCTCGGAATCCCAAGCGCCTGCAGCCCTTTCGCGAGGCCGAAGGCAATGCCTGCAACGCACAGCGCTTCGGCCAGCAGCATCAAATGCGGATAGGTGATGAAGGTCGCAAACCGCCAATGCGCCTTCCAGAACCGCGCAATCGTGCCGTTGAACACCATCCGCCAATAGATCCAGATGGCGTGGAACACCGTGCCCCAGATCGGCGCGGCAAGGTCGCGCTTGATCAGGTCTTCCCACCGCAGGAAATCGTAAGCGGTGCGGGTCTGCCAGTCCCCCGCTTTGGTTTCGATGGTCCAGGAGGCGGTCTCGCCGTCTGCGGCGACCTGCGGGCGGCTGATGGTGGCATCGAGCTGATAGAGCCGGCCAAACTTCCGCAGTTCGATTCGAAACATGCGGTAATACTGCGCAAGGCCGCGCGGATCGTATCCCTGCACATAGATGATATGGCGGTGCTGAACGCGCACGTAACTTGTGATCCTTGGCCCTAGCGGCGGGACTATAGCAGGCCGCGTAGCGCGCCAAGAGCTAATTCGGCCCGACCTAGGGCCGCCCGGCGGTGAATTCGCCTAATGTTCCCTTGTGTTGCCGGGGAGCGACGTGGATCGGGACCCCGGCGGCCGGGGCGTTCACTGAACGTCGAGCGGCTCGGTGCCGGTGACCTGGCCATTGGCGTCGGTGGTGATCTTGTCGACCCGCGCCTCGGCCTGGCGCAGCAATTCCTCGCAGCGCCGCTTCAAGGCCTCGCCACGCTCATAGATGGCGACCGATTCCTCCAGCGGCACCTTGCCGTCCTCGAGCCGCTTGACGATCGATTCGAGTTCCTCGATCGCGCGCTCAAAGCTCAGCTTCTTGACGTCGACTTGAGTGTTCCCTTGGGTATTTCCTTGGGTGTTTTCGGCCATATTGCTTTCCCGGATGCGCCCTTCGTCCCGGCGCTGACTTAAATGGATTCGTGCGGGCGTTTTGTGGCGGGATTCACGCGCCCATCAGGGCTTCGACGTGCGCCGCGACCGATTCTTTCAGGCCTTGCAGATCATAGCCGCCTTCGAGCACCGAGACAATTCGTCCCTCAGCGCTGTGATCGGCGACATCCATCAGCTTGCGCGTGACCCAGCCGAAGTCCTCCGCCCTGAGATTAAGCGAGGCCAGCGGATCGCGGTAATGCGCGTCGAAACCCGCGGAGACGATGATCAGCTCGGGGGCGAATTTTTGTAATTGCGGCAGGATGACGTTTTCGAACGCGGCGTGGAACTGGGTGCTGCCGTCCTCCGGCGCCAGCGGCGCATTGACGATGGTGTCGTGCTCGCCGCGCTCGCCGCGGGCGCCGGTGCCGGGGAACAGCGGCATCTGGTGGGTCGAGCAATACATTACGGTTTTGTCGGCCCAGAAAATATCCTGGGTGCCGTTGCCGTGATGGACGTCGAAATCGACCACCGCGGCACGCGCGATGCCGTATTTGCGCTGGGCGTGGCGGGCGGCAATGGCGGCATTGTCGAAAAAGCAAAAGCCCATCGGCTTTGCGATTTCGGCGTGATGGCCCGGCGGGCGGACCGCGACGAACGAATTGAGATGCGCGCCCGACATCACCGCGTCGGTGGCGGCAACCGCGCCGCCGACACCGCGCATCACTGCTTCCCAGGTGCCTGGCGACATCGACGTGTCGCCGTCGAGATAGATGAGACCGCTGGTCGGGGCGATATGCCGGAGCTCTTCGACATAATGCTCGTTGTGGCAAAGTGCGACGGAATCGAGCGAGCCCTCGGGCGCCTGTTGGCGCGTCAGCTTGTCAAAGCGGCTCTCGCCGAGCACCTGATCGATCGCCCGGATCCGGTCGGGGCGCTCGGGGTGCCCCGGCGGCGTCAGATGATCGAGGCTCGCCCGATGCGTGAGTAGAAGCGTCATGCCATTTCCCGGCGCCGCGATTGCGCTCTTGTGAGCGATCTAATCTAGAGGCTGATCGATCGCCCGGAAAGAGGCAGCCCACCGGATTATCGCGCTGGCCTTCAGTTCGCGCGCTTGATGCGATCGGGCTGCCCCGGCGACAGCGGGCTGTTCGCCTTGAAATAGGCATCGAGCGCATCGGCGTCATAGCCGCCGGTTAGCGGGGCTTTTCCATCCTTGAACACCGTAAAGCCATCGCCGCCGACCGAGAGATAATTGTTCACGGTCACGCGATAGGCTTGCGCGCGCTCGATGCGCGCGCCGTTGAGCGCTAGCGACTCGGCCGCGACGTGCTCGCCATACGGCTTTGCGTTATCCCAGGTGTATTCGAATCCCTTGGAGACCTGCAGGATCCGCGGCCGCTTTGGGTCGAGCCATTGCTGTTCCAGCATGTCCTTGATCTGCGCGCCGGTCAGCGTCAGTGTCACCAACTGGTTGCGGAACGGCTGGCTGGCAAAGACATCGCCATAGCTCACCGCGCCATCCTCTTTCTTCGCAATATCGGTGCGGATACCGCCGGGATTGGTCAGCGCGATCATGGCGCCGCCATCCTTGTCGGAGCGGGTCGCGGCCAATTGCGCGTCGGCGATGATATCGCCAAGCACGCTCTCGCCGGCCTCGTTGGGCACGCGCGACAGCGTGTCGGTGACCGATCCCGCCCGGCGCTCGGCGATCGGCGCGGCGAGCTTGTCGTAAGCCGCGATCAACGCGGTCTGGTCCGAATCCTTGGCCAAGGCGGCGTTGCGGACGATGACATTGTCGGCCTTGGCGCTGATGACGTCGTGCGTCGCGGGATCGAGTTTGACGTCGATCGTGGTGACGAGGGTGCCGTATTTGTCGCCTGAGGTGACCAGCCGCCCGTCGATGTCGCAGACATAGGCCTGATGGGTGTGGCCGGAGATCACGATATCGACCGCGCGATCGAATTTCTTCACGATGTCCACGATCGGTCCGGAAATTCCCGGGCACTCATTATAATCGCCGGTCGGAACGCCGCCTTCATGGATCAGCACCACGATGGCCTCGACGCCGCGCGCTTTCAATTCCGGCACCAGTGCGTTGACCGTGTCGGCCTCGTCGCGAAATTCAAGGCCGGCGACGCCGACCGGCGAGACGATATTGGGCGTTCCCTTCAAGGTCAGGCCGATGAAGGCGACGGGAACGCCGTCGAACTCCCTGATCTCGTAAGGAGGAAATACCGTCTTGCCGGAGCTCTTCTCGAAGGTTGACGCCGCCAAATAGTGAAATTTCGCGCCGGCAAACGGATGCGGCCCCTGGCATTTGTCGGCCGGGTGACAGCCGCCATTCTGCATCCGCAAAAGTTCGTCCGTGCCCTCGTCGAATTCGTGATTGCCCACCGAAGTAACCGCGAGCCCCATCATCGAGAGCGACTCGATGGTCGGCTCGTCGTGAAACATTGCCGACAAAAACGGGCTGGCGCCGATCAGGTCGCCGGCCGCGACAAAGATATTGTTCTTGTGCCCCTCGCGCAGCTCTTTCACCAGCGTCGCCATGTACTCGGCGCCGCCGGCTGCGACCGCGATCTTCTTGGTCTTGTCGTTGGGATCGGCGATCCGGATGCCGCCCGGCGGCGGCCGAAGGTTGCCGTGGAAATCGTTGATGGCGAGGATCCGCAGATCGACCGGCGCGGGGGTCTCTGCGCCAGACCGCGAGGCCGGGCACGTTAGCGCCAGCAGTGCGGCGACAAAGAGCAAATTTGGTCTGAACATGTTCTGCGACATTTTGCGAAACCGCGTCACGCCTTCTGGCACGAAAACGTACCGCTGGCGATCCTCTGACCGCTATCCTACATAGTTCCCGGTGACGCCCAAATGTCTTGACAAAACTTCCCCGAAAAAGTGATGCGATGAAGAGGAACATGCGATGCAGTTGACGGGGATTCATCATCTCACCGCGATTTCCGCAAAACCGCGCGAGAATCTGGCGTTTTACACCGGCGTGCTCGGCATGCGGCTGGTGAAAAAGACCGTCAATCAGGACGACGTCAGCGCCTACCATTTGTTCTACGCCGACGGAAAGGCCAATCCCGGCACTGATCTTACCTTCTTCGATTTTCCGGCGGCGCCCGAGCGGCGCGGCAGCAACAGCATCTCGCGCACCGGCCTGCGCGTCTCGGGCGAAAACAGCCTCGGCTGGTGGCGCGATCGCCTGAAGCAGGCCGGCGGTCATGTCCGTGATGTCGTCGAAGTCGACGGCCGGCTGACGCTGCCGTTCGAGGACAGCGAAGGCCAGCGCCTGGTGCTGGTCGATGATGGCGGCACAGGGCCAGCCTCGCCGTGGGACAGGAGCCCGGTGCCGGCAGAGCACCAGATCCGCGGCCTCGGCCCGATCGTGCTCACCGTGCAGGATCTCGCACGCACCGAGATGGTGCTGACCCGCGCCATGAACATGCGCCGCGCCCGCGATTATGCCTCGCCGCATGCCGACGCGCGGATCGTCGTGTTCGCAATGGGCGAGGGCGGCCCCGCCGCCGAGCTGCATATCCTCGAGCAGAAGGACCAGCCGGCCGCACGCCAGGGCGCGGGCGGCGTGCATCACGTCGCGTTCCGCACGCCGGACGAAGCGCAATATCACGCCTGGACTCAGCGCTTGAACGAATTGCGGATTCCCAACTCCGGCGAGATCGACCGGTTTTATTTCCGCAGCCTCTATTTCCGCGAGCCCAACGGCATCCTGTTCGAGATTGCCACCGACGGCCCCGGCTTTGCAACCGACGAGCCGCTGGAGACGCTCGGCGAAAAACTCGCACTGCCACCGTTTTTGGAGCCGCGTCGCGCCGCGATCGAGGCGGGCCTGAAGCCGCTCGGGTAGTTTGTAGGGTGGCCGCACGCTGACCACAAGCAATCTGGATGGTTCTCACCACAAGCAATTATCATTCGAGCTTTGTTACGGGCGTAACTCAGTCGCGAAATCATGAAATGATTTTGTTATGCGCGTTGCCTACTTCCATGTCCTTCATTGGAAGGGCCGGACAGAATGTCAGTCGCGTCGAAAATCAAAGTTGCTTCGAAGTACTTTAGGACAAATGATGGGGTTCGATTGCATTATTTGGAGGCCGGTGCGGGAAAGCCGATCGTTCTGGTTCACGGCTTCTCCCAAACTGCGGAGCAATTCAAGTTTCAGATCGAAGGTCTAAGCGATCGTTACCGCCTGATCGCGCTCGATCTGCGCGGCCATGGCGAATCGGAGAAAGTGAACTTCGGTCTCAAGATACACCGCCTTGCCCAGGACTTGCGTGAAGCGCTCGTCGCCGCGAACGCGGACGATATAACTCTGGTCGGGCATTCAATGGGGTGCGCGGTGATCTGGGCATACTGGGAACTGTTCGGCGCAGATCGCCTCGGCAAGATCGTCCTGATCGACCAATCGCCGATGCTAACGTCGAATCCTGCCTGGACTCCCGAGGAACGTGAAGCGGCCGGATCGATGTACACACCCGCCGCCTTATGGGAGACGGCCAATGCGCTGGCGGGTCCGGACGGTGAAGCATTCGCCCGCGCTTTCATCGGCAGTACCGTGACAAGAAACTGCCCGGAAGACCTCAAGGAATGGATCATCCAGTGCACCGCGCGCATGCCCCGCAAGGACGCCGCGACGCTGCTGCTCAATCTTGGATGTCACGACTGGCGCGATGTCATTCCACGCATCACGCTCCCGACGCTCGTGATCGCGGGGCGGGTCAGCCTCATTCCCTGGAAGTCAGTCGCATGGATTGCGAAGCAGATACCGGGCGCTCAGCTGGAGATCTTTGAGGAAAACGAAGGCGGAAACCATTTTATGTTCCTGGAGAACCCGACCAAATTCAATCAGATCCTGTCAACATTTGTCGCTTAGGTCGCTTACGGGCCTGAAACTGCTGGGGTAATTACGGCGCTGCTCAAGCAGGCGCACCCATGATATAGGGCTTCAGCAGCGCATACATCATGCTGTGCGCCGGTGTCGGAACGCCAAGCTTCCGGCCGAGCTCCACGACCTTGCCGCCGAGCCATGGCAGCTCCAGCCGGTTGCCGCGCTCGAGATCGAGCGCCATCGACGCCTTCATGTTGGGCGGCGCGTGGCCGGTGAATTCGGCAATCCGCTCCAGCGCGTCGGCCGGCAATGCGACCCCGCTGGCGCGACCGACATCGATCACCTCCTGCCAGGCGGCTTCGAAAATCGCATGCAGGTCGGGATCGTCGCGCAATTTGCCGATCGGCTGGCGCGTCGCCGCCGTGAGGCTGGCATTCGCAGTGAGCAGGATGAACTTCATCCATAGCTCGGTTGAGATCTGTTCGCTCAGCGTCGCGTCAAAACCGGCTTGTTCGCAAAGCGCGAGAAAAGCTTCGGCCCGCTTGCTGCGCGTGCCGTCGAGCTCGCCAAAAATCATGCGCATGAAGCCGCCGACCTGGCGGATCACCCCGGGCGCGACGATCGACGCACTGATTTGCGCCACCCCGCCCATCACGGCGCGGCTCCCAAGGATCGGGACCAGCCGCTCGGCGGCGTCGATACCATTCTGCAGCGGGATCACAGCGGTATCGGGGCCGATCAGCGGCTTGATCTTTTCACCCGCGCTCTCGACGTCCCATAGCTTGACGCAAAACAGCACGATGTCGACATTACCGATCTCGGCGGGATTATCGGTTGCCCGGGTCGGCACCAGATGAGTCTCGCCGCGGCCGCCCTCGACCTTCAGCCCCTGCGTCCTCATGGCGGCGAGATGGGCTCCGCGCGCGACAAAGGTAACATCGGCGCCCGCTTTCGCCAGCGCCGCGCCGAATCCCCCTCCGACACCGCCGGCGCCGACAACCACAATCCGCATCGTCATTCTCCGCTGATCCGCCATCGCCAGATATCTGAAATCCGTCGAAGAGGGAAACTGCTTGGGTCCGCCGCCCCGAGATGATCCGAGCGCCTGTCAGCGCGCACCGTCCTGCTTCGCGCGCTCAATCACCTTGTCTGCGACAGCGACGGCGAGTTGGCGGCCGGCAACGATATCGCTGCGGTAGTGAATGCCGGCCCAGACCCGCGACTCCGCGGCGCGCTCGCCGAGAGTTGCCAACGCTTCGGCATCGCGCGGGAATAGATAACCAAGCATCCTGGTGACCGCGATCGACGCACAGGCGTGAGCCGCCGGGTAACTCGGATGATTGGGCGTAGCAAACACTGGCTTGACGTCGGGGTCGAGCTGAAAGGGACGGATTGCCCAGTAAGTGTATTTCGCCTCCCAGCAAGCAATCCCCGCATCGTAAAGGGTGACGAACGGCAGCACGAAAGCGCGCGCAGCCAGCGGCGGATTGTTGTCGAGCCGATATTCCAGCGTTTTCTTGCTGAGTTGCTCGTTCCAGAATTGGTGTGCCCGCAATCCGCCCGAGGCGGCCTCCCAGAAAAGCGCTTCGTTGTTGGTTTGCGGCGTGCGCGGAAAATTCTTTAGTTCTGCGAGCTCCGCCGCCTTTTCAGGCGAATCGAAGGGGATCGGCGGCGCCGGGCGGAATTCGGCAGCTGAAGACAAGACCCACGGTTTCCAGGTGCCGGCCGCCGGCAGCACTGGGTTGGTGCCGGTCCATTTGCCGGGGCCGCCTGGCACCGAGCCCGTCCATTTGGCATCCGTTCCGTCGGACTTTCCGCGTGCGATGACGAGAGCGGCGATCTGTCGGCCCAATGCCAGACCCGCGGCGGCATCGCTCGGGTAACTCACGCCGGCCATCAATCGCGAACGCGCCGCTTCCTCCGCCGTCTCCCGGAAAAATGAGGCACGGTCCGGGTAAAGATAGGCCAGAACCTCCGACGCTGCGCCCGCAGCAACCGCATGCTCGTCTGGAAAGGAAGGGTTTTGCGGATTGGTCAACACTGAGCTGACAGCGCTCGGACGTGGCCGATTGTGGGCGTACTTATTATCCCAGGCCGCGACCATCGCGTCATAGATGGCGATGTGCATGAGCGCGAGATTGCGTGCGGCGAGTTGCCAGGGAATCCCGTTCTTGAGGTGCTCGGCAACCGCGATCTCGCTCCAGCGATAAGAGGGCGCCCCGGTATCCCAGTACGCGACGCGATCGAGGGCAGAGCGATCGCGCCCGGCTGCGATCTGCGCGAGCTCGTCCAGCTCCTTGTCGGTCGCGGCGCGATCGGGCGGCGGCGCGAGACGGAATTGCGAGCCGGAGGTGATGACCCATGTCTTCCAGGTGCCAGCCTTTGGCTCGACCGGCCCGACCTGCTCGGCTCGCGCTGGTAGCATGCCGACGACCAGCAGCATGGCCGCCCATCTCATCCCTCGCATGGCTGTCCTCCCTCTCGATTGTCCGCACCGCCGCGAATTTTCCCGGCCATGGGTTTAGCGTCGAGGAGTTGCCGCGGGCGCGTAACGTCCAATCGCGGCAGTCTAGAATTTTGCGAAGGAGCGGCAAGGGAAAATGGTCATGGCGAAGGACGGGACCGTCCTCGACCGCGGACGAGGTGACTTAGGGAAGCAAGGCTGCCTGTTATGGATCGAGGGAAGCAGCGGCTATTGGTCGAGCACAACGGAGGGTGCGGCGGTGCCGGGGTGACGTGCACCGGGCTTGACCGGCGGAAGGAATAAGACGCCGCCACTAGCCACGGCGAACGCGCCCGGCGGTGAGCTTGCGACCGTCACTTCGGTGCGATAGCGCGGCAGATGGTCCTCAAGCGAGTAGAGAACGCAAAGCGCGAGGCTGGCCCAGACCGCCGCACTGAAATAAAGCGACATCCAGGCGATCTCGTCCTTCCACTCGGCAAGGTCGTGGGTCACGACCCAGCGCGTGCTCACGTCACGGAGACCCTCGAGAGGCCCCAGCAGCTTGCTGCCACCGGCAAGCCCGGCCCGCCATCGGCGCAGATACATCGGGACGTCGACGGTCATGAGAAACGCCAGATAGCCTGCGATCCCGATGATCGCGATGGCGAGCACCACGCGAACCGCACCATCGAACTCCGGCAGCAACCGGCAAAGGCCGGTCCCGACGAAAAAGAAGGCGACCGCCCAGATCGAATTTTCGATGGCGTTGCCCAGATAGTTGGTGGTCAGCACGGCATACCATGAGAAGCATTCCGCGATGATGATCAACGGCACGATCACCGACGCGGCGTTCAAGGTGGTGTCCGCGCCCGTCATGGTGCCGAGCTGGTGCAGGATGATCGCCCACTGCGCCGCGAAGCAGATCTCGGCCACGGTGGCTACCGACCGGCCGACCACAACGCTCGACAGCCAGGTGTCGAACAGGCAGATGCGCTGAACATCCGCGCGCGGAAGGAACGACCTGAATGCGCAGCCAAACACGTAGCCCGCCGAGAGCAGGAGCATGAGCCCGATGCCGGACGTGCTGCCGAGGCTGCCGGTCGGCTGTTCGTGGAACTGGCGGTACATCAAGAACCAAGCCGCGATATTTGCGCCGCTGATCATGGTCAACAGAGCCCACCACCAGGCCAGGGGATTTGACCAGGCCAAGGAACTTGATACGGATCTTGATACGGAACTTGATAGGGAACTCGACCGCGCCCGCCATTCCAAACTCATCGACCACCACTCCGCCCATAACCGAACTGACACCTATTGGTAGCAATTCTGTCACAAATCGAGGCCCAGTCACGACAAAAATATGTGTCAAATTGGTTTTATCGGGGCGCTGTTGGCGGGGTGATATCGGTGCGTCTCGCGACCGTCGGCCTGGATTCGCGACTGTTTGGAACCCATTCCCTATTGTGAACCGGCCACTTTATTCATCGCTGAACCGGCAGCCGGCGCGCCAGAGTTCCCGAACGCTGGCGCCCATAAGCGGCCCAATACTCTCCATCGTACCGCCTTGCTTTGGTCAAACCGCAGTGAAGTCTGGGGCATGACGTCCTCGACGTCAGCGTAAATCCGCCGGCACGATCGCGCCGGCGACATTGGACTGAGTAGGGAGCACCAATGCAATCCACGCTGAAGCCGAAGCAAACCGATGATCCGCACGATGTCGTCGCGGTGGCGCCCGATGTCGCTCGCGTCGTGCCGGCGTTTGAAGAGCTTACCGATCTGTTGCGCCATGCCGCGCGCCATCAATCCGATCCGCAGACCCGCAACGAGCCCGGTTTCGCTATTGCGTCACCGATCCCGCCGGTCGATACGACGTTTCGTCCCACTGCCGTTGACGAAGTCCCAAACAATGTTCGTGCCACGGGATCGCGGCGCTCGATCGGCAGCCGGCTGGCGCGCGCCTTCACGGCATTGCTGTTTGCAACGTGCCTCGGCGTCTTTGGCATCGTCTGGCAGCGCTATGGCGATGCGGCTACCCAGATGATCGCGAAGTCGGCGCCGCAATTCCTGAGTTCGCTGCTGCCATCGGAAAAGCCCGCTCCGTCAGTGGAGGCGGCTGCGCCGGCCGTTGTTGCAGAGGCGGCGAGTACCGACGCTTCGAATGAACCACCCCCGCAACCGGCATCTGTGGCTCCGGCCGCACCCGACAGCGTCGCACCGGCCGCCGCGGCGCCGGCTCCCGAACAGGCGCAGCTGCTGCAGTCGATGGCGCGCGATCTCGTAAGCCTGGGACAACAGGTCGAGCAGCTCAAGGCCAGCATCGACGAGCTCAAGGCCGGCCAGCAGCAAGTATCCCGCGATATCGCAATAGCCTCCGAGCAGAA
>Ga0209526_10000965_pt1 | contig 18989 bp, 12 predicted proteins | sample JacPinW_OM2H0_M1_FD_188566 | JGI IMG/M metagenome (GOLD analysis project Ga0209526, IMG submission 188566) | Forest soil microbial communities from Algoma, Ontario, Canada - Jack Pine, Ontario site 1_JW_OM2H0_M1 (SPAdes) (version 2) | ecosystem: Environmental > Terrestrial > Soil > Boreal... | reverse complement strand
AGCGGCAGGCCGAGCAACGACAAAGCATTTGCATCCCAGGAAAAATGCGCCTTCAGGATGCGCTTCAGAAAAAAGCCGTAAACAACCGCGGCCAGAATCGCCGCGGCCATCGCAGGCTTGATGTGGCCCTGGAGGCCAGCAGCGATTGCCGCCATGAAGCCCCCAGCAATCAGGACGAACTCTGTCAGTCTGCGCAGGGCGAGCGCGCCTGATGACCTGAACAGCAGCGCCAGATTTTTCGTCCATCCCTCGCGCAGTTGGGCCAAGCTTCGATACATGCGCGTGCGTACGGCGTCTCCGCCGAAGCGGAAGAAGATACTGCGGCCCGAGGCTTTCACAGCCCGGGCCAACGCCACGTCGTCAAGCAGACTGTTGGCCACAGCCGCGTGCCCGCCGACCGCACCATAAGCCTCGCGCGAAATCAAAATGTATTGACCATTTGCAGCCGCAGCAGCCGATCGCGGATTGCTCACCTGCGAAGGCTGGTATGTTGCCGCCAGTTCGGCAAAAATGACCGGCATTATGGCCTTCTCCCAAAATCCATGAACTTCCTGCTCGGGAGAATAAGAAAGTAAAGCTGCACGGTGCTGCTGCGCTTCAGCGATCGCGCGGGATAGGGACCCCGGCAGATGTACGGTATCAGCGTCGGTGAAGAGGAACCACTCGCCGCGTGCGACTCTGGCTCCCGCCGCCGTGGCGTTATTCTTCCCGGTCCAGTCAGAAGGCGGTGGTCCAGCATCCAGCACTAGGCGCACCGAGGAAAACGACTGAGCAATCTCACGCGTACGGTCCGTCGAGGCGTCATCCACAACGATGATTTCGAAGCTTACACCGGTTTGCCTTGCCAGCGACTCCAGGCAGGCGCCAAGGCCGGCCTCTTCATTACGCGCCGGGATGATCACCGACGCGGTCGGCCGGCTCGATACTATATCTGACGCCAGCATAGGCCGAATTAGGTATTATAACTTTGTGCGGCAGACTTCGGTTCTGATCGGCATCGTAACCTTGTTGTTGACGGGATGTTACCGCGGCACCCGGCCCCCCCACGTCGGCGCCGCCGCTCCCGACTTCACGATTCAGGATACCGATCGCAAAGTTAGCCTCACCGACCTTCGCGGCAAGGTCGTGGTGTTGAACTTCTGGGCTAGCTACTGCCCTCCCTGCATCGAAGAGACGCCCTCGCTCGAGCAGCTGCAAAAGCGGTTGAAGGACAAGGGCATTGTGGTTCTCGGGGTCAGCTGGGACGCCGATGGCGAGGCGTATCACAAATTCCTGACCGCCTACAAGATTGACTTCCCCACCGTCCGCGACGTCGACCAGAAAAGTAGCGGGCTGTATGGGACTCTCAAGATTCCAGAGACCTATATCATCGATCGCAACGGAATAGTCCGACGCAAGTTTGTCAGCGCGGTGGACTGGAGCCAGCCGGAGATCGTGGATTTTCTGAGCAAGCTCTGAAGCACGGTCACGGATTCGCACGGATCAATCACGTTCCTGCTGAATCCGTAAAAATCCGTGGCGTCTCTTACAATCAAAACGTGAAGACCTGGGACGTCATCATCGTTGGCGGTGGGATCATCGGGCTCTCACTCTCGATCGCGCTGCGCAAACTTGGCGTCACGGTCCTAGTGGTGGAACGGGGAGAACCCGGGCGGGAAGCATCTTATGCCGCCGCCGGGATGCTGGCCGACTGCCCGCTGGAGACTCCGCCGGCACTTCAGCCTCTGGCCACGGCCAGCGCGGGCATGTATCCCGAATTTGTCCATGAACTGCAGGATGAGTCCGGCCTGGAGGTTGATCTTCGCCACCAGGGCACCGTGCTTTTCCCTTCGCCCGAGCACGTTTACCAGCGGGCACCGTCCACGACGGGCAATCCGCTTCCCTCTCCGCTGGCGGAACTCGAGCCCGCACTAGCCGACTCAGAGCGGCCGGCAATCTATTTGAAGGAACGCAGCGTGGATCCCCGCGCGCTTACCTCCGCGACGTTGAAAGCGGCACGACATCGTGGAGTCGATATTTCGTCCGGGACAAAGGTCGCCGCAGTGCTCCGGTCAAATGGAAGCGTGGTTGGCGTGGGCACCGACAAGACGACCTACTGCGCTCCGGCAGTCGTGAATTGTGCGGGCGCGTGGGCCGGATATTTGCCCCCACACCAGTTTCCCACTCGTCCGGTCAAGGGGCAGATGCTTTCGGTTGTGGGGGCGCCGCGGGGCACTCTGAGTCACGTGGTCCGCGCCCCCGAGGTCTACCTGGTTCCGCGCACCGACGGCCGCATCCTGATCGGGGCCACGGTGGAGGAAGCAGGCTACGACAAGCGTACCGACGCAGACACCATCCAACGCATGCATCAGGCGGCCATCCATCTGATTCCCACTCTGAGCCAGGCTCGCGTGCTGGAAGCGTGGGCGGGTTTGCGGCCAGGTTCTCCCGATAACTTGCCTATCCTCGGCGCGACCCAAACTCCAGGTTATTTCGTCGCGACCGGCCACTTCCGCGATGGAATCCTGCTCTCGCCCGTTACCGCGCGAGTGATGGCGCAATTGATCACAGGAGTCAAACCTGAGCATGATCTCTCGCCATTTTCTCCAGGCCGCTTCCAGACCTGATGGCTACTTTTCACCCGGTCAAAATCAGGGGATTTCAATTACACGCGGCCAGTCGGTTATCGGCCAGCTTGGAATTCTGACCTTATACCAGGCGCCCCATCCTGAGCTTGCGAAGGATCTTGCGTGACGCGACCTCTCAGTCGATCATCAACAGGCCCTCTCCTTGCATCAGTTATACTAGAGCGTCTTCCCGCTTCCCGGAATGCACATCCTTCGCGTGCGCACCAGAAAGGGCACCATTTATGGCCTCCCCCGCAGTCGACTACGCTCGGGGCAATCAGCAGCGCTTTCTGAACGAACTGAAAGACCTGCTTCGCATTCCCAGCATCAGCACTCTCGCAGAGCACAAATCGGATGTGCAAAAGGCTGCTGAATTTGTTGCCAATGAGCTGAGAAGGATTGGGCTGGAGCATGTCGAAACCGTGCCCACCAGTGGCCACCCGCTGGTCTACGCTGATTGGCTCAACGCTCCCGGCCAGCCGACCGTGCTTTGCTACGCGCACTACGACGTGCAACCGCCCGATCCGCTCGAGTTGTGGATTTCTCCTCCGTTCGACCCCACTGAACGCGACGATAACATCTATGCCCGCGGCGCAGTCGATGACAAAGGCCAGCTCTGGATGGAGATCAAAGCCATCGAGGCCCTGATGAAAGGTCACAATGGCAAGCTGCCGCTGAATGTGAAATTCATCCTCGAAGGAGAAGAAGAGGTTGGCGGCGAATCAATCGCACAGTACGTGCGCAGGGAAAAGGCCAAGCTGAAAGCTGATTTCGCGCTGGTCTGCGACACTGAACTGTTTGCCCCCAACCTTCCGACTCTGTGCGTGGGGCTCCGCGGTTTGGTGTACACCGAAATTGAAGCGACAGGAGCAAAGACTGACCTGCACTCTGGCATGTATGGCGGGACTGCGCCCAATCCCTTCTTCGGGTTGATCGAAATCATCTGCAAACTGAAGGATAGCAAGGGCAAAATCCTGATCCCCGGGTTTTACAAAAACGTGAAAGCCCCCGGCAAGGACGAGTTGAAGGCCTGGAAGCGCCTGCCGTTCAACCAGGAACACTATCGCAAGACGGAAGTAGGTTCGACTCAACTGACGGGCGAGCCGGGCTATTCGGTGCTGTATCGCACCTGGGCGCGCCCCACGCTGGAAGTCCACGGCATGCCCGGCGGATTTGTGGCCCCGGGCGCTAAGACGGTAATTCCGGCCAAGGCGTCGGCTAAAGTTTCCATGCGCTTGGTCCCCAACCAGGACCCGGACGACATCCTCAAAAGATACAAGAACTACGTGAAGAAGCTCACCCCGAAGGGCATCCAGACCAACATCAAGGTTTGGAGCAAGGGTCCCGCTTGCGTCGTGGGCACGGATAACAAGTACATCAAAGCAGCCACGGAAGCCATGCACGACGTATTCAAGAAAGAGACGGTCTTCATTCGCTCCGGGGGCTCAATTCCTATCGTGACTGATTTCCAGGGCGTGCTGAAGATCCCGAGCGTGATGATGGGCTTCGGCCTGCCCGATGACAACCTGCACGCCCCCAATGAAAAGTTCCACATCCCAAACTTCTATCGTGGGATTGAATCCATCTGCCTGTTCTTCGAGAAGCTGGGGAAGTAGAAGTCAGCAACAATTGCTGAGGGTGGCATTCCCCCGGCGCATCGTTGCTCACAGTCCTAGAGCCTGTCGGCTAAGCTCCAGTCCTACGAACCGAGAGATATAACCGAAGGTTGTGGATCGGCTGACGGACGAAGGCGGCGTATCCTTCGTGTGATTTCACGGCACACATCCCGGTTGGCTGCCGGGAGAAGAGACGCCACCCAGGCTGAGAGGAGTCGAGAAACCGACGGAAGAAGAGCTGCCGCAGCGCGGGGCTGCAGATGCTGCGCCAAGGGTTCGAGGCGGAAGTCGAGGACTACATCACGCGACACCGTGGCGCACGACGAACAACATCGAGTCGCCCTTCGCGACGGTGCGGCTCCGGCAGCGTGTCACGAAAGGCGTGGGGTCACGCAACAAGGCGCTGATGATGGCCTACAAGCTGCTCGCGATGGCACAAGAGCGCTGGCGGAAAGTTACCGTTGGTGCGCGCCGGGCGTACGCTTCGTGGACGGCGTGCAGAGGATACCAACAAACGCGATTGCGGAGAAAAATGAAGACGCCGCTTGACTCACGGGGCCACATGTGGCAATTACGCTTCGGGCAATCTCAAGGAGCGCACAATGCGATTGACTCCCAATCTAGCTTTTGGCGGGCAATGCGAGGCCGCGTTCAAGTTTTATGAACGATGCTTTGGGGGCAAAATCGTCACCATGCTCACCTATGGCAAATCGCCCATGGCAGAACAAGTGCCACCGAGATGGCGCGAAAAGATCCTCCATGCGACTCTCACATTCGGCGACAACGTTTTGATGGGCGCCGACCCAGTTCCCGAGCAGTATGAACAACCAAAGGGTTTCGCCGTGCTGCTTGGCATCGATGATCCTGTGGATGCAGAACGGATATTTCTCGCGCTTGCGGAAAACGGCACAGTGCAAATGCCCCTCCAGAAAACCTTCTGGAGCGTCCGCTTTGGCGTGCTTGTCGATCAATTCGGCATACCCTGGGCGATCAACTGCGAGCAAGCGCCCAGAGTAGCGTAGAGCGGAAGGGCTCAAGGAAAACGCCGCCTGACTCACGCGGTAATCCACAACATTTGAGAATAACTCACGAACCGACTGTCAGTTGCGAGTGAGGACGGATTGCGGTAGAGTTTACAGGCTCTCGCGCTCCTTCCTTCCTTCTTCTTTCACCTACTCTATTTGCGGACATGAGCTGCATGGTGTATTCAATCTGGCGGGGTCGGCCGTAAGCTCATACCAGATATAGTGTTTTCGTACTTGACCCGAGTGTGATTTCGCCGTTACAGTAGCTCTAATTTGTGCCTCACCCCCTATCCAGCCTGGGACGGCATTTTGCCGAGCGACGAGCGGAGGACTCTAATTAGTTAACCCGGGCTGAGCTGCTCATATCCAGATTGCTTTGGCCATGGGAGCAAGCTTCGGTGCTGCCTTGACAATAAAAATCCGCGGACAACAGTGTCCGCACCACACGCTTCCCAAGGAGTAGAAGTTGCTCAAACTGAAAAAGCTCCACATTCTCGGTTTCAAATCGTTCTGCGACCGAACCGAACTCAAGTTCCACGGGGACGGCATCGCCGCCATCATCGGCCCTAACGGGTGCGGCAAATCCAACGTCGCCGATGCGATCTCCTGGGTGCTGGGCGAGCAGTCGGCCAAGACTCTCCGGGGCTCGCGTATGGAAGATGTCATCTTTGCCGGCACTCGCGACCGTAAGCCCACGGGCATGGCCGAGGTGTCGCTCACGCTAATTGATCCCGAGGTGTACGACGGCACGGATGCGCAGGAGCCGACCGAAGTAGAAATCCAGGATGAAATGCCCGCGGCGGGATACGACTGGGACGAAGCTGAGATTCGTAGCCAAGCCGCTGCAGAGACCGAGCGCCTGACCGAAGAGGCGCGGCCGGGGAAGGGGGACGAAATAGAAGGCGCGGTAACTACGTCCGCCGATGGAGAAACAGGCGTCAGGCCCGTGCCGCCCAGCGGGGACGCCCGGCGCTCCGTCGAGTCAGATGCAATTGCCGGTCCTCATGTCGTGCTGAAGATTCGCCGCCGCCAGTTCAAGCAGCAGTTTCGGGCCGGAGAGATCGTAGTCAACCGTCGCCTGTTCCGCTCCGGCGAAAGCGAATATTTGCTCAACGGCAAACTGTGCCGCCTGCGAGACATCCAGGAACTTTTCATGGGAACCGGGCTGGGGCCGGAATCGTATGCGCTAATCGAGCAGGGCCGTATCGGACAGATTCTGAGCAGCCGTCCCACCGATCGCCGGGCGATCATCGAAGAAGCCGCCGGCATCACCAAGTTCAAGACCAAGAAGCGCCTAGCTGAAGCGCGCCTCGAAGACGCCAAGCAAAACCTGGCGCGGGTGAATGACATTTTCGAGGAAGTCACGCGACAGATGAATTCGCTCAAGCGGCAGGCTTCGAAGGCCGAGCGCTATGCCAAGCTGCGCGAGGAGATGCGCGCCAAGCTGCGGCTGGTTTTGGCCAGTAAGTTCACGCAACTGGATCAAGAGAGTGCCACGCTGGACACGCAGATGAATAGTATCTCGCAGGAGATGCGCCACCAGGCCGACAAGGTTCAGCAGCTCGAATCCGAGCACGCCGAGCGCACCCATCGTGGTTACGCCATAGAGGCCGAGGTTCGCGAGAACCGTGAGCGGCTAAGCCAGCTCAAGCTGGAAGCTGACCGAGCCCAGGCCCAACGCCGGCATAACGAAGAACGCTGCGCGGAGTTAATGGTGCGTGCGGCTTCGTCTGAGGCTGAGTTGGCGCAGGCTCAACATCGACTCACGACGCTGGAGGCGGAGCGCGATGCCAACCGCCACATATTGAACTCGGCGGCTGGCGATTTGGCCACCGCGCAAGAGGAATTGGCTCAGAGTCAGCAGGAAGCCAGTGCAGCGGCCGCTGCTTTGGCGGAACTGGAACGCCAGCAGGAGCAATCGCGGGGCATGATTCTGGAGGCTGTTTCAGCCACTTCCGATCTACGCAACCAGCTCACGCAGGTGGAGGAGCGTCTCGCAGGGGTTGATCGTCAGGCGCAGCGCCTGCACGTAGAAATAGCCACGGCAAATTCTCAGGTGGAAGCCTTCGGAGGGCAACGCGGCCAGTTGGCGTTGGAATTTGAAAACGTATCGCAACGAGTGGCTGGACTGACCGAGGAACTGGTCCAGAGACGGGATTCGTTGGACTCGCGACGCCATGAGGAGACCGAGGCCAAGAATCATTTGGACAGCCTGCGCGCCGAGTATGCGACGGCAATCGGCAAGAAGGGTTCACTTGAAGCCGTGATTGCCGAGCATGGGTATTCGACTGAATCCGTGCGTCGGCTGTTTCAATGCGGAGTGATGCAAGGTGGTCTGGCTCCGGCCGGGGTGTTGGCGGACTTCCTCGAAGTGGAGACGCGCTATGAGGGTGTAGTCGAAGACTTCCTACGGGATGAATTGAACTACATCGTGGTGAAATCCTGGGATGCGGCGGACGAGGGTCTGCGCCTTCTCCGCACCGACGTGGACGGGCGTGCAACATTCCTGGTGCATCCCGAAGACTCGCAAGCCAAATTTTCTTTCGCGGTTGATGAGAACGCTCGACAGGGTCCACCCGACCAGTCGATCGTCCCGCTGAAACATGCAATTCGCGTGCTTAACGGATTTGGCCGATCGCTGGAAGTGATCCTCCCCAAGCTGCGCGACGGCTACATCGTTCCCGATCCCAGCTTCGCGCGAGCTCTCGCCCTGGAAAATCCTGATGCGTTCTTCCTCTCGCACTCGGGAGAATGCTTCCACAACGTTACCGTCACCGGTGGCAAGCAACGCGCCGAGGGACCGCTTTCGATGAAGCGCGAGCTGCGCGATGTGCTGCGCTTGCTGACTGAACTCGAACAGGCGTTGCGCCATGAGGAAATGCGCGTGCTGACACTCGGCCGGGAAATTAAGGATCTCACTTCCCTGCTGGATCGCCTGGAGGGTGAAAAACGCGAGGCGGAGAAGCAGGCCATGACCTCTGGCCATTTGCTGCAGCAACTGAACTCCGAGTTCACGCGGGTCAGCGAGCGTCTCGAAACCTCGCGCCAGGAATTGCAGCGCCTGGAAGGCGAGCGCGGTGAAAAGGGGTCTCTGCTCGACCCACTAAAGACGCAAATCGCGGAAACTGAGCAAAAGCGCACGGAACTTGAACAACGGGCGGCTGCAGGTAATGAGCAACTCTCCAGCTTGCGCGAGCGCCGTGGCCTAGCTGCCCAGAAAGCCTCCCATCGCCTCGCAAGAGTTGCGACCCTTGAGGAACGGCATCGGACCGCTACCGCTGTGCTCGAGCGAATTGAATCGCTGGTCGCGGAAATGATTGGGCGGGTGGAATCGCTCCGATTACAGATCGAATCCTGGGCGGCCGAGAGGCTACAGCGCGAGACTCAGAATGAAGAGATTGCTGTCAGACTGGTGGATTTCGATGCCGAACATAATGCCTGCGAGACCCGCGATAGCTTGCTGCAGTTCGAGTCAGAACAGGTCCGTGCCCGACTGACGGAGATTGACGAAACTCTCCACAACGCCCGCCAGCTGCTCGACCAATCGCGTGATCGCCGTGCCGAGTTTTCTGCGGCAGCGGCGAAGTTGCAGTCCGACGCGCAGTACATGGCCGAAAGCTGCCTGAATGAACTCGGCGTCCAACGCCATGAATTGATGGCCGACCCTACCATCCCAATCGCCCGTGGCGAACAGCTAACCGCGGAAGACCAGATCTGCCGTGAGATGCGCACCCGGCTCGATGGCATGGGACCAGTCAATATGATGGCGCTGGAGGAATACAAAGAAACTGCCGAGCGTCACGCCTTTCTTGCGACCCAGAGAAAAGACCTTTACGACTCCATCGAGAACACCCAGGCTACGATCAAAGAGATTGACACGTTTTCACGCCAGAAGTTTGATGAGGCCTTCCACAAGATCAACGAAAACTTCCAGACCACGTTCCGCAAGCTCTTTGGCGGCGGGCAGGGCTTCATGCGCCTGACCGACGAGGAAAATAGCGCGGAGAGCGGCATTGACGTCGTAGCTTCGCCTCCCGGCAAGAAGCTGCAGAACGTATTGCTGCTCTCCGGCGGCGAGAAGGCTTTGACGGCGCTGGCGCTGTTGGTGGGCATCTTCGAATATCAACCCAGCCCGTTCTGCATCCTCGACGAAGTGGATGCACCCCTGGACGAGGCCAACATCGGCCGCTTCACCGAACTGGTGAAAGAGATGGCCGTGCAGACCCAGTTCGTGCTCATTACTCACAGCAAGAAGACGATGAGCATCGCGCCCGTGCTCTACGGCGTAACTATGCAGGAGCCGGGAGTCTCCAAGCTGGTCTCAGTCCGGTTCGGGGCCACCGCGTAAGGGCCAGCTCGGCCGTCCGGGCGGCTGTCGTGGGGGCGTCCTGCCCGCAGCTCTGGGGCCGGACCGCGGCGCCGCCTACGACTGCGTTAGCTGCGATCAGCATCGGGCTTGCGCGTATCGACGGTCTCTCCCTTGTCGACAAATGCCTGCATCCAGGCGAGAACTCGTGTCCACCCTTGAGCGTGACCGAGTGCTTCCTTGGGAGCGTTGGCAAATCCCTCCTGGCGAATTTTCACCGCTGTGCCCGTTCCCACTCTCTGCGGTCCACGGTGATGCAAACCATGAACGTTGCGGGCCTCCAGTTCCCAACGCAAAATGGGCTTCAGCGCGCCGCTCCAACTTGCGATCCAGGTATGGACCAGCAGGCGAGGTGGATCGACCTCCAGATATTCGCCATCCACGCGAAACGATGAGCCATCCGCGCCGACCCCACGCTTGACCATTTGCCGCCGGGGCGTAGATCAGCTTTCCACTCGGTGATGCGGTACACGCCTTGCTGGCCCCACCACAGCGGCATCTGGTTGGGATCGGTAATGGCCTGAAACACACGCTCCGGCGGCGCGGCAATGAAAATCTCTCCAACGATTGCGTCCTGTTCGGGAGTGACTGCTACGGTTGCCATGGAAACTCTCCTCGCTTATTCGCAATGTTTTCTGAGCAGGTCGAGCACTCCCGGCCAGCCGCCAGCGTATTCTTTGCGGGCAATTGGCTCGTCCGCCAGACCCCCTGTGAGTGACAGCGGTCACACCAAAAACGATGAGCAGAAAAGCCGAGATAGGCAGTAACTTCATAAATGTTCTCCGCTAGCAGCTGCATAGAATCATGGTTTGGGAGCAAGGGCGGACCGAACAAGGACTGCGCCTATGTTCCTCCGACCAACCACGCGGACCAACCGAGACAGGCCGCCACGAGTGCGGAAGACGTTGCCGGTACGGCTGAAAAATATATCCAGCTCAGAACCAGCGATACCACTTGAAGGGGAGAAGAAAACCCAGCCCAAGGCGCCGATCACCCGGGCATCAGTGCCAGCCAGAGCGCCAAGGTACCAGGCCAGGAATGCTGAAAAAAGTAGGTAGGCCGTCACGAACAAGCCGAATCCACGATAGAAGCCACCGTAACTCCAGGTGGCGCCTTTGACTTGAAAGTGCACCTCGTTCATGTCGTCATAGACAGCGCGCCCTTCCGCAGAAGGCGGTTTGAAACTCAGAAACCCAAAGGTATGGCCGGCCGCAAAAAGAATGAGCAGCACGGAAGCAATTCTGTAGAGTACAGTCGCCCTCATATCGAACCGCCGCAACGTCTGGAATCTAGTCTTTCATCCGGTGTTTGCCGATTGAAATTACATCTCGACTCCTTCGAAATCACTTTTGACCCTTCGGCCCTGCCCTCTCCTTTGTGTACTCAGCTTCCACAAATGCCTTCAAGCCGGCCAAGCTGGTCTGCCAGAAGACGCGGTATTGCTCCAACCATGAATCCACCGCCCTCAGTGGTGCGGGGTTGAGCTGGTAAAAGCGATGACGCCCCTCACGCCGCTCCTGCACCAGATGGGCGCGGCGGAGGAGACGTAAATGCTTGGAGATGGCCGGACGGGATACGGGAAACGCGCGAGCGATCTGTCCGGCAGGCTGACTTCCCTGCCGCAAGAGGTCGAGCACGGCCCGTCGCGTGGGATCGGCCAGAGCGTGGAAAGTAGCTCCAGCCGGATATGTAACCGAACGGTTCCGCATAATGAGTAACCATACGGTTACATGAATAGGCTTGTCAAGAGAAATCGCAAAACATTTTCATAAACGTTCTCCGTTCTAGACTGAGACCAAGGCACGTTGCTTCGTGATCCTGAATACCGTCGGGGGTCTTGTCATTCCGGCTGAGATTCGGGACTGTGGAGATTCGGCGGATGTTGAAGGCCTGGTATGGTCCTCGGGCCCGTCACACAAATGCTGGCCGAAACGCGGGGAATGTTTCGGGGATTCCTGTGCTTTCAGCGGAACTGAATCGTAAACGTCAAAGGAATACAAAGCTACACAAGAAGGCGAGGTTTACCAGGTGATCGGAAGGTTCGACACATGATTCCCTAACAGCTAGTAACGCTTCAAATCTATTTGTCGCCATGCCCGTTGGCCGCAAGGTCGAGGAAGGCGCGATGCAACCGACTATCGTTGGAAAGCTCCGGGTGGAAGGTCGCCGCCATCGCTTTTCCCTGCCGGACAGCAACGGGATCAGTGCCTTCGGTCGCAATCACCTCGACTCCTGGTCCCACGCGCGAGATCTTCGGCGCCCGGATGAACACCATCTCAATAGGTGATCCATTCAGCTTGCCCTCGCGGATAGAGCTGTCGATCTGACGTCCATAAGCGTTGCGACGGATGCAAATGTCGAGCGCGCCCAGTCCCGCCTGCTTGGGATTTTCCACTTCGCGAGCCAGCAGAATGGCGCCCGCACAGGTTCCAAAAGTGGGCTTCACGCGGACAAACTGTTTCAGCTTCTCGAAACCAGCCCGGCCCAGCAGTTTCAGAAACGTGCCGGACTCGCCGCCAGGGATGACTAGGCCATCAATCTCGTCCAGTTGTTCAGGCTTCTTGACGAGCACGACTTCGGCACCCAGCTCGGCGAGCCGTTTTCGGTGAGCGTCAAAGTCGCCCTGTAATGCGAGTACGCCAATCTTCATAACAGTCGTGAGTCGTCGGTCTTCAGTCGTCAAGAAAGACAATGCACACAATTGGCACTCGGCGTGGCGTATCTGGCTAAGCCCTACCTGCCAAATGTGCTCTTACCACCCCCGCGTCTGCAGCATGCTGGCCTCATCCAGGGCCGCGATCGCCAGACCCTTCATGGCCGCACTAAGATTCTCACTGACCTCAAGTAACACTTTAGGGTCGTCGTAATGCGTTGCCGCCATCACAATCGCCCGGGCGCGCTTCTCGGCCTCTTCAGGGTCGACAAAGTTGATCGCATCCTTCATGAAGATGCCGGAGCCCACGAACACCGACTCAGCGCCCAGTTGCATTACCAGTGACGCATCCGCCGGAGTGGCAATTCCGCCCGCCGAGAAATTTGGCACAGGCAGCTTCCCTGCCTTGGCCACCATCTTCACCAACTCGTACGGCGCCTGGTGCTCTTTCGCCTTCGCGTAGAGTTCTTCCTCGCCGAGTACAGTTAGGATCTTCATTTCTTGTACGATCTGCCGTATGTGCTTCACCGCATGGACTACGTCGCCAGTGCCGGCTTCTCCCTTGGTGCGGATCATGGCCGCACCCTCAGCGATCCGGCGCAGCGCCTCACCGAGATTGCGCGCGCCGCACACGAATGGAACCTTGAAAGCATGCTTGTCCACATGATGGGCTTCATCTGCCGGTGTCAGGACTTCGGACTCGTCAATATAATCCACGCCCAGCTCCTGCAGAATCTGCGCCTCGGCAAAGTGTCCGATGCGGCACTTAGCCATCACGGGAATGGAAACGGCTGCCATGATCTCGCGAATCTTCTTGGGAGATGCCATGCGCGCCACGCCGCCCTCCGCGCGAATCTGCGCCGGAACCCGCTCCAGCGCCATTACCGACACCGCGCCGGCCTTCTCCGCGATTACTGCCTGCTCCGCGTTGGTGACGTCCATAATGACGCCACCCTTCAGCATTTCTGCGAGACCGGTCTTCAGGCGCAAGCTGGTTGGCTTTCCGTTGTTCTGGGTCATGAATTTCGCTCCTCGGTGGAATAAGTGTTAGGCTAGTCCTACATTGGACTTGCCAAAAGGTCCATTTACGCTATTCTAGCCATACCACTTCGTATATGCCCAAGCTCGCTACCTCCCTCCCTCTTAGTCTCTCTGCCCCTCTCCCCGGAACCCCGCTGTACCGATGGTTCTACGAAGAACTGCGCTCCGCCATTCTGACAGGAAGGATAGCGCCCGGAGCACGCCTGCCGGCCACGCGCGATTTGGCACGGGAGTACAAGCTCTCACGCGCAACGGTTGTGATGGCTTTTGAGCAGTTAAAGTCCGAGGGTTACGTGGAGGGCAAGGTAGGAGCCGGGACCTACGTCAGCGAGGTGCTTCCCGACGATCTCCTGCAAGTCGCACGCACCGGCGCGGGAGGAGTTGCCAGACCTCGGCGAGTGGGGTGGTCCTCCTACGCTCGGCGCTTGAGGCTGTTCCGTGGCGGTGAGCCGCGCATCACGCGGGCTTTTCGTGCCAACCAAGCCGCGCTCGACGCTTTTCCAACCACGCTTTGGGCACAAGTGGCGGCCCGCCGCTTACGCCGCGCCTCGGCGCAATTGCTGGCCGGCGGCGAGGCCCTGGGATATCGTCCACTTCGTCAAGCGGTGGCTGAATACCTGAACGCGTCGCGCGGAGTAAAGTGCTCAACCGACCAGGTGCTGATCATTTCCGGTGTGCAGGAAGCGCTGGAGCGCGCCGCTCACCTGCTGCTCGACCCCGGAGATCCGGTATGGGTCGAGGAGCCAGGTTATCCGGGCGCGGCCATTGTTTTCCGCGCCGTCGGCGCGAAAGTCTGCCCGGTCGGGGTGGATCCGGAAGGCTTGGACTTGGAACTGGGCCAACGACACTGGGGACAGGCCAAGCTGGTCTATGTTACTCCTGCCCACCAGTTCCCTCTGGGTGTCACCATGAGCTTGCGCCGGCGGCTGGCGTTGATGGAGTGGGCTCGACGCTCGCATACCCTGATCTTTGAAGATGACTATGACAGCGAATATCGTTACTCGGGACGGCCGATTCCGGCGCTTCAGGGGCTCGATCGTGCGGGAGTTGTCATCTTTGCCGGTAGCTTCAACGAGGTTCTGTTTCCCGCCCTTCGCCTGGCTTATCTGGTGGCGCCACCCGCCATGGTAGATCGCTTTGCCGCGGCACAGTCGGTCAGTATGCGTCATGCTCCACTGCTGGACCAGGCAGTGCTCTGTGACTTTATCACCGAGGGGCACTTCGCGCGACACATTCGGCGCATGCGCGAACTCTACGCCCAACGCCTCTCTGTGCTGCTGGAATCATCGCGCTCCAGGCTCTGTGGCTTGCTGGAAATTCCCAGCGTCGAAGCGGGTCTGCAGACGGTGGGCTGGCTGGCGCCAGGAATCCGCGCCGACCACGCTGCCGAGGAGGCCGCGCAACAAGAGGTTGAAGTGATTCCTTTAAGCCGCTACTCCTCCCGACGCTCTGGGCGGCAGGGACTCATACTGGGCTTTGCCGCCGTCGGCACCCAGGAATTGCGGCGAGGAGTGGAGCATTTGGCGCAGGCGCTGGAAACCTGTAGACGATAAGAGTTTCTTCTACCCGCTGTCGAAATCGCCACAGCCTGGGGGAGACGGTCTCCGACCGTCTGGCCGAGCGAAGCTCGGCACTTCATTTCTCCACAAACTTCGGGAACATGCGATGCGCATCGATGGCGATGAATAGGGCTCGCCCGCGGGCCAGTACTTCGCCCTCTTGATTTAGAATCTCGCCCGTATTCACGTGCTTCCGGCCGCGCACGCTCAACTCCCGCGCTGCGACCAGCAGCGGTTTGTTCAACGGCACCGGCCGCAGGTATTCCACCGTCATCTGCGAAGTCAGCGCTATCACTTGTCGCAGCTTGTTCACCTTACCCATCGCCTCATCGAGAATGGTGGCGATGATGCCCCCGTGGCAATGTCCTGGAGGGCCGGTATAGCGTTTGTCCAGCCGGAAGCGGCAGACAAAGCCTTTGCGCGATTTGTCATAGGCAAACTTCAGTTGCATGCCTTCAGCATTGTCTGGTCCGCAGACAAAGCAGTAGTTCTTGAGTAGATGGAGTTCACGAGCATCGTAACCTCGATCATGAGCCTTTTTGGCCATAGGCGAGAGATTTTATACCTCAGGGCAGTCAATGGCTTCAGCAACTGCGGGCATGCTTCTATCCGCCAACGAAATCCTGTATAAACATTCGGCCTGTCGCAAATCTTAGAAATCAGGAGGCTGCTCTGTGAACTCATACTTCCACTCTCTGGTCATCCTCGCCGTCGCATCTCTGGTGTCCCCTTCCGGTCTGGCTCAGAACAAGAATGTCAAGAAGCCTGAGACTGCCAAGCCGGCGGCGGAAGAAGAAAAAAAGGGTGGCCTGACCGCCGAGACTTTCAGCGGCCTGCAGTTCCGCTCGATCGGTCCGGCAGCGGCTTCGGGGCGTGTGATTGCTTTCGCGGTGAATCCCAAAAATCACGCGGAATACTACGTGGGTGTGGCCTCCGGCGGGGTGTGGAAGACGGTCAACGACGGCACAACCTGGACTCCGGTGTTTGATGGCGAAGGCTCTTATTCGATCGGCTGGGTTGAACTCGATCCTAACAATGCCTCCGTCGTCTGGGTAGGAACTGGCGAGAGCAACAGCCAGCGGAGCGTGGGATACGGAGACGGCGTGTACCGATCTGATGACGGCGGCAAGAGCTGGAAGAACCTGGGACTGAAGAAGTCAGAGCACATCGGTCGCGTAGTGATTGACCCGCGCGACGCCAAGGTTGTGTATGTGGCGGCCGAGGGCCCGCTGTGGGGTTCGGGAGGAGATCGTGGCCTCTACAAGACTACCGACGGCGGTAATACCTGGAAGGCAGTGCTGACCATCAGCGAAAACACAGGTGTGGCGGATATCGCTGTGGACCCGTCGAGTCCCGACATTCTGTACGCTTCTGCGTATCAGCGCCGGCGCCACGTTTTTACCTTTATAGATGGCGGACCAGAGAGCGCAATCTACAAATCGACCGACGCTGGCGCTACCTGGAACAAACTGAAATCCGGCTTGCCGACCGAAGATATGGGTCGCATTGGACTCGCGGTCTCGCCCGCCGATCCCAACGTGGTGTACGCGACGATCGAGGCCGCCAATGGGAAAGGCGGAATCTTCCGGTCCTCCGACAAAGGGGCGACATGGGAGCGGCGCAACGAGTTCGATTCGGGCGCGATGTACTACGCACGTGTGGTGCCCGACCCCAAAAACGTCGATCGCATCTTTGTGATGAACGTTTTTCTGCGCGCCTCCGACGATGGCGGCAAGACTCTGCGGAAGATCAACGAAACCAACCATCACATTGACAATCACGCCATCTGGATCGATCCCGATAACACCCGGCACTGCCTGGTGGGCTCGGACGGCGGTGTGGCCGAAACCTACGACGACTTCACCACCTGGCGTTTTAAATCCAACCTGCCGACGGTGCAGTTTTACGACGTGGCGGTGGACAACGCGCTTCCGTTCTACAATGTCTGCGGCGGTACCCAAGATAATTTTTCCTGGTGCGGGCCTGCGCGCACGAAAAGTGTCAACGGGATCGTGAACTCCGACTGGTACGTGACCACCGGAGGCGATGGCTTTCGTTCCCAGGTTGACCGTGAAGATCCGAACACCGTGTATGCAGAGGCCCAGTACGGCGCGCTGGTGCGTTACGACAGGCGCACCGGCGAAGAGCTGGTCATCCAGCCCCAGGAAGGCAAAGGTGAGCCGCCGCTGCGCTGGAACTGGGATTCTCCGCTTACCGTCAGTCCGCATTCGCATACGCGCTTGTACTTCGCCGCCAACAAACTCTTTCGCAGCGACGATCGCGGCAACACCTGGAAGCTGATCAGTGGAGACCTGACTCGACAGATCGATCGCAACAAGCTGCCTGTCATGACCAAAGTCTGGGGCCCGGACGCAGTGGCCAAGAACCAGTCCACGTCGTTCTATGGAAACATCGTTTCGCTGACCGAATCCCCGAAGCGGGAGAATCTCATTTACGTCGGAACCGACGATGGCTTGATCCAGGTCACTGCCGACAGCGGCGCCACCTGGACGAAATACGACAGGTTCCCCGGCGTGCCGGAGACGACCTACGTGAGCCGGTTGGCTGGGTCGAATCATGACGTCAACACTGTCTATGCCGCCTTCGACAACCACAAGAATGAAGACTTCAAACCCTACCTCTTGAAATCCACAGACAGGGGAAAGACCTGGACCTCGATCGCCGGCGATCTCCCTGAAAATGGCCCGGTGCTCGCTTTTGCCGAAGACCCGATCGCGCCCAACCTGCTGTTTGCAGGCACCGAATTTGGCGCATTCTTTTCCATCGATGGGGGTGGAAAGTGGATACGGCTGAAAGGCGGCTTGCCAACCATCGCGATGCGCGATATGGCGATCCAAGCAACGCAGAATGATCTGGTGCTGGCCACGTTCGGGCGCGGGTTTTACATCCTTGACAACATCGCGCCTCTGCGCCAAGTTAAATCGGACACGCTGCAGCAGCCCGTAACTTTCTTCTCGCCGAGGGATGCCCTCATGTACATTGAGCGGCATCCGCTGGGTGGACGGAGAAAGGCGTTCCAGGGCGACGCCTTCTACACGGCGGATAATCCGGCATTTGGCGCAATCTTCACGTATTACTTTAAAGACAAGCTCAAGTCCAAGAAGGAGACGCGCCAAGACGCCGAGAAAGAAGCTGCCAAGAAGAACCAAACCTCACCCTATCCGAGCAATGATCAATTGCGGGCTGAAGCCGAAGAACTCAAGCCGGAGGTGTTCCTGACTGTATACGACGAGTCCGGCACACCCATTCGCCGCGTAGACGCCCCGTTGGAAGAAGGGTTCCATCGGGTCAGCTGGGACCTGCGCTATCCCCCGCCCTCGGAAACTGAGGAACAACACCCGGGAGAAGAGTTCATGCCGGCCACCGGCCAAGGGCCTTTGGTGGTGCCCGGCCACTACTCCGCTCGGCTATTCAAGAAAGTTGATGGAGTCGTGAGCGAGCTGGGCAGTCCACAAAGTTTCGCAGTGATTGCTGACGGCACATCGGGAATTACCCCGGCTGATCGCGCTGCCCAGGAAGAGTTTCACCGTAAAGTGGCAGGTCTGTATCGTGCCGTTTCGGGTGCGGTCAATTCCGCGAATGAGGTGCAGACGCGGCTGAAGGCAATCCGCAAGGCGTTGCAGGACACTCCTTCCGCCGAGCTGCTTACTGCGGCTGCGGATTCCATCGAGAAGCGCAGCAATGAAATCCTGCGCGCCTTGCGCGGCGATAGCGCAGTGGCTGCGCGCAATGAGAATGTGCCCACCTCCATCAACGACCGAGTTACTAACATCATGGAAGGAGAACGCTTCGCCATTACTGTTCCTACACTCACACATCAGGAAGCGTACGCGATCGCTGCGGACGAATTTGCCCAGCAACTGGCAAGTTTGCACACGCTCATTCAAATGGATCTGGTCAAACTGGAGAACGACCTGGAAGCCGCAGGCGCTCCCTGGACCCCAGGCCGTGTTCCGGAGTGGCGGGAAAAGTGAAGCTAAATTGAACCGAGGGAGAAACAGGCGACCCTCGAAGGAGCACGCCCGCATTCTAGTGTGGTTGATGCTCTTCTCGGGCAACACTCGGCGGGTTCGGTCCTGGTTATCAGTCTTGCTGGGGAGGG
>Ga0209526_10000964_pt1 | contig 18991 bp, 16 predicted proteins | sample JacPinW_OM2H0_M1_FD_188566 | JGI IMG/M metagenome (GOLD analysis project Ga0209526, IMG submission 188566) | Forest soil microbial communities from Algoma, Ontario, Canada - Jack Pine, Ontario site 1_JW_OM2H0_M1 (SPAdes) (version 2) | ecosystem: Environmental > Terrestrial > Soil > Boreal... | reverse complement strand
GGAGCCTGGGTGCCGGCAACGCTCAGAGAGGGGAAGGGGGCGTCGTCGGAAACTTCGCCTCCCGGTTGAGTGGTCGTGCCGTCCGTACCATGGTCGCGGCCGCGAGGCTGCGCTTCGTCCTGGAGAAAAATGGACAACCATTGATGGTCGTGCTTGCTGTTGGTGGTGTGTGGCGGGGTGTGCACGTCGAGAACGCGGATCTTGGCGTCCTCGTACAGGACCGTGTGGTTTTGGGGGTCTGCCGCGACGGCGTCCAGCGAGTCCGGCCATGTCCAGCAGCCTGAGGACGACTTATCTTGCGCCAGGGTTCTCACGACCGCGAAAAGCACCAACAACCCGATGACGAGCGAAGACCGGCAGAGCTGCATTGCTCTTTCTCCTGTTGAGGCTACTCGCCTGAAATTTATGATTTGAATTCGATGCCTGATCCTTGTGGCACAACCCTACGCCAGACGCGCTTTAGCGTCAATCCCAGGCCATCCGTTGCGGTCGAGAGGAAAAACACAAAGGCCGAAGCTCTTCTCCTACGCATCATCACCAAGATGCGCTAGTGCGGCCAGAATGTTCGGCGCCACCTTCCACAGGCGTAAGGTGTTCATGCCAGATTCGCTGTATTGCATTGAGGTGTGGGACTGTATTTGTGTAGAGATTCCTCGCCGAAAGAATTTCAGTGAGGAAAATTTACACGCAATGCGCGTGGAGGAGGTTGAAGCTATGGCCGAATTGGGAGCTAAGAGACAACGATCCGAGGAGCAAACAGCGAGTATGACGCCGTCGGAACGGACGGAGGGGCTCGCGAGGAGACAATCCGAGTGGATCGAGCGCAGCCGAGCAGGTGGTTACTATCCGTCTATCTTTTCCGTAAGCCCCAGTGAATTCTTTACCATGAGTCCGATTACCCTCATGCGGAGATTCACCGAGGACATCGACCGGGCTTTCTCGACATTTGCGGGCAACCTCGGTAGAGACGGCCGCTCGGAGCACGAGGTGAACTGGATACCCGCCGTGGAAGTCCGGCAGTCCGGGAATAGTCTGGTGATTCACGCAGACCTGCCAGGGTTGTCGGAAAACGACGTGAAGATTGAGGTCACCGATGAGGGTTTGATCATCGAGGGGGAACGTAAGCGCGAACATACGAGCGAGGAGGGTGGATGGCACCGCTCGGAGCGGGTCTATGGCCGGTTTTACCGAGTGATCCCGCTGCCGGAGGGCGCCAAGATCGATGAGGCGAGAGCTAACTTCACGAATGGAGTGCTGGAGGTCACGGTCCCTGTACCCGCATCAGAGAGGAAGCGGCGGGAGATTCCGATCGGAACGCCGGGGCAGCAGGGCCGACAGGAAGCGCTAAGCTCCGGAGCCGGGAGCTCCGGCGAAGGGAAGGCCAAGGCGGCGGCCGCGGGGCGTTAAGACTGCGGCGGCCGCGATTGTGCTTGAAGGGGGCCGGGCTTGCGGCTTCGCTCACTCGCGTAAGCCCGCCCGGCACCCTCTTTTTTTTCAACTGCCTAAGCGAAAAGCCGTGCCCGTACCTTGTCACCTAACTCTGCAGCCCAGCGTCTGCCAAAAACCGGCATGAGTCAAAAACGCTTCTCTTGACGCCATTCGACGCAGAGGATTCCGCTGCCGGCGGCTTCATCGCCGGCAACTCCGTCCCACACACGCCGCGATGGGCCCGTGCGATTTCTACTACCGATGGTGGGCGTTTACTTGCCTCTGCTTCCGGCGCAGTGCCAGCATGGAGGAACTGGCGAGGTCCCGTGGGGACCGCGGGTTTGCGACAGTTCCGCCGAGCCTATCTCCACGGCCGCGACGGTGAGTCTATACCGATTTGGAATCCCAAGCGGTCAGGGTGCGACCTCAGCAGGTCGCGCGTTGTTCATACTTTACACGGCTGGCGACCTATCCGGCTCGTGGATGCGGCAGGGATACCCAGCCCGCGCAACAAGACCTGTCTATGCCGGTCGCTTTGAAAGTCGAATTCCTTGGAGTCCGACGCAGTTCCGATTGCGGCCTTCGAGGGTTCTAGAATTCTCCGGCCCTTGGACCTCCAGCATTTTTCTCGCGTCCGTACTCCATTCCGAGGCGGCAGAGTGTAGACAGAATGAGCAAGGTCCCTGTGGAGGAATGAGTGCAGGGTACGGCACACCGGAATTCAAGGTGATTGTTATCTTTCCCTTACACCCCGATCCTAGTATCTACAGCCGTAGCATTTGTCAGACGCTTGGAGCCCGACCGTGGCAACGAGACTTGGGGACAGGATCGGGAGCATTCTTGTTTTGGCAGCGCTCACATGCACCTGCTCGGTGCTGAGCTGGGCACAAAATACGCCTCTGGGAGTGGTGCAACAGGCCAACCAAGCGCACTTGGGGCAGGGTGCAGTTACAGAAGGAGCCACCGTTTACGGAGGCGAACTGCTGAGCACCGAGTCCGGAGGCCTGCTGGAACTGCGAGTGGCAAACTCCCACTTTGCGCTTCTCGAGAGCAGCCGGGCGTCTTTCTTTCCCCGCGCCAAGGGATCGGTCGCAGAACTCAGCGAGGGGACACTGACGTTCCGTAGAGATGCCGGTGGGTCCGATATCGAAGTAGTGGCTTCCGATGTCAGGATCGAGCCCGAAGGGGACGGCGCGGTGATGGGACAAGTTACGATCGTCTCACCGTGCAAGATTAAGGTGACAAGCCTACTGGGGCAGTTGGATGTCATTTCTGGAAAAGAGAAGCGCACCATCAAAGAGAAGGAATCGTATTCGGTGATACCTGAGGTGTCCGTATTTGACGCGAAAGGTCGCCTTTCTCCCGATGACGGGGAATATCACCGGTCGCATTCGCACAAAGCTTGCGGCGCAGGCTATGTGCCGCGTGGCGGCGGGCCGTTAAGTGCGGGGACGAGCCATTTCCTGTTGCTGGCAGGGACGGTTGCGGGAGTTGCGACGGGAATAGGCGTGTACCTTGCCCTCGAGAGTCCGGACAAACCCTGAAGGAAACCGCGCATCCTGCCGCCATCCGTGATCTTTCAACCCGATATTTTCACTCCCCGCGTCGCCCATCATAGGTTAGGTCAGCTCGCTTTGTCATGAAAAGCGCCCGGGACGGTCCGCGGCCGCCACCGAGACTTGGTTTGCGAGGATGGTCGACCGCGCGCGAAGATCTTTCCGGCCTACATTTCGCGGAGGGCTACAGCGACGGGGCGAATAGCGGCGCGAATGGCGGGAAGCAGTCCGCCGATAATGCCCATGACCAGCGCAAAGAGAACTCCAAAGAGCAGAAGATCGAAAGTGATCTTGAAGGCGAAGGCCAGGTTGGAAAACGTTTGGAAATTCATGGTGCTGGTGGTCAAACCGTTGAGGGGAAGAACGGCCAGGCAGCCTAGGATTCCGCCGACAAAAGAGATCAACAGGGCCTCAAAGAGGAAGGAGAGGATGACGTTCGAGGAACTGAAGCCGACGGCGCGCATGGTGGCGATTTCGCGGCCGCGCTCGGCGACCGCGGAGTACATGGTGTTGAGCGCTCCGAAGATGGCGCCGATGGCCATGATGGCAGCGACAAACCCACCCAGAACGGTAATGAGGCGAGTCATGGTGGTGGATTGTTTTGCGTAGTAGTCGATTTCGCGAGTGATGTCCACGTTCATCCGGGGATCGGAGGTAACGGCATCCTTGAATTGCTGGAAGGCATCGGGAGAGGTGAGATGGACGGTGACGGACTGAAAAATGTTGTCCGGGCGCTTCATGACTTCGGCGAGAATTTTAGCGTCGCACCAGACTTCGGAGTCGAAGGCAGAGCCCCCGGCGTCAAAGATACCGACAACCTTCCAGTGTCCACCGCCGAAATTGACCACGTTGCCGAGCGTGAGACCGGTATATGTTTTGGAAGCGTTTTTTCCGACGATCAGCTCGGAAAGGCCCGGCTGGAACATGCGACCCTGCGCGATATTGACGAAGGTACGGATGCGCAGAACGTTGGCAGAGACGCCGCGGACTTGGGTATTTGCATCGGTGCCGGTGCTGATGAGGGGGAAGGGCATGACGCCTACTACCTCCTGTGTCACCAGCGGACCATTCGAGTCGCGCCCGACGCCCGGAGCATCTTGCAGAATCTTGACCGAATCGAGAGTGACACCACCCATCATTTCCGAAGGTGAACCCGCGCGAAGAACAAGGGCATTACCGGGAGAACCTGAGGCGACCAGGGTGGCCTTGAACCCACGAGCGAGCGAGAGCATGGCCACGAAGACGCCGACGGTGCCTGCAATCCCGATGACGGCCACGATGGTCGAGGTCCAGCGGGATCTGATGCTGCGGACATTGTAGGAAACAGGGACGGAACCAATAAAAGGCGCCAGCAAGCCGGCAACAATTCCGCCTACGACGGCAAGAAGGAGCAGAAGAGCCAGGATTGCCGCAACCGTGACAAAAAGTCCTAAAAAGAGCTTTGCCATCATGTTCAGACCCTCCTGAGGGCGTTCACGATACGCAGGCGCATGGCACCCAGCCCCGGAAGGACCCCACTGGCCAGGCCCACAAAGACGGCGACAAGCAGGCCTAGGACAAGAAACCGGGGCGCGAGGACAAGATTGGGCAGTAGGCCGTTCAAAGCCTTAGTGAGAACCGGCACGGCGAGGACCGCGAGAACCAGACCGAGAAGGCCGCCGAACACGGCGATCACCAGAGACTCAGCCAGAACAAAGAACAAAACGGCACGGTCCGAAAAACCGATGGCCTTGAAAACGGCAAGCTCGGAAGTGCGTTCGCGGACGGAAATGGCCATAGTGTTGCCGGTGACGAGAAGTAGGGTGAAGAAAACGACGACGCCGATGGTCGCGATCAGGAACTGGATGTTGCCGAACTGCTTGACCCAACCGGCGGCGAAGGCGGATTCGGTTTCGGTCTTCGTTTCGTAAGGAGAGTTGGCGTATTCCTCGTCGATGGCCTTGGCGACACGCACGGCATCATCAGGGGAATCCAGACGCAGGACGTACCAGCCGACCTGGCCTTTAATGCGCTCCGGGACATGTTCCTGAAAATAGTCCCACTGAAGCCAGAATTGCGTTTCGTCGTCCTGCGGGCGCTTGCCGTGATAAATGCCTACGAGGTTGAATTCCCAGTTGCCCCCACCCCACAAGGTGGTCTTGAGCGGGATGCGCTGGCCAATCTTCCAGCCGAAGCGCTCGGCGGTGCGCGCACCGACAATGGCGCCCTGGCGGTCTTTCAAGAAGTCACTCCATTGGTCGTCTGGAACGATGAGTTCAGGAACGACTTGGCGCTGGTTTTCCGGGTCGATGACGAATTGCGGGAAGAAGTTCTTCTCGTCCTGATAGACGCCGCCAAACCAGTTGTTGTGGGTGATCACCTTGACACCGGGAATGCGCAGGATCTTGTCGCGATAAGAGAGAGGAATAGGGTTGATGATGGAAGTGCGGTTGATGATGACGAGGCGGTCGGCGCCAGCTACGTCCGCGCCCCGACCGAATGCGTCGCGCACCACGGCGAGGAAGGCGAAAAGGAACAGGGCCACGGCGAAGGAGCCGATGGTGAGCAGCAAGCGAATCTTCTTGCGGAACAGATTGGCGAAAATCAGGCCACTGAATTTCATGCGGCACCTCCTGCGACCACGCCCTGAGGTTGTTCGGCGGATTCGACGAGAAGCCCTTTCTCAAGATGGAGCGTGAGATCCGCCTGGCGGGCGACCACGGGATCGTGGGTAACCATGAGTACGGTTTTGCCGTATTCCTTCACAAGGCGATGGATCAGATCCATGATTTCGTCGGCACTCTTGCGGTCGAGGTCGCCGGTGGGCTCATCGCAGAGGAGGAAGGTTGGGTCGGCGACGATGGCGCGGGCAATGGCCACACGCTGCTCCTGTCCGCCGGAGAGTTGGCGGGGATAGTGATTCATGCGCTCGGCGAGGCCCACGACACCGAGGGCCGTTTCCGCGTGCTTGCGGCGATCGGACTTGGAAAGCTTCGTCAACAGCAGCGGCAACTCGACGTTTTGAAATGCCGTCAGCACGGGGATGAGGTTGTACATCTGGAAGATGAAGCCGACGTGGCGCGCGCGCCAATTGGTTAGCTTGCCGCCAGACATGTGGGTGATCTCATCGCCGGCAACGGTGATGCTGCCGTGGGTGGGCACGTCCAGCCCGCCGAGCAGGTTGAGGAGGGTGGTTTTGCCGGAGCCGCTGGGGCCCATGAAAGCCACGAAATCGCCCTTGTCTACGTCGAGGTTCAGCCTTTGCAAGACTTGGATTTCCTCGCCACCGCGGCGGTAGGTTTTGTCCAAGCCGCGGACCTGGATCAAGCTGTTCGACTTCCCTGTGCCATCGACTCGAATCATACGTTGTGGCTCCTATTTCTTTGCGCTTTCGATTTCTACTTCTTTACCTGGACGGCTTGGCCATCGCGAAGCTCGGGCGGGCCCTTCACAACGACAGTGTCTCCGGCGGCGAGGCCAGCGATGATTTCTGCGTCGGCTCCCCGCTTGCCGCCCAGAGTGACGGCGCGCCGTTCGAGGCGATCCTCCTTGACGAGGAAGACGATTTTCTTGCCGCTGTCATCGCGCAGGGCGCTCTGGGCCACCAGAGCGGCAGGGGCATAGGCAGCGCTGTTCTTCGCGGTTGCGGCGCCCAGGAAAGTGACCTTGATACCCATGTCCGGTAGAATGCGCGGGTCGAGCTTGATGAAGGAGATGCGCACCTTCACGGTGGCTTTCTGACGGTCGGCGGTGGGAATGATGGTGCGCACGCGGCTTGGAATTTCCCAATCGGGATAAGCATCGAGGATGGCGGTGACGGGCTGGCCGTCTTGAACGCGGGCGATGTAGGATTCGCTCACGTCGACTTCGATTTCGTTGGAGTTCATGTCCACGATGGTGGCGATGCCTGTGCGCGTGAAGCCGCCACCTGCGGAGATCGGCGAGACCATTTCGCCAACCTGGGCGTCCTTGGAGACGACGATGCCGTCGAAAGGTGCGCGGATGGTGCAATTGTCCACGGCCTGCTGTGCTTCCTGGATGCGAGCCTGGGACGCGGTTACTTGAGCCTTGGCGAGGTCGATTTTAGCTTCCAAGCTGTCTGCGCTGGTGCGCGCGTTGTCGAGCTGTTCTTGGGTCTGCACGCCGGCTTTTTGCAACTGTTCAGCGCGACGCAGTACGATTTGCGCGTTCCTTAGTTGCACCCGCAAATCGGCGATTCCGGCCTGGGAGGAGTCGCGGTCCGCCTTGGCGGAATCCAGTGCCCTTCTGGCGTCGGAATCGTCCAGGGTGGCCAGCAATTGGCCATTGTGGACGTGCGTGCCTTCATCGAAGAACACGCCGGTGACGCGACCGGTAATCTTGGCGGCGATGGTGGCGCGGCGGCGAGGCGTTACATAGCCGCTGGCGTTCAACAGAGCCTCGCGGCCGCCTGCGCCTTTGGGCTTCTGCACAACCGCTACTTCCACCACGGGCTTCTGGTTCCAGAAGGCGTAGATGCCCCCGGAAAGGCCCGCCAGGCCCACCAGGAGCCCAAAGAAAAGGGCGAGGCGCTTGCCGATGGCGCCGCTCTTGCGCTGGCCGTCGTGAATGCGCAGCGAGCCTAGATCATGCTTCGGCGAGTCGAGAGGCGTAGCCATGAACGGGCGATCCTTCAGCGAGGTGATCACGCTGTTAAGTACGCACGGCGGGCGCCCGAAATTTCACGGCTTGGCGTGCGCAGTAGGTCTCTGTTGAACATTCTAGCTTGAGTGAGGCAATTGCGAAAAGGATCGAATGGGAGCAGAAGGCCGGGCGGGAAGTGGCGACCCTTCAAAGCCCATGGTACACCAGGCCTCGGACTCCGGAGAACGAACTTGACGCCGGCCGGAAATGCCGATTAGATGCTGAGCGTGTATTAAACCGATTTAAGGAGTGACAGATGGCTGGATGGTGGATGGGGAAGTGGGGGTCCTGGACGCGAGTGCTTCGGGTGGTCGCCTGGATGTGTGTTACGGAAATGGGGCTACACGGCCAGACGATCCATGTGGACGCGACGCCGAGCCACGCGACCAATTCGATTGTGCCTACCAAGGCGTTGGGAGCTGGGATCGACCGGCTGCCCTATGGCGCGGCGGACAAGTTGTTCAACGATGCGACGATTCGGCAGGTGTTGTCGGCGGGATGGCAGACGTTGACGTACCGCCAAAACACGGAATTGCATACCGAAGCGTGGCACTGGAATCCGCAGGGAACCTGGAGCGACCCGGCAGGGAAGGGCTACTTCACCGGGAGTGCCACGCCGGGCGCGGAAATGATCCGGCATTCCTATGGTTATCCGCTGCCCCACCGGGGCGTTACACGGGACGATGGGACGGACAACGTTGGATACTCGCGACTGACGGATGGCGATGCGGAATCGTATTGGAAGAGCAATCCGTACCTGGCGCAGGAGTTTACCGGTGAGGACGATGCCTTGCACCCGCAATGGGTTTTTCTGGATTTGACGGCCCGGGCGGAGGTGACGGCGATGCGGATTGCGTGGGGGGAGCCGTACGCGCGGAACTATGTTGTGCAGTACTGGACCGGAGAGAATCCCATCCGGAAACCGACAGCGGGCGTGTGGCAGACCTTTCCGGCCGGTGTGGTCACGAATGGAAAAGGCGGGGAGGCGACGCTGCAATTGTCGCGGATACCGGTGAATGTGCGATGGGTGCGGATTTTAATGAGGGAGTCTTCCAATACCTGCGATACGCACGGAGCGACGGACAAACGAAATTGCCTGGGCTACGCGATCCGTGAGCTTTATCTGGGGACGACGACGCCGGATGGAAAATTCCATGACGTCATACGGCATACGGCGGATCAGGATCAGACCGCGACGTATTGTTCGTCGGTCGATCCCTGGCATGGGCCGGAGGACCTGGATGAGCGGGCGGGCGACCAGGTAGGGTTCGATTTGTTCTTTACGAGCGGGGTGACGCGAGGATTGCCGGCCATGGTTCCGATCGCGCTGATCTACGGGACACCCGAGGATGCGACGGCGGAGATCGCCTACCTCAAGAAGCGCGGTTATCCGATTTCTTACGTGGAGATGGGGGAAGAGCCCGACGGACACTACATGAATCCGGAAGACTATGCCGCACTTTACGTGGAGTTTGCGGCGGCGCTACACCGGTTGGATCCGGAGTTGAAACTAGGCGGGCCGATTTTCACGGGCCAGAATACAGATATCGAGACGTGGCCGGATGCGGATGGGAAAACTTCGTGGACGCGGAGATTCATCGACTATCTGAAGACACACGGCAAACTGGGAGAGCTGGCATTTTTTTCCTTCGAACACTACCCCATGGAGCCCGGCCAGATTCCCTGGAGCAGTTTGTACGACGAGGCCAGGTTGGTCACGCAGATCATGAAGGTATGGCGCGAGGACGGCGTGCCGGCAAACGTGCCGCTGTTCATCACGGAGTCGAACATTTCATCGGCGTCTTCGGAGGCCTATCCGGACATCTACGGAGCCCTGTGGCTGGCGGACTATATCGGGGCCTTTTTGAGCGGAGGTGGCGACGCAGTTTATTACTTCCATTATTTGCCGCTGGGACTGAGCCGCGGGCATAACGGATCGATGGGAACGTTTGATTTTTTCGCCGCCGACCGGGACCTCAAAATCGGGCAGCCGCTGTCGCAATATTTTGCAAGCCAACTCATCAATCTGGAATGGGTGCAGCCGGGCAGCGGCACGCATACGGTGTTTTCGGCCAGCTGCGACGTGGGCGATGGAACCGGGCACGCGCTGGTAACGGCGTATCCGGTGTTGCGGCCGGATGGGCAGTGGTCTTTGCTGGTGGTCAACAAGGAGCAAGAAAATGCGCAGACGGTGGGCATCTCGTTTGACGACAAGGAGAAGGGAACCTCCGGCAGTTTCGCGGGGCCGGTGAGTGTGACCACGTTTGGGAGGGCGCAATATCAGTGGCACGCGGATCCCCAGGGGGGCACGGCCGATCCCGATGGCCCGGCGGTGAAGTCGACCGTGAACGCGGGTGCGGGAACGAAGTTTACATTGCCGGCAGCGTCCGTGACGGTGATTCGTGGCAGCGTCCCCGCCGGAAAGGGGGCCGCGAAATGAAGCAAGGGGTTTTGTGGGCAGGTGTGATATTGTCGGGAAGTAGACTTCCGAAGTTGGATTGCCTGGATTCCTGGAACGGCAAGCTTTGCACCGTCCCCACTGACTTCAGCCGATTCAAAGCCGACGATAGGTAACTTGTGAAGACCGGCAGGGTGCCGAGTATCATCACGAGCGGCGCTTCGCAAGAATTAGGGAGAAGCAACATGAAGAGTCTTTTTGTTGGGAATATGAGTTTTCAAACGACCGAAGGCGAGCTACGGGCGCTGTTTGAGCCTTTTGGGCAGGTTACGCGGGTGCACATGGCGATGGATCGCGAGACCGGGCGGGCGCGCGGGTTTGCGTTTGTGGAAATGCCGAACGACGAGGAGGCCGCGAAAGCCATTGCGGGCCTCGATGGGAAAGAAGCCGGCGGGCGAAATTTGAAGGTGAATGAGGCGCGTCCGAAGGGTGAAAGCGGACCCCCGCGCGGACCTCGTGGATTTGGCGGTCCTAGCGGCGGCGGGCGCGGCAAGGGCGGCGGGCGAGACAGATTTTCGAACGAGGACTACCGCGAATCGGCTCGGCAGCCGCGCGAACCACGCTGGTAGTTCCCTAAGCAATTCGCTGGAGGGGTCCGGCGCTGTCCGGGCCACATTCTTCTTGTGAGGAGAAGCGATGACGACGACTTTTCAAAAGCGGCAAAAAGAGATGAAACGGATTGAGAAGCGGAAGATGAAAGAAGAGAAGCGCGTACAGAGAAAAATCGAAAAGATCGCGCTGAAGGAATCCGGTCAAGACGGCCCCGAAATCGGAACCAGGCCAGAGGAAGAATTTCCCCAAGAATAGGAGCGGGTTCTCCCGGAGTCAGGCGGAGGCCTGCAAGCTGCAGTTTGGCGCCTCTCTCGCCGCTCTTCACCGAGCGCACACCAAAAAATCACGCCGCGTCCGTTGGAAATGACCAGGGGGTCGCCGTCGTTCTTCTCAGTCCGCGAGCTTCAACTTCTCGAGGTAAGCGCTGTACGCAGTTTTCACCTTAGCGGCATCGGGCGCCGCGGTGGGATGTTCCACCAAAAGAGTAATAAAGGTGTCCATGGCCTTGTCGACTTGTTCGAAAAGGGCATGATTGGTTTTCGAAAGCGCGGTGTCGCCGCCGTAGTCTTCCGCTTTGTCCCAGGTTCTCTCGAGAATGCGGGCGAGCTCCGCAGCTAAGGGATTGTCGCCCTTTTGCGAGGCGGTAAACGCGAGTTGCGCCAGGGCCCGGTAGGGACCCATTTTGGTGTTTTCGACGCCCGCAGTTTGCGGAGCGCGCTTTTCCTGAGCGGAAGATGCCGCGAGCGTGGCCGCACCTAAGGACAGACCGACGACCACAACGAACAGCTTCTTTGAGCAGATGTGAAGCGAGTGTCCCACTGCTCCTCCTTCCAGATGTCTCTAGAGCATTCCCGTATCAGAAACGACACTGCGAATGCCAGAAACACCTCTTGCCATGATGCTTGGGTCGATAGTACTGCCCATCAGGCGAGCGGCTAAGTGCTTATTTGGAGCGAGGTTTCTAATCGTGAAATGCTAAGTTGGCGTCAGCCCGGAACTTTGCGGAACAAACCAGCGTCTCAAGGAACTGGGCGCAGGGCCTGTGCAACAGTTGGTTCGGGTCGTTTGCCGACTTGGTGGCTTCCGATAGTGATGATCTGGGCCTGACGCAGCGACTCTTGCTTACTATTCGCCAAAAACTCTCCCTTGTTGCTGATCGACCCGTCGTAGTCGGTGTAGGCCAGCGAGCTAGCGAGCGGTTGGTCGCCGAGGAAATGACGGCACATGTGTATGGGGATGCCGCGGTGGTGACCGGAGTGTATCGAGAAAAGGGGACGTACAAAAGGAAGCCCTATCAACGGCGTGGCAGGTTTACAGACACGTGGGTGAAACAAAAAGGGACGTGGCAGTGCGTGGTGAGCCAATCGACGCTGATCAGCCACTCATAGAGACCGCCAGCCGTGATACGACTCCAGACCATCAACGCACCGGAGCAATCTCGAGCCGGTCACCGATTTGGGTGCCGGAGCGATAGATCGTGTGCGGAGGAAGCTCCAGCACGCTGGTCGCTTTCAGGGATACCTTGGAGATCCGGAAAGGGCGGACATGTTCTTCGACATAGACGACCTCTTTTTCCTTACTGAGAAAAATGAGATCAATCGGGAAAAGCATGCCGATGGTATGCACCCCGCGAGACGGTACAATCCAAAGACCGCGACCGAGCTGTGCCCAGCGGCGCGTCTTGCCCAGCAACCCTACCAGCCGACGGAGATAACTGTCGGCGAGAATTGCCTCCGTGGCCACAAACGTTTCGCGCGTTTGGTTATAGACGTACAGTAAACGATTGTGACCGTTGTTGGCCATGGATTTACCGACCCTGTTCAGGTTCTCCCCGAAATATATTCTTCGCTCCTGCCGCTAGCCGTTCTATTCGATAGATTTTCGCTTGCGGCGCCAAATGATAATGAATAGCACCAAGACGGCAAGCGCGCCTGCCACCATTCGAATCAGCGTTACGTTGTCCATTACCTTGCTCCTTTTTGTAGCCGCCCCACCCCACGACTTCGGCAAGAATTGCGAGAGCGGCGATCACCTCTGCAGCGCCGGGACCAACTGGCGCAGCAGGGTCAGCACAGCGGGACCCAAAATCACCACCATCAAAGCGGGAAAAATGAAAAATACGAGTGGCGGCACCATCTTGACGCTGGTCTTCGCGCTCATTTCTTCGGCGCGTTGACGCCGTTTAATACGCAGGTCGTCCGAGTAAACCCGCAATGATTGGGCGACGCTGGTTCCAAAGCGATCTGTCTGGATCAGCATGGCAACTAGAGACTTAATGTCTTCGAGTCCGGTCCGGCGGCCAAGTTCGCGCAGAGCCTCGAGGCGGGTCTTTCCTATACGCATCTCGAGATTGACGAGCTGGAGTTCGTCGCTAAGCTCGCGATGGGTGATGCGCAGTTCCTGCGTCACTTTCAAAAGTGCCTGATCGAGGCCGAGGCCGGCTTCCACACAAATCACCAGCAGATCCAGACCGTCTGGAAGACCCCTGCGCAGCCGACGCTGGCGCGCGCTAACCCTCCAGACCAGCCACGTTTCTGGAAGGAGGTAGCCGAGAACCGCCGCAATGGCGGGAAACATATAGGGATTCCAGCGATAGATTCCTGTAGAAAAGACCAAAACGACCAGGACAACAGGGCCTAGCACCTTCAACCCGCGCATGGCCGAGAGCGCCTGCGGGCTGCGATAGCCGGCGCGCATCATCAAAAGCTCGGTACGCGGTGCTTGATCGGAGTTGCCGGGCACCAGTTTCCCGAGGCCGGCGAGGGTGTTGCGCACGCGCTCTTTCTGTCTTTCCGAAAAGCTGGTCTCTTCCACGGGCGCCGAGGTATCCATCAAGCGCGAGAGGCGTCCAGCGATCCCCGCTCCCCCGGGCGCAAAGGCGTAAAACAGAGCTGCCAAAATGCCGAAAGTGGCCAGAAAAGTTATCGCCGTGATGCTCCAAACCATTTTGTTGGCCTCCTTTCGCTGCTAAACCTCAATGTGAATGATCTTCCAAAGCATTATGGAGCCGATGATCTGCATACCTGCGGCGACGGTCAGAATCGTCGCGCCCCGCGGATCCTCAAAGAGAATCCGCATATAACTGGGGTTCATCACCATCAGTAGGATCAACATGAAAATAGGGAGAGCAATCAGAATTCCAGCCGTTAATCTTCCTTGTGCCGTACGGACCCTTACTTCGCGGTAGATGCGGAAGCGATCGCGGATCACGCGGGCGAGTCCGTCCAGGATTTCCGCCAGGTTCCCGCCGGTCTCCTTCTGGATAAGCAGGGCGGTGACGAAAAAACGGACATCGATCGAAGGAATACGCTCCGTCATGTTTAGCAAGGCATCTCGCAGCGGCAGGCCGAAGTTTTGTTCTTCAAAGGTCGTGCGAAATTCGCTGGCGATGGGCTCTGGCGATTCCTTGGCAATCATCTCCAAACCGGTGGTGAAGGCATGACCGGCCCGCACGGCGCGGCCCAACAGATCCAGGGCTTCGGGAAAACGCTCTTCAAATTGCTGCAGGCGCTTGGCGCGCTGGTATCCGACATAGGCGAAGGGCAGACCCGTGGCGGCCAACCCCAAGGCAGCGGCGATAGGGAATTGCGGGTAGAAGCGTCCAACAACCACGTACACTCCGAGGCCGGCGACGCCGCTCAGCAAGACGAGCTTCCCGACCCTGACTTTGACTCCTGCTTGAGCGATGTAGTCCTGAAGTCGGAGAGACCAGGACCAGTGCAGCATCAGGCGATGGAGGGTAGGAACGCTGCTGAGCATTTCGTCTCGCGCCAACTTCAGCCCCAGGGAATCGTCGCCACGGCGTTCGGCTTTCCGCACCGCGTCCATGCGGCGGCGGATCACATCCTGCTGGGTGTCGCTGGTGGCAAGCATCCAGATCGCCAGGAAAAGCACGGTCACAACGACGAAGGTAAGTAGGAAAATCAGTATCCCCATAGCGAATCCTTTGAAGCGACCAGCCGTTCGAAACCAAGACTCGATGCAGCCACAAGAGACTCCTAGAGTCGCGGGCCGTCAAATATGGAAGCCGGGAGTGGAATGCCGGCGATCAGCAACTTCTCGGCAAATTTTGGCCGGACGCCGGTGGGTACAAAGTCGCCAAGCACTTCTCCGTTCTCGCGAATGCCGAGCTTCCGGAAGACAAAAATGTCCTGCATGCTGACAACTTCTCCTTCCATCCCGGTGATCTCCGCCAAGCTGATAACCTTCCGAGTTCCGTCACTGAGACGGCTTATCTGAACAACCACATCGATGGCCGAGGAAATTTGTCTGCGTATGGCGCTGTCCGGGATGTTCAAACTGGCCATGGCCACCATGGTCTCCAAGCGGCCAAGGGCATCGCGCGGAGTATTCGCGTGGATGGTGGTCAAAGACCCATCGTGGCCCGTGTTCATGGCCTGCAACATATCTAGCGCTTCCTCGCCGCGCACCTCGCCGACGATGATGCGGTCCGGCCGCATACGCAAAGAGTTGATAACCAGGTGCCGCTGCTGTATCGCCCCTTTTCCCTCGATATTGGCAGGGCGGGTCTCCAGGCGAACGACGTGTTCCTGATGCAGATGCAATTCCGCAGCGTCTTCGACGGTCACAATTCGTTCACGATTGGAAATGTAGGACGAGAGAACGTTAAGAAATGTAGTTTTGCCCGCTCCGGTGCCGCCTGAAATCAAGATGTTCAGGCGGGCCTTCACGCATCCGCGCAACAGCTCCAGCATAGGGGGCGTCAGAGTCTTGTTCTGCAGCAGGTCGTCGGCCGTTAGTGGATCGCGGCCGAACCTGCGTATCGAAAGACAAGGGCCATCCACGGCGAGAGGAGGAATAATGGCGTTCACGCGTGAACCGTCGGCAAGGCGCGCATCGACCATCGGCGAGGACTCGTCGACGCGGCGACCAATCGCGGAAACAATGCGATCGATGATGCCCATCAAATGGACATCGTCGCGAAACTGTATCGAGGTCATTTCCAGGATACCTTTGCGTTCGATGTAGACGCGCTTGTGGGTGTTGACCAGAATGTCCGAGATGGTTGGGTCAGCCAACAGAGGCTCAAGAGGTCCGAGCCCGAATACCTCATCGAGCACTTCCGTAGCGAGGCGCTCCCTTTCCTGCAAATTCATGGGAGTGGATTCGCCGACGACCAGAGCCTCGAGGATCTGGGTGACCTCGCGCCGCACGTCTTCGCGGTTGACTTCCGTCAGACGGTCCAGGTTCAGCTTTTGGATCAACTTGCGGTGTATCGCGGATTTTACAGCACCGAAATCCGTTCGTGTCACCGCAGCGGTAATGGGAGCCATAATCTAAATCACCTTTTTGCCGGGAATGAGAAGAACCCGCCTTTCTTAGCGGCCGGAGCGACGTCGAGCCCGGCTAATTGTGCCGCGATCTGGCGATAGCGGCTGGTGAGCACGTTATTGTGATTTTCCTGCAGCGGAGTGCCCAGGTTGACCGACGCACTGGCCAGGCGAAAATCGTTAGGCAGACAGGCGAAAACCGGGCGGTTGATGTCCTTCTGGATGCTCTTCAGAACTTCCTCGTCACCCTTGTGCCAGCGGTTGATAATGACACGCGCGCGGTCGGTTTCAATGCCAAACCCTTTGAGCGCCATGAGCCGGCGCTCGAGCGTCCACAGCGCAGGAACGTTGGCCTCCGCCACCACCAGGATCATCCGGGCCATGCGCAATATGGAGCTCCATTCCGACGAGAACTGCGAACCCATATCGAGCAACACAATGTCGAAATTATTTTGAGCCACGTTCACGACGCGTTCGAGGGGCGGAACCGCGATGGTCTGCCATTCTTCGGGTTGCGTCGCCCCGCCGAGAACTTCCAACTTCGTCTTGTGGCGCGTCAACAATCCGGCAAAGAAGTGACTGTCGAGACGGTCCATGTTATCCACGGCGTCGCGCACGCTGAATTTGGGATGGAGATCGAGCAACAGGTGGGCGTTTCCGAGGGGCCGCGCAAAGTCCAACAGGACGACGCGTTTGCGTGCAAAAGTGGAAAGCTGCACTCCGAGATTGACGGCAACCGTGGTTGCGCCCACGCCACCCTTCGACCCCATCACGACGATCAACCTGTCAAGAGCCGAATGGTCGCGGTTCTCCACGTCCTGCAGGAACCGCGATAGCATTTCTCTCAAGGTGCCTGGGTCAACGGGCTTAGGCAGGAAGTCCTGCACCCCGCAGCGCATCGCTTCCAGCAAAAGCTGGTGGTTTGGCGGAACCGCGGAGGAACAGGCAATCAGCTTCACGGCTGGACGAATTCGCCGGAGCTGCGCGGCGAAAGCAAAATAGGGTTCCGGATCGCGGGAGAGGTCCAAAAAAACCACGTCGGGCAGCAGTTCCGCTGAATCCGGGAGTTTGTCGGCGGGGACCGACCACTGCTTGACGGATTTCACAAGGCCGGTTTGCTGCAGGCTGGCCAGCAGCTGCGCGGAACTAGCTACGTCACCACTTGCGATCGCTACCGTTAGCATTTACCGCTTTTCCTCGTCTTTGGCATCCCTTGTTTAGACCACGATTTAGAACGCCCGGCGGCTCACTGCGCGCCATCCTTCACTTTGGGCTCGCTGATTTTGGTTGCGCTGGAGTCACCGGTTCCAAAAATGTTTTCGGAAACGGCATGTTTGGAACAGGCTGGTCCGCCGCCACGGGGTGCACGATTCGTGGCGTTACGACCACCATCAGCTCGTTCTTGGACTTGTTCAAGTTACGGCTTTGAAAAAGCTTCCCGAGGACGGGAATATCCCCGATGCCGGGGACTTTCTGGAGTTGCTCGGTGACGCGGTTGTCCATCAGCCCGGCGATCACGAAACTCTGTCCATCGGTTAAATTCATTTCCGATTCGAAGCGATTCGTCGAGAGTGCCGGAATCGTAAGGCCCTGGATGGTCAGCGCGTTCGCAAAATCCAGAGAACTCACTTCGGGTTTGACCTTCAGATGGATCAGTCCGTCGGGCGTCAAAGTCGGGGTGAAGTTCAGACGCACACCAAATTCCTTGAATTGGATGGTAATCCCAGCGAAGCCTCCGCCAGTGCCCGAAGACTGCAAGATCGGAAACGGGAATTCCCCGCCGGCCAGGAAACTGGCGTCTTTGCCGGACTCGGTCATTAAGTTGGGTTCGGCGAGAATTTCGATCGCATTGTGCGCTTGCAATGCCTTGATCGTGGCGGCCAGATCGATATCGGGCCGAAACAGGAATATGTTGAGCAAATCACTCACGCCTATGGTGGAGCCTACGCCGGCCGACGAGGTCACGAGCTGCGGAGGTGCAAATTGCTGCGTTGAAATGGTTCCGACGTTTTTAGAACCTGGAAGACTGAGAATGTTGAACCCGAGCTGGCTGACCACCGACTTGTTGACTTCGGCGAATCGAACTTGCAACAGGATTTGGCCCTTTGGTGTTGTGGGGACCTCCATCAAGCTGGTGACTTTGGGAGTGGTGTTTTTCACGACTTCGAGGATCTTGTCCGCCACCAGAGCGGAGGAGATCTTACCGGACAACATCACGACGTCTCTCGATGTTTCTATGTGCACATCTTCCGACGGGAACACTTCATGGATCTTCTGGCTCAGACCCAGAACATCGATATCCACGGAAACCTCAAAGACCTGACTCTGGTCCGCTTCGTCCCAAACGATCAGGGAAACTCCTCCCGGCGTCTTGCCATTGACAAGAAGTTGTGTGGGGCTGACGACAATGGCCTCGGCGATATTGGGATCGGCGAGCGAGACTCTCTTGATGCGCGCAGGGGAAGAGATCACGATCGAACGCCCGACGAGCAAGTGCAGACTTTGTGGCGCCTCCGCTTCGGCCGGCTGACCGGCGGGAACCTGCGCGGGCGCCTCGGCTTGGGTAGCGGCAGAGGCTGGAGGCGCTGGAGACGGCTGTTGAGCCGGCAGACCCGCTACTCCGATCGAGAGAGCCGCGAGAAGAGCAAGCCCAAGCAGAAGCGTCCGATTTGGTTTTACACAATGTTCGAACATGCGTTTTCCTTGGGGGCTTCTCATTGGTTTGGAAAGCTCTTGTTTTCGCGCTTGTTCCCGGTTATCACTTCGATCACGTACGGAGAAGGCGGGGGCGGAGGCGCCGAGGTCTTGACGACACTGGTCCGCTTCGGCGCGGGTGCGGCGGTCGCGCCCGAGCCGGAGAAGAGCGCGGCTTCGAGAACCGCGGCGGGCTCTACCTTTTTCGAATCGATGGTATTCCGCAAGGCCAACTGGATCTTTCCCTGGGTGCTAGCCATGGCTAGTTTGGCGGCATCTTCTGGCGAAACGAGCAGGGTGATGACCGGCACGGTCTGCGGCTTCCCTTCGCGATCCTGCTCGATCTTTTGACCGGCTGCCGGGACGCGAAC